>LNFM01000389.1_pt1 | contig 173631 bp, 189 predicted proteins | sample 596031 | NCBI WGS metagenome assembly LNFM01 (sample SAMN04254537, study PRJNA301005) | activated carbon metagenome | isolation source: dual media filters at the Ann Arbor, Michigan drinking water treatment plant | place: USA: Ann Arbor | reverse complement strand
AAGCCGCTGGCGAGGATCAACCACAAAGCGTTCATCGCTATATGCCCCTGATAATCGGTCGAAATTCGCCCGCGCTCTCTGGCCACATGGCCGGGCGCGAAAGTTCCGGGGGGTCCCCCCAAAGCCGGCAACCTTTGCCAAAAATGCTTTAGCGGCGCAACTCGCGAGACGCCTATTTAGGCAGGATTCCGCAACGAACTGCGCGATCTTTCGGCTTAGAAGTGGCTGAAGGACGTGTTTTTGAACGAAAGTAGATTACCGTCCGGCCCCAGCACCAAAACACCTTCGCCTGCGCCAAAGCTCCCGATTCTCGAAACCGGAACCCCGGCCTTGCCTGCGGCTTCCGCGAAGGCGCTGAAGCGGTCTTCCGGGATCGCCGCCAGCACCTCGTAGTCATCCCCGCCCGTGAGCGCGGTCGATAGCAAGTCCGCTTCGCCCGCAATCGCATCATGCGCCGGGTTCGACAGCGGGATTTTCGCGGTCTCGATTTGCGCGCTGACCCCGGAAACGGACGCGAGCTTCCCGAGGTCGCCAACCAGGCCGTCGGAAACGTCCATGGCGGCATTCGCGTATTCGCAAAGCAAAGGAGCTAGCGCGAGGCGCGGTTCCGGCACTCGATAACGGCGCATCAGTTCGGCGGCTTGCGGTTTGTTCAGATCGCCAAGCCCGCCGCTGAGCATACGCTGCTTCAATAAGAGTGCGAGTGCCGCGTCTCCGATCGTTCCGGAAACGACCACCAGATCACCCGGCTTCGCGCCAGCCCGCTTCACCATCCGGCCCGACGGCACTTTGCCGACGGCGGTAATCGAAATCGAAAGCGGCCCCGGCGTCTTCGTCGTGTCGCCGCCGATCAGCGGACAGGAAAACGCGACACAGTCTTCGCCAAGCCCTCGCGAGAAATTCGCGATCCAGCTTTCGTCGATGTCATCCGGGAAGGAAATCGCGAGCAATGCGCCGACAGGTGCCGCACCTTTAGCCGCGAGATCGGAAAGATTCACGCGCAGCGCCTTCTTCGCAATCGTATCGGGAGGATCGTCCGCGAAGAAATGCACCCCCGCGACCGTCGTATCTGCTGTGAGCACGAGATCGTATCCGGAAGGCGGCGTAATAAATGCCGCATCGTCGGAAAGCGCGAGCGCGCCGGGATGCGATGCGAGCGGTTTGAAGAAGCGCTCGATCAGCTTGTCCTCGCCGCTCGGTTCGCGCTTCGTATTCATGCTAATTCGCGAAGTCCTTGGGCCGCGCCTGCTTTGCCAGCGATTCGAGCACGGCGTTCGCCATGCCGACGTCATCTTTATCCAGAAACGCGGCGGCGACATCGACATATTCGCTGACCACCGCGCGCACCGGAATATCCTGCCGGTGATAAAGCTCGTAAGCGCCAGCGCGCAGCGTCGCGCGCAAAACGCTTTCCACGCGCTTCAGCGCCCAGCCCTCGTTGAGCGTCTTGTCGATCAAGGGGTCGAGCGTCTTCTGCTCGCGCACTACGCCTTCGACCACGTCGCGGAAATGTTTTTCTTCTGCCTCTTCATAACGCTCGCCTTCGATCTCACGGCCGATCCAGTGCCGCTCGAATTCGGAGAGCACGTTCGGCAGCGGGCTTGCGGCAATATCCATCTGATAGAGCGCCTGCACCGCAGCTAACCGCGCAGCACTTCTTTCCTTGAGCGAGGTCTTCGCCATGTCAGCGGCCGATCTGGGCGCGTGTGATGCGGATCAGCGCGAGTGCTGCGGATGCCGCCGCCCCGCCGAGGTCGCCTTCCGAGCGTTTGGCGCGGACCCAGGCTTGTTCTTCGCTCTCGACCGTCAGAATACCGTTTGCGACCGAGATCTTTTTATCCACGCCGAGCCGCATCAGCGCATGAGCGGACTCATAAGAGACGATGCCGAAATGCTCGGTTTCGCCGCGGATCACGCAGCCGAGCGCGACGATGCCGTCATAACGTCCCGAGCCGATTGCAATCGAGGCCGCAATCGGAATTTCGAGCGCGCCGGGAACGCTAATGCGGTCTGCCTTCGCTTTCGCTTCAGCAATACGGGCGAGTGCGCCGGCCACGAGTTCGTCGGCGATTGCTTCGTGAAATCGCGCGTCGATCACGAGCAGCTTCGCGCCCTCGACAGGAGCCTCGGCTTTTCGGGATGCAGGTTTGAACGCCATCGGGGTGCGATACAGGGCCTAGCGATACTCGGCAAGCCGCGCGACATAACGCGCGAGTTGGTCGACTTCGAGGTTCACTTTGTCGCCCGCTTTGAGGCCGTTCCAGTTCGTCACTTGAAGCGTATGCGGAATCAGGTGCACTGAGAATTCCGTGCCTTTCACTTCGTTTACGGTGAGCGAAATGCCATCGAGCGCAACCGAGCCTTTAACCGCGATATAGCGGGCAAGCGCCTCGGGTGCGCGCAAGGTGATCTTCGACGATTGATCGAAATCCTCGCGCGAAACCACATCCGCAATCCCGTCAACATGGCCGCTGACGAGATGGCCGCCGAGTTCGTCGCCGACCTTCAGCGAGCGTTCCAGATTGATCTTTGTATTTGCTTTCCAGCCGCCGGCGGTGGTGATGCGGAGCGTCTCCGGGCCGACCTCGACCTCGAACCAGTCCTCGTCGCGGCCCACCACGGTCAAACAAATGCCGTTACACATAACAGACGCACCGAGATCGATGGTCTTCGCGTCATAGCGCGTAGCAATCCGCAGCCGTTTCAGATTGGCCTTGGACGCAGGATCGAAGCGGCCGGTTTCCGACCGGATCACGCCGACATCGGTGACAATTCCCGTGAACATCTTTCTACTTCCGGAACAGACGGATCATCTTATCAGAGCCCAGCATGCGCTCCTCGATGATCCTCAATCTTGGTGAAGCGAGCAAAGCGTTCAGCGGTAAGCCTTCCAGTGCGTCGATGGCATCTGCCCCGAGGGTCACGGGCGCCCGGACCACGACCGCTTCGTCGACCAGATCGTTCTGCAAGAGCGAAGCGGAAAGCATCGGTCCGCCTTCAACTAACAGCCGCGTGATGCCCCGCTTGCCGAGCTCAACTATCGCGTCGTCGATCACGGGCTTCCGATACTTGTCCTTCGTCACCTGAACGCGAATAACTTCCACGCCCTGCGCTTCCAGCGCCTTCTGCTTGTCGGCGGCAGCACTCTCGCCTGTGATTACGATCAGCTTCCGCGCTTTGGCGGTCTGCACGACATGACAGTCGAGCGGAATGCGAAGGCTGCCATCCAGCACGACGCGGATCGGCGAGCGGTCTTCCATGCCCGGAAGACGGCAATCGAGTTTCGGATTGTCGGCAAGCACCGTACCGCTGCCGACCATGATCGCATCGAAGGTCGCGCGCAGAATATGCGCCTCTGCTGTCGAGACCTGACCGGAAATGCGCGCGGGCTTACGGCCCGCAAGACCCGTCTTGCCGTCGGAAGAAACCGCGATCTTCAGAAGAATATGCGGGCGGCCATCGCGTACGCGGCGGAAGTGCCCGGCGTGGTCGATCTTCGCTTGGCTCGCGCCGACACCGACGATGGTTTCAATCCCGGCATCGCGCAGCATCCGGATGCCATTACCGGAGACGAGCGGGTTCGGGTCTTCGATCGCAATGACGACGCGGCCCACCTGCGCGTTCACAAGCGCGCTCGCACAGGGCGGTGTTTTCGATTGATGCGCGCAAGGCTCGAGCGTCACGTACATCGTAGCGCCCTTCGACGCATCGCCCGCGATTTTCAGCGCTTCGGTTTCCGCGTGCGGCCTGCCGCCTTTCGCAGTGACTCCACGCGCAACCACAATTGGCTCGACCCCGTTCGATCTGACGATGACCGCACCGACCGAAGGATTGGGTGCCGCCAGGCCCATGTGACGGCGTCCGAAATTGAGCGCCGCATCCATGAAGCGCGCGTCGTCGCCGCCGACCGGCGTCACAACACCTGAATACTGAAGGGCGTTCATGCGGGCCGCGCCTACTCGGCACCTTTTGGCCGCTCGCCTTCCGCGAGTTCGCCGAGCACGTCCTCGAAGTCTTTTGGATCGCGGAAATTACGATAGACCGACGCGAAGCGGACATAAGCCACGTCATCGAGCTGCTTCAGCCCGTCCATCACCAGTTCGCCGATCGTCTCCGAGTTGATTTCCTCGTCGCCGGAGCTTTCGAGGCGCCGCACGATGCCGGAAACCATCTGGTCGATGCGATCCGGCGCGACCGGGCGCTTGCGGAGCGCGATCTGTACCGAGCGCAGGAGCTTGTCGCGATCGAACGGCGTGCGGCGTCCGTTGCGCTTCAAGACCGTCAGCTCGCGCAACTGCACACGCTCGAAGGTCGTGAAACGCTGCCCGCATTGCGGGCAAATACGGCGGCGGCGGATCGCGGCCGAATCTTCGGTCGGACGCGAATCCTTCACCTGTGTATCGGCGTTACCGCAAAATGGGCACCGCATGGTTTATGCCCTCGCCCTAGATTTCACTCACTGATAGATCGGGAAGCGTTCGAGAAGCTTCGTGACTTTCTCACGCACCGCCGCTTCGACCATCGAGTCTTCCTCGACGCCCTTCTGCGAAAGCACGTTCAGGACTTCCGCGATGTAGTCGCCGACGAGCTGGAATTCCTTCACACCGAAACCGCGTGTTGTGCAGGCAGGTGAGCCGAGGCGAATGCCCGAGGTCACTTGCGGCTTCTCGGGATCGAACGGAATGCCGTTCTTGTTGCAGGTGATATAGGCACGGCCCAATGCGTTCTCGGAAATCTTTCCGGTGAGACGCTTCGGACGCAGATCGACCAGCATCACATGAGTGTCGGTACCGCCGGAGACAATGTCGAAGCCGTGCGCGCGGAGATTCTCCGCAAGCGCTTTCGCATTCTCGACCACGTTCTTTGCGTAGAGCTTGTAGGAAGGCTGCAACGCTTCAGCGAAAGCAACCGCCTTGCCTGCGATCACGTGCATCAGCGGGCCGCCCTGCAAACCCGGAAACACCGCCGAGTTGATCTTCTTGGCTAACGCTTCGTCATTCGTGAGCACGAGACCGCCGCGCGGGCCGCGCAGCGTTTTATGCGTAGTCGCGGTCACGATATGCGCGTGCGGGAACGGCGAAGGATGCGCGCCACCCGCGACGAGCCCGGCGAAGTGCGCCATGTCCACCATGAAAACCGCGCCGACACTGTCTGCGATTTTGCGGAAGCGCGCGAAATCAATCTGCCGCGGATAAGCGGAGCCACCGGCCACGATCAACTTCGGCTGATTTTCTTTCGCAAGCTTCTCGACCTCGTCGTAGTCGATCCGGTGATCGTCCGGCCTCACGTTGTAAGGCACAACCTTGAACCACTTGCCGGACATATTCACCGCCGCACCATGCGTGAGGTGTCCGCCGGCAGCTAAATTCAACCCCATGAAGGTGTCGCCCGGCTTCATCACCGCCATGAAGGCGGCCTGGTTGGCCTGGCTGCCGGAGTTCGGCTGCACGTTCGCGAAACCGCAACCGAAGAGCCTCTTCGCACGATCGATCGCAACCGTCTCGACGATGTCGACCCATTTGCAGCCGCCGTAATAGCGGTTGCCCGGATAGCCCTCGGCATACTTATTGGTCAGCACCGAACCCTGCGCTTCCAGCACCGCCTTGGAGACGATATTCTCGGAGGCGATGAGTTCGATCTCGTGCCGCTGGCGACCGAGCTCGCCCTTCACCGCACCGAAGATTTCGGGATCGCTCTGTTCGAGCGTAGCGGTGAAAAAGCGGTTCGCATCGTTGCGATCCACCGGATCGGTCGCGGGCATTTCGGCCTCCTGGCCAAGGTTGAGAACGGGCCCGGCCTAACATAGCCGACCCACAAAAAGAAGCGTGGCGGGGGTTTACCTGCCCCTATCCATTGCGAGCTTGCGCCTGAGCTTGGCGATAGCCAGTTGCTCAAGGCTTTGCGGGCTGGCATTAGCCGGGCCCATGACGACGACCTCCGTGCCGGTCGCAACGTCAACGGCAGCAACGCGGACCACGTTCCCGACGGGGCGCATTTCCACAATCACTTCGCCTTCACCCTTGGTGGGCATTTCGAAAGCCCCCGAGTCGCCGCAGCATCACCATGCGGTCTGTAACCAGCGCCTGCAACCCGACACAAAAAGACGGCCTAAATCATTGGCGCTACGCCGAATATATGGGCTTCAACAACGCGACCCCTCCACGTCTTATCGAACCAGTTGATTCCATAAGATTCGCCGGAGAGTGAAGATGCCGGAGCCTGCCGGCACGAAATTGCCTGCCCCAAAACTGCCGGCGTTACGCATTGCGCTTCCGGTGTTCCTCGCTTCCGCGTTGACCGGATACGCGACGCTTTATCTCGGCATCGTGCCGGGACTGATTGCGGCTGGCTGCCTGTCGCTGCTCGGCGCGTGGATTGTGGACCGCAAGTACGGCTCGCTGACCGACGCCATCTCGCGCATCTCGCAGGGCGACCGCTTTGCGGAATTGCCCACGACGAGCGACGGCCCGACTTTCGAGAAGCTCGCGGCTGCCGCAGAAGCGATGCGGAAGACTTTGTTAGATGCCGATGCCCTCGCCGCCGATCAGCGCTCGCGGCAGGACGAGGCGCGGCTGCGGCACGCGGGGCGCGTCTTCTTCACCAAGAAATTCCGTACCGCCATCGACGAGGTGCTCACCACCTTTGCCGCGGCTGGCGAAGAAATCCGTGTCACCGCGAACGAACTTGCCGCGCGAAACCTCCGGATGCGTGCGCAAGTGACCGATGCCTCCGCAACGGCGACCTCCGCCGCACGCGACTCCGAAGCCGTTGCCGACTCCGCGAACAAACTGCTCAAGCTGCTCGACGACTCCACGGTGCAGATTTCAGCGGCCCAGAAAGCCACCGCCCAGACCATTTCCGATCTCGATCGGACCGACCGGATCGTGCGCAGCCTTTCCGCCGCTGCTTCCGAAATCGACGAGGTGGTGAAATCCATTCAGGCGATTGCCGACAAGACTTCGCTCTTGGCACTGAACGCACACATCGAAGCCTCGCGCGCGGGCGAAGCGGGCAAAGGCTTCTCGGTGGTCGCAAGCGAAGTGAAGGCGCTGGCCGCACAAACTGCGAAAGCGACCGGCAATATCGACGCGCAGATCGGCGACATTCAGCAGGCCGTCGAAGACACCGTGAGCGCGATCAATGCGGTCTCGGCGAGCGTCGGCAGCATGAGCGAGACCAGCCGCGTTATGACAGCTCACCTCGACCATCAGGCCGACGAACTCCGCCACATCAGCGACCGCGCGGTGAAGGTGGCGGATGGCGTCGGCGGTGCGCTGCCTGAGATTTCATCCGCTGTGACACAGGTCGAAGACGCCGGCGAGTCCGTGCTGACCACAGCGAACGATCTGATCGACCGCTCGCAATGGATGCTGGATGCGGTCGAGCGTTACTTCGCGAACTTGGATAGCGGCGCGATCAAGGTCGGTATCCTGCACTCACTTTCCGGCACCATGACCGCAAGCGAGCGGCCGCTGCAATCGCTCCTCGTCATGCTGATCGAACAACTCAACGAGCGCGGCGGACTGCTCGGGCGTCCGGTCGAAGCCGTGATCATGAACCCCCGCTCCGACTGGAAGCTCTACGCCGATCAGGCACGCACCATGCTGACCGAGCACAAGGTGGCCGCGATCTTCGGCTGCTGGACTTCAGCTTCGCGGAAACAAGTGCTTCCCGTCGTCGAATGGGCGAACAGTTTGCTATTTTACCCGAGCCAATACGAAGGCGAAGAACAGTCGCCGAGCATCTTCTACATGGGCGGCACACCGCGACAGCAGGCACTACCCGCGATCGACTATCTCCGGCGAATGCATCGCCAGAAATTTTTCTTGATCGGCACGGATTATATTTATCCGCGCACCACGAACGCGATCATCCGGAATTATCTTGCGAAGGCCGGCATTGCGGGTGCCGATGTCGAGGAATATTTCGCACCCTTCGGTCAAACCGACTGGCGCAACACGATTGGCGATTTGCGAAAATTCGCAGCCGGTGGGCAGTCCGCGGTGATCTCCACGATCTCGGGCGATTCCAACGTGCATTTTTATCGGGAGTTTGCCCGCGCAGGCCTGACCGCCGAAGTGTTGCCGGTGATGTCGCTCTCCATCGGCGAAGCGGAATTGCCCGCGCTTCCTCGCGCGAACATGACCGGGCATTACGTTGCCTGGAATTATCTGCATGAAATGGACTCCACGACGAACCGCGACTTCATTTCAGCGTGGCGAGATTTTTCTGGCGACCCGAAAGCGATTGCGAACGATCCGATGGAAGCGACCTGGCTCGGCTTTCATTTCTGGGCGGCGGCGGTCGAGAAAGCGGGCACGCTCGACCCGAACAAGGTGCGTGAAGCGCTGAGCGGCCTCACTCTCGATGCGCCGAGCGGCTTCCGCGTGCAGATGGATGCGAAGAACCAGCATCTGCATAAACCCGCCGCCATCGGCCGCATCGACAAACACGGCATCGTGCAGCCGGTCTGGATCAGCGGCGATTTGCTTCCGCCCGAGCCGTGGAGCCCGTGGCTCAAGTCGGAGCCGCGCGGCAAAAAAGCAGCTTGATGTACTCAGAGGATGCTTTTCATTTTGTCTTTCAAAAGCGCATAGCATTCGCAGGCGCTCGCCTCCAATCCTTTTGAATCAATCACTTTGACCCCCCCCGATGTGTATGAATGAACTTTGCAGCTTTGAGCTGGCTTAAAGCCAAATTCACGGTAGGACGTGAAACCCCGAGCATCTGGGCGATGAATTCTTGCGTCAAATCGAACGAATTCGTTTCGACCCGATCTCGCACTTGAGAGAGCCAACGGCACAATCGCGTATCGACTGTATGCAGTAAATTGCAAGCCGCGGTTTGCTGCGACTGCACCAGCAAGAACGCATGATAGCGATCAATACGTGAGCGAACCATTGGCAGCGTTTGAATTACTTTTGTGAAAGCCTGCACATCGACGCGGTAAGCTGCGCCTGACACCTGCATGATGGTGCGATTGAATCCTTTTCGCACGCCGACGCCGGCAAAAGAATTGACAATGCCCTCTTTGCCGATCAGCGCGGTTTCAATGAGATCCCCGCTGGCGGTAGCAATCAAAACAGAAACCATCCCCGATATCGGGAAGTATATGTGTTCGATCTCGATGCCGTCTTCCTGCAAAACGGTCCCGATCTTTATTTTCACTTCTTTCAGTAGTGGCGCCAACGCTGAGCGTTCGTCCTGCGGCAGACTCGCGAGCATGAAATTGGTGGAAAAAACGGCGGTTTCCATTAGCGGTCCCTGCTTGCCCTCCGGAGGGGCAGAGACCGTTGTGTTTAACTAGCGCGCCCGACGCACGCCCACAGCGGAAACCGAAATTACAGGCTACCACATAATTGAGGCTCCCGTGAGAGAAACACTGTTATAGGTGAGTTCCAAAATCTGCTTTGTAAAGGACCTAACAGAGCATTTAGTCCAATGGGGGAAGCAATACGTTGCGTTGCAGTGAAGCGGCCGACAGTGACTCCTATCTAACAGACCCGAGAATTCATCGAAGCGATAATTGAACGCGGGAGTGGTAGAGAGTGCTACGTCATGCCGAACAGGCCAATTTGCCCATATTGTAAAATACCTATGCGAGTGTCCGTTACAACGCCGCGCACAACTACATTCATTTGCGCGGAGTGCGACAATCGCATGGCGGAGTCCACGCCCAAGGCCGCTTCGTAGCGCTTAAAAAAAATGGCCGGGACAAGCCCGGCCATGTCTGTAATGCGTCTTAGCAGGTCTTAGAGGCGATAGAGGATCTGGTCGGTCCAGAAGCGTTCGAGGCGCTGCAAGGCCTTGTTCAAAATCTGAAGGTCTTCCGAGCCGATGCCGCCGACTTTCTCGAGCGTGCGAATGTGCTTCTGGTAAAGCTCTTCGACGATCTCGTGAACTTCCTTGCCCTTGTCGGTGAGGCTGATGCGCACCGAACGGCGGTCGACCCGCGAACGCTGGTGATGCAAGTAGCCCATTTCGACGAGCTTCTTCAGGTTATAGGAAACGTTCGAGCCGAGATAATAACCGCGCGTGCGCAGTTCTCCGGCCGTCAGTTCGCTGCCGCCGATATTGAACAGCAAGAGCGCCTGCACGCTGTTGATGTCCGAACGGCCGCGACGATCGAATTCGTCCTTGATGACATCGAGCAGGCGGCGATGCAGCCGCTCCACCAGCGTCAACGCCTCGAGATAAGGCGTCTTCAGCTCTTCGAATGTATCAAGCGGTTCGCGGGCTTCCGCCGCGCGCGCTACGTTTTTCATGTTCTACGCCCCGTGTGTTCGTTCTTGGCGGCGGAGTGGTCCCCGCTCGTTGGGCATCTTTGTACACAAGACGCGAAAAGGAAGCCTTAAATTGAATGATAAATGGAAGGTCAGGAATCAGCCTTGCCAATTCCTTTATGAAGCGCGGAAAACCCTTGTAAAACGCAATCTTGTAGCGTTTCAGCACGGAAGCGCGCCGTCACCTGCTTCAATCTGGAACGTCGCGTGCACGATTCCGAAACTACGTTTGAGCCCATCGCAGGCAACCTTGAGAAATGCGTCGTCGAGCGGCGCGTTAGGCCGCACCAGATGCACGGTCAACGCGACTTCCGTCGTGCTCATCGCCCAGATGTGCAGATGATGCACGTTGGTGACGCCCGGTAGCTCAGCCAGATATTTCTCCACCTCTCCCCGGTCGATGCGCGGCGGCACCATGTCGAGCGCCATGTTCACGCTGTCGCGCGCGAGCGACCATGTGCTCCAGAGGATCACCACAGCGATCAGGATGCTGATCGCGGGATCGAACCAGAACCAGTTTGTGTAGAGAATGAGAATCCCGGCCGCGGCGACGCCAAGCGACACGGCTGCGTCCGCCGCCATGTGCAGAAATGCACCCTGAATATTGATGTCGTGTTCGCGTCCGCGCATGAACAGAAGCGCGGTCGCCGTATTTATGACGACACCGATGGCGGCAACGATAATAACCGTCATGCTCGCGACCGGCTGCGGCATGAAGAACCGCTGTACGGCCTCGACCACGATCCAGATCACGGCGGCGATCAGCAATGCGGCATTGGCGAGTGCCGCGAGAATGGACGCACGGCGATAACCGTAAGTACGAAGCGCGGTCGCGGGTTTTCGCGCAAGCCATGCCGCAAACCACGCGATCAGCAACCCCGCAACGTCGGAAAGATTGTGTCCCGCGTCCGCAATGAGCGCGAGCGATTGCGAAAGAAAGCCGAAGAATAATTCGGCGGCGACGAAAGCCAGATTGAGTGCGATACCAATTGCAAAGGCACGATCATGACGCGCGGGGCCGTGCGAATGGCCGCCATGCGCGTGATCGTGCCCGCCGTGCATTTCCGGCTACGACCCCCGCAGATAGTTGATGATGCCGGAGAAGTCTTTGCCCGCCTCGCCGCTGTCGGCATATTTCTGATAGAGCGCGGAAGCATTCGCACCTAACGGCGTCGAGGCGCCTGCGGCCTTCGCAGCTTCCTGCGATAGTTTCAAATCCTTGAGCATCATCGCGGCCGTGAACCCCGCCGCATAATCGCGGTTCGCAGGCGAAGTCGGCACCGGACCCGGCACCGGGCAATAAGTCGTCATCGACCAGCACTGGCCGGAAGATTTCGACGAAATGTCGAACAGCTTCTGCTTGTCTAACCCTAGCTTCTCCGCAAGCACGAAGGCTTCGGAGACCGCGATCATCGAAATACCGAGGATCATGTTGTTGCAGATCTTTGCCGCCTGCCCCGCACCGGCAGCACCCGCGTGCACGATGGTCTTGCCCATCTTCTCTAGAATTGGCTGCGCCTTCGCAAAGGCCGCGTCCGAGCCGCCGACCATGAATGTAAGTGTCCCGCCTTGCGCGCCGCCGACACCGCCGGACACCGGCGCATCCAGCATGAGGAAGCCTTTTTTCGAAGCCTCCCCGATCACCGCGCGGGCGGTTTCAACGTCGATAGTCGAGCAGTCGATGAAGACGGCGCCCGGCTTCGCGCGCGCGAAGACGCCGCCATTGCCGAGATAAACGTCGCGCACGTGCTGGCCCGCGGGCAACATCGTGACCACGACATCCATGCCCGCCGCCGCGTCGCCGATTTCTTTTGCGGTCTTGCCGCCCGCTTCCGCGAGTTTAGAGGGCGCGGCCGGACTTACGTCGAAGCCGGTGACTTCGTGACCAGCTTTCAGAAGATTCTGCGCCATCGGCAAACCCATATTGCCGAGCCCGATGAATCCGATTTTCGCCATGGAAGAACCTCCCGGAATTTTATTGATTATCTTCTTCGTAGACCTTGAATCGCATGAACACATAGACCGCGACGAACAGAACTTCGAGGATCGTGAGCAGCACGAGCAAGCCCGCAAGCTCCGCGAAAACGATATCCGCTGAAATCTGGGTCGCGACCACCAAGAGCCAGAGCGTGGCACCCCACGCCGAGCCGAGCCACAGCGCGACTCCTGCGACCACATCGATCACGGAAAAGAAAATCGTCCACGCCTTCGCGTGCATCCGCATCATCAAAAACGGTGTACCGAGCGGCAGCCCGCAGATGATCGCCCAGCCGATCATCCCCTTCACCATCATGAAGCCGCCGGCGATGCGCTGGAAATAAATCAGCTTCTGCCGCCACGGCTTGATCTTCACCGAGTCGCGGCCGATCGCTTCTTCGAGCGGATCTTCATAGAGGCTCACAGTTTCAATTCCTCAGCCGCAGGCAACGGCGCGAAGTACGATGCCACCTTATTCTCGCCCACTCCCTCGAGCGAAGCGGGATTCCATTTCGGCGCATTGTCCTTGTCGATCACGACCGCACGGATACCTTCGTAAAATTCCGGCTCCTTTGCCACGCGATTGACGATCCGGAATTCGGTCGCCATCGCCTCGGCAAAATCGAGCTTGCCGCCACGCTGCACCTGCTCGAAGGCAATCTTGAGGCTGAGCGGCGACTTCTGGCGCATCGCACGCGCAAGCTGGGACGCAAACTCGTTCATCTCGCCGTCGAGCGCGCCGAGGATTTCCTCGACCGAAGGCAGCGTGAAAATGCGGTCGATCAGCGGATGCTCTTCTTCAAGTTTGCTTTTGTGCCGGCTGATCGAAAAGGTTTTGAGAATCTCACTAACACTTTCATCGGTGGTCAGCGCGCGCTCCAGCTCGGGAAATTGCGAAGACGCGACGCGGTGCGTCGCCAGCCCGCAATAGACGCCATCGTCCGCGTTCACGCGCCAGCCGGTGAGCCCGATCCACATCCCGATCTTGCCGGGCAGCCGCGGCAGCACGTGTGTCGCGCCCACATCCGGAAAAAAGCCGATGCCGACTTCGGGATAAGCGAAGGAATAGTTGTCGCCGGCCACGCGATGTGTGCCGTGGAGCGACAGGCCGACGCCGCCGCCCATCACGATGCCGTCGATCAGCGCGATATACGGTTTCGGATAATGCTTGATGCGGTGATTGAGTGTGTATTCGACGCGCCAGAAATCGATCGACTTCTGCACCTCGCCTGCTTTGTATTGTTCGTAAAGCGCGCGGATATCGCCGCCCGCGCAGAAGGCGCGGTCACCAGCGGCCTTCACCACGATGCGATCAATCGCGCTGTCGTTCTCCCAGAGATCGAGTTGCTTGGCTAACTGCCGCACCATGTTGTCGGTCGCAGCGTTCAGCGCATACGGACGATTGAGCGTGACGAAGCCCGCGCAGCCTTGCCGCTCGAACAGGATTTCAGGCTCGTTACTCATCAGTTACCGAGCATCTCGCGCGCAATGATGACGCGCATGATTTCGTTGGTGCCTTCGAGAATCTGATGAACCCGGACATCCCGCAATACGCGCTCGATCGGGTGATCGCGCAAGTAGCCGTAGCCGCCGTGGAGTTGCAGGCAGCCGTTGACCACATCGAAGCCGACATCGGTGGCGCGGCGCTTGGCCATCGCAGCGGTCATGGTCGCGCCCGGCGCTTTATCGCCCACTTTTTGCGCCGCCGCCCAGAGAAGCAGCCGCGCGCTTTCCAACTCCGTTGCAAAATCAGCCACGCGAAATTGCAGCGCCTGAAAATCAGCAAGCCTGGTCCCGAATTGCTTCCGCTCGCGCATATATTCGATGGTGCGGTCGAGACAGAACTGCGCGCCGCCGAGCGAACACGCGCCGATGTTGAGCCGCCCGCCGTCCAAGCCCGCCATCGCGATCTTGAAGCCCTGCCCTTCGGCACCGATAAGATTTTCCGCGGGCACGCGGCAGTTCTCGAAAATCACGGCCGAAGTCGGTTGCGATTTCCAGCCGAGCTTCTGCTCCTGCGCGCCGAAGCTGAGCCCCTCTGTGCCCTTCTCAACCACGATGCAGGAAATGCCGCGCGGGCCCGGTTCGCCGGTCCGCACCATGCACACATATATATCGGAGACGCCGCCGCCGGAGATGAAAGCCTTCTCGCCGTTCAGCACATACTCGTCGCCCTCGCGCTTCGCGGTGGTGCGGAGCGACGCCGCATCCGAGCCCGCGCCCGGCTCGGTCAGGCAGTAGCTCGCGAAATGCTCCATGGTGCAGAGCTTCGGCAGGAAGCGCTCGCGCACCTCGTCGTTGCCGAAGGTGTCGATCATCCAGGCCGCCATATTGTGGATCGAGATATAGGCGGCGGTCGAAGTGCATCCCTGCGCCAGCTCCTCGAAGATGATCGCGGCGTCGAGACGGGTCAGCGCCGAGCCGCCGACATCTTCCTTCACGGTAATCCCGCCGAAGCCGAGCGAGGCGGCGGCGCGAAGCTGTTCGACCGGGAAGATCGACTGCTCGTCCCATTCGCGGGCGCGCGGCATCATCACATCATGCGCGAAATCCCGCGCCGCGTCGCGAAAAGCCTGCTGTTCCTCGGAAAGCTCGAAATCCATCGCCTGCCCGCTTACGCCATGCCAATAATACCCGTGCGATCGCGCGCACCAACGGGGAAGTAAAGATGGCAGCCTACGTTATTTTCGACGTCGAGATCCGCGATGCGGCCCGCTATCAGGACTTCATGAAGGGCGTGAAGCCCGCGCTCGACGCGGCGGGTGCGAAGTATCTCGCGCGCGGCGGCGCGCACAAGGTTTACGAAGGCGACTGGGAGCCGCGCCGCATTGTGCTCATCGAATTTCCGTCCGTCGCCGCCTGGGAAGAGTTCTACAACGGCCCGGTCTATCAGGGCCTGAAAAGCATCCGCGACGAAGTGAGTTCGGCGCGGCTGGTTAGCGTCGAGGGGCTGTAAAGACGAACTGACTGCGTTCATAGCAGCGAATATGCGGGGGTTTGGGCTCGCGTCAACGATAAGAAGGACAAGCATTTGGCGAGGCCACTGGGGCGCGATAAAAGAGCCTCGAACGCAACGCCCTAGGAGCACCGCCACCCATGCCGCCGATCACAGGCAAAGCCCGCCCTGCCGAAGTCGTGTCGCTCGCGGGCGGAAAGCACGCAAACCTCGGCCTGACCACGCGTATGCGCCGCAACCGCCAGACCGAATGGTCGCGGCGGCTGGTACGCGAGAATGTGCTCACCACCGACGACCTGATCTGGCCGCTCTTTGTCTGCGAAGGCACCAACACCCGCGAGCCGATTGCCTCTATGCCCGGCGTCGGGCGCCTTTCGGTGGACCAAGCAGTGCGCGAAGCCGAGCGCGCGCTGAAGCTGAAAATCCCCGCGATTGCCCTGTTCCCGAACACGCCGCGCGAATTGCGCGACGAGACCGGGTCGGAAGCGCTGAACCCGGACAATCTGGTCGGCCGCGCGCTCCGCCTAATCAAAAAGGAATTTCCTACCCTCGGCCTCGTGGCCGATGTCGCGCTCGATCCCTACACCTCGCATGGCCACGACGGCGTGATGAAAGACGGCGTGATTTTGAATGACGAGTCGGTGGCCCTCCTCGTCGATCAGGCGCGCGTGCTTGCCGAATGCGGGGCCGATGTGGTCGCGCCGTCCGACATGATGGATGGCCGCATCGGCGCGATCCGCCGCGCGCTGGATACCGCGAATTTTGGAGACATACAGATCCTCGCTTATGCCGCGAAATATGCGAGCGCGTTTTACGGGCCGTTTCGCGATGCCGTGGGTTCCTCCGGCACGCTCAAGGGCGACAAGCGCACCTATCAGATGGACCCCGGCAACTCCGACGAGGCGTTGCGCGAAGTAGCGCTCGACATCGAGGAAGGCGCGGACATGGTGATGGTGAAGCCGGGCCTGCCTTATCTCGATATTATCTATCGCGTGAAGGAAGCGTTCGGGATGCCAACGATGGCGTACCAAGTGTCAGGCGAATACGCGATGATCGAAAGTGCCGCGCGCAACGGCTGGTTAGATGGCGATAAGGCGATGATGGAGTCTCTCCTCGCCTTCAAGCGCGCAGGCGCCGATGCGGTGCTGACCTATTTCGCGCCGCGCGTGGCGGAGAAGTTGGCTGGCGCTATGGCCTGAAGCACCTCGGGTCCAAACCCTCGCACTCCAATCCGGGGCAGCAAGCGTTGCTGCTTGGATTGCAGGACTGACCGATGCGAAGGCAGGCTTTGGGTCTCGGGGCTGGAGCAGGACTCGCAGCGGCAAAGCTGCATAGGCAGTCATATGTTGAGACGTATTGCTCCGTGCCGCTTTCTGCGACGGCACACGAATTCGGATTGAATCCCATTAGATTCCAGCCGGGACGAAAGCCTGTCCCTCCCGGGTCTGCCCGGCACAGGTGAAAATCCGTTCGCGTATGGCTGTGCGTGCCGGAAGTCACTGGCTTGCCTCCAAAGCCCGAGCACACCGCAGCGCAGGTAAGCCCATCGCCCTTCACCCATGTCTGCGCGCTGGCCGTTCCGGGGATAGACAAACTCATCAGAGCGGCGAACAGCAGCGACAGCACGAATGTCTTCACGTCACTCTCTCTGAATGTGTTCTGTGGATTTCGTGCCATTTGCGTTGCCTCGTGCGGCCCTTGTGCCGCTCAGCGGACGCCGGCGACAATTGGCGACTGCGTACGCTGCGACGGAATTGATGATTTCTTCTGATTGCACTTCTTTTCGCACGCCCTGTACTGCGAGGCGCATTGCGCCTTTGCTTTCGCCGTAGGATCGGTGCCGGCGATGCAGTTATCGCGAATGATCTTGCATTCATCCACACAGCCTTGCGCTACCGCGCTCGAATTGGTCGAGAGCACCGCAATCGCAACGATTGCAAGTAGCAAAACGAAAGCGGCGCGAGAAATTCCGATCGAAAGCATTGGTGTTCTCCAAAACTCCGGGGCTGCGGCTGTTTGTTGAGAACGAAGCTCGACGTTCATCACAAATCCTCCGATCGACCGGCCGCAGGAATTATTCGCATTTTCGATTGGGTGTGTTGTCGCAAACGCTTTTGCCGTTGCGGTCGACGGAGCATCCGCCCTTGGTGTCGTACCAGGTCTTGCTGCAGCATCTAGCTTTGCACGACGCTTCGCTGCCGCACTGCGTATTTGCCCGCAGACAATTCTGCACTTTCTGCAAATGCGGATGCAGCGACATATGGGGCTGGCCTGCCCTTTCGAAAGCGACGGCCACGGGTGTTGTGTCGTTTGCCGACACCGCCGTTGCAGCTACGGAAAATGCGATCGCGGCCGCCAACAATGCGCTCAGACAGATCACGGGGAATTTGAACATCGTCATAGGCACACCTCTACTGTTGCCAGCCGCGATGCACGCGCCAGCGATCGACATTGCTGCTTCGTTGGAGTTGATGCGTTCGAGGAATCTCCAAGCTCGAACGACGAGTAATTTCAGGGTCTCCCAGACGTAAAATTACTGTAGCAAGTCTGTTCCCGCCATCTCATTACCGTCAAGTCACAAGTCGGCTATCCGAAAAAGATTGTTAGGTGCGATGCGGAAACACTATGGCGTTGCGCCAACAAGATGTCGCTTCACCACACCACCGCCACCCACACCACCCGCACACTCATGAACACGATGATGAGCGAGCCGATGGTCCAGAGCGTCGCGCGCAGGTCGTGCGTTTGCGCGGTGTAATAGGCGGCGAAGTGCGCGAGGCGCGAGACCGCGTAGCCATAAAACAAAGCTATAGCGAGCCATAGCGGCGGCGCGGTCAGCACGTAAAGAAATCCCGCGACCAGAAAGAACGGCACGTTCTCCAGATCGTTCTGCTGGATGCGGCGCACGCGCTCGACGCGCTCGTTCACCGCAAGCTGGCTCTTCTTCGGCTTCGGATTGAGCGGCGTCTTCCGCAAATCCTCCGGCGCGCGATAGCCGCCCTTCTCGCGCATCATGTGCCAGACTGTGAGCCACGACATCGCGGCCACCTTCAGCACCATCAGCGATGCCGCAATCGCGTAAGCCGCGAAGACCGGGTTCTGTAGAGAAATCGCACTCATGCAGCCACTTTCCCTGTTTGCGCTATAGTCGCGCGAGTGCTGCTGTTTGGAAAGCGCCGCCTTGGATCAGCCTCCTCTTCCTCCGCGCGAAGAAATCGCAAGCTGGCCGCGTTATTGGGAGCGCGGCGCGCGGCGGCCCAGCGTGAAGCTCTACCGCCGCGCCAGCGCAAATGTCTGGGAATGGGGCGATCCCTCCGACGGCTGTACCGCAATCCTGCATGGCGAGCGCATCAGCTGGAACTGGCACGGCCCGAAGGATTTCGGAAACACCATCGAACAGGATGTTGCTTCCTTTGTCGCCTTCGGCCCGGACGAGAAAACCACGCCGCCGGGATTGCCTTTCGAAATGCTCCTGCAAATCCGTGCGCGCGATCTCGCGCGCTGGCCTGAACTGCTTGAAGCGGCGCACAGGCTCGAACACGGCGATAAATGAGCCGCTGGCTGAGACGCGCCGCGCGCTAACCCGCCCGCCGCCTCGTCATGCGCGCGAGCAGCCACAGGATCAGAAGATTAACCGCGGGTGCCAAGAACGCCGCCCAGAAGCTAAGGCCCAAGCCTAAGATCGAAATGCGCGGAAGCTGATCGGCGAACATTCCCCACGGCAAGCCGAGCGGCACCAAAAGCATCGTAATCGGCGAGCCGAACGGAACGGCACCCAGGATCATGCCCCCGAAGCCCGCGACCGCGGCGATGTAAAGCACCAAAAAAAGCCAGAACAGAATTCGAAACAGCGTGCCCATGCCGCGTCAGCCGCCCTTCTCCAGCTTGCAGTTCATTTCCGCCTTGCCGCCGGGAACGAGCAGCAGCGCGTCATCGCTCTTCAGGTGAAAGCGCGCGAAGCTGCCTTCATAAAGCGCGCCCGAGCCGGAAGGTACGTGTGGCATCACCACCACCCCGCCCATCCATTCCAGATAGACAAAGCCAGGATCGGAGTTCACGAAGGTCACCGCGATCGGCTGTGGGAATCCTTCGCAGCGCGCGAGCAGCGGACCCATGCTGATGCCGCTCGCGTCCTGTGTGCGGGTATCCCTGAAGTCGCGCCGCAACTGATGCACGCGCTTCACCAGCATTTCGGAAACGCATTCGCGGTCGAAGCAGGTAGCCAACTGCCCGCGCCACTTGTTTTGCGAATCCAGCAACTGCTCGAAGCCCGGCCGCGCATTCATGGCGTCGCTCGCAAGCTGATAGAGCCGCGCCGCCTCGCGGTCGGCCGCGGCAAGCTCGTTGTCGGAGCAAGCGAGCTTCTCCCAGTTCTTCTCGGCTTTGGCGCAGTCGAAACTCGGTGTCGCGGCGGGCGCTGCCGGCGTTTGCGCCTGTGGCGGTGGCGCCTGCTCTTCCGGTTTTACTTCTGCTTGCGGTGCCGTGCCTTCGCCGAGAAAGCGTCCGCTGACCCAGCCCTTCACGCCGCCATGCTCGACCTGGCACCAGCGTTCTTTCGCAGCCAGCTTCTTTTTGGCCTCGCTCGCCTTCGTCCACTGCTTCTGCGTCAGCCCGCCTTTGCAGCCGAGGTTCTTGATGCCGTCGGTATCTTTCGGAATTTTCCCGACGATCTTCGCCTCCGCGTCCGGCCCACGGCGGACGTTGACGCGGTCTTCTTTCTTAAGGCCGGTGATGCGGAAATAATCGGGGCCGTCGGCTTGCGCGAAAGCAAGCGCAGTCAGAGCTGTCAGCGCAGCCACCGCAAGCACCGTGCGGGACGCGCCGCCGCGCCCCACCGCCGATAAAAGAGCCATCCGCCACGCTCCGCCGCTTGGACTGAGATCATGCCAGCTTTGCGGACGAAGGCAAACTCAGGCGACGTGGCGCAGGATCGAATGCAGTCCTGAATGCCTGTCGTAGAGCGCGACGTGAATGTTCGGAAATCTCTTCTTCATCTGTTCGCCCGCGGCCTGCGCCGCTTCGAGATCGTCAAAGGATGATTTGGTCTGCCGGTCGATCTGGAGCCAGTAGCGGCCCGCTTCATCGACGCGCTTTTGCTTGGACATTCGGAATTGGCCTTAACGCGATTGCTTACCCGCTAATTGCTAGGAGATTCGCGCGGGCGCGAGAAGCGCTGCTTTTGGCTTTCGACAACATAAAAAAAGCCCCGCCGAAGCGGGGCCTTTTCTTCACGTTAGCGGCAGAGGGTTCGGCCGTAGTTATCGACGTAACAGTTCGGCCCCGTCACGCGGTCGCCCACGAACGCACCCGAAACCGCGCCGACAGCAATGCCGACCGGACCGCCAACAATACCGCCGATGACGCCGCCCGTCACAGCACCCGTAAAGGCGCCGCCCGGTTCGGCACTAGCCGGAACAGTGGTCGTAATGGCCGCGAGTGAAATTGCGGCAGCCATGATGATCTTTTTCATGGTGTCTCTCCTTCTCTCTTGGTTGCCTCGACCGTGAATAAACGCGTAACGAACGAATTTGTTCCATCGCCGGAGAAAGCGTGTGGAATGATTCGCTATTTCGCTTCCCACTTGATCTGGAATTCGATCTCTTCCTCGCCGTCGCCGCGCTCGTGTTCGATGTTGAACGTCGCGCGCGAAGGCACCGAGACACGTTCGCCCGCGATCTGGATTTCAAATCGCTGGTTATTCTCGATCGCATCGGCAAGCCGGCGGAGCTTATCGACGAACTGATCCAGCGGATAATCTTTCTCGATGTCGCGTTTGCGCTTGTTCATATTCGAGGTCCTGTTGATCGAAGACGCGGATGTAAGCAGGCTCGCGCGTTACGCCATCCGTAGTTGCCCGGATGCGGCAATTCGAGTCAGCGCTTCTTCCGGCTCATGGACCCGAGCATTTTTTCCATCAGCAACGACAGCAGCAAGAAGCCGACGACGAGCGCCACGTAGAAGTAAAAGCCGGGCTTGATCTCGACCGTCCCGATCCCGATGCCCTTGAAGGCGATAATCAGGATTGCAAGCAGCATCACGTCCAGCATCGAAAGCCGCCCCAGAAGCACCAGCCATTTCAGATAATTTGGTGCGCGGGACACGTCCGCGAAATACCAGGCGAAGGTCATCGCCAACATCTTTATCGCGGGCGCCACAATCCCCATCAGCACGACCACAAGAAACAGAAATTTATCGATCCGATAAAGATCGAGCCCGGCCTGCCAGAGGCTGATCTCGTTTCTAAGAAAGAACGAGATCCGCGTGGTCAGCAGCGGCTGAAACAGCACATAGCCGAAGAGCACGATATTCAGGATGCTCAACGGGCCGATGAGTTTCGCAAAACCCTTTGCCGAACTTGCCGCCGTCATGCCGCTTCCCCGCGGGAGTAGTTATAGCCTTCGGGCGGGAACCTTTGCGAGCCTTTGCCAGACATTCCCGACCGCACACCCGGCCCATGCTTCAGTGCCGGGTTTGAGGGGCAAACCGGCACTATGCGCGGCCGGCAACCGATTTCTAATCATGTCGCATGACGGACTCTGAATGTCCGCAAAACCGTCTATAGATTTGGCTCGGGGGTGCTTTTTGAAGACACGAATTGGCGCACTGGCGCGACAGGGTTTCGAGCCGAACGCCTGGAGCGGATTTGTTTTCGCGGCCGGGTGTATCGCGGCCGCGGCGTTGTTGCGTTGGCTGCTAGGTATGTGGTTCGGCGCAACGCTCTATTTTGTCGCCTTCTTTCCTGCCGTCATCATCGCAGCACTGTTCGCGGGCTTCTGGCCCGGTATGTTCGCGCTTGGATTAAGCGTCATCATCGGCATTACTTTCTTCGTGCCTGCAAACTTGATGGCGGGTCTTCCCGCCTCCTTCATTGCGAACCTGGTGATCTATGTTGTCGCGGGTCTTTGCACGGTCTGGCTTGGTCATCTCTTCCGAAGCGCCGTCCGCGAATTGCAGGGCGAGCAGGAACAGCGCGAGTTGATCCTCAACGAAGTCGAGCATCGAGGCCGCAACATGGGCGCATTGGGCGCTGCGATAGTTCAGTTCTCGCTCAAGGACGACCCGGAAACCGCCGACCTCATCAACAGCCGTATGCGAGCGCTACAAGCGACCAACGATCTGATCACACGCGCACCAAAGCTGGAGCCTAATATCGAAAGTGTCATCCGGCAGGAGCTCGCGCCTTACGATTTGGCACGCTGCGCGTTACGCGGCGCCAGCCTGCCGCTGCGCGCCGATATTGCGCGTGCGGTTGGGCTGGTCGTCCACGAATTGACGACGAACGCAGTGAAGTATGGCGCGCTCTCTGGCAATGCCGGCCGTATCGAGATCGCGTGGTTGCAGGATGGCGATACGATCGTGCTCAACTGGATCGAGACCGGTGTTACGAAACACGACGCCCCGACGCGCACTGGCTTCGGCACCAAGTTGATCGATGCCACCGTGAAGGGCCTGAATGGCTCGGTGGAGCGTGAATTCTCCGACAGCGGAATTACCTGCCGGGTTATGATGCGTCTCTGACGTTGCTTTCGGACCCTGCGCCCAAGTACCCGCCGCAAATCAAAAGATAAATTGCATTCGACTTGAAGAACTATTCGTCCCGTCCCACGTTAGGCGACGGGAGATAGTAGAATGACCGAACAGCCGCGCATCGGCACCTCGAACGAGCCTCGCCCCAACGCCTATGATCCAGTGACGCAGCCGGAGCTGTTCGAGGGCGTGCTCGCGCGCCGCATCGTGGCGTTCTTGTTCGATGCCATGATCGTGCTTTTCCCAGTGCTGGTGCTCGCCTTCTTCATGCTGATCTTTACGGTGATCACGCTCGGGCTGGGTGTTTTCGTGTTTGCCGTTCTCGGCCCCATCGCGGCGATCTGGGCGGTGCTCTATGTCGGCGTCACGCTTGGCTCGCCTCACTCGGCGACTTACGGTATGCGGCTGATGGGGCTACAGATGCGCACCTGGTACGGCGCGCCGATGTACTTTCTGCTCGGCGCGGTTCACGCGCTCTTCTTCTGGGTACTTTCCAGTGCGCTGACGCCGCTGGTGCTGCTGGTAACCCTTTTCAACTCGCGCCGCCGCACGCTCCACGACTATTTGACAGGCAGTGTCATGATCAATGACGAGGCACGGGCCGCATCGCTACGGAGAAAATAGCGCATTAGGCCGAAGATCATGCGCGGAAACAGAATGTCATCAAAACGCCCTTTGACGGGGCAAGATGAAAGCGCGATGATTCCACTTCGCTAGCGCGTGAGAGGGCGATTCCGGGCCGGTGACAAAGCATTCGCGCGATACACCCCAGTTCTTCCTGACGAGCCCTTCCGCCTGCCCGTATTTGCCGGGCAAAAAAGAGCGCAAGGTTTTTACCCATCTCGTCGGGGACCGCGCGCCCGAGATCAACGACATCCTCACCCATGGCGGTTTCCGGCGTTCGCAGTCGATCGCCTATCGCCCGGCCTGCGAGGCCTGCCGCGCCTGCATATCCGTGCGTGTGCTCGTGAACGATTTCGCGCCCACGCGCACCTTCAAACGCGTGCAGAAAACGAACAACGACATCATCGGCCACGCGCGCCAGCCGGTCCCCACCGCCGAGCAGTATTCGCTGTTCCGTCACTATCTCGACAGCCGCCATGCCGACGGCGGCATGGTCGATATGACCGTGCTCGATTATTCGATGATGGTCGAAGACAGCCATGTGCGCTCGCGGCTGATCGAATATCGGCCGCGCGGGCCTGACACTTTCCTCACCGGCCGCGGCGAAGGCTCGCTGCTTGCCGTTGCGCTGACCGACGTGCTCACCGACGGGCTTTCGATGGTCTATTCGTTCTACGATCCCGATATTGCGCGCGAGCGTTCGCTCGGCACCTATCTGATCCTCGACCACATCGAGCGTGCGCGGCGCATGGGCCTACCCTATGTCTATCTCGGCTACTGGGTCGATGGCGCGCGGAAGATGGATTACAAAAAACGCTTCCTCCCGCAGGAGCGCCTGATGCAGGACGGCTGGAAGCGCTACGACGAATAATTTCGTGGGTTACGTAATGGTACCGTGCTTCGCGTCGCGCACCCACTTCGCGGCCTGCGCCAATCCTCCGAACGAATAAAAATGCGCGGCGATCTCGCCGAGATTCTCGGCAGCCGCCGCTTCCGCCAGATCGTTGACCATATCGGCCGGGGTCGCTCGCGTGAGCAATTTGCCGATTGAAGTTGCGTGCCGGGCAAAGCCTTTCGCGGAGGCACGGACACCGCAGCGCTGCGCGAATTTCAGAAGCGACGGAATGCTCGCGGGACCCGCCATGCCGATGCACACCTGATTACGAACTCCGCTCGCGCGCAGCGCACGAAGCCATGTCACGACCGGCCAGGCGTCGAACCCGAACTGGGTGACGATGTGCGCCTTCATTCCTGCCCGCCCGGCGGCGTCTAATTTCTCGCGTAACGAGGCGCGAAGAATATCTTCGGAAATATCCGGATGACCCTCGGGATAAGCGGCAATGCCGATCTCGGTAATGCCGCTCGCTTCGAGAACCCCGCTTTCGATCACCTGCAGCGCGTGTTCGAACGGACCGGCGGCACGTTCACTGTCGCCGCCAATCAGCATGATCTTCTTCACGCCTGCCGACGAAGAAAGCCTCGCCAGCAGATCATTGAGCTTCTTCTCCGACGAGACATTGCGGGCGGCGATGTGCGGCACCGGCTTCAAACCGCGCATGAATATACCGGTCGCAATCTGGATGAGCTTGTCGTCGCGCCGGTTCGGCAGATCGGTGAGATAGATCGGCGTGCCGGTCGAGAGCACGGCGGCCACTTCGTGCAATTCCGCCGCAGCGGGCATCACCGCTTCCAGCGAAACGTCGTTCAGAACCGCGTGAAAGTCCGGAGCGTCGGCAACGCCCTCAAGCCGGTGTGGGCTGAGCATGGCTTAATCCCGCTTTCTGGAGATGACGTAGGACTCGTCGTTGAACCAAAGTCCGCCGTGCTTCTGGAGCACTTCCCGCGTCGCTTGCAGGTAGCGGTCATCCATCACGACTTTGGAAAGCCGGTCGTCTTCCACCTGCGCGACATAGATCGCGGCATTCCATGCCGCGAACAGCGTGGAGGTACCGATCGAGGAGCCGGTTTCCGCGGAAATCTCTGTCGGCAGCGTGTGCATATCGTATTTGAAGATCGAGCGGTTATCGGCATAGGCATTGAAGTTGAGATCACGGCCCGCCGAACCGAGTTCGCTCTTCACCGCTTTCAGGATGTCGTAGCGATCCTGCGTGTATGGATTATCGCCGGGCCAGACCTTCTGGATAATTTCCTGCCCCGGATCGCCGCCGCGCGAATGAATCCCGATCATGCGGCCGCCGGGCCCGAGCGCGCGGGCAAGCGGCGCAATCACCTTCTTTGCCTTGAACTCGACCGAGGAACGCAGCCGGTAAGGCTGCGAGGCCATCACGAGATCGTAGTTGGCGTCGGTGGCACCCCGTTTCGGGATGATGTTGTCCAAGAGAAACTTGTGATCCTGCCGGTAAATCACGAGCACCACCGGCCGCTCATAAACCGGATTGCCGCTTTTCGGTGAGACGCGCGCCTTCCAGTTGTCGGCGAGGAACGGCTGGAGCGCCGAGATTTGCGATTCGAACGAAAACGCAGAATTTCCGGTGAGCCCAAGCTCATGCCAGACCATGCTCGATGCGGCTTCGCGCGAATGCGTGGTCAGCCAAGGCGCTTCCGAATAATACATATTTGTGAGCACGAGCACGGTCGAAGGGTGCTCGAAGAAGCGGTCGGCCATCTTGTCGAGTGCGAGCCGCACGTCTTCGAGACTGATTTCCTTACCGACAATATAAAACGGCAGCGTCGAATAGCGCTCGTGCATCGCGCGCATCACACGCGAGAGCACCGTTGCATCGCCCACACCGGCATCGAACACCCGCAACGCCGGCGGACGCGGATGAATATTGCCGAGCTCCATGCCGACGCGATTGGCGATCACCGACTTCTCGCCGCAGGTATTCACGAACAGAAGATATTTCTGGCGGTTGTCGAAGAAGCGGAAGTTGCGCTGCGGATCGTCGCCTTCCTCACCGGAAGGCGGTGCGGGCGGCATTGAGGAAATCGGCCGCGGTGGCATGGGCCGCTCGATCACCGCACCGCGCGTGGCGGGCACGCTCTCGTGCATGAATGAGCGGATGCGGTCGAGCGTGACCGTCGTGATGCGCCCGCCGTCGCGAAGGCGGGTGACGAGCTTGCCGTCGTTCACGGCGCGGCGCCCGAAGGTCGATTCCGCAAGACCGGCGCGGCGGCAGTAATCGGAGATTTCCTGAAGTATTTCTTCGGCCTGCATGGACCTCGTGTTCCGTCTTGATCGTTTCCAGTTGCGCGGGCTGTTTTTCGCCCTTCCGCGTGATCGAAGCAGACGCCTGACGGCCAGACCGGTCAACCTCAAATTGGCCCATCAGAATCGTGGGCACCAATAGTGGGCAAACTGCCCACAAATAAATCTCAATAATATCAGATATATAAGGTACTGCCCGGCAAGGTGTCTTCCTGCCCACCTTCAGCCAAGGTTCCAATACTCAATGTCACGGGGCTATCGCCCACTTGCACCGATGCAGATTCGCGTGGGCTGTTCTTTCGCCAAATTGACGCGCTACTGGCGTAGACTCCTCGGTAACAGAACAAGGTCATCCGCCCGAAGATGAAGCTGCCACGCCTGCTTTCCGCATCTTTGCTCGCATCTGCTGCGCTCTGCGCATCCATGTCGCTTTCACAAGCAGCAGACACCGCGAAAACCGAGCACGTGACAGCACGGCTTGTGTCGGATGCCCGCTCCGTCGAAGCGGGCAGCCTCATCACCGTCGGCATTCATCAGCGCATCAAGCCCCGCTGGCACACGTATTGGCAGAATCCCGGCGATGCGGGCATGGCGACAACCGTCGCCTGGACGCTTCCCAATGGCGCGAGTGCCGGCGAAATCCTCTGGCCCGCGCCGAAGCGCATCATGGTCGGCCCGGTTGCGAATTACGGCTACGAAGACGAAGTCACGCTTCTGACCAAAATCAAGCTGCCCTACAGCTTGCGCGCCGGCGATAACTTCCCAATCCGCGCTGTGGTCGACTGGCTCGTCTGCGAAGAGATTTGCATACCCGAACAGGTGACGCTCGAACTCGCGCTTCCCGTGATGGCGAAGGGTTTTTCGACCGGCATCAGCATCCGTGAAATCGAATCCGCGCGCGCAAAACTGCCGGTCGATAACGCTTGGCCGTTTACCGCCACTGTCAAGAACGGCCGCATCGAACTTATCGCCGCCTCTTCCGAGATTTCGCCTTCAAAGATCGCAAGCGCGCATTTTTTTGCGAGCGACTGGGGCGCGGTAAAACACGCTGCCGAACAGCCGCTGCAAGTCAAGGACGGCGAGCTATCGCTGACGCTCGATCCTTATGACAAGAAAGTGCCGCATACCTTGCGCGGAATACTCGTCCTGAACGAGCACGGCGGCAACGCGGCCACGCAGCAGGTCTACGCAGTCGAAGCGCGGCACGCTTGGCACGCAAAACAACTTCGCAATGCCGGAAATCGGCCTTGCGGCCGCGCTTTTTTTTGCGCTGCTCGGCGGCATCATTCTCAACCTGATGCCCTGTGTTTTCCCAGTTTTGTCGATCAAGGTGCTCTCGCTCCTCAATCACTCGCGCATGGGCTACCGCCAGCGGCACTTTCACGGACTTGCCTACGCCGCGGGCGTCCTCGCTTGTTTCGGCGTATTCGCCGCGATCGTGCTTGCGTTCAAAGCTGGTGGCGCGGAACTCGGCTGGGGCTTTCAATTCCAGTCGCCGCTCTTCGTGCTATTTCTTGCGTACCTGATGTTCGCTGTAGGCTTGAGCCAGTCCGGCGTGGTCGCTTTCGGAAACTCGTTCTCGCGTCTCGGCGCTTTCGGCGGCAATGACGGCTACGCGATGAGCTTTCTCGCAGGTGCGCTCGCAGCCGTGGTTGCAACACCCTGCACCGCGCCGTTCATGGGTGCCGCACTCGGTTTCGCGGTGAGCCAGCCCGCGCCTGTACTGCTCGCGATTTTCTTCGCGCTCGGTCTCGGGCTCGCGCTGCCTTACCTTGTTCTTTGTTACTGGCCCGCGCTCTTGCGCTTCCTTCCCCGGCCCGGCCCATGGATGGAACGGCTAAAGCAACTGCTTGCGTTCCCGATGTATGCAACCGCGATCTGGCTGGTCTGGGTGCTGGCGCAGCAGGCCGGAGCAAACGCGGTGGCCGCAGCACTCGGCGGTATGTTGCTGATTGCGTTCGGTGCGTGGCTTTTTGCCTCCACAGGCAAAAGCTGGCGCTTCGCGAACTACGCTTTATCCATCGCGGCGATCCTCGCCGCGGTCGCCCTCGGCATCTTCTTCGTGAAAGATGCGGCCGCCCCCGAACAGGCCGCGAACCCGAACGCGCGCTACGAAACGTTCACGCCGACGCGGCTTGACGAATTGCGCACGCAGGGCCGTCCGGTCTTCGTCAACCTCACCGCCGCATGGTGCATCACCTGTCTTGTGAACGAGCGGGTCGCGCTGGAGCGCACGAACGTAATCTCCGCTTTCGAAACGGCGAATGTCGCCTACCTCAAAGGCGACTGGACCCATCGCGATCCCGCGATCACGCAAATGCTCGCGAAGTTCGGACGCAATGGCGTTCCGCTCTATGTGTTCTACCCGGCCGGCGTTGACGCGCAGCCGGTAGTGCTGCCGCAAATCCTGACGCCAGAAATTGTCTTGCGTGAAATCGGCCAGTCGAAGACTGCCCGCATAGAAAACTAGAGAAAGGGAGAAAGCATGATCAATAAACTGATTGCGACTGCCGCCCTCACCGCAGCCTTGGCATTTCCCGCCTTGGCTTCGCCGCCGATCGGCAAGGAAGCGCCGAATTTCACCGCCCGCACTGCTGACGGAAAAACCGTAGACCTGAAATCGCTGCGCGGAAAAATCGTGGTGCTGGAATGGACCAACCACGATTGCCCCTATGTGCGAATGCACTACAACGCGAACAATATGCAATCGGCGCAGAAGGACGCGACCGCCCAGGGCGTCGTTTGGTTGCAGATCATCTCCTCGCCACCCGGCAGACAGGGATTCCTCGAAGGCCCTGCCGCGATCAAGGTGAACGCCGAGCGCAACGCAGTGCCGACGAATACCGTGCTCGATCCGGACGGCAAGATCGGCTCGCTTTATGGCGCGCAGACCACGCCGCATATGTATGTGATCGATGCCAGCGGCACGCTCGTCTACAAGGGTGGCATCGACAGCATTCCGTCCTATCGCGCGGACTCGCTTCCGAAGGCTGTGAATTATGTACGCGAGACGCTGGGCGCGCTCGCGGCCAACAAGCCCGTGCCGAACCCCTCGACACGTCCTTACGGCTGCACGATCCACTACGGCTCGTAAGCGCTTAAGGCAGCTTCCGATATCCAAAGAGCAATATCCAAAGAGAAAGCCGGCTCAAAAATGAGCCGGCTTTTTCAGTTTGGAGGCACGGATCATTCTTGCGAATGACTCGCAGGAAGCTTGACTTCCATAGAGCGAAGGCGCACCTTTCTGCAAGTCGTTCGCATTTGCAGGAAAGGAAAGCCTTTGCGCCACGCTCTTTCAGCCGCGGTTTTTGCCGCGGTTCTGTCGTTTGCTTGGCCCTCTCAGGAAGCAGTGGCGCAACAGAAACCGCTCCGCGTCGTCACCACCGTTTCGATGCTCGCGGATACCGTCCGCGCCGTCGGCGGCAGCCGTGTTGAAGTAACGAGCCTGCTTGGCGAAGGCGTCGATCCCCATACCTACCGGCCCACACGCGCGGATATCGCGCGGCTCAGCGCTGCCGATTTCGTGGTCGCCAACGGACTTCACCTCGAAGCACAGCTCGACGAAACGCTGAAAGCCCTCGCCCGCTCCAAGCCAGTGCTGTTCGCTGCCGAGAAAATTCCCGCCGCGCAGTTGCTCGCGGATGAAGAATATAAAGACCGCAAGGACCCGCACGTTTGGATGGACCCGAAACTGTGGTCCATCGTCGTCGAAGCGGTCCGCGACGGGCTGATCGCGCGCGACCCCGCCGGGCGCGCGACTTTCGAAGCTGGCGCGAAAGCTTACATTGCGGAAATAGAGCGCCTCGACGAGTACACGCGGAAGATTCTGAAAACCGTGCCGGAAGCCTCGCGCGTGCTTATTACGGCGCACGATGCCTTCAGCTACTTCGGCCGCGCTTACGGCTTCGAGGTCGAAGGCATCCAGGGACTTTCCACCGAAAGCGAAGCCGGGCTGAAGCGGATCGAGGAACTGGTCTCGCTTCTGGTCGCAAAGAAAATCCGCGCGGTATTCGTCGAAAGCTCGGTGCCCGAGCGCAACATCCGCGCACTCGTCGAAGGCGCGCGAGCCCGCGGTCATCAGGTGATTGTCGGGGGCGAACTTTACTCCGACGCGCTGGGCGCACCCGGCAGCTATGAAGGCACGCTGATCGGTATGCTCGACCATAACGTGACCTCGATCTCCCGCGCGCTGGGCGGAGAAGCGCCGCCACGCGGCCTGAACGGCAAGCTAAAGGCCGGAAGCTGAAGTGCTGGCTCCTTTCCCATCGAACCGCGTATCTTCCGGCATCATGCCGATTCCGCCGCTCGCTATTCGCGATCTCTCCGTACAATACGGCGGCCGCACCGCGCTCGAGAACTTCACGTGGACTGCGCCCGAACGTGGCCTGGTTGCAATTGTCGGTCCTAACGGCGCGGGCAAATCGAGCTTACTGAAGGCCGTGCTCGATCTTGTTCCGAAAGCAGGCGGCACGGCGGAGATTTTCGGCAAACCCGTTTCGGAGCAGCGCGACCTGCTCGCCTATGTCCCGCAGCGCGCAAGCGTCGATTGGGATTTTCCTGCAACCGCCGCCGATGTCGTTGCGATGGGACTTTATCGCCGCATCGGATGGCTAAAGCCGTTACGCGCAGCCGATCATGTGAGTGCAAAGAAATACCTCGACATGGTGGGCTTAAGCGAATTCGCTGACCGGCAGATCGGTGCGCTTTCCGGCGGGCAGCAGCAACGCGTATTCCTTGCCCGCGCGCTCGCGCAAGCCGCGAAGCTGTTTCTGCTTGATGAACCCTTCGCGGGTGTGGACGCCGTGACCGAAGGCGTGATGACGAGAGTCTTCCGCGATCTACGCGACGCAGGCAGCCTCGTGATCGCCGTGCACCACGATCTGTCGAGCGTGAAGGATATTTTCGATACCGTCGTGCTCTTGAACCGCGAATTCATTGCAGGCGGGCCGGTCGCGACGACCTTCACGCCGGACAATATCGCCCGCACCTATGGCGTGCCGCTCTCGCTGAATTCCGGGCAATGACCGATCTTTCCCCGCTCGTTTCCATTCTCTTGCTGCAAGCCGGATACAATACCATCGTTGTAATGCTGGGCGCCGCCGCGCTCGGTGCCGCGACCGGCATCGTCGGTGTATTTGCGATGCTTCGCCGCCGCGCACTCGTCGCCGATGCCGTCGCGCACGCAACGCTGCCCGGCGTTGCACTCGGATTTATCGTGGCCGTAACACTTGGTTTTTCTGGCCGCAGCCTGCCCTTCTTGATGGTGGGTGCAGCACTCACCGCAATCCTCGCGGCACTTTCTATTCAATGGATCACGAACCGCACGAGGCTTACCGAAGACACCGCGATCGCTTCCGTGCTTGCGACTTTCTTCGCGCTCGGCATCGTGCTGCTAACCGTGATCCAGACTCTGAAGACCGGCGGTCAGGCTGGGCTCGATATTTATCTTCTTGGTGCTACCGCCGGTATGCTGCGCGAGGAAGCGATCATCCTCGCACTCTTTTCACTTGTGGTCGCGCTCGCGGTCGCAGCGATCTTCAAGGAGCTGACGCTGATCTCCTTTGACGCGGATTACGCCCGCGCGCACGGCTTTCCGGTACGACTTTTGGATCTCGCGATCCTGGCGCTCGTGCTCGCAGTCGTCGTGATCGGGCTGCGTGTCGTTGGCCTCGTGCTGATCGTGGCGCTGCTTATCACGCCGCCAGCGGCGGCCCGCTTCTGGACCAACCATACCGGCTATATGACATTGATCTCAGCCACGATCGGCGCGGCATCCGCTTATTTCGGCGCGGCAATTTCCGCGGTCAGTCCGGATACGCCGACCGGCGCGGTTATCGTCCTAGTCGCCTTCACAATACTTCTGTTCAGCGTGTTCTTCGGCTCGGCACGCGGCATCGTCGTTCGTGCCTTCGGCGCGCGGCAATGGCGGGGCGCGTCATGACCTCTTTCCTGCAAATCGATCTGCCTGCGATGCTGGTCGGCACCTTGGCAGCGCTCGTCTGCGCACTGATCGGAAATTTTCTGGTGCTGACGCGCCAGAGTATGCTGGGGGACGCAATGGGCCACGTCGTGTTGCCCGGCATCGTGATCGCCTTCGTTCTTGCCGGAACCACGGCGACATGGGTGATGCTCACGGGCGCGTTCGCCGCAGCCCTTTTCTCGGCAATGCTGGTCGAGTTCTTGCGCCGCATGGCCGGCGTGGAGCCCTCCGCCGCGCTCGGTGCGGTGTTTACCGCGATGTTCGCGCTCGGTGTATTGTTGCTTGAGCAGAGCGGCGTCGCGCGCACCACCTTCGATGTGCATCATATTCTCTTCGGCAACATCGAAACTGCGATCTGGCCCGCGGCGGCCGGAATCCGGAGCCTGTTCGATCTGGCAGCGCTCGCAAGCCTTCCGCCGCAACTAGGACGACTCGCCTTCGGGCTCGTAGTCGTGGCGCTCATTATTGTGCTCTTGTTTAAAGAGCTTCGCGTCGTCAGCTTCGATCCCGACTTCGCGCGCACCATCGGCATCTCGCCGCGCATGATCGGCGCGTTAATTGTCTCGCTCGCCGCACTCGCCGCTGTGGTTTCGCTTTCTGCGGTCGGCGTCATCCTGCTGGTCGCCATGATGGTATGCCCACCGGCGACCGCGCGTATGTTGACCGACGATCTCAGGACGCAGGTGCTGCTATCGCTTCTGTTCGCGCTTGCCAGCGGGGTGTTTGGCTACGCGATCGCGGTGTTGCTGCCGCTTGCCTTCGGCTATGAGATTTCCCTCGGCGCCGCCGGCACCATTGCCGTCGTGGCGGGGCTGTTCCAGCTTGCAGCCATGCTTTTCGGCCCGAAACGCGGGATTCCAAGGACGGCCTGACCGGCCGCGTGGACGCAACCGGCCCCTTCCGCTAATCATCCCGGCGAGAAGTGTAAGGGACGCAGCGCAAAATCCATGCTGTTTTACGAACCGTTTTTCGCGCTGTTCGCGTTCCCGGCATTCTATGCCGTTTATCTCTGGTTTAACGACCGCGCCGCCGCGAAGAAGTGGGCGCTGATCCTCGGCAGTGTTGCCTTCTATACCTGGGGCGAACCGCTCTTTGTGCCGGTCGTTCTCGCCTCGTCTCTGCTGGATTACATTCTTTCCAAGCGGATCGTGCCGGGAACGCGTGAGGGGTCGCGCAAATTCTGGCTTGCCATCGGGATCGTGAGCAATCTCGGCATCCTTGTTTTCTACAAGTACACCGACTTTCTGATTGCGAACTTCAATACGCTGCTTGCGCCGTTCGCCGGCTCGCAACTTCCACTTCTGAAAATCGCGCTTCCAATCGGCGTTTCCTTCGTCGTTTTCGAAAAGATCAGCTATCTCATCGACACCTACCGCGGCACCTCGAAGCCCGCGCGCAGCCTCTCCGACTACTGTCTTTTCGTCTTCATGTTTCCGAAGCTCTTGGCCGGTCCGATCCTCAAATATCATGAGATGCAGGATCAGATCGAAAAGCCCGCCTCGGTTACATGGAACGATGCCTGGGAAGGATTCCTGCGTTTCGCCCGCGGCATTGCTAAGAAGCTTCTGATCGCCGACACCTGCGGTGCGTTCGCTGATACGGCTTTCGGCGCAAACGCGGGAACGCTTGGCGCGGGGCAAGCCTGGCTCGGCGTCATCTGCTTCACGCTGCAGATCTATTTCGACTTCTCGGCCTATTCCGACATGGCGATCGGGCTCGCGCGGATGCTCGGCTTCCGGCTCCGCGAAAACTTCAATATGCCTTACACCGCGCGCTCGCTCACGGATTTCTGGCGGCGCTGGCATATCTCGCTCACGACCTGGATCCGCGACTATCTTTACAAACCATTGGGCGGCAACCGCGGTTCGGCAGCGCAAACTTATCTCAATCTCTGGATCTGTTTTCTGCTCTCCGGAGTCTGGCACGGCGCGAGCTGGAACTTCGTCCTCTGGGGCGCCTATAACGGTCTTTTTCTTACACTCGACCGGATGTTCCTGATCCGCTGGCTCGATCGCGCAGGCGCGGTAGTATCAACCATCGTCACGCTCTTCATCGTGATGATCGGCTGGGTGATTTTCCGCGCAACTTCGGCGGAACATATCGCGGGCTATCTAACTGCAATGTTCGATTTTACGCGAGCCGCATCGGTACTCGACATTCCACCTGAACTTCCGCTTGCCGTGTTGATCGGCTCGATCCTTTCGTTGCTCCCTGCAACGCCGCTGTATGTGCCGCTCGCGCGAGCTTATGAGCGGAGCGTTCACTTGCAGCGCGCCGCGGCGGCAGCACTCGTCTTGCTTTACGTGATCGCGCTCGCACGTGCCTTCGCCGTCCCCTTCACACCGTTTATTTATTTCCGGTTCTAGCGATGACGACACTCCGCATTCCATCGCTCGGCCGCTCGCAACTCATCGCTCTTGGAATGGCGTTACTGCTAGCACTTCCCGTCGCGACGGCATGGAATCTGTTCGCACGCAGCTACGCGCCGAAACTGGAACTGCGCATCGGCAGGAACTTGCGCGGCGTCATTGAACCGCCAAAACAATTCCAGTGGTCGTGGCAGGCATTCACGAACGGCGACAACCAGCGCGCAATCGCCTACGAAGTCACCCAATCGATCCCGCTACGCCCCACGCTTATTCGCGTGAACAATCAGATCCGCTACAAGCTGTTCGGGCAGTTCGGCGCGGCGGGCATCCTGCGCGGCGAAGACGGGCATCTCATCGAGAAGCCTTATCTCGACGAATATTGCGCGCGCGATCTTGCGAAGATGGAAGCTCCTGCACGCCTCTGGGCCTCGCAGCTCAAAGAGTTGCAGGACACCATTCAGTCACGCGGTCACGCATTCATTTATCTCATCACGCCATCAAAGGTCGCGCATTTCCCCGAAGCCTTCGTCAACCGCTATCCATGCGCGAGCGCGGAACGCGACCGTCTGGGCAAAGTGCCTGCTTTTGTTGCCATGTTGCGACAGACCGGCGTCAACGTGGTCGATGCCGCGACGCTGACCCATGCGATGAAAGGAAAATACGAGTTCGGTATGTTCCCGCAGGGCGGCGTGCACTGGAACCAACTTGCAGTTGCTTATGCCGCGAACGCGCTGATCGGCGAGATCAACCGCCAGCGCAAGTCATTGCCGATCGCGCCGCTGCAATGGACTTACACGGTTTCCGACAATGCGACCGGCGAAGACCGCGATTTGCTGGATCTTCTGAATATTCTGCTGCCACAGCCACAATATAAAGTGCCGGTCGTTCGCTATGAAAAGCGTCAATGCGGCCCGGAAGCGAAGCTCGATGTCGCCGTAATCGGCGGCAGCTTCATTCACGTGCTGGCAGAAACCCTCGCGCGCTCCGCTTGTCTGCACAGCCTCAAAGGATACAACTACCTCTACGGCGGTATGCGTGGCGGGCCGGAGTATGCGCAGCTAAAGGGCAGGATGACCGCAGCCGAAATCCAGCCCATCGCGAATGCAGACGTCGTAATCCTCGAGGAAAACGAATCGATCTTCCCGCAGCCCAACGGCCATGCCATCGAGCTTTACAAGCAACTGCTGAAGAAGAATTAACCGCGGAAGCGGTTGTTCTTCGGGAAGCCTCGCACCGAGACGATGCGGCCCGCATCGGCGCGGTTGCCGCGCCAGTCGCGAAGCTCGCCTTTCGTGATCGTGTGCTGTTTGTTTTGCGCGTCCGACCAGGTCAGGCCCGCTTCGAGGTCGAACATCTTCGCATCCGACAATCCGCCATCCTTGTAGCGCTGTAACTTCACGCCGGCACCTCGGCCCATTTCCGGCAAGTCTTTCGCCGGGAACACCAGCATCTTCCGGTTCTCGCCGATGGCTGCAACATGATCGCCGGCGGCGGGCGCAATCGCGACCGCCTTGTCAGGCGTTTTCACGTTCAGCACTTGCTTGCCCTTGCGCGTGGTGCCGAGCGCATCTTCGATTTTCACGATGAAGCCCTTGCCGGAATGCGAGGCGACCAGGAATTTCTGTCCCTCGACATAAGGGAATACGACCACGATCTCGTGCCCTGCTTCGATCTCGACCATGAGGCGGATCGGCTCGCCGTGGCCGCGGCCGCCGGGAATTTTCCCGGCGTCTAACGTGTAGAAGCGGCCGTTCGTTGCGAACACCATGATCTTCGAGGTGGTCTCCGCGGGGAATGCGGTCTTGAGTTTGTCGTCGCCCTTAAACTGCACGTCGTCGACTTTGTCGGTGTGGCCGCGCAATGCGCGAATCCAGCCCTTCTCGGAAACGACGACCGTGATCGGCTCGCGCGTCAGCATCGATTCCGCAACCGCTGCCTCGTCGACTTCGGCTGCCGCCTCAAAGCCGGTGCGGCGCTTACCGAGTTCAGTCTTCGGGCCGAACAGCTCTCGGACTTCCTTGATCTGATCGGAGATTTTCTTCCACTGCCCGACCGGTGACTTCAGGAGCTTCTCAAGCTCGGACTTTTCTTTCTTCAGTTCAGCGTGCTCGCCGCGGATTTCCATTTCCTCAAGCTTGCGTAAATTACGCAACCGCATATTCAGGATCGCGTCTGCCTGCACATCGGAGAGCTTGAAGCGTTTCATCAACACCGGCTTCGGCTCGTCCTGGGTGCGGATGATCTTGATGACTTCATCCAAGTTCAGATACGCGATCAGGTATCCGCCGAGCACTTCGAGGCGATGATCGATGATGCCGAGACGGTTCTTCGAGCGGCGGATCAGCACCTCGCGGCGATGGTCGAGCCATTCCCGGAGCGCTTCCGAGAGGCTGACCACGCGCGGCGTGAGACCGCCCATCAACACGTTCATGTTGAGCGGGAAGCGGCTCTCAAGCTCGGTGAGCTTGAAGAGTTGCTCCATCATCAAGACCGGATCGACCGAGCGCGAGCGCGGCTCCAGTACGATGCGAACGTCTTCGGTCGACTCGTCGCGAACGTCGGCCAAGAGCGGCAGCTTCTTGTCGGTGAGAAGTTCGGCAATCTTTTCGATCAGCCGCGACTTCGGCACCGAGTATGGAATTTCGGTGACGATGATGACCCACGTGCCGTTGCCTGTATTTTCCTGCGTCCAGCGTGCGCGCACGCGGAAAGAACCGCGCCCCGTATTGTACGCCTCGCGGATCGTTGCCTTGTCGTCGACGATGATGCCGCCGGTCGGGAAGTCCGGTCCCTTGACGAATTTCAGGACTTCGCGCGGTTGCGACTTCGGCTTCTCGATCAGAAACAGCGCCGCGTCGCAAAGCTCGGCGGCGTTGTGCGGCGGGATCGAGGTCGCCATGCCGACCGCAATGCCGGTCGAACCGTTCGCGAGCAAATTCGGGAATGCGCCGGGAAGAACGATCGGCTCCTGCTCTTCGCCGTCGTAGGTCAGGCGCATATCGACCGCGTCTTCGTCGATGCCTTCCAGAAGCAGCCGCGCAACGTCCGTCATGCGCGCTTCGGTGTAACGCATGGCCGCCGCGTTATCGCCGTCCACGTTGCCGAAGTTGCCCTGCCCGTCCACTAGCGGATAACGCTGCGCGAAATCCTGCGCGAGGCGTACCAGCGCGTCATAGACCGATTGATCGCCGTGCGGATGGAATTTGCCGATCACGTCGCCGACCACACGCGCCGACTTCTTGAAACCCGTGCCGGGGTCGAGCCGCAGAATTCGCATCGCATGGAGTATGCGGCGGTGAACCGGCTTCAAGCCGTCGCGCGCATCCGGCAGCGCGCGGCCCATGATGGTGGAGAGCGCATAGGAAAGGTAACGCTCTTCCAGCGCTTCCTTCAGCTCAACGGGCTCGATATTGCCTCCGCCGCCGCCAGGCGCGGGAGGAGCGATTCGCTTGGTCATGAACTAGCGGTACCCAGTCGGGGCGGGCTGTTCAACTCTCAGGCTGCCCGCATACGCCTTGCCGCTGCGACCAGCGACCCCCGGGCCTCCGGGAGCGCGAGCCCGCGCGGCTCCAGCACATGAACGGTCAAAAAGTGCCCGGTAAGCGCGAAGGCGGCCGCGATGTCGGCAGGCGTGATGCTTACGTCGACTTCGCGGAGAAAAGACGGCAGCGGTATGAGCCGCTCCCGCCACTCCTCGCCCGCGGACCGGCTGACGGCGCGGCCCGATTTCGGCGAGACGTAGATGAGGTCCTTCGTGACCCCGCTCGCAGCGCACGAAGAAAGATCGAGCCCGAAACCCAATTCCGTGAGCAGTTGCAGTTCGAACCGGGCGATCAGAGACGCCGCCTCCATCTCGTCGATGCGATCGAGGATATACTCGCACATGACGAAAAGATCGCTGTGCGGATCGCGCTCCGGCAAGAGCCGTAGGAGCGCGGCCAAAGTCTGCAAGCCAAAGCTGGCGCGGGCCGCCATCATCATCCGGTCGGCCCGCGACTGCGTAATTTCCAGCGTGTAATTGCCAAGCTGTTCATCGAGCCGCGCGCGCCACACCGCGCGGACGCTGTTGCCCGGCTGCAAGAGCGGCGTCTTCTTCCGCGAGCCGCCGCCATAGACCAGACCCAGATGCCGGCCGTGTGCTGCAGTCATCAACTCCACGACGGCGTGGCCCTCGCCGTGGCGGCGAAGCCCGAGAATGATGCCGTCGTCGGTCCATTCCATAACGGCTAGCCCTTCGGAAACTCCAGCCCCATCCCGCGATAGCGCTCCGGGTCGTCGCCCCAGCCCTCGCGCACCTTCACGTGCAGGAAAAGATGCACCCGCTTTTCGATCTCGGAAGAGATTTCCTTCCGCGCATCCATCGAAATGGATTTGACCATTTTCCCGCCCTGTCCGAGCACGATCTTTTTCTGCCCGTCACGCTCGACATAAATCGTCTGCTCGATCCGGACGGAGCCGTCTTTGCGCTCTTCCCACGAATCGGTTTCGACCGTCGATTGGTAAGGTAGCTCTTCGTGCAGCCGAAGGTAGAGCTTTTCGCGGGTGATTTCGGCCGCCATCAGGCGCATCGGAACGTCCGAAATCTCGTCTTCCGGATAGAGCCACGGACCCTTGGGCATGGCGGCCGCGAAGTAGTCGCGCACGTCCGTGACCCCGTCGCCGTTAGTGGCGGAGATCATGAAGGTGCGCTCGAAGTGGATCGCTTCATTTGCCGCCGCCGTGAGCGCAAGCAGGCCGTCGCGGGCGACGGTATCGATCTTATTCAGGATCAGGATTTTCGGCTGCGGGACTTCTTTCAGCTTGCTGAGGATTTCCTTGTTCTCGTCATCCAGTCCGCGCTGCGCATCGATGAGCAACGCCACGAGATCGGCGTCGGTCGCACCCTGCCAGGCGGAGCCAACCATCGCGCGGTCCAGCCTGCGCTTCGGCGCGAAGATGCCGGGCGTATCGACGAAGACGATCTGCGCCTGCCCCGCCATCGCGATCCCGCGCACCGGCACGCGCGTCGTCTGCACTTTATGCGTGACGATCGAGACCTTCGCGCCGACCAGCGCATTCAGAAGCGTGGATTTTCCCGCATTGGGTGCGCCAATCAGCGCGACGAAGCCTGCCCGCTTTTCTTCAGTCATTGGTCATCACCCGCTCGCGCGCGAGCATCATGGCCGCCGCCGAATGCTCCGCTTCGCGCTTGGATGCGCCGACGCCTTCGAGCGGCGCGAGATTGCCGATTTCGACCGAGATTCTGAAGGTCGGTTTATGCGGCGGTCCGCTGCGCGACACTTCGCGATAGACTGGATCGGGCAGACCACGCCCATGCGCCCATTCAAGTAGCAATGCCTTGGCATGACGCGGCGCCTCGGCTGATGCCGTCATCAGCGGCTGCCAGTAGCGTGTGATCATCGCCTGTGCCGGTTCATAGCCGCCGTCGAGGAAGATCGCCGCGATCACCGCCTCGCAGGCATCACCCAGCACGGTGTGGTTCTCGCGCAGTTGCCCGTGCTGCTTTTCGTCTTCGACTTCGATGTGGCTGCCGAGATCGAGCATCAACGCAACTTCGACGCAGGTTTCGTTGCGGACCAGCGCAGTGTGACGCTGCGAGAGTTCGCCTTCCTTGTTTTGCTCGAAGGACTGGTAGAGCATTTCCGCGACCGCGAGCCCAAGCACCCGGTCGCCTAGAAATTCCAGCCGCTGATTGCTGATGCGCCGCCTGCCGCTCGCCACCGCGCTCTTATGCGTGAGGGCTTCTTCCAAAAGCGCAATATCCTTGAAGCGGTGGCCGAGCCGCTCTTCGAGTGCGGAAAGGTCGCGCGCCGCCCGCGTCATCTAACCCAAGACAGGATGCGGCCCCAGCGCACATCGAACGGCCAGCGCCAAAGCTCGTAAATCGCCGTACCTTCGGAGAGCGAGAAGAAGATGATCTCCGCGCGGCCGATGAAATTCTCGAGCGGTACATAGCCCACCGCGGACTGCACACGGCTGTCGGTGGAATTATCGCGATTGTCGCCCATCATGAAGTAATGGCCGGACGGCACGGAATATTCCGGCGTATTGTCGTAATAGCTCTCGCCGAGATCGAGCGTCTCGTAGCTCACGCCATTCGGCAGCGTTTCGCGCCAGCGCTTGATAGGTTTGCCCTTCTCGCGCGGATCGTCGTCGCGCCAGTCGGAAATCTGCTCGCGCTTGATCGCTTGCCCATTGATGAAGAGCTGGCCGTTGTTCATCTGGATGCGGTCGCCGGGCAAGCCGATGACGCGCTTGATGTAGTCGGTCGAGTCATCCTTCGGATTGCGGAACACCGCGACATCGCCGCGCTTCGGCGTTCCGGCCCAGATGCGTCCCTCGAACGGGATCAACGCGAAGGGTACCGAGTATTTCGTGTAGCCGTAGGAGAACTTGGATACGAAAATATAATCGCCGACGAGCAGCGTCGCTTTCATCGAACCGGACGGGATGTTGAAAGGCTGAAACAGAAGCGTACGGATGACGAGCGCAATAACGAGCGCCTGAAAGCCGATGCTGATGAGTTCGCCTAACCCGCCTTCTTTCTTTTCGGTGGTCACGCTCATGTCTAAGGTAATCTCCGGGAAATCGCGGCGCCGCCCGTATAGACGGGGGGCCTAAGCTAGGCAATGCGGCGATCAGGGCGCTTTGGGGACCGCGGAAATAATGACGATGGCCTGCGCCATCGGCCCCTCGTCGGTGATGGTGAGATCGATCTGCGGCTCGAAACCCGACGGAATCAGGGCGTTCAGCCGCTTCAATGCGCCGCCGGTGAGCTTCATGGTCGGCCGGCCCGAAGGCAGGTTCACGACGCCGAGATCGCGGAAGAACACGCCGTCGCGGAAGCCGGTGCCGAGCGCCTTGGCGCAGGCTTCCTTGGCGGCAAACCGTTTGGCGTAGGACTCCGCGCGGCGCTTGCGCCGCTCGGAGCGTTCGCGTTCTTTCGGCGTAAAAATCCGCTTCAGAAAGCGCTCGCCGAAGCGGTCGATGGATTTCTGAATCCGCCGCACATCGCAAAGGTCGGAGCCCATTCCGATGATCATGCCGGCGCTCCGATCCGTGCGCGCCCGCGCGCCATTGCGGCTAGCATATTCTTGATCACGGCATCCATGCCGGCGAACATCGCCTCGCCCATCATGTAGTGGCCGATGTTGAGTTCGGCGATCTCCGGCAGCGTCGAAATCAATTCGGCGGTACCGAAATCGAGGCCGTGACCGGCGTGAACTTCCAGGCCAAAGGAAGCAGCCAGCCGCGCGCCTTCGACGAGCTTCTTGAACTCTTCGAGCGAGGTTTTTTCGTCAGTATGCGAAACGGCTTCACACCAGGTGCCGGTGTGAAGTTCGACGACTGCGGCACCTGCTTTTGCCGAAGCCTCGATCTGCGCCGCATCCGGCGCGATGAAAAGCGAAACGCGGCTATGCGCGGACAGCTTTTTTACCGCGGCCTGAAGCGCGGCACCGCCTGCGATCACATCAAGCCCGCCTTCGGTGGTGCGCTCGGTGCGCTTTTCCGGAACGAGGCACACCGCATGGGGCTTAAGCCGCGCCCCGATCCCGATCATCTCGTCGGTGGCCGCCATTTCGAGATTGAGCGGCGCGGAAATGTCTTTCATGCGCTCGACATCGCTGTCGATGATGTGACGGCGGTCTTCGCGCAAATGCATCGTAATGCCATGCGCACCGGCGGCGATTGCGGCGCGTGCCGCGCGGATCGGATCCGGATGAAAGCCGCCACGCGCGTTGCGGATGGTCGCAACGTGATCCACGTTCACACCGAGACGGAGCGGACTGTTCTCAGCCATTCACGCGCTCCGCCCCCGACACGATTTTCTTTGCGCGCAACTGCGTCAGAATTGAATTGAGGTGCTTGAGATCGAATACCTCGACGTCAATGATCATGCGATGAAAATCTGCAGTCTTTCCGCCCATGCGGATGTTGTCGATATTGCCGCCATGCTCGCCGATCACGGTCGCGATCTGCGCGAGCGACCCCGGCTCGTTTATGGCCGTGACTGCGATCTGTGCCGGAAAGCGCTGCGGCTCGGTTTCTTCCATGTCCCAACGCACATCGAGCCAGTGTTCCGGCTGGTCGTCGAACTCTTTCAGTGCGGGCGAATGGATCGGATAGATGGTAATGCCCTCACCCGGCGTCAGAATGCCGACGATGCGGTCGCCCGGCACCGCGCCGCCATTCGGCGCGAAACGCACCGGCAATTCGCCGTTGATGCCGCGAATTGGAATCGCGGCGACCTTTTCTTCTTTTCCTTTTTCCGGGATGCGGAATTTCAGGGCACTTGCACGGCGCAGGCCAAACCAGCCGCCTTCGCTTTTCGGAGTCTTCGCGCCCGTCACGCGCCCGCCGCGCCATTCCGGATCGACCGCGCGCAGAACGTCGTCGGGCTTGATCTCGGCGCGGCCTACCGACGAGAACAAATCATCGGTCGTGTGACGTGCAAGGCGCGGTAAGGCTGCTTGCAGCTTGTCTTCCGAAAGCGGCAGCGATGCTTTCGCGAATGCGCGCTCCAGCATCTTGCGGCCGAGCCCGGTATATTGCGCGCGCACAGCGGAGCGCGTCGCGCGGCGGATGGCAGCGCGCGCCTTGCCGGTAATCACGATCGCATCCCACGCCGCCGGCGGCGTCTTCGCGTCGCCGCGGATGATTTCGACTTCGTCACCGGTTTGTAACTCCGACACCAACGGCGCGACCTGTCCGTTAATCTTGCATCCGATGGCGCTGTTGCCGACGTCGGTATGCACTGCATAAGCGAAATCAATCGGCGTCGCCTTGCGCGGCAGCGCAATCAACCGGCCATTCGGCGTGAAGCAGAACACCTGATCGTGGAACAACTCGAGCTTCGTATGTTCGAGAAACTCTTCGGGGCTCGAGCCTTCCGCGAGCATCTCGATTGTGCGGCGCAGCCAGGCGTAAGCATTCGAGTCATGCGGGAGGATTTCCCCGTCCGCCTTCTCGCTGTCTTTATATAGAGCGTGCGCGGCAATCCCATATTCCGCGACCTGATCCATGTCATGCGTGCGGACTTGCAGTTCAACGCGCTGGCGGCCGGGGCCGACCACGGTCGTATGCAGCGAACGATAATCGTTCTGCTTCGGCGTCGAGATATAATCCTTGAAGCGGCCCGGCACGAAGGGCCACTTGGTATGCACGATGCCGACCGCCTGGTAGCAGGCGGCGATGTTGTCGACCACGACACGGAATCCGTAAAGATCGGAAAGCTGCTCGAAGCCGACCGCCTTGCGCTCCATCTTTTTCCATATCGAGTAAGGCCGCTTCTCGCGCCCGCGTACTTTTGCGCGAGTACCTTCATGCGCAAGCGCTGAAGTCAGTTCCTCTTCAATGACCTTAATGAGACCGGCATTGCGTTCCCGTATCGCGGAAAGCCTGCTCTCGATCGAGCGATAAACGTCCGGCTGCAACTGGCGGAAGGAAAGATCCTCCAGTTCCTCGCGCATATCGTGCATACCCATGCGGCCCGCGAGCGGCGCGTAGATGTCGAGCGTCTCTTCGGCGATGCGGCTGCGCTTCTCCTCAGGCACGAATTTCAGAGTCCGCATATTATGAAGGCGGTCCGCGAGCTTCACCAAGAGCACGCGAACGTCGTCGGCAATCGCGAGCAGCAGTTTCCGGAGGTTCTCCGCCTGCGCCGCCCGCTTCGACACGAGGTCGAGCTTTTTGATTTTGGTCAGGCCCTCGACGAGGGTCGCGATGTCCTTGCCGAATTTCTTGCCGATCTCGGCGCGCGTCGCCTTGGTGTCCTCGATGGTGTCGTGCAGGAGTGCAGCGACGATGGTGGCGTCGTCGAGCTTGAGATCGGTCAGGATCGCCGCGACTTCGAGCGGGTGGGAAAAATAGGGGTCGCCTGACGCGCGCGTCTGCGAGCCATGAGCCTTCATGGCGTAGACATAGGCGCTGTCGAGCAGCCCCTCGTCGGTCGCAGGGTTGTAGCGACGAACCCGGTCCACGAGTTCGTATTGGCGCATCATGCCATAGGCTCCTGTCCCCGGAATCTGGAGACTGGCCCGTAAACTAGCATTGCGGGAACCGCCCGGCGAATAGGCCGGGCAAAATAGCTAACGCGGTTAAGCGTTTAGCCTTCGTCTTCTTCGGTCTGTTCCGGCGGAACCAGGCCCTGGAGGCCGGCGAGGAGCTCTTCCTCGCTCATGCGGTCCATGACGGCGCTGTCGTCCGAGCCGCCGGCGCCGGGGATCATCGGTACTGCCTCGGGCTCCGGCTCGTCCACTTCGGTGTACTTCTGGAGCGAGTGGATCAGGTCTTCCTTGAGGTCGTCTGGGGACACCGTCTCTTCCGCCACTTCGCGAAGCGCCACGACCGGGTTCTTGTCGTTGTCCCGGTTGATCGTGATCGAAGAGCCGGACGAAATCATCCGTGCGCGATGGCTCGCGAGCAGAACCAGATCGAACCTGTTCTCAACCTTGTCGATGCAATCTTCAACCGTGACGCGCGCCATCAGCGGGTCTCCAAGTTTGACGTGTGCGGATTTCGGGACCCTATAGCCCGAGTTATACGGCAGAAGCAAGCATATCGCCGCGTCGGCCGATTGACCCCGGACACATGGGCTGGAAGGCTTACAAAGCTAGCACGCCGCTACGGCAACTACGCACCGTTTTGGGCTTACTGGCGTCGCAAAGTTCCATCGCGGCGATATGGCTCGCAGGTATTGCTTTCCTACCACCTAATTACCCTGTTAGCTGTGGAATTGGTCGGTTACTTCAGAGACCGATAGAGATTCGCTCTCGAGGGGGTCGGATTGCCCAGCCAAACGCGCATAGTTTTGGGAAATTGAAATGCAGCAGACTGCCGAAAAGACCGCGCTATTTATTGACGGCGCCAATCTCTACGCGACCACCAAGAGCCTCGGCTTCGATATCGACTACAAGCGTCTTCTTGAAGAATTTCAGGGTCGCGGAAACCTGCTGCGCGCTTTCTATTACACTGCCCTGATCGAAGATCAGGAGTATTCCTCGATCCGCCCCCTGCTCGATTGGCTCGATTACAACGGCTACAAGGTCGTGACCAAGCCCGCGAAGGAATTCACCGATGCGATGGGCCGCCGCAAGATCAAGGGCAACATGGATCTTGAGCTGGCGGTGGATATGATGGAACTCGCGGACCATCTCGATCACGTCATACTATTCTCCGGCGATGGCGATTTCCGTCCTGTCGTCGAATCCGTACAGCGCAAGGGCGTCCGGGTGACCGTTATCTCCACCATCTCGACCCAGCCGCCGATGATCGCCGACGAGTTGCGCCGTCAGGCCGATGTCTTCATCGATCTCCAGGAACTGTCCGCCAAGATCGGCCGCGACCCCGCCGACCGTTCCGCACGGATGCAGAACGCACCGAATTTCCTCCAGCGGCAGCCCACCGCGCCGGGTGAAACCGAGGACGCTTGAGCGAAGCGACTGCCGATCTGGCCGAGCCGGGCCGCGATTGTCCGCTCTGTCCGCGGCTAGCGGCGTTTCGCAAAGCGAACCGCAAGCAATTTCCGGACTATCACAACGCACCGGTGCCTTCGTTCGGGGCGGCCAGCGCACGTCTCCTGATTGTTGGCCTCGCGCCCGGATTGCACGGCGCGAACCGGACCGGCCGTCCCTTTACCGGCGATTATGCAGGCGACCTGCTCTACGCGACCCTCAAGGAATTCGGTTTCGCCAAAGGCAATTATGAAAAGAGACCGGACGACACGCTCGAACTGGTCGACACGCGGATTTCAAACGCGGTGCGTTGCGTGCCGCCGGAAAACAAACCCACCGGCGATGAGATCAGTACCTGCCGTGTTTTCCTGACCAGCGCCTTCAACGAAATGCCGAACCTGAAACGTATCGTAGCACTCGGCAAAATCGCGCATGACTCGGTCGTCGTTGCACTCGGTTCGAAGATGGCGCGACACAAGTTCGGCCACGGCATGATCCACGATTTCGAGAATGTGCGGCTGTTCGATAGCTATCACTGCTCGCGCTACAACACGAACACGGGCGTACTGACGACCGATATGTTCCGCGAAATATTCTCGAATGTACGCGCGAGCTTCGGTGCGATTGCCTAAGCAGCATAAGAAATGAATTCGAGCAGCGAGCCGTCGGGATCGCGGAAATAGACGCTGGTGCCGTGACCCTTTGCCCCGAAACGCTGCATCGGGCCTTTGATGATATCCACTTGATGCTGCTTCAGATGCGCGATTGCGTCCGAGATCGGCCCCTTCCATTCGAAGCAAAGATCGCTGTTACCCGGCTGCACCGGGAGCGTTGCCACCTCTGCGGGTTTAAGGCCCGGCCCATGGAGATTTAATTGCTCCTCGCCGAAGCGATAAGCCCAACCAACTTCTCGCTTCACCAGTTCGGCGCCCATAACGTCGCGATAAAAATCGTTGGAACGCGCCCAGTCAGAAACATGGATGACACAGTGATCCAGTTTGACGGGCAACGACATCGAAGCATTTATCCCTTATCGCGCATGACGCGCCCGCGCTCGCGGGCCCAGTCCCGCTTCTTTTCGGTGTCGCGCTTGTCGTGGAGCTTCTTGCCTCTGGCCAGCGCAATCTCGACCTTCGCGCGACCGCGCGGATTGAAGTAGATCTTCAAAGGCACGATCGTCATGCCTTCCTTTTCGACGGCGCCGACGAGCTTGTTGATCTGGCGCTTGTGTAGCAGCAACTTTCGCGGCCGCTTCGGCGTGTGGTTGTTGCGGTTCGCTTGCAGGTATTCCGGGATATTGGAGTTCACGAGCCAGATTTCGCCGTCTTTCGCGTCGGCGTAGGATTCCGCAATCGTCGCCTTGCCATTGCGGAGCGATTTAATCTCCGTTCCGGTCAGCGCAATGCCCGCCTCGAACGCTTCGCCGATCTCGTAATTGAAGCGAGCCTTGCGGTTGTCGGCGGCGATTTTGAGTTTCGGCTCGGCCTTCTTGGCCATCGAGAAACCCTAGTTCAGCAATCCGGCGTGAACCATCGCGCTGCGGATCGCGTCCTTGGTCTTCGCGGTTGCCGGAACAAGCGGCGAGCGCACGATTTCCTGGCAGCGGCCCAAGAGCGAAAGCCCCGCCTTCGCGCCGGCGACACCCGGCTCGAAGAAGATCGCGTCATGCAGCGGGATCAGGCGGTCCTGCACCTTGAGCGCCTTGGCATAGTCGCCGGAGAGACTTGTATTCTGAAGCTCGGCGCAAAGTTTCGGTGCTACGTTTGACGTCACCGAAATGCAGCCGTGACCGCCGGCCGCATTGTACGCAAGCGCCGTCATGTCCTCGCCGGAAAGCTGGATAAAATCCTCGCCCAACGCATGGCGCTGCTGCGAGACGCGTCCGATATTCGCGGTGGCGTCCTTCACGCCGGCGATGTTCTTCAATTCATACAGCCGCTTCATGGTATCGACCGACATATCCACGACCGATCGGGGCGGAATATTATAAATGATGATCGGAATCCCGATCGCGTCGTTCACCGCCTTGAAGTGCTGATACATCCCCTCTTGCGTGGGCTTGTTGTAATAAGGCGTCACCACGAGCACCGCGTCGGCGCCGGCTTTTTCGGCGTGCTTCGCGAGCGAAATCGCCTCTAGCGTATTGTTCGAGCCTGCGCCCGCGATCACCTTCACCCGGCCCTTGGCTTGGTCGATGCACCACTCGACGACCTTGTGATGCTCGTCGTGCGAAAGCGTCGGACTTTCACCCGTGGTGCCGACCGGAACCAAACCCTGTGTGCCTTCCGCGATCTGCCATTCCACGAGATCGCGGAACGCTTTCTCGTCTAACCCGCCATTCTTGAACGGCGTGACGAGAGCGGTGAACGATCCCCGGAACTTCACGGCAGATACTCCTGTTGGCCCCATTGGGCGAAGCGCCTGAAATAGCGCGGAAAAGGGTCCGGAGAAAGGAAAATAGGGCTTTTTCCGATGCCCTGAGGCCACCATATCGCTACAGTAACCAGCGATTCATACAAACCAGTCCATTTCGGGGGCCAGGGACCAGAGGGAGACCGGATGCGACCGCTGCTCGGCCGCGTCATTGCAGCCATTTTCGTTGCCGCGACCCTGTTCGCGCCTGCCGCGTATGCGCAGGCGCCGGGCGATGCGGCTGCGGTCAAGAAGGCGCTTAGCCTCCTGAAAGACGGCAACTACAATCAGGCGATCGCGCTCGCAGGCGGCGTCAGCGACCCGGCCGCACGCGAACTGATTACCTGGCTCGCGATCCGCCTCACCCCCAAAGATGTCGGTTTTGAGCGGACGCGCGATTTCATCCGCCGCAATCCGAACTGGCCGAGCATGAACCTCGTCCGCCGCCGCGCGGAGAATTTGCTGCTCTCCGAAAAACGCGATGCAAAGGATGTGCAGGCCTATTTCGGCAACAGCCAGCCGGTTTCAGGCGAAGGCATGGTCGCACTTGCACGTTCGCTTCTGGCGGCGGGCAATCAGGCCCATGCGGTGCCGTGGCTGCGCCGCGCTTGGCGCGAAGAAGAAATGACGATGTCGCTGGAGCAGGAAATCCTCGGCCAGCAAGGCAACCTGCTGACTGCCGCCGACCACAAGGCCCGCGCTGACCGGCTGTTCTATCTCGAGAAATGGGAAGCAGCCCAACGCAGCGCCGAACGCGCCGGCAAGGATGTCGCAGCGCTGAGCCGCGCGCGAAATGCGGCCCTGCAACGCTCGGGAAATGCGAACGCGTTACTGAACAGCGTGCCCGCCTCCATGCAGAAGGATGCGAGCTTCCTTTATGCCCGCGCCTATCTGAAGCGCCGCGGCGACGACCCCAAGGCGGCAGCCGAGCTTATGCTGCAGGCGCCGCGCATCGCCCCGAACACGCCGGATGCTGACGACTGGTGGCGCGAACGCCGCTTCGTCATACGCAACTTGCTTGACGAGAAGCAGTTTCAGCTTGCCTATCGCGTGGCCGCGGCGTCTGTGCTGCCGGAAAACGATATTCTTAAAGCCGACACGCACTTCACCGCCGGCTGGGTCGCGCTGCGCTATCTGAAGGACCCCGCAACCGCGAAGAAGCACTTTGTACAGGACGTAGGCACCCCGCAACCTTTCTACATTGCCCGTGCGCTTTACTGGCAGGGCCGCGCCGCGGAAGCGATGCAAGACCCGATCGGCGCCAAGGCCGCCTATTCGCTGGCCGCTCGCCACCATCTTGTTTTCTATGGCCAGCTCGCGCGCGCGAAACTGAATATGCGTGACTTGCCGTTCCGGCCGATGCCGCAAGTCTCGGACAGCGACCGGCAGAACTTCAACGCCAATCCGGTCTCGCGCGCATTGAAGCTGCTGTATGAGGCCGACGCCGACGACCTCGTGGTGCCGGTTCACATGGACATGATCGACCGCACGCCCACGGCTGCGACCGCGGTACTGCTCGCGGAAATCGCAAGCGCTCACAAGGATGCGCGCGCGCTGGTCATCATCGGCAAGCAAGGGCTCGACCGCGGGCTGCCGGTCGATGCGATTGCCTTCCCGACCTCCGGCATTCCGAACTACGACCACAAGGGACCGCCGATCGAGAAGGCGCTGGTCTATGCGATCTCTCGGCAGGAAAGCGAATTCCAGCCTTATGTTGTCTCACCCGCAAACGCTTACGGTCTGATGCAGGTGATCCGGCCGACCGGCGTTGGAATCGCAAAGCGCATCGGCATAAATTTCGATTTCAATCGCCTGCAGCGCGATCCGGTTTACAACGTGACGCTGGGCGCTGCCGAACTCGGACATCTCATCCAGAGCTTCAACGGCTCTTATGTCCTGACCTTCATCGGCTACAACGCCGGGCCCGGACGCGCGCGGCAATGGATTAACGCGCGCGGCGATCCGCGCGGCGGACAAACCGAAGCGATCGTCGACTGGATCGAACGCATCCCGATCACCGAGACGCGCCTTTATATTCTTCGCGTGCTCGAGAACTTGCAGGTCTATCGCACGCTGCTTACGAACAAGCGCGTGATCGAGATCGAGACCGATCTCGCGCGCGGCGACAACGCGGGCTAGACTATCGGCACAGATCCAAAGGCGCCGATAAAATGAATGAAATCAATAACTTATACCTAACGGCGCCGGATGGCTTGAAGCTTCACGCGCTGCAAGCCGGCGTTCGCAACGACACGCGCCTGCCCGTCATCTGCCTGCCCGGACTAGCGCGCACCAACGAAGATTTCCGCGAACTGTTAGACGCGCTCGCGTTCGACACAAAAGAGCCGCGCTACGTGCTTGCGCTTTCCTCGCGCGGGCGCGGGCTGTCGGATCGAGATCCCGAGCCTGAAAATTATTCCGTGCCGGTCGAGCTGAACGACCTGCTCGCCGTGCTCGATCAAACCGGTATCGAGCGCGCGATCTTCGTCGGCACTTCGCGCGGCGGAATTCTGACCATGGCGCTCACTGCCGCGCGCCCGCAAGCGATTGCCGGCGCCGTGTTGAACGACATTGGGCCTGTGCTTGAAATGCCCGGCCTCCTGCGCATCCAGTCCTATGTCGGCAAGTTGCCGAAACCGAAAGACTGGGATGATGCGGTCCGCATTCAGAAATCCGTCATGGAAAAGGAATTCCCCGGCTTCTCGGAAACCGACTGGCTGCGCTACACGCGGCTCTCGTGGCAGGAGAGCGCGGAAGGCATCACCGGTCGTACGGACCGCGCGATCGCGGTCAATCTTCGCGAGATCGATGCGGCCAAGCCCGCGCCGCCGCTCTGGCCGCTGTTCGATGGCTTGAAGAAAACGCCTCTCCTCATCTTCCGCGGTGAGCATTCCGACCTGTTGTCGCGCGACACCGTCGCTGAGATGAAGTCCAGGCACCCGGATGTAGCCGCGATCGAGGTGGCGGGTGTCGGCCATCCGCCGGTGTTTTGGGATGAGACGACGATCGCGCCGATCTGCGCATTCGCTTCACGCTGCGGCTAGCCGGCGTTCGTGGCGAGCAGCGCCGTCCGGCCATCACATATTCGCAAAGCAAAAGCCCCGGCGGTTTCCCGCCGGGGCTTTCACCAATCAGACTTACGTCAGATTAGAAGGTACGGGTGACGCGGAACCACGTCGCGAGCTTGTCGGTCTCGTTGTTGTTCATGTCGACTTCCGTGTAGAGCACGTCCAGCGAGAGGGTCAGGTCCTTAACCGGGGACCAGGCCAGGCTGTGGCCGTACTGCACCACCTGCACGCTGCCGAAGCTGCCAGCGCCGATGATGTTGCGGGCTTCGTTATAGCCAGCGTGGAACGACGAACGAACGGTCGGCGTCCAGAAGTGGCGATACTGCACCATGATCGACGACGCGTCGGTGGCGGAGTTGTTGCCAACGGCGTTGTTGAAGTCGGTCACAGTACCGAAGGTTGCGCCGCCGTTGAAGCCGAGGCCAACGCCTGCAACACCGCCGTAGGGCGAACCCGACAGGCCGGTGTATTCGACTGCGCCTTCGGAGTACACGCCGACGATCTTGATGGTATCGCCAGCGCCCAGCATCGGGAGCTTGATTTCGATACCAGCACCGATGGCATAGCCCCAATCGGTGTGGTTAGCCGGAGCTGCGTTGATCGCGAAGCGCGCCTGCTGAGCCGCACCCATGATCTGCGCCGAACCCCAAGCCTGATCGAGGCGGACGTTACCGACGATATTCGGCGACTGCTGCTGCGTACCGCCAACACCAGCGACTGTGCCGGGAACGCCGATACGGGTCGTGGTGGCTTCTTCGAGCGAGATCGTCGCCGAGAGACCGTTACCAAGGTTCGCAGTGTAAGCGAACAGGTTCGTCCAGTTCCACGGGTTCGAAGAAACCGACAGAGTCAGGTAGTTCGAGCCGAAGTCGAAGAACGAGTTCGCAGTACCAGCGGTGAAGCCGGCGAACTGGATGAACGCGAACTGGATGAACGCAGCGCCAGCCTGATTGATGCCGACGAAGCCGTTAGTGTCGCGCTGTTCGAAACCGCCCAGGATGAACGAACGAAGCGTGCCATAGGCAGTCGCCGTGCGTGCGTCGAGGGAGACATAACCACGAGTACGCCACTGCAGAGCAGTGTCGTCACGCGACCAGGTCGGGCCGTTGCCGAGGTTGGTAATAGCGCCGGAAGCATAGAAGCCCGCTTCCGCGAACACCAAGCCACCGACCTTCAAGCAAACGTCAGTGCCCGGGATGTAGTAGAAGCCCGGACCATATTGCGGACAGATCTTCACGTAAGAGACCGCCTTGGCCTTTACGGGAAGGTCCGCTGCCTGTGCACCAGCGGTAGCAGCGAAAGCAACTGCAGTACCGAGGATGAGGCTTTTCACCATCTTCATTGTGACCTCCAAAGAGTCATTCTCTCTCAAAATTGCCTGAGGAGCGGGTCTTACTCCGGAGGGCTGACGCCCATTGGAAAAGTGCCCAAATTCCCCGCGAAACCACCCGGACCGACTTTGCGACCACCTCGGACTTTTCACAGTCCGTACTAGAAACTGGCAATCGGTCGTCAAAACCGGACGGGTGCGACGCAAGGTCCCCCCACTCGGAGCTCCCCCTCTGTCGCAAGATCACCCTAGCGATTGCCTCTTTCCATTCAATTGGAATGACGCTTTTCGGAGCACCCGGAACCCGCTTTCCCCGATTGTGTTGCACAAACGCAACGGTCGGGATTCTGGAACTTCAACAATATCAATGGGTTAGGCCTAGCCCGAACGGGCGAGGCAGGCCGCAGGGTACCGGGCGGTAATTGTATGCAATTCGGGATTCCGGCCGCTTTCAAGCGGATTTACGGCCCGGCGATTCTCAGGCCGAAAGACGCTTTCCGACATCCGCAAAGGCTTTGACGCCCTCGGAATCCGCTCGCGCTACTTCAAGCAGCGCATCGACGGCAGCATCGAGTTCGGATGCTCTCGCATTCAGACCCGACGCCAGTTCGAGCGCGGCCTTCGCCTCGATCTCGGTCTGGCCGATCGACCCGGCAACCTTCTGCATTGCTTCCGCGACCGTATTGGCGTCGCCGGAAGTGCGGCTCGTGTTCAGCGCGATATTCGAGGTCGCATCGGCCTGCTGATCGACCGAACCTGAGAGCGCTTCGACGGTCGCTGCGATCTGCCCGATACTCTCGCCGCAGGCAGCGATCTGTGTGACCGAAAGTTTCGTGGCGTCCTGGATTTTCGCAATCTGCTCGCTGATTTCCTCGGTGGCGCGCGAAGTCTGCGTGGAAAGCGATTTCACCTCGTTCGCAACGACCGCGAAACCCCTGCCCGCCTCGCCGGCACGCGCCGCCTCGATCGTGGCGTTCAGCGCGAGCAGATTCGTCTGCGATGCGATCTGGGAAATCAGCCCGACCACCGATCCGACCTTATCGACCGAGTCCGACAGCGAGCCGACGATGCCATTGGCGCGATTGGCAAGCTCGACCGCTTCGAACGCCATCTTTGCGCTACGCGTCGATTGCGCCCTGATCTCCCCGATCGAGCTCGATAGCTCTTCGGCGGCGTTCGCCATGCTGTTTGCGTTCTTCGCGCCGTTCTCGGCAATACCGGCTGCAAGACCGGCGTGCTGGTTGGAGTTCTGTGCGAGCGACGAAAGCCGTTGCGACGAATCTCCAAGTTCGTTCACAGCCGCCGCGATCGCGGACCGCACCTGATCCATGGTCGTGCCGAAGCGCGAAATCGCGGCCTCCAGCTTGTCGCCGCGCGCCTTGCTTTCGTTCACCGCGAGTTCGTTGTGGCAGAAGACGGCATTTGCATTGTCTAACAATGCCAACCGCGTCATCACATCGCTCAGCGCCGCGACCTTAGTCCCCGAATAGAAGTACTTCCTGCCCACGACATAGAAGAACGCGCTCATCAACGCGCGAATAATCGTCGAACGCGCCCGCATATCCAGCCCGACCCGGATTTCGAAGCGTGCGCGCTCATAGGCGTCATCGACCCACGACTGATCGAACGGCCGCTTATAGGAGCGCTCCATAGTATCCAGCGCGAAGCGTTTGATGTCGTCGCGATTTTTGTCGAGCGTTTTTGCGTAAAGCGGCGTGAACTTCTCGGCGTTATCGATCATCCGGTCGATGGTCTTCGCAGTCACCGGAGCCATCAGGTCCCAGAGCTGAGCGCGCAAAGCACGATCCTTCTCGTTCTCTTCGGCAAAACCGTAGAGTCCAAGCCGGACTTGAAAAGCTGCAGGGATCCCCGTCACCAAACGCCTCAATCCGCGACCCGGCGGACTGTGCGGCAGCACGATTTACAAAGCGTTAAGCAATCTTCCGCGCTGCGGAACTCAGAGCTTTTCAAGCCTTTGCAGAAAAGTTTCGGTTGGATGGCCATCCGGCAGCAGACCGAATTTCACCTGCAAGATTCGGATCTGGTCACGCAGGTCGAAGTCGATCTGGCCGACCACGTTGTTCACCGGATAGCCCTTCGCCTGCATGAGCTTTTGCATCCGGATGCGCTGCTCGCGATTGAGCGGGATCACCTCGGGCCACTTTGCGCGATAGGCATCCATGCCGCGCAGCCGGTTTGCCGTACCCGCGACCGTCAGCGAATAGGCATCGGAAAGGTTGTAGCGCTTGATCGCTTCGTAGTTGCCGGTAACGACGAAGCCAGGCCCGCTCGCACCGCTCGGGAAAAACAATATGCCGTCTCCGGCCGCCGGAAACTTGCCGCCGTCGGCGCGCTTTACCCCGAGCCCGGTCCATTCCGCGAAACTCGCCCGGCTTTTTCGGTAGTCGAAGTCGCGCGGGAGCGAGACTTCATATCCCCAGGGCAATCCCGGCTTCCAGCCATGCTGCCGGAGATAGTTGCCGATCGAGCCCAGCACGTCCGGCACGTTGTTCCAGATGTCGCGGCGGCCGTCGCCGGAAAAATCGACCGCGAATTTCAGGAAGCTCGAAGGAATGAACTGCGCCTGCCCCATTGCGCCGGCCCAGGAGCCCTTCATCTTGTCGCGGGTGATGTGTTCCTGCTCGAGGATTTCGAGCGCTGCGAGCAATTCATTGCGGAAGAATTCATCGCGGTAGCGCGCATTTCCGAGGGTCGCGAGCGAGCGGATCACGTCCTTGCCGCCGGAAAAGGAGCCGTAACCGGTCTCAAGCCCCCAGATCGCAATAATGATTTCCTTGTCGACGCCGTACTTCTTCTCGACGGCGGTCAATGTGTCGGCCCATTTTTCTGCGTTGCGCTTCCCGCCTGCGATGAGGTTCGCGGTTAGCCGGTTCTTCAAATAGTCGCCGATCGGGCGGACATACTCCGGCTGGCTCTTCGTGAGCCGCAGCACTTCTTCGTCAGGCACGATCCCGCGGATCGCCCCGTCAAAGGTCGCGCGCGAAACGCCACGCTTCTGCGCATCGGGCCAAAGTGCCGCGAGAAAAGTGCGAAAACTCGAAGACGCGTCCTGCGCGTACAGCGGCTGCACCGCGAAAGCCGCGCAAACCGAAAAGAGGATGAATCGCTTCGAAAGCATCCAGCATTCTTATCGCTGGCGACGCCGTACCGGAAGTGCGGGAAATACGGCTTACTTCTTGGCGAGGAAGCTGTGCTCGAACGAGAGATAGAGGATTGCGCCGTAGCTCGTCGGCTGCCCGCTGGTGAACGCAATCGGTGCTGCCGCACCCAAGACAAGCTGTCCTGCGTCCAGATTGAACGCGTAGCGCAGGCCGGGCGAGATCGTCAGCGTGCGGTCGCGCACGATCGCGCCGGTATCGACCGACTGCTCCCAGTCGTGGATTACCTCGAACATGAAATTCAGTTCGCGCGTCGCCGCATAGATCATGCTGCCGCCGAGAAAATAGCTGTTCGTCGACAGGTTCTCGATGTCGAACATACGCGTGTAGCCGGCGTTCGCGTGCAGCGAGACCCGGTCGCTCACGATCTTCGAGAACGGCAGGTTGATCTGAAAACCGCTTGAGCCGTCGCCGAGCCCGCGGGTTTCGTCGCCCGACGGAAGGATGAAGCTGAAGCGCGGCGCAAAGGCCGGCCGCGTCATGGTTTCGGTCCACGCCTGATAGCGGTAGTTCAGGAATACGTCGCCGATGCCACTTGCACGCTGACCGCCTGAACGAAGCCGCGCATAGGGGATCGAATAGGAGAACTGATGCTCCTGGCTTAAGAGCGGCCATTCCTGCGTAAAAACGAGATTCCAGTCGCGTCCTTGCTTACGCATCGAGAGGATGTGCTGCACGACGCCGGGCTCTTGATTGTAGGCCTCTTCGATCAGGAAGGAATTGTCCTGCAACGCCTTGGCGATGCGCTTGTCGTCATCGTCGGCCGCGAACGCACCGGTAAAACCTGCAAGCGCAATCGCGCCCGCAAGAAGCAAAATACGCCGCCCCGACATCGCAGCCCCCTAGTTGCGAATTACTTGCAACTAGCTTGGCAGGTCGCTGACGCGGCGTCAAACGCTTTCGCTCGAAAAACCTGCAAAAAATATGCGCCGGGTCGGCTTAGTACTTTGCCTGCACCGTCTTGTTCTTGCTGTTCGTGATCTGGATCGCGCCGCGAATGGGTGCTGCGAGTTCAGTCGCGGATGTGCCCGTGAGCACATTGCCGTCACGCGGAGTGAGCGCTACCTGCACGGGCTTTCCCTTGACGATAAGAACCGCGGTGCCTTTGAAGCCTTTGGTTGCGACCGGTTTGTCGTCGTGACCGCTGATGAAAACTTCGAGCCCCGTCCCCTTCGCCACCGCTTCGACGTGATAGTCCCCTGCTTCAACAATCTGGCCACCGTGCTTTGGCTTCGGATCATGCGCGAATGCGGCACCCGCGATCAACGCAACACCAAAAATTGCTAAACCGAGTTTACGAGTAAGCATCGTCTTCTCCTTCATGATTCTAGAATGCTTCCGACGGCTTTCCCGCCGCCGTCTGTTTGAATTCCTCGCGCAGCCGCTCGAGCGGTGCGCGGCCGTACTTCCGGAATAAGAGCGGGGTGAGAATTGCGTCGAGCGCGGTCGCGCTTACGAGGCCGCCAAAGATCGTGACCGCGACCGGATGCAGGATTTCCTTTCCGGGCGAACTCGCGTCGATCATGAGCGGCAACAATGCGACCGCTGCCGAAAGCGCCGTCATCAGGACCGGCGTCAGGCGCTCAAGCGTGCCGCGCATGATCAGCGGCTCGCCGAACTCCATGCCGTCGCGAAGCGAGAGGTTGATGTAGTGGCTGATTTTCAGAATCCCGTTGCGCGTCGCGATGCCGGTGAGGGTCACGAATCCGATCATGGAAGCGACCGAAAGCGGCAATCCTGCGATCCACAACGCGGCAACGCTTCCCACGAGTGCAAAGGGAATGCTGCCCAGAATGATCAGGGTCAGCGCGGTGGAGCGATAGCGGCTGTAGAGCACGGCAAAGATTAGAAGCAGCGAAATGAGCGAAAGCCCGGCAATTTTGCGGCTTGCATTGGCCTGCGCTTCGAAATTGCCTTCGAGGTTTACGAAGACGCCCTCCGGTAATTTCGTCGTCTCAAGCTGCCGCTTTACAGCCTCTGCAATGCCGGCAGCATCCGATCCGTCAGTGTTGGCAAAAACCACAATACGGCGGCGGCTGTTCTCGCGCAGGATCTGGTTCGGCCCGTCGGTCTCGCGGATTTCCGCGATCTGCCGCACTGGAATCCATCCGCTCGGCGTTTGGATCAGATGGTCGCCGATCCCTTTTGTGGTGCGCATTCGCTCGGGCAAACGCAACACGACATCGAAACGGCGGTAGCCGTCGATCACGCGCGAAACCACCCGCCCGCTCGACAGACGGCTGATCTGCTCGACCACTGCCGCGGGCTGCACGCCGTAAAGCGCTGCCTTCTGATAATCGACCCGTACTTCGAGCTGTGGGATCAAGGACTGCTTCTCGACCTGCAGATCGCGAATGCCGGGAATGGCCGCGATTTTTCCGCGCATTTCTTCGGCGAGGCGGCGAAGCGTATCGAGATCGTCACCGAATATCTTCACTGCGATTTCCGCGCGTACCCCGCTCAGCATATGGTCGATGCGATGCGAGATCGGCTGGCCGACGATGACCGAAACCGGCAACACCGAAAGCCGCGCGCGGATTTCCGCCGCAACCTTGGCTTTGTTCGCGTTAGGCTTCAGTTCGACTTCGATTTCCGAGACATGGATACCTTCGGCGTGTTCGTCGAGTTCTGCTCGGCCGGTTCTGCGGCCGACGATCTTTACTTCAGGAATGTCGAGCAGCAGCCGTTCGCCGATTGAGCCAATCCTGTTGGATTCACTCAGCGAAATACCCGGATTGAAGGACATATTCACCGTGAAGGTGCCTTCGTTAAACGAAGGCAGGAACACACGCGGCAGCAGCAAAAGACCGAGCATACCGGCGGCAACCAGAGCCACAGTCACTGCGAATACGAAGCGATCTTTCGCAAACGCGTGCTCAAGCAATTTCCTATTCCATCGCTTCAGCGTCGATACGACTTTGCTCTCGTGCTCGCCGAGCGATTTCATGTTCGGCAGCAGATAATAAGCCATCACCGGTGTCAGCGTGATCGACACCACGAGGCTCGCGAGAATGGAAATGATGTAGGCCTGCCCGAGCGGTACGAACAGCCTGCCTTCGATTCCGGAGAGCGCGAACAACGGCACGAAGACGAGAATGATGATCAGCGTCGCATAGACGATACCGGAGCGGACTTCCTGGCTTGCCGTCACCACGACCTCGAAGGCCGAGCGTGGATTGCCCGCTTCGCGGTTCTCCCGCAGGCGCCGGAAGATGTTTTCGACATCGACCACGGCGTCATCCACGAGTTCGCCGATCGCAATCGCGATACCGCCGAGCGTCATGGTGTTGATCGATAGCCCGGCGAAATAGAAAACCAGCGCGGTCACGAGCAGTGACACCGGAATGGCGGTCAGCGAAATCGCGGTGGTGCGCACATTGAGCAGGAACAGAAAAAGAATGATTGCAACGACGATGATGGCTTCGACCAGCACCACCTGCACATTCGTGACAGATGTACTGATGTAATCGGCCTGACGGAACAGCACCTGATCGAGCTTAGTACCCTCGGGCACAGCGCTCGCAAGCTGCTTCACTGCGGCTTCGATATCTTTCGTCAGCTTGATCGTATCGACGAAAGGTTGCTTCTCGACCGAAACGATAACGGCCGGTGCGCCCATATAGCCGGAGTCGCCGCGCTTCACCCGCGCACCAAATGCGACTTCGGCCACCTGGCGGAGATAGATCGTGCCGTTCGCATCGTTCGCGACCACGATGTTACGAAGATCGTCGAGACTCATCGTGCGGCCAATGCTGCGGATCAGGTATTCTCGCGAGTGCTGATCCGTGAAACCGCCGCCGAGATTTGCGCCGAAGGAGGCGAGCGCCTTCTCGATCTGCTCATGCGAGACGTTGAAACTGCGCATCGCGGGCGTATTCACGAGAATACGAAACTGCCGCACCTCGCCGCCCATCGGGATTACCTGCGCGACGCCTGGTATCGTTAGCAACCGCGGGCGGATCGTGAAGTCCGCCAGCTCGCGCAATTCCATCGGCGAAATCTTCGGGTTCGTCACCGCGAACATGAAGACTTGCCCCATGATCGAACTTATCGGGCCGAGTTGTGGCGCAAGATTCGGCGGCAATTGCTCGCGCGCAAGCGCAAGCCGCTCGCTTACCTGCTGGCGGCTCCGGTAAATATCGGCGCTCCACTCGAATTCGACATAGACAAAGGAAAGCCCGACGCCGGAGACCGAACGCACGCGCGTGACACCGGGAAGCCCATTCATCTGCGTTTCGATCGGAAACGTGATGAGCTGTTCGACTTCCTGCGGCGCGTAGCCCTCCGCCTCGGTCATGATCGTCACTGTCGGTCGGTTGAGATCGGGCAATACGTCGACGGGCAACTGGGTAATCGCAAAGCCGCCATAGATCATGAGCGCGAGCGAAGCCGCGACCACCAGCATCCGGTTTTGTAACGAGCGGCTGACGAGGAATGTAAACATCGTCAGCGCACCTGATCTAAGAGTTCGGCACCCTGCACCACCACGCGCTTGGCGTCGGCAATCCCGGCGGTGACGAGCACGTTATCGGCGTCCAGCACTTCGATTTTCACTTCGCGCACTTCGAAGCGCTCCGCGCTGACGTGCTCGAACACGACCTGCTGACCGTTCGCTGTCCGGATCACGGCAGCACGCGGCAACAGGATTCCACGCCGCTTGTCAGGAAGACTTGCAAACACGCTCACGAACTGCCCGGCCCAGACGCCCTCCGTGCTGCCATCGACGGCGAAATGAACCGCAATCGACTGGTTGCGAAGCGCTGCAGCGCTGCCCCGGAATACGAGACTGATCGTGCGCCCGTTATGCGTGCGCGCACTCGCCTGCCCGACTTTCGGAATTGCGTCGAAACTCAATGCCTCCACCCACAGCCGTGACGGGTCGACGATATGGAAGATCACCGTATTCGGCTGTGCGAGCTGGCCCGCGATCGTATTCGCCTCCGCGATCACGCCGCTTACAGGCGCGAGCAGCACTTCCGGCTCGCGGCGGATCTTGTCGAGCTGCGCCTTGCGCTGGCGCAAGCCATCGAGTTCGGTGCGTGCGTCTTCCAGCTGTGTGCGCGCGATTGTATTGCTCTCCACAAGCTTTTCGAAACGCGCCACGCGCCGCTCGACGATCGCGATCTGCTGGAGGAGTTCACCCTCCTTCTGACGCATATCGGAAACGTCGATGGTCTGGATCGGCGGCTCGACATAAGCGAGCACTTGCCCCTTCTCGACGCGCGAGCCCAACGCGGGAAAGCCGTTCGGCGGCGGCAACAGACGGCCCGCGAGCGTAGACTGCACATAGCCGCTCGCATTCGCGTCGGGTATCACACGGCCCGGTAACTCGATCGTTTTAGGATGCTCGCCGTCTTTCGTGAGCGCGGTACGGATTGCGAGCAGACGTTGTACGCTTTTCGGAACGAAAATGCCGCCATCCGGCAAGCGCTGCGATACGTCACTCCCGGCCTGCAAGGCGGTGCGCTTTGTTTCGCCGTGATTATCTCCGTCGTGCGATTGCGCGGGTGACGAAAATGCTGCGAACAGAATTACCGCGGCACCTAAAACTTTCGTCTTCAGCAGGTTCGGATAACGGAGCACCGCGAGAACGCCAACTGCGAACGCGAGCAGCGCCGCGACAAGAGCGATTAAGGCGCTCATCCAGATCGGGATACTGCGCGCACCCGCAGTCTCGTTGTGAGAAGCCGCCGCAACGATCGTGACCGGCAGCACTTCGCTGGTCTCGCCAAGCGTGACCGTGAAAATCAGATCGTAATGATCGCGTCCGTCGATCCACTTTGCCGGTAACCGATAGGTGCCGTCTTCGTTCGCAATCGCCTTGTCGGAGCCCGAGGGCGTCAATGCTTCGATGACGGCGCCGTTCACTGGCTCGTTGCTAGCGAAGCGGTCTAGATAAACGATTACTTCGCCGTTGCGGATCACCGCGACAAGTTCGAAATCGCCGGCCAGCGCCTCCCCGCGCGGTGCAACGGGAGTTGCGGTCCGCACCGGTTCGTCGTGACTATGGCCCTCATGCGCGAAAACGGGCGCAAGCAGCGTGAATAGAAGAGTTGTGATGAGCGCGAGACAAACGCGCATGACGAAATCCTTCGCAACATGAATCGGGAGCGTCGAACCGCGCTAAAGCGGAACAACGCGAGACGATCAGGCGAAGGATTTTGGAGGTCGGCTGAGATCGAAAACGGTTTGCCGGAAAAGGTATGGTGCCGCGAGCGGAATGACCCCGCTGACAGCGCGAACATCGCGGCCGGTTAATTCCGTTGTAGCAAGCGCGACCGACGCAGCGCCTGCACAAGCGCAGCAGAAATTGCAATCGGCAGCCTGCCCGTGCGGACACGTGTCCGGTTGCGGCTGTGCAGTGGAGACGAATTCATCGGAGTGCTGCATCTGCTCGAAAACAGGTGCGGCAGTCTCGAATTTCAACACCAGCACGGCCTGCGCCGGTTGCGTGTGGTGGTGGCTTGGATGCGCAAACGCTCTTTCCGGCGCGCTGAAGAACAGCGCGGCAGCGGCGAACAGCGTTAACCAAGCGAGTTTTCGCATATGCAAAACATACAGGAGATTCTTCGTGGAGTCATATGTGGCGAAGGCGTGACGCGAACGCGCTACAATGTATCCTACATTCCTGCCTTACATTTGATCGCCCCGGCAAACGCCGTTTGAGAAGCCAAACATCATGAATAATAATAAAGTAGCCGACGAAATTCGAGTTCTCGCATTCGACGTATTCGGTACAATCGTCGACTGGCACCAGAGCATCGCGCGCGAGGTCCGCGCAATGAGCCTCGATGTCGACCCCGACAAGTTCGCCTTGGCGTGGCGCGCCGGGTATCAGCCTGCAATGCAGCGGGTTGCATCCGGCGAACTGGGATGGACGCTGATCGACGACCTGCACAGGATGATCTTGGACGACATCCTGAAGCAGTTTTCAGTCACCCATCTGAGCGAATACCAGAAACGCCACCTGAACAAGGTGTGGCACCGTCTCGACGCGTGGCCGGACTCGGTTGCAGGACTGTCGAGGTTGAAATCCCGCTACACGATCTGCACGCTATCGAACGGCAACATCGGCCTTCTCACCGACATGGCAAAGCGCGCTGGGTTACCGTGGGACTGTATTCTTTCGGCAGAGGTTTTCCGCAAGTACAAACCGGATCCCGCGACCTACCTCGGCGTCGCGCGTGTCTTCGACCTTGCCCCTGACCAGGTAATGCTCGTCGCCGCGCATCAAAGCGATCTGGATCATGCTCGCGCGGTCGGCTTGAAGACTGCATATATCGAAAGGCCCTATGAATTCGGGCCGTCGCAGCGCAAAGACATTTCTGCAAGTCCGCAGAATACGTTTCACGCCGAAAATATTATCGGCCTGGCGAACATTCTCGGCTGTGGCGGAGACGGAGGGATTCGAACCCTCGATACGCCTTGAGAGCGTATAACGGTTTAGCAAACCGCCGCCTTCAGCCACTCGGCCACGTCTCCGTTACGCGAGCTATGCCGGACTGATTGTTCCTTTGCAAGAAGGCCGCATTCGAGCCCCATTTCCTGCGGCTTGCGTGCGACCATTCGCACGAAAAAGTTCCGAACCATGCCGGGATTCGCAGGTTGTCCCTGCAAGAATGGAGAAATACGGCAGACGGGCGTGGGGCTTTTTTGTTGGTTCACACTCACGCCAAATTACGAAACTAGAACTGCCGATACGTCATGTGTGGAATTTGCGGTGAAATACGAAGCCGCGGTGACGCTGCAAGTGCGGCAGTCACCGAGGCAATAGCAGGCAATCTCAAACATCGTGGGCCTGATGCGGGCGGCGTGTATGCAAGCCGCCATATTGCGCTCGGCCACCGCCGTCTTTCCATTCTCGATCTCAGCCCAGTCGCCGATCAGCCGATGCTAGATGCTGAACTTGGCCTCGCCATCGCGTTCAATGGCTGCATCTATAATTTCCGCGAGTTGCGAAGCGAGTTGCAGGCCAAGGGCTATCGCTTCTTCACCGGCGGCGACACCGAAGTCATTCTGAAAAGCTATCACGCTTGGGGGCCGCGCTGCGTCGAGCGCCTCAAGGGGATGTTCGCCTTTGCAATCGGCGAACGTGAAAGCGGACGCGTCGTGCTCGCGCGCGACCGTCTCGGCATCAAGCCGCTTTATTATACCGATAACGGCGAGCGCTTTCGCTTTGCGTCCACCTTGCCCGCGCTTTTAGCCAGCGGCGATGTCGATACCAGTATCGATCCCGTTGCGATCCATCATTTTCTAAGTTTTCACGGCGCAGTCCCCGCCCCGCGCACGATCTTCAAGGGTGTGAAGAAACTCGCGCCCGCAACGCTGCTCACGATCGAACCGGACGGCACCAGGCGCGAGGAAATCTATTGGCGCTGCCCCGTGCAATCGCAAGATCGCGTGCTGACCGAAAGCGAATGGACGGAATCGGTCCGCGCTTCGCTGCGCACCGCGGTTGAGCGGCGGCGCGTCGCCGACGTGCCGCTCGGCGTTCTTCTGTCCGGCGGACTTGATTCCTCTCTCCTCGTCGCGCTGCTCGCCGAAAGCGGCCAGAAGGATTTACAGACCTTCTCTATCGGCTTTGAAAGCGTCAACGGCTTGAAAGGTGATGAGTTCGCCTATTCCGATCTCGTCGCGAAGAAATTCGGCACCACGCATCGCCGCATTCCGATTGCGACCTCACATGCGATCCCGGCGATGGCAGGTGCGGTGTCGCAGATGTCGGAGCCGCAGGTGAGCCACGACGCAATCGGCTTTTATCTGCTCTCGGAAGAAGTATCGCAGCACGTGAAAGTCGTACAATGCGGCCAGGGCGCCGACGAAGTGTTCGGCGGCTATCACTGGTATCCGCATATGCTGCGCTCCAACGATCCGGTCAGCGATTATATGCGCGTTTATTGCGAACATAATCACGACGAGATTTCCGATGCGCTCGAACCTTCGCTCGCAGGCGCCGATTACAGCCGCGCACTGGTCGAGGATTACTTCGAACACGCGCAGAGCGAACGCGCGATTGATAAAACCTTAGAGCTCGATCAACAGATCATGATGATCGACGACCCGGTGAAGCGCGTGGACAACATGACCATGGCCTTCGGTCTCGAGGCGCGCACGCCGCTACTCGACCACGAACTGGTCGAACTGGCCGCGCAAATTCCGGCAGAGTTGAAAATCAAGAACGGCGGCAAGCATATTCTCAAGGAGGCCGCGCGCGGTCTGGTGCCCGACGAAATCATCGACCGCAAGAAGGGCTACTTCCCGGTACCTGCCCTGAAATTCCTGCGCGGGCCGATGCTCCACTTCGTGCGTGACGTGCTCAATCAGCCCGCCGCACGCTCGCGTGGCATCTTCAAGCAAGAGTACATCGACCGGCTTTTGAAAAATCCCGAACGCGAATTGACCGGCAAAGGCAACTCGAAACTCTGGCAGGCAGCGCTGCTCGAATATTGGCTGCAGGTACAGACCGGCGCGGCAAAGGCCGCATAAACGAAAAAACCCCGGCGAAATCGCCGGGGTTTTTAGTTTGAGCCTTCGTTTCGCTTACCAGCGCATGCCGATCAGATCGAAGATGCCTGCGCGGTAGTTCAGGCCGAACTTGATAGTGTGAAGGTTGAACTCTTCGCGAAGCGGAACCGCCGGATTCTCCGACAGCTCGTAGCTTGAATACGCGTATTCGAGCTTCGCTGACCAACGCGCGTTGAGCGCGTATTCAACACCGGCGCCGACCGTCCAGCCGAGATAGAATTGATCGCGTACCACACCGCCCGCAGCAATGTTTTGTTCAGCGTGGATCCAGGCGAGACCACCGGTCGCATAAATCAGGCTGTTGCCATTGGTGTAGCCGTAACGCGCGCGGACGGTGCCCTTGGCGTCGATGTCAACGGTACTCGTACCAATGGTGTCTTTCAGCGAGCCCCACGACGAGTCGGCTTCAACACCGAAGACCCAATTACGCGAAATCTGCCAATTGTAGCCGGACTGGATACCGAACAATCCACCTGCGGGTTCGAGCGAACTGACTACGACTCCGTTAGCGAGTGTGTCGTGATCGCCAAACCCGTAAGCCCCGTGAACACCAATATATGGCCCGGTCCAGCCAGCCGTGCGAACCGGCGCCTTCACAGGGAAATCTGACGGTGCTGACGGATTCCAATTCGCGAAGCGATAATTCAGGCCGAGGCGTACTGTGCTGGCAGTAGTGTCCGTCGAGACCACCACAAGGTTTGTGTTGGTGGTGCCAAGGTCCATGTAGAGATACTCGAACTTGGCAGACCAGTTGCGTGCAAACGCGTACTCGATGCCCGCGCCGACCACGTAGCCGACTTGCGGACGATCGAAAGTTAAACCCGCAGCAGCAAGGTCCGACTGCGCCCAAGCGAGACCGGCCGTTGCATAAAACAGCCACTGACCCTGCGCGTAACCCAAGCGCGTTCGCGCCGTGCCGAAGTAGTCGATGCTGTTGTTAAGAGGACCAACCGCGCCGTTGATATCGCCGAACGAAATGTCGACTTCGTAGCCGATCACCCAGTTCCGCGAGAGGTGGTGCAAATAGCCGAACTGGAAGCCGCCGTATCCGCCGCGAGGCTCTAACGCAAAAATGCCATTGACGTTGTTGTCGCCCCAGAAATAGCCGCCGTGAATGCCGATGTACTGGCCTTCCCAAGACCAGGCCGGAGCAGCTTTGGTATAAACCGCCTGTGGAGCGCGCATCGGCACGTCAGCCGCTGCTGCTATGCCCGTCAGCGCAAGAAGCGCGACACCGCCCAATAAAAATTTCCGCGGCTGGATCATTTGAATCGCCCCGTCCCCTTATTTTGAGCCATGGGGCCTGTTTCGGCAGCCCAGGTCAATAGAACTAGACATTTTCCGGGCAAATCCCGCCCCCTGTTGCCCGTCAGCCACAAAGCAAAAGGGGCCGGCGCTTCTGGCGTCGCCGGTCCCCTTCCACGAACAGCCCCCGCCCCATAACCCCAACGGAAGGCCGCTATCTCGTCTCGCTTAGTGCCAAGCCCTTTAGTGCGAAGTCATCCATTCGCGCGCCGCGCGCTGGGCGACTGCGATCTCGTCCGCATTCATCTCGGCAGCGAGTTCCTGCCGGCAAGCGACCGCTTCGCGGTTGCCGCGGACGGCTGCCAGGTTGAACCACTTGTGGGCTGCGACCCGATCCGCATCGACATCGCGGCCATACGCGTAGGCCAAGCCCAGCTGATAAAAAATGTCCCCGGCCATATTGGCCTGGCCGATTGCTGCCACCTCGAGTTCGAGAAGCCGCGCCATTTGTCCGTCTCCCGTCTTACCTTCGCGGCTTCATTCGCCGCTGTGTCCCAACGGACGTTCCCCCGTCCGTGATGCGTAAGATGCCTCGGGAATTTGAATTGCATCCTAACTATCAGCCTGAACGAAAACTGAATGAAAACAGCAGCTTGTGGTCATCGCGGAATTCGTTAAGCACGCAAAGGCTTGAAAACCCTGCACTCGTGCTTGCGCGGAAAGCTTTGGGAAAGGCTGCTGCTTGGGACTCTGGTCACCATCCGAAATGGAAGGTGATTCAAATTCGGGCGAGCGATTTGTGACAGCGCCTTACTGTGGCCCTATCGGGCACTATCTCTCTTGTCACACAACCTTCATCAGTGAACGGAAGCACACCGCGATATGAAACTCGCCCGCCTGACCCTTTTGGTAGCGCTTTGCGCCCTCACCACTCCCTCCTTCGCGCAAGATGCCTCGAAGGTGTCCGGCACATGGCAGAGCCAGAGCGGCATCACGCGCGTCAAAGTAGTTCCCTGCGGAACCGGGCTCTGCGGGCATGTCGTCTGGCAGAAATCTCCTTCGAAAGACGTCCACAATCCGGACCCGTCGAAGCGCGAGCGCCCGATCGTCGGTCTTCAGCTCGTCTCCAACATGAAACCGGTTGGGAACGATGAGTGGAGCGGCGCGATCTACAATTACGAGGACGGTCAAACCTATTCAGGCAAAGTCAAAGTCGTAAACACCAACGCGATCGAGATCGGCGGCTGCGTGATGGGCGGCGTGATCTGCCAGTCGAAGACCTGGACCAAGGTCAACTGACGAGAGTTCCTTCGGAACGCTACGTCAACGAGAAAAAGTTTCGCGGGGCCGTAAGGCCCCGCTTTCGTTTCCATGCCTTGCGTGCTTACGATTGGCGATAACAACAAACTGCCGGAGGAAAATAAATGAAACTAAAAATCGCACTCGCAGCCAGTGTGCTCGCTTCGCTCTCGCTTCCCGCTTATGCACAAGATGCGATCGGAACGTGGTTGACCGCGTCGGGTGAAACGCGCGTTCGCATCGCGCCGTGTGGCGGCAATGTCTGCGGCACCATTGTTTGGACGAAGGACACCGGCGCGAAAGACGTGAACAACCCGAACGCAGCGCAGAAGAGCCGCAATCTCGTCGGCGTCAATATGATTTCGATGAAGCCCGCCGGCGACAAGAAATGGTCGGGAACGCTTTATAATCCGCAGGACGGCAAGACCTATTCCGGAACGCTCACGCAGAACGATGCGAATTCGCTCTCGCTTTCCGGCTGCGTGGCTGGCATCTTCTGCCGCTCGCAAACATGGACCCGCGTGAACTGATGTCTTTTAAGGTGCTGATGCGGGCCCAGGCCGTTGCGCTTGGGCTCGCCGTTCTCGTCTCCCCCGCGACTGCCTGCGACAAGCCGGTTTCCAGCGACCGTATCTCGAAGGTCGTGGCAAAGGGCGACATTCAGCGCCCGACCCGCGTCTCGGAAGGCTTCGCCGTCGAAGTCACTGAGAAATTCTGGACCAGCGCAGACGCCAAGCAAAAAGAAGAGATCGCAGCCGATGTTTCGTGCTCGATCGGCACGGACGTCGTCAGCTTCACCCGCGACCGCAGCGTTCTTCAGACCTTCAGAAACGGCAAGGCGCAGTAAGCGCGCTAGAGCCGCGGCAGCGCGCCGTGGCCTTTCACAAGCACCGGACCGGTCGGCCTGCCTGTCGGCGAGCCGCCTTCATCCTCGAGTGTGATTTCGTAGAGCTGCTGCGTCCCCGTGGGAAGATCGGCACGATGGAACAGCGCCTGCCGCGTGCGCTCGATCAGGCCAACCGAGATCGGTCCCTTTTCCTTGTCCCACAAGGTCCAGACTTGCAGCGTCTTGCCCTTCGGCACCGGGAAGTCGTGGATCGGAATGACGTTGATGCGGCCGTCGTAATGCACTTCGGCAATCGCACCCGGCACGCCGTCCGGGGTCAGCATGACGGCGACGATCTGCGGCTGCGGTGTCGCCCTGCCCGCAAGCAATCCGACCGAAATCGCAAGCACAAGACTCGCGAGCGCGCCGGCAAAGCTCGCGCCGCGCCAGAAGCCGAGGCTCGACCATAATCTTTCGCTGAAACTCGGCGTAGATTCTTGCACACTCTGCTTCCTGCCGAGTGCCGCTTCGATCTTCGCCCAAAGCACTGGCGACACATCTTTCGGCATAATCGTCGTGTCGAGGTCGGAGAAGCGTAGCTGCCAATAGGAAATATGCTCGCGCAGCTTCGGCTCGCGCGCAGCACGGCGCTCGAACGCGTCACGCTCGACGCCCTCGAGTACGCCAAGCACATACTCGCCGGCGAGCAGCATATCTTCCGGCTGATCGTGCGGGCTCATGCCATGCACTCCCGAAGCGCGATCAGGCTGCGGCGTAGCCAGGACTTCGTCGTGCCGAGCGGCACCTTTAAATGAGCCGCGATTTCGCCATGCGTAAGCCCCTCGACGAAAGCGAGCAACACGCCCTGCCGGCGGCGCGGCTCGAGTTCTTCGAGGCAGCGCTTGAGCGCGCTGTTATTTGCGAGCCGCTCGTATGCGTTCTCGTAATCCGCGTCGGCATCGACCGCGGCGTTCAGCGCTTCTTGCTCGGTCGGCAATTCGCGGCGGGTGTCACGCAGCATATTCAGCGAGCGGTTGCGCACGATCTGAAACAGCCATGCGCGGCCCGAACCGATCGACGGATCGAAACGCGCGGCGTTCCGCCAGATTGCAACAAACGCTTCCTGTACGACTTCTTCGGCAAGCTCGCGGCGCTTCACGATACGCGCGGAAATGCCGATCATCGCACCGGCTTCCCGGCGATAGATTTCCTGCAAGGCGGCGCGGTCGCCGCGCCCGCAGGCCACGATCAAGGATGAATGGTCGTCTTTCGGGTCGCTCACGCGGAAAGTTCCAAAGCGATTTTTATGCGGCTCAGGGCGAGCAGCAAAACCGGGGATTCCCCGATTGCCACTTGTACCCCACGTTTGAACTGCCGCACCAGCACGCATCTTTTTCTCCGTTTCACGGTGGAAACACGGGGAAAGCCGATTTCGATGCACGTATAGATTTTTGGCCCAATGCATCCGTTTGCCCTGGCCGGTGTGTTCCCACTTCGAGAGCCCCCGCTCTCCCGAATTCAGAAACACCATCCAGGGAGTTCCCCATGTTCAATCGCAAAAGCCTGATTGCCGCGGCAATCGTGGCAGGCAGCATCGGTTTTGCGTCCGCTGCCTCCGCGCAGTCGATCGTCGCCCTCGTCGGCAACAACACGCTGACCGTCGTCGATTTCAAAACCAAGAAAACCACCTCCACGATGCAGGTGAAGGGCGTACAGCTTATCGGCATCGATGTTCGTCCGGCCGATGGAATGCTCTATGGGGTCACCGCCGACGGCCAGATCGGCACACTCGACCCGAAGACTGGCGTCTTCACCAAGAAGGCCGATCTCTCCGAGAAGCTCAAAGCCGGCGTCACCGCCACCATCGACTTCAACCCGGCCGCGGATCGTCTGCGCATCATGGGTTCCGACGGCACCAGCCATCGCGTGAACGTCGATGACGGCAAGGTCACGGTCGACGGCTCGCACAAATACGCCGATGCCGATGCGAACAAGGGTAAGACGCCGCGCGTGATCGCGGGCTCCTACTCGAACTCGATCAAGGGCACCAAGGAAACCACGCTCTATAACGTCGACGCCACGAACGGCAATCTCGTACGTCAGGCGCCGCCGAATGACGGCGTGCTGAACACGATCGGTTCGCTCGGCATCAAGCTGAACGGTCCTGTCGCGTTCGACATCGTCGCTTCGGGCGAAGGCCAGAACGATGCGTGGCTCTGGAATGGCGGCAATCTTTACAAGGTCGATCTGAAGACCGGCAAAGCCACCTCTGCCGGCCAGCTTCCGCTCAAGGGTGTCACCGACATCGCCTACATGAACTAACGAGCTTCCTCCCCTAGTGCCGCCTATTGGAAGTTCCCGCAGCGCAAGCTGCAACTCCTCCCCGGGAACTTCCAATAGTAAGCGACACTAGAAACTTAAAGCTTGCTAGCGCCCGTGCCTTTCCGAAGTTCGAACGAGAATTTTCGGAAAGCGCTTTCCGAACTTCGGAAAGCGGGCGCTAGTGGAGCCTACCGGCCGCGGGGTCAACCCACCCATCCCCAGATCTCGCGGCCGGTCTCTTTTTGTCTCGCTACTTCTTTGCGCCCTGCCTGAACAAAAGATCGAACGCTGCCTTGTCTTTCGTTGCGTCGATCACGGTCGCAGGATCGGCTTTGATCGCCATGCCACGCGCGGCCGCGGGCCGCGCCTTCACACGAGCCAGCCACGCTTTCACATTCGGGAAATCGTTCGGGTCCTGCCCCTGGCGTTCCCAGGGTCTCGTCCAGCCGACGCAGGCCATGTCAGCAATCGAGTATTCGCCGCAGACATAGTCGCGACCCCTCAGCCTCTTCTCCAGCACGCCGTAAAGCCTGCGGCATTCGTTGGTGTAGCGCTCGATCGCGTAAGGCAGCTTCTCCGGCGCGTAGAGCCGGAAGTGGTGCGCCTGCCCTGCCATCGGGCCGAGGTTGGCCATCTGCCAGAACAGCCACTCGTCCACCTCGACGCGCTTGCGCTCTTCCTTCGGATAGAACTTCCCGGTCTTGCGGCCGAGATATTGGAGAATCGCGCCGGACTCGAAAACGGAGATCGGTTTACCTCCGGGTCCGTTCGGATCGACGATCGCGGGCATCCGGTTGTTTGGGGCGATCTTGAGGAAGTCCGGCTTAAACTGGTCGCCTTTGCCAATATTCACGAAGTGCACGTTGTAAGGCAGCGCACACTCCTCAAGCATGATCGAGATTTTCCAGCCGTTCGGCGTTGCCCAATAATAGAGGTCGATCGGCTGCTGCTTCGGTCCGCGCCGGCTGCGTACGGCTTTAGAAGTCTTCGGTACGGGCCTTCCGGCGGCTTTCTTCTTGGTCTTTCGCGCCATCCTTGGAACTCCTATTCAGCATCCGTTCAGGGCAAACATGGCGATCTTGCTTATGCCGCCGATCTGGAAGCGGCAACACGCGTGGCCAGCAATGCTGCTGCGTATGTTTCCGGCGGCCAAAACGGGTGTATGCTTCCGGCACCCAAAATTGGGAGGAAACTCCATGTTGAAGAGATTGATTGTTGCCCTGGCCCTGATGGGCTTCTTGGGTGCCGTGACGTTGCCGAGCTACACGACCGCGCAAACGACAACGACCGACGACACAAAGACGAAAAAGAAAGCGACGGCGAAGAAAAAAGACGAAAAAGCCGACGCCAAGGCTGACGACCAGAAAGCCAAGAAGACTACGAAAAAGAAAGCGCCGACCGCGAAGCAGCTCGCGGCGCGCAAGAAGTTCTCGGATTGCGCCAAATCCTGGGGCGATCACAAGAAAGCCACCGGCGAAAAGACTCGTAAGCAGTACAACGCTTATATGTCGAAGTGTTTGAAGAAGAACAGCTAATCCTTCTGCCAGAAACGCAAAAGCGCCCGGCCGATTTCGCCGGGCGCTTTTTTATCTCGATGCAATCACGCGCGCGACGCCGCTGGAATGACCTCGGCGGGCTTGCCGTAACCCGGCAGCGCTTCGACGCGCGCATTCCACGCCGAAATGCTCGGATACTTCGAAAGATCGAAGCCGCCGTCGGCTGCATAGAAAACGCCGGAATAAAGCGAAATATCCGCGATCGTCGGCTTGCCGAGCGCAAGCCACTCCTTGCCCGTAAGATGGCTTTCAAGCGCGGCGAGACCCGCCTCGCCTTCCTGCTTGAACGCTTCGACGACCGCAGGTTCCGCTTTTCGGAAACCGAGTTTGTAAGCGCGAGAGCGAAACAGTCCGGGGCAAAGGCGGTCGAAATCCCAGAACATCCACTCGTTGATATGTGCGCGCTCGATTGCGTTCTTGCCACCGAACTTGCCGGTCTTCTCCGCGAGGTATTCTAGGATCGCGCTCGACTGGATGATGGTGTCGTTGCCGTCCTGAATGCACGGCACCTGACCGAAGCGGCTCTTGGTTTTGTATTCGGGCTTTTGCCCGCCGCCGTTCGGAAGATCGACGATTTCGAATGCGAACGGCTCGCTCATCAGCGCGAGCGCAAGCCCTACGCGATAGGACGGCCCCGAACGCGGATGGGCATAGAAAGTGATCTTCGACATGGCGTATCAATTCCCCGTAAAGATTATTCTTATGTAGTCGCGAAACAGAAGTATCTGACGCGGCGTGATTGTCGAGTCCTTCAGCGCGCGGCCCAATACAAAGCCACCCTCCACCATCACGGATACCGTATCCGCCAGCGCCTCGAAATCTACGTCGATTTTCGGCGGATACTTCTGCGCGATTTTCTCGAAGCGTTCGCGAAAGCGCTTGCGCCAGACCAGCAGGCCTGCGGCATTCAGATCGTGGATTTCGCGATTGAACAACTGATCCTGATACGCAAACGACGCCGCGATACAGCCCGGATGATTGCTCGGCAAATCCGACATCATCTCGGAAAAGAATTTCATGCCGACAAGAAAGCCGTGCAGCGGATCGTCGTTGAGTTCGTCCGCGCGCGAGAACATCTGGTCGAGCAACTCGCGGTCGCGCTCCAGATAGCGCTCGAGGATCGCTTTCGCGAGCGCACCCTTGTCTTTGAAGTGATAGAAGAAGCCGCTCTTGCTTACGCCGGTTTCCGCAAGCAGCTCGTCAATCGAGGTCGCGGCGAAGCCCTTCGCAAGCACCGCCGCCTCGGCTGCATCCAGCAGCCGCTCGCGCGCACTGATCTTGCCTTCAGTTGCTTCAAGCATGGGACTGTACCGTGAGTGCAGTTTTGTACTTATGGCGAGACGCTTTGTGACAGGCAAGCGCGATCTTGTGGGATAAGCGTCTGAAATCGTTGCGTTATTGTTTCTGGCTGCGCTGTACCGCGCGCTTGCTAGGCGTGGATGCCCTTAGCCCCTACTCCGTCGTGAGCAGCAACGGAGAAATCGGATGCCCAAATATAGAAACAACCTGCCGCAGTTCGGCAGCACGATCTTCCTCACCGACAGCGGTATGGAGACGAGCCTGATCTATCATCACGGCATCGACCTGCCGCACTTCGCGTCCTTCGACCTGATGAAGAACGCGGAAGGCCGCGCGGTCGTGGATGCCTATTATGCGAAGCACGCAGCACTCGCGAAGCATAAGGGTCTCGGCTTCGTGCTGGAGACGCCGACCTGGCGCGCGAACAAGGATTGGGGCGCGAAGCTCGGCTACACCTCAGGCCAGCTCGCCCGCGTCAATCGAGATTGCATCGAACTGATGCTCGATATCCGCAAACGCTATGAGTCCGCAAATTCGCCGATGCCGATTTCCGGCAATATCGGCCCACGCGGCGACGGTTACAAATTCGAGACCAAGATGACGGTGAAGGAAGCCTGCGCCTATCACGCACAACAGGTGAAGACATTCGCCGACACCGAAGCGGATTTCGTTTCAGGATTCACGATGAACTACATCGAGGAAGCGATTGGCATTATCTTGGCTTGCGAGCTTGCCGATATTCCGGTGGTGATCTCGTTCACTGTTGAGACCGACGGCAGGATGGCGAGCGGCGAGACGATGCGGGAAGCCGTCGAAAAGATGGACGCCGCGACCGGAGCCTATGCCGCTTACTACATGATCAACTGTGCGCACCCGACGCATTTCGAAAGCGCGATTGCCGCGGGCGAAGGCTGGGTGCAACGGATCAAGGGCCTGCGCGCAAACTCATCAAAAAAGAGCCACGCCGAACTCGATGCCTCGACCGAGCTTGACGAAGGCAACCCGCACGAGCTTGGCGCGCAATATCGCGCGCTCAGAAAGAAAATACCGGGGATGACCGTGCTCGGCGGCTGCTGCGGCACCGACATCCGGCACGTCGAGCAGATTTGCCTAGCGTGTACCGAAGTAGAAACGGAAGCGGCCTAAATGAAACGGCTGGCGGCAACGCCGGCCGTTATTTTCTAGCTGCGGCTTGCGCGGCGCATAACCACTGCGTCGGCAACCGCGAATGCGGCTCCAAGCGCGTAAGCGATAGCCGCAAATAACGGGATCGCGGCATTGCCTATCCAGTCGCCGACCGCCCCGCCTCCGAGCGGGCCGATCATCTGGCCGATTGCGAGCAGCGCAGACGCGATGCTGAACGCGCGCGGATAATCGGTGTCCGAAGCACGATCCCGCACATAAGCGATCACGATCGTTGGTGTTGCGGCAAGGCCCAGCCCCACGAGCAGCGCACCGGCAAGAGCGGCCGCGGACGAATTTCCAGAAGCGACAATCGAGCCGGCCGTGCCGAACGAAAGCGCTGCGACCAGCGCGAGGCGCTTCACGCGCTCATCATTCAGAAGAATGAAAGTCCCGAACGATCCGATCATGGATGCAACGCCAAGCGTTACCCAAGTCGTACTCGCCGTAAAAGTCGAAGCACCGATGGCGGTCAGCCGGACACCGGCGAACGTCGCATAAGCGAGATAGCCGATACCGAAGAAGAAGTACGCCAACGTGAGAAAGAGCCAACGCCTAGAAAGCATTACTTCTGCTTTCGCAGGCGATGCGATTGTCGCAGCGTTTGGTGTCGCGCTCGACGCGGTTCTTTTGTCGGCTGGCGGAAATGCCAGCGCGACGGCAAGCGCGACCGCTGCCGTCACTGCGAAGGCTACTCTCCAGCCAATCGCCGTTTCCACCAGATACGAGACGCAAAGACCGCTTCCGATGATTGCGACGTTCATCCCCGCCCAAACGATTGCGCTCACCAGCGGGCGTCTAGCGACGCTTACGGCCTCATAGACGATCACGAATATCGCGAGAATGCCGACGCCCGCCCCGATCCCGGTTGCAAGCCGCCCGGCAGCAAGAATGAAATAGCCAAATGCGCTCGCGGGAGCGAAGGCGCAGGCGAGCGCTCCGACAGCGATCAGAAGGTGCGCGTTACGCGACATTCTCCACGCCGCCATTCGTTTGCCCAGCGATGCGGCAACGAGCGTCCCGATCAGATAGCCTGCGAGATGAATCGTGTTGAGACTGCCGCTTGCGAAATAGTCTAGGCCAAGCTCGCGGCGCAGCGAAGGCAGCATCACGCCGTAAGTGAAACGCGCGAGCCCGACGTTAAGCGCAATGCCTACCGCGCCCCACAGGATAAGCGTGAGCAGCAGCGGATGCGATTTCCCGGATGCGTTCAGATGCCGAGCTTCTTCTTCAGGATATCGTTCACGGCCTGCGGGTTCGCCTTGCCGCCTGATGCCTTGATGACCTGACCGACGAACCAGCCGAGCATGGTGGGTTTTGCCTTCACCTGCTCCACCTTATCCGGGTTCTTCGCGATGATGTCGTCCACGACCTTCTCGATCGCGCCGGTGTCGGTGACCTGCTTCATGCCGCGCTTCTCGACGACATCACGCGGATCGCCGCCCTCTTCCCAGACGATTTCGAAGAGGTCTTTTGCGATTTTTCCTGAGATGGTGCCGTCGGAGATCAAATCGACAATCGCACCGAGCTGACCAGCCGAGACCGGGCTCTGCTCGATTGTTTTGTCTTCTTTATTGAGGCGCCCGAAGAATTCGTTGACCATGAAGTTTGCCGCCGCCTTCGCGTCGCGGCCCGATGCCACTTCCTCGAAGAACGCCGCGGTCTCGCGCTCGGCAATCAGCACGCCCGCGTCATAAGGCGAGAGGCCGAAGTCTTTCACGAAGCGCGCCTTCTTTTCATCCGGCAATTCCGGCAGGTCTGCTTTCAGCTTCGCAACGAAGGCGTCGTCGAATTCGAGCGGCAGCAAATCCGGATCGGGGAAGTAGCGGTAGTCATGCGCCTCTTCCTTCGAGCGCATCGAACGCGTCTCGCCCTTGGCGTTGTCGAACAGCCGCGTCTCCTGATCGATCTTGCCGCCGTCTTCGATGACATTGATCTGGCGCCGCGCCTCGTACTCGATCGCCTGTCCGATAAAGCGGACCGAGTTCACGTTCTTGATTTCGCACCGCGTGCCCAGAGGATCACCCGGCTTGCGCACCGAGACGTTCACGTCCGCGCGCAGATTGCCCTTCTCCATGTCGCCGTCGCAGGTGCCTAAGTAACGCAGGATCGTGCGCAGCTTCGTGACATATGCCTTGGCTTCATCGGACGAGCGAAGATCGGGCTTCGACACAATCTCCATGAGCGCCACGCCGGAACGATTGAGATCGACGTAAGACATCGACGGATGCTGATCGTGCAGCGACTTGCCGGCGTCCTGCTCGAGATGCAGCCGCTCGATGCCGACTTCGAATGACGAGCCGTCCTGCATATCGACGGTGACGACGCCCTCGCCGACCACCGGATGCTTGAACTGGCTGATCTGATAGCCCTGCGGCAGATCGGGATAGAAATAGTTCTTGCGGTCGAACACGGACCTCTTGTTGATCTGCGCCTTCAAGCCAAGGCCGGTCTTCACCGCCTGCTCGACGCACTTCTTGTTGATCACCGGCAACATACCGGGCATCGCGGCATCGACCAGCGAAACGTGAGAGTTCGGCTCGCCCCCGAATTCGGTGCTTGCGCCGGAGAAGAGCTTTGCGTTCGAGGTCACCTGCGCATGGATTTCCATGCCGATGACGACTTCCCAGTCGTGCTTGTCGCCTTTGAGAAGCTTGGGATTACGGGCGGGTGCGTTCATTCGGTTCTTCTAGGCAAATCGCGCGCCGTTCTCAACCCAGCAGCCACGGCAGCAGAAGCGGCACCAGAATCGCGGTCAGCACGCCGTTCAGCCCGAGCGCGATGCCCGCGAAGGTGCCGGCCAGCGGGTTGACCTGAAACGCCCGCGCGGTGCCGATCCCGTGCGAGACGAGGCCCGCGGCGAAGCCTCTCGCCGCGTAGTTCTTGAGCCGAAGCAGGTTCATCAAAGGCGTCACGATGATGGCGCCCGAGATGCCGGTCATAATGACCATGACCGCGGTCAGCGCCGGGTCGCCCTGAATTTTCTCGGCGACACCCATCGCAATCGCGGCGGTCGCCGATTTTGGCGCAAGTGCAAGTGTGGCGAGTTTGCTCAGGCCAAGCCATTTCGCGAGCAGCACCGCGGAACTGATCGAAATGATCGAGCCGACGATGAGCGCGACGATCATCGGCACGAACATTCGCTTCACTTCCGGCAGATGCCGGTAGAGCGGCACCGCAAGCGCGACGGTCGCCGGCCCGAGCAGGAAATGAATGAACTGCGCGCCAGCGAAATAGGACGGAAACGCAGTCTTCGAGATGATCAGCACGGCGGAGATAAACACCACCGACATCAAAACCGGATTGGCGAGCGGGTGCCGTCCGCACGCAGCAGAGATTGCGTCGGCCACGATGTAAGCGACGATTGTCGCCGTCAGCCACAACAGCGGACTGCCGGAGAGATAGACCCAGAGATCGACGAAATTGATCATCGTCCTTTCTCTCCGGGCGCCTCGTCAGCGATCTTCATGAGCTTCGCAATCGCGGCAAAAGTGACCGCGGTGGCAGCCAGCGAAAGCGCGATTGAAACAAGAATGATTGCGAGCAGCTTCCAGCCTTCCGCGCCGAGCAGAGGAAGCTGCTGCACGACGCCGACACCCGCCGGCACGAACAAAAGCGACAGATGTTTCAAAATCCCGTCGGCGGTTTCGTTCGTCGCCTCCGGCAGCGGCAGCTTTGAGACGAGCCACACGAACAGAAGCGCAAGTCCGATCACCGGCCCCGGCAACGGCGAACCCACCGCGCGGACCAGCGCTTCACCTGCGAGCTGGAGACAGAGCAGAATTGCAAAAGCGTGAAGCATTGGAATTTCTGTAACGAATCGTGAGCCACGGGATCGCCGTAATTCCTACGGCACAGCGCAAAATTGGAACAGTCTGCGCTTCCCTGCGTTTTCCCCGCTCTAACCCGAGGAGGAAACGTCATGGCTTATGATCCGAACGACCCCCGCAAAACGTTCGAGTATGACGAATTCAGCCGCCGTCCGAGCATCGATCCGGCTCCGGCCGGATTCACGGGTCTCGTGATCGGCGCCATCGTTGTACTCGGCGCATTGATCGCGTTCCTGATGTTCCGCACGGATACGGACACGACGACGATCGGTATGAACCAGACGCCAGCCATGCAGCAGTCGCCGTCGCCGAATACCGCGCCGCCTGCACCGCCGGCAGTGACGCCTACGAACCCGACCAATACGGGTCCGACCGCGCCGCCTGCCCCGCAAACGCCTCCGGCAAATAATAACTAACGAGCTCGTTGAAACCGGCCCGCAGCAATGCGGGCCGGTTTTTCGTTCTTAACGTCTGGTGCTGTCGAGAAAGCGCCGCAGAACGTCGCTGTTGGTCACCGACTCGTCTCCTGCAGCGATCACTTCGTCGACCTGATCCTGCGGCAATTGCAGCGTGGTTTTGACCTTGTTCAGATACTGCTCGCGCTGCCCGCCGATTTGGTCGAAGCCGACCCTGCCGATGAAGAAGCGCACATCGCGGCAGTTCCAGCGCGCGGGCACGCCATATTGCCTGCGCTGTTCTGCGTTTAACCCGCAGCGCCAACGCACCATCTGCTGGCGCCATTCTTCCATGGTCTGTTCAAACGCCGTGTAGCTCGCGCGCACGCTGGCATCGATTGCCGTATCCGCGGCCGCCGAAACGAGATCCGCGCCGCGTGGGCCTTCGAGTGTATTCACCCAATCGCCGACCGCGGCACGCCCCGCATCGACCACGAGAAAAAGTGCGCGGCGCAGCTTTACGGCCTGATGCGGCGTCAAGGGCTCGAACGGCGTACTTGCCGAAAGCCGCGCGATCGTGAAGCCCGAAAGCCCGTAATTATCGACCAGACCGCCGTCCAGGAGCTTCACGTAGCGCACGCTGCCATTGTGGTAGCTCGCTAGTGCCAAAGCCGTGCTGCGCAAGAGCGGAGGTGCATTCGGATTATTGCGCGCCTTGATCACCCAGTCCGGCAACGGCGCGGCGCACTTGCCCGCATAGCTCTCGATCACGATCGGCGCGAATGCGATCGGCACCGCCGCGGAGGAAGCCACCGCGTCGGCGATCGGATAGCGGTTCAGGTCAGAGCACATCACGCTGAAGGCGGTGTGGCTGAAGACAAACGGCGTGCGGTTGAAAATATCCGCTGCGTTGATCAGCACGCGCGGACGCGCCTGCGCGGCATAGGCGGAGAAAGTGGCGCCATCGAAGAGATTCTGACTGAGCCAGCGCGGCAAATGCGTGGCGTCGTTGACGCCGCCGGATAGGCCGCGCACGAGATTGCCCGGCGTGATGCTTGTCGAGAGCGCGTCACTCTCGACATTCTTCAAAAGAAAACGCTCGCGGAAATCCAGCAGCGCCGCGCGCTTTTTCAAACCAAAATAAGCGGCGGTAATCGACCCTCCTGAAACGCCGCTGACGAAGTCAACTTCGTCAAGCATTGGCTGCGGACCGCGCGTAGTCGCAATCTGGAAGCGGTCGAGCCCGCGCAGCACGCCGAAGGAATACGCGGCTGCGCGCGTACCGCCGCCTGAAAAAGACAAGACGACGATATGTTCATCGGCCTCCGCGAGCGGCGGCGCATTCTGTTCGGCCACGATCGCGGCGAGCGGCGCATTCAGCGGCTCGTTCACCGGGATGTTGTGAACCGAGCAGCCTGTCGCAAGCAGCACAAATGCCGTCGCAATCGAACCTGCCCTCACCGCGCGAACGCTACGCCACACCTCGATACTCCACCGCTGTCCGGTTCCGGACGCTAGCACAGCACACGACGGAAAGGGTTAAAGGTTCCCGCAATCCGGAACCAAGCCTGACGATGCCGCGTTATCGTGACAGAACAATGGAGATTGTCATGGCCCGTGCCCGGAAGAAAAAAGCCAAACCGGCGCGCAAGCGCGCCGCGAAACGCCGCAAGGCGATTGCCCAACAGTCGAGCAATGGTTGGCAGATCGGTGCCGGCGTTCTCGCCCTCACAGTCATGCTTGGTGCTGCGATTTACGCAGTCAGCTTGAATGATGGCGCTCGCACCACAGTCGCGAACTTCGTCGAACGCATCGAGGTACCGCAGTCGGTGAAGGAATTCCCCGACAAGGTGAAGCAGAGCCTGCCCGAAATGCCTTCGCTGACGGATTCGTCCGCAACAGGACGCTAACGAAAGCGCTCCCGCGCAGTAATCAAGTCCAGCGCGGGACACGAAAAGGCCGCCTGCAATAGCACGCGGCCTTTTTGCTTACGCCAACCAAAGTTATTGAATTGGTGCTTCGCCCACTTCGAATGAAATCGTTGCTACGACGCCCTTGCCGGGCGCACTCACGGTACGAAATTCACCGCGTGTGTTTTCGCGGAACGATTTCACCATCAGATCGCCGATTCTGCCCGGCATTGGCCAGGTAACGCCGTCAGGCAAGCCAGCCCCGTTGTCCTCGACCGCGACGACACAAAGTGTACCTTTTCGCACGCAACGGATGGTGATCACGCCGCCGTTCATGCCGAACGCATACTTGAATGCATTGGTGATCAGCTCGTTTACGACGAGCCCGACCGACATCGCGCTTCGCATCGGGACCAGAACGCTTTCGAGTTTCAGTTCCATCCGTACGCCGTCAGGCCCGTGCCCTTCCATCACGGCGTTCGCGATCTTGCCGATATAGGCCGCAAGATCGATATGAGAGTCCTCAGGCCGCTCGGATAGAGAGGTATAAAGGATCGAGAGTGCATCGATCCGGCGCGCGAGACGGTCGAAATCGACTTTGTCTCCGCGCGAATGCTGACGCGCCTCGAGCCGTATCAAGGCTACGACCATCTGCAGATTGTTTCGCACGCGATGCTGCAATTCTCGCAGCAGCATATCCTTGTCGGCAATCGACTGCTGGAGCTTTTCCCATTCGGTGCGGTCGCGGCCGGTAATGTCGACCAGCGCAAGGATACTGTAGTTTTGTCCGCTATCCTCGCTTTCGATCAGCCCAGCATAGGCTTCGATCGTCTTTTTCGTTTTCGCGGAAACAAACCGCCCCAGGTAATCCTCACCGGTGGCTATCGCATCCGCTAGCGTACGCGAGGTTTCGGTTTCGTGACAAAACTCCTCCAGCAGCGACCAGTCCTTGCCTTGGATTGTCGCCGCGTCGGTATCTAGAAGCGCGGCAAAAGCCGCATTCGCGTACCAGACGCGGTGCGTTGCGCCATCGAGCCGTGCGAGCGCCAGCGCAATCGGAAACTGATCGAGGATCGGACGGAATTCGTCGTTCTCGATCGCACGCGCTACTTCCGGCGATGCAACGATCTCTTCTGCCGAGGCAGAAGCGCTCGCGGATTGGTCTCCGGAAGTCGGCATAGTCCCCCAAGTCCTCGGTTTTGACTATCGCGCCTTATCCCGTGCTTGCGTCCTGATCAAGGCGAAAACCGATGGAACTTAGCGCCACCACCTGTCGGGAACCATGCGCGGACCCGCCGCCTGCTCGATCACGTGCGAAAGTGCGAATAGGTCTTCCTCACCGAAAGGCTTGCCGATGAGCTGAAGCCCGAGCGGCAAGCCATCATGATCGCGGCCCGCAGGGACCGAGATACCAGGCAATCCCGCCATGTTCACCGTCACCGTGAAGATGTCGTTGAGATACATCTCCACCGGATCGCTCGAGCCTTTCTCGCCGATGCCGAAGGCGCCTGACGGCGTCGCCGGCGTGAGGATCGCGTCCACGCCTTGGTTCCAAGCGTTGTCGAAGTCCTGCTTGATCAGCGTGCGGACCTTCTGCGCGCGGAGATAATATGCGTCGTAGTAACCTGCGGAAAGCACGTAAGTGCCAATCATGATGCGGCGGCGCACTTCCTTGCCGAAGCCTGCTGCGCGCGTCTGCTCGTACATATCGACGATGTCTTTGCCGGGAACGCGCAGGCCGTAGCGCACGCCGTCATAGCGCGCGAGGTTGGACGAGGCTTCCGCGGGCGCGATGATGTAATACGCTGAAAGCGCGTACTTCGTGTGCGGAAGCGAAATGTCGATGATCTCGGCACCCGCTGCCTTCAGCCACTCGCGGCCCTTCTCCCATGGCTCGTCGATTTCAGCGGGCATACCCTCGACACGATACTCTTTCGGAATACCGATCTTCATGCCCTTCACGCTTTTGCCGATCGCTTTTTCGTAATCGGGCACCGGCCGGTCGGAGCAAGTGGAATCTTTCGGATCGTGTCCCGCCATCGAGCGGAGCAGAATCGCGCAATCCTGCACGGTGCGCGCGAACGGTCCCGCCTGATCGAGCGAAGACGCGAACGCCACGATGCCCCAGCGCGAGCAGCGGCCGTACGTCGGCTTGATGCCGACGATACCGGTAAACGCCGCAGGCTGGCGGATCGAACCGCCGGTGTCGGTACCTGTCGCGCCTAAGCAAAGTTGCGCGGAGACCGCGGCAGCAGAACCGCCCGACGAGCCGCCGGGCACAAGCGGTTTGTCGTCACCCTTGCGCCGCCACGGCGAAATTACGTTGCCGAGTGCGGAGGTTTCGTTCGACGAGCCCATCGCGAATTCGTCGTTGTTCAGTTTGCCGAGCATCACCGCGCCGTCGCGCCAGAGCTGCGAGGTTACGGTCGACTCGTATTGCGGCACGAAGTTCTCGAGAATTTTCGAACACGCGGTTGTGCGCACGCCATTCGTCGCGAACAAATCCTTCACGCCGAGCGGAATGCCTTCGAGCGGCCCGCCTTCGCCCTTCGCGAGCTTCGCGTCGGAGGCGGCCGCCATCTTCTGTGCGTGTTCCGGCGTTTCCAGAACATAGGCATTCAGCACGCGCGCCTTTTCCATCGCGGAAAGATGCGCATCCGCCAATTCCTTCGCGGAGATTTTTTTCGCGCGCAGCGCGTCGCGCGCCTCGCTGAGCGTGAGCGAAGTTACATCAGCCACGCCTTACTCCACCACTTTGGGGACTTGAAAGAAGCCGTCGTCGGTCGCCGGCGCATTCGCCAACACGCGCTTCACATAGTCGCCGTCGCTGACCACGTCGTCGCGCATTTTGAGCTTCATGTCTTCCACGCTCGCGGTCGGCTCGACGCCGTCCACGTTCACTTCGTTCAACTGCTCGACGAAAGCGAGCATATTGTTGATCTCGCCGCGCAGGTGCTCGATCTCATTGTCGGCGACGGCGATCCGCGCCAAATGCGCGATCCGCCGCACGGTCGCGGCATCGACGGACATGGAAGACTCCGTGGAAAATCGTTCTCGCGGGCTATAGCAGAGGGACTTTCATGGCCGCAACCGGCCTACATCGCCTGTCCCATGCCCCGGATGCGGCCCGCGAGCATTTGCATGATGTATTGCGCAAAGTGCGGGATTTCATCGACCATGAACCGGAATTTGCGGGCGTCGAGTTCGGTCAGTTCGCAATTTTCCTTCACCCGCGCGGTCGAAGAACGCGGCCTACCGTCGATCATCGACATGAATCCGATCGCGCCGTTCGGCTCGACGATCTCGATCACCTTATCGCCGATAACCATCTCGACCACGCCTGACTGCACGACATACATACAGTCTCCGGGCTCGCCTTTATTGAATACGGTGCTGCCCGCCGTGAAGGCCACGCTTTTTCCCGCGCCGCGCGCCATCTGGCGCATATCGAATTCGCTGCTCATAGGTCGAATGCTTTTCCCTTTTCCGCGACGACGACTTTTACGTCGCTTCCTTTCATCTCCGCGACGAACTTGTCGGGAGTCTGGTCGATGATCGGGAACGAACCGTAGTGGCAGGGGATCGCAGTCTTCAAGCCCTTGAAGAAGCGCTTCACAGCCATTCCTGCGACCTTGCCGCCCATGGTGAAGCGGTCGCCTACTGGCACCATCGCCACCTGCGGCTGGTGGATTTCGTTGATCAGCGCCATGTCGGAAAAAATGTCGGTATCGCCCACGTGATAAACCGTCGGCTCGCCCGGCGCCTTCACGATGATCCCGCCCGGATTTCCCATCACTGCGAACTGCCCGTCTTCAATCATGGTCGAGGAATGATCAGCGCGCACCAGCGTAACCGTGAAGCCGCCCTGATCCGTGGTGCCGCCGATGTTCATCGGGTCGAATTTCTTCACGCCCTTCCCGTTCAGCCACATACAGATTTCGAAATGGCTCACGACCGGTATGTCGAGTTCCTTCGCGATATCGGCGGTGTCGCCGATATGGTCGGAATGACCATGGGTCAGAAGAATATGCGTGGTGCCCTTCACGGCTTCCTTCCTGTCGCTGACGAAAGCCGGGTTGCCGGTGAAGAACGGGTCGATCAGCACCGCCTTGCCGCCGAAATCGAGCCGGAATGCCGAATGGCCGAACCAGGTAACGCGCATTACTTCCTCCCAAGAAATTCCAATGATTTTTCTTCTGGGCGAGTATGAAGACCTGCGCATGGCGCGGCAACGCGGACCATGCTACCGGCTCGGCCTGTGATGCCTGCCCGCTTCTGTGCCATCGACGAAATCACCTCCCTGTTCGCGTTCACACCCAACGCGCGGCTGATCGGCGTCGACCTCGGCGAGAAGACCATCGGGCTCGCGCTCTCCGACGTGAACCTCACCATCGCCTCGCCGCTCGAGACCTTGCCGCGCAGCAAGTTCAAGGCGGACGCGGAGAAGCTGCTCGCGCTAGCCGCGAAGTTCGGCGTAGGCGGCCTCGTGATCGGCCTGCCGTTAAACATGGACGGGACGGAAGGCCCTAGCGCGCAATCCGCCCGCGCCTTCGTTCGCAATCTCACGCCGCTAACCGATCTCGCGATTGTCTTCTGGGACGAGCGGTTATCTACCGCGGCCGTCGAGCGCACTTTGATCGAGGCCGACACCTCGCGCAGGCGCCGGGACGAAGTCGTGGACAAGCTTGCCGCTGCCTACATTCTGCAAGGCGCGCTCGACCGTCTCGGCTATGGAACACGTTAAATGCAAGCCGTCCTCAATGCTTTGATCCCGGTATTTCTTCTGGTCGCGCTCGGCGTGTTTCTGAAGCGGACGCTCCTGAAAAGCGAGAACGCGTGGGATTCGCTCGAAGACCTCACTTATTATGTGCTGTTCCCGGCGCTTCTGTTTCTCGCGACTGCTACCGCGGATCTTTCCAAAGTACCGATCTGGGGAATTTTCGCGGCGCTCGTAATTGCGATCCTCACAAGCGCGCTGTTGCTCCTCCTGCTCCGCGTGCCGATGCAGCGCGCCTTCGGCTGGTCAGGACCGTCCTACACTTCGGTGTTTCAGGGTGCGGTGCGCTGGAACACGTATATCGCGGTCGGCGTTGCTTCAGCGCTTCTCGGCGAAATCGGTCTCGCCCTGGCCGCGGTCGCACTTGCGAGCATGATCCCGCTGATCAACGTGCTGAGCGTCGTCGTGCTGGCACGCTACGCGCCGAATTCGCCCGCGAAGGTGAAGCACGTTCTCGTGCATCTCTTGCGCAATCCGTTTATCTGGGCTTGCGGGCTCGGTATCGCCATCAACGCCGCGGGCATCCCGCTGCCGAAAGTATTCACCGGTTTCATGAATGTCTTGGGACAGGCGTCCCTACCGCTTGGCCTGATGATCGTCGGCGCCGGTCTCGACCTGAAGACGGTCGCGAAGATTGATGCGGCGGTGCTCGTCTCAACGGGCGTGAAGATGCTGCTCTTGCCGGCAATTGCGATTGGCACCGGCTACTTCGCCGGCGTAACCGGACCTGCGCTCGCGGTAATTGCAATTGCCTCTTCGGTACCGTCCGCGCCGAATGGTTATATGCTCGCGCGCCAGATGGGCGGCGACGCGCCATTGCTCGCGCGCATTCTCACTATCCAGATTTTCGTGGCGCTGGTTTCGATTCCGGCGGCGCTCTTTATCGCGGCCGCGCTCGGTCTCTAAAAAAAGAAAAGCCCCTAAAAGAAAACGGCGGGCTCTCGCCCGCCGTTCCCGAAACCGGAAATCCGGTAGAACTTAGCACCAGCCCCAGTAGCCCTGGCCCTGATACGGACCGGTCTGGACCCAGCAACGCTGACGCGGAGCCTGGTAATAACCGTAGGGCTGCTCGTAATAGCCGCGGTTCTGGTGGGCGGCGGCAGCGGCGGCGGCACCGAAGATGCCGAGCGCAACAGCCGGGGCGACCCAGTTGTTACGACGACGCCATTGCACGTCAGTGGTCTGTTCGTTGACGGCACCCTTGAGGTGAATCGCCGAAGCGGCAGGCGCCGCGTAAGCGGTATTCACCGCGCTCGTGGTGGCGGAGATAAGGACGGCGGCGACGAGCGCCAGCGCGAACTGATAAAGCTTGATTTTCTTCATGGTCTGATAGCCTCGCTAATGACGCGCTTCTCTTGCGCGCTCGGGTGGAATTTCGCTCCTCCGGCATGAACCCCGGCTGAATGGACTGCGGCGTTCCTATGACTGGATAGTACAAAAAGCCTTTCCCCGCAAAGGGATGACCGGAGCTTCAGGAAAGCCCCGGTCACGTTCGCGTTATTTGCCTACGTAGTCGATCGGGTTGTCCCAGCTGTTGGGCTGATTGCCGTTCGGCTGCGCGTAAGAATAGCCATAAGGCTGCTCGTAATATCCGTAGGGCTGCTCATAGTAACCATACGGGGCGGAGTCGTAATAGCCGCGGTTCGCGATCGCAGAGCCGATCACGACGCCTGCGCCGAACGCGCCGAGACCGATCGCAACATTGCGGCCGCGATTACGGCGCCACTGCACCTGCTCGGTAGCCGACGGGGCGGCGGTCTTTAACGACTCGAGATTTGCACCAAGCGGAGCGGCATTCGCAGAGAGCGAAGACGCACCTGCAAGAAGCGCAACAGCAGCACTCGAAGAAAGAACAATACGGGTGAATTTGGTCATTCGATTCAAGCCTCATCCTAGCCGCGAAAGCGAATGATCGTGATCCGCGTGGCGGCTGTTAAAACTGGTTATTCCTTGGGGTCAGTTCAAGCGACCCGCTGGAAACAACGGTCGATCAGGCGCTCAACGCCCGTACCCGGCATCGGGTTCCCGAAGTTCCGGAATGCCAATCCCCCCAGCCTGCGCTCGGCGAAGGCTTCGGCAACCTCGGCAGGAGCGCTTTTCGCGAGTGCCGCTGCCGCGGCGAGCAACGCGAGCAGTTCGGTGGTGCGGCGTGCGAGCGCCTCGCGATCCGGGCTCGTGAATCCGGCCTTCACAAGCTCGATGGCTTTGCCGGCATTCGGCAGATCGCGTGTCGATTTTTCGAGCGACGCGAGCACGCGCTGCATCGCCTCGGGTTCGCGCGCAGCACCCCGCAGAAGATCGAGCGCCATGACATTGCCCGAGCCTTCCCAGATCGCGTTCAGCGGGCTCTCGCGATAGAACCGAGCGAGCGGTCCTTCCTCGACGTAGCCATTGCCGCCAAGACATTCCATGGCTTCATAGACGAAGCCCGGTGTCGCCTTGCAGACCCACATTTTCGCGGCCGGCGTCACGATACGCGCGAACGCCGCCTCGTCAGGATCGCTCGCCGATTTGTCGAAGGCAGAAGCTAGACGAAGCCCGAGCGCGAGCGCGCCTTCGCGCTCGAGCGCGAGATCGGCAAGCACCATCCGCATCAGCGGCTGATCGACGAGTTTTTTTTGAAACACAGTGCGGTGACGCGTGTGATGCACGGCGTAGCGCAACGCGCCCTGCATGATGCCGAGCGAGCCGGTTACACAATCGAGCCTTGTCAGTTGCACCATGCCGATGATCGTTTTCACGCCGTCGCCTTCCGGCCCGCAGCGCCGCGCATAGGCGCCCTCAAACTCGACTTCGCTCGACGCATTCGAGCGGTTGCCGAGTTTCTCCTTGAGCCGCATCAGGCGCAGCCCGTTCGCGGTGCCGTCCGGCTTCTGACGCGGCACCAGAAAACAGGTGAGCCCGCCTTTTGCCTGCGCGAGCACCAGGAACGCGTCGCACATCGGCGCGGAGAAAAACCACTTGTGGCCGGTGATGCGGTAGGCGTCGCCGTCCTGCTCGGCGCGCGTCGTGTTCTGGCGCACATCGGTGCCACCCTGCTTCTCGGTCATGCCCATGCCGAATGTAACGCCGCGCTTCTCGCCGGGCGCGATGAAGCGCGGGTCGTATTCGCGCGAGCGGATGCGCGGCAGCCATTCCTGAAGGAGCATAGGCTCCGCGATAAGCGCGCCGGCCGCGGCATGGGTCATGGTGACGGGACACAGATGCCCCTGCTCGACTTCGCTCGCGAGATAATGACGCGCAGAGCGGGCGACGTGCTCACCGGAAACGAAGCTGCCGTCCGCCGCCCAGACCGAAGCATGGACGCCGGCCTTGATGCTCTCTTCCATGAAGCGGTGGTAGGCGGGATGAAATTCGACCACGTCCGCGCGATGGCCTTGCCGGTCGTGGGTCCGCAATTTCGGCGTGTATTCGTTAGCGAGCCGCGCCAGCTCCGTCATTTCCATGCGGCCCCAATGCGTGCCGAATTCGCGCAGCGAGCCTGCGGATTTTCCCGCGCCGAATGCCTCGACCGCATCCGTTAACGCCCCATCCGACGAATAGAGGTCGATATCGCCGAGCGGCGGCGACTGGTTGAACACCTCGTGCGTGGAAAACGGTGACGTTACGGACATGGCGCTTCTTTCGGCACTACGCGCTTTGTGGACCGTTAATCTAACATGGCAATCGCCGCTTGCGATGCGCGGGCGATGGGTCTATGCGGTTGCCTTTAATGACATCTCGCAGTCCTTCCACGTTTGCGCTCGCGCAACGCCATTTGCTGGGCATAGAAGGGCTTTCCGCTTCCGACATCACCGGTCTCCTCGATCTCGCCGAGGAATTTGTCGATCTGAACCGGCAGGTCCAGAAAAAGCGCACCACGCTCTCCGGCCGCACCCAGATCAATCTCTTTTTCGAGGCTTCCACCCGCACGCAAAGCTCGTTCGAGCTGGCCGGCAAGCGGCTCGGCGCCGACGTGATGAATATGTCGATCGCCGCCTCCTCGATCCGCAAGGGCGAGACGCTCTTGGACACCGCGCTTACGCTGAACGCCATGCACCCCGACATGATCGTGGTACGCCATTCCGCCTCCGGCGCGGTCGAACTGCTTTCCCAGAAAGTCGAATGCTCGGTCATCAACGCCGGCGACGGCGCGCATGAGCATCCGACGCAGGCGCTGCTCGACGCCCTCACCATCCGCCGTAACAAGGGCAGGCTTGAAGGCCTGACCGTCGCGATCTGCGGCGACATCGCGCATTCGCGGGTCGCGCGCTCGAACATTATCTTGCTCAATACCATGGGTGCGCGCGTCCGTGTCGTTGCGCCATCCACGCTCCTGCCTTCCGGAATTGAACGCATGGGCGTCGAAGTCCATCGCGATATGCGCGAGGGACTGCGCGACGCCGATATTGTCATGATGCTTCGCTTACAGCGCGAACGCATGACCGGCTCGCTGATCCCTTCGTCACGCGAATATTTCCATTACTGGGGGCTGGACCCGGCGAAACTGAAATTCGCGAAGCCCGACGCGCTGGTCATGCATCCCGGTCCGATGAACCGCGGGGTTGAAATCGAAAGCTCGGTCGCTGACGGCGCGCAGTCTTTGATCCGCGAGCAGGTCGAGATGGGGGTCGCGGTGCGCATGGCCGTGCTTGAGGCGCTCGCCAGAAATCTTCCCAACGCATGATCGCCCGCAACGAAAATCGCCCGCTCCTTCTCGCGAACGCTCGCGTAATCGACCCATCGCGCGATCTCGATAAGCCGGGCGACGTGCTGATCGCGGACGGGGTCATCAAGGAAGCCGGAAAAAACATCCGCGCTTCCGGCGCACCCGAAGGCACCGAGGTCGTCGACGTGAAGGGTCAGGTGGTAGCGCCCGGCCTGATCGATATGCGTGCCTTCATCGGCGAGCCGGGTGCCGAGCATCGCGAGACGTTAGCTACCGCTAGCTACGCTGCCGCAGCCGGCGGCGTGACCACGATCATCTGCCAGCCCGAAACCGATCCGCCGATCGACGATCCGGCAACGGTCGATTTCGTGCTCCGCCGCGCACGCGACAACGCGGTCGTCCACATTCATCCCATGGCCGCCCTCACCAAGGGGTTAGAGGGCAGCGAGATGACCGAGATCGGTCTCTTGAAAGCCGCGGGTGCTGTCGCCTTCACCGAAGGCGCAAAGAGCGTGATGAACGCAAACGTCTTCCGCCGTGCATTGACCTATGCGCGCGACTTCGACGCGCTGATCGTGCACCACACCGAAGAGCAGAACCTCACCGGCTCCGGCGTCATGAACGCAGGCGAATATGCGTCTCGCCTCGGTCTCTCTGGCATCCCCAAAGCCGCCGAAACGATCATGCTCGAGCGCGACATTCGTCTCGTCGAGATTACCGGCGGCCGCTATCACGCGGCGTCCATCACCTGCCAGGACTCGCTCGACGTTCTCAAGCGCGCGAAAGATCGCGGACTTAAAGTGACGGCCTCTGCCTCGATCAATCATCTTGCGCTGAACGAAAACGACATCGGCTCCTACCGCACCTTCCTGAAGCTGCGTCCGCCGCTCCGCGCCGAGCAGGATCGCGCGGCACTCGCGGCAGCGGTGGCGGAAGGTTTGGTGGACGTCATCATGTCGGATCACGATCCGCAGGACGTCGAAGTGAAGCGCCTGCCCTTTGCAGAAGCGGCACACGGCGCGATCGGTTTAGAGACCATGCTGCCCGTCGGCCTTCGGCTGGTGCATGACGGCTCATTGACGCTGCTTGCGATGCTGCGCGCCATGTCCACGCGGCCTGCCGAATTGCTGGAGTTGCCGGGCGGCACGCTGCGCCCCGGCTCGCCTGCCGATATCGTCGTGTTCGATCCGGATGTGCCGTGGGTGCTCGACCGCGAAAGCCTGAAATCGCGCTGCACCAACACCGCGTTTGACGAAGCGAAGCTCACGGGCCGCGCGACCCGCACCATCGTTGCGGGCCGCACCGTCTACGAATACGTTTGACGGATGGAAACACTCACCTACGTGATCGACTTTGCGCTGGGCTATCTGCTCGGCTCGATTCCGTTCGGCCTCTTGCTCACGAAATACGCCGGTCTCGGCGACGTGCGCAAAATCGGCTCCGGCAATATCGGCGCGACCAACGTGCTGCGCACCGGCAACAAGGCGCTCGCGGCAGCGACACTCCTCTGCGATATGCTGAAGGGCACGGTTGCCGTGCTGCTCGCCGCGCGCTTCGGAAATGAAACCGCGACCGGCATCGGCGCCGTGCTCGCGGGCATCGGCGCCATTATCGGCCATATGTATCCGGTGTGGCTCAACTTCAAAGGCGGCAAAGGCGTCGCGACGTTCCTCGGCGTGCTCCTGGGCATAGCCTGGCAAGCGGCGGTCGGCGCAGCACTGGTCTGGATCGCAGTCGCCGTTGCATCACGTTACTCGTCGCTTGCGGCGTTAGTCGCGACAGCAGCAAGCCCGGTCATTCTCTATTTTCTCGGCTACCCGCCGGTCGCAGCTCTTTTTCTGATCATGGCGATCTTCGTCTGGTGGAAGCACAGCGAGAACATCTCGCGGCTGCTTGCCGGCAACGAATCCAAAATCGGATCGAAGAAAAAAACTTAGTCTTCTTCCGGCGCGTCCCATCGCGAGCGCGTCATATGATCCTGCACGGCCATGCCGATATGGATCGCGACGACCACAAGCATTCCGAACGCCGCATAAGCGTGGGACTCGAACAGAAAGTTCGCCCAGCCCGCCCCTTCCGGCCAGATCGAAGGCAAGGACAGACCGAAAAAGATTCCGCGCGCGCCGTAATCGGAAATCCCGGCCCAGCCGAGCAAAGGCACCACGATCATGAGTCCGTACAAGAGCCAGTGGATATAGGGCCTGCGATAACGCTCGGGCTTCCATGAGCGGTCAGGGAACAAGACACGATATAACAAGCGGCCAAGCACGAGCGCGACGATCAAGGCGCCGGTCGCCTTGTGCAAAGTGAAGATGAAATCCATCGCAGCACCGCTGCCGAGTTGCTTCATGGTGATGCCGCTTGCGATCATGAAAACGATCAGCACCGCTGTCGCCCAGTGAAATACCTTTGCCGCGAGCCGATAAGGCCGCACTGCGTAGGGCATGGGCTCCGCGGATTTCGACTGCGCAGTCGCGGCTTGCGTTTCGGCCGCAATGCTCATGCTGCGATCTCCTCGTTGCTCGCGACATAGCGATTGACCGACTCGCGCAAGTCACGCGACTGCTGGCCGAGTGCGGCGGAAACTTCGGTGACAAGCCTGGCCGCGCGCTTCGCATCGGCAATCAGACCCGCGACGTGCTGGAAGGTTTCGGCAAGTTCGCGCACATCTTCCGCGGTTCTAGCGGTGTTGCTCGTGATCGCCTGCGAACTCGAATGCTGCTGCCGGATCGAAGCCGAAATCGCCACTGCGCCGCTATCGACCTGCTCGACCGAGCCGACGAGCTTGCTGACCCGTTCGGCAATCCGCATCGAGGATTCGGTGATGCCATTCAGGCCTTCGCGGATTTCTTCGGTAGCCTGCGCGGTCTTGGTCGCGAGCGACTTCACTTCGCTCGCCACCACCGCGAAGCCGCGGCCCGCTTCACCCGCCCGCGCCGCTTCGATGGTCGCGTTCAACGCAAGAAGATTGGTCTGGCTCGCAACATCCTGAATCAGCGCGATCACGGTCTCGATGGTCCGCGCGGACTCGGTGAGCGCGCGCGCATCTTCGCTCGCGGCTTGCACGAGTTCACGCGCCTGTGCGGTTACGCGCGACGTGCGCTCGGTCTCGGCGACTACGTTCGTCATCGTATTCGCGATGCCGTCGATCGAGCTTGCCACGACATCGACGTGCTCGGAAACGCGTTGCGTGGAATCTGCGCTCGCCGCTGCGCGGTCGTCCGCATTCGACGAAATTGCGAGCAGATCTTTTGACGCCACCGACATCTGTCCGGCCTGATCCTCGAGCCGATGCACGATTTCGTCGATTCGGGATTGGAACGAAAGGCTTTCCCGCTTCAGGTTTTCCTGGCGCGCGATGCGATCCGAGAGCTTGTCTTTCTCGACGCGCGACAGTTCCTCTTCCCGCTTCACCATCGCAAAATGATTGACGAGCGAGCGAGCGAGCGCGCCTACTTCGTCGCGCCGCAGCGCTTCGTTGGAAAGCGACTGCGAGAATTTCCGGCCGCCCCGAAGTACCACCGCCATGCGGCTCAAAGGCTTCACGAGCCAGCGAAACTCGAGAAATAGAATCTGCCCGATCACGAAAATCGAAAGCAGCACGATCAGGATCTTGTTCTTGCGATCCTGCGAGATCATGGCGGCCAGTTGCTCCTGTATCGAAACAACCTCCTCGATCAACAGTCGTTCGAGATCGGCGCGCATCTTGATGAGCTGCGACAGCATCGGCGTGCGCGTTTCGTCAGCAACCGGCGTTTGCGCGAGCGAAGCGGTCAGCGCACTCATTTCGGAAGAGATTTTTTTGACCTCCTCGCTGCTGGTCAGCCGGCGAACCTCGCTAAGCGACATCATGACGGTATCGCCGGCTTCCTTTGGATTGTTCAGGCCGCGCGCGAGTTGCGTGAACGAGGTATAGGCGCCGTTATGCGCCTTGAGCGAGCTGGACGAATTCGCAATGCTCGTCGAGAAGTCCGACATACGGACCGTCTGGATAATTTCCACGGCCCCGTAGAGGAGGAAAAGAAACCCGAGCATTCCCGCCCAGATGGCCATTCGCTGCCCGACCTGGGCGCGGAAGGAGCGCGGAAACATTGCCGGAATACCTTTGGCTGCAATGGCCGGAAGGTATCGGTCTCATGGTTAACAATTCCTTCTGGCCGCCGTTTTACCCACTTACGATTGTGCAAACGTTGTATTGCCCGGCAAAATCGCAGATCGTTCCCCACCATGAAGAACGGCGATGTTTTCCGACTCACGGAAGACCAACGGATCGACTGGCTCCGCCTGATCCGCGCCGAGAACGTCGGCCCGCGTACCTTCCGGATTCTGGTCAACCAGTTTGGCGGCGCCGGCCCTGCGGTCCGCCTGCTGCCGGAGCTTGCGCGGCGCGGCGGCCGCTCGATCATCAAAATACCGGGTCGTGATGAGGCGGAAGCCGAGTTGAAGGAAGCCGCGCGTCTGGGCATCCGCTACGTTGCGCTCGGCGAAGCGGACTATCCAAAGCTCCTGCGCGAGATCGACGACCCACCTCCGCTGCTCGCAATCCGCGGCAACAACGAGATTTTCCAGCGTCCCGCAATTGCCATCGTCGGTGCGCGCAACGCATCGGTTGCTGGCCAGCGCTATGCGGCCCAACTCGCCCGCGAATTCGGCGAAGCAGGCTTTGCCGTCATTTCCGGCCTCGCGCGCGGGATCGACTCTGCCGCCCACCGCGCTTCGCTCGGGACCGGCACGGTCGCCGTGCTCGCGGGCGGACACGCCAAGCCGTACCCGGCAGAGAACGAAAAGCTCCTCGAAGCGATCCTCGATCAGGGTGCCGCGATCAGCGAGATGCCGCATCGCTGGGAGCCGCGTGCACGCGACTTTCCGAGGCGAAACCGCCTGATCTCGGGCTTGTCGGCTGGCGTTGTGGTGGTCGAAGCGGCCGAGCGCTCAGGCTCGCTGATCACCGCGCGGCTTGCCGGCGAACAAGGCCGCGAAGTATTCGCCGTCCCCGGCTCTCCCGCCGATCCGCGCGCAGGCGGCACCAACCGGCTGATCAAACAAGGCGCGACACTCGTCACTTCGGCCGCCGACGTGATCGAGAACCTCAAGCCTATGCTCGGCCTCTCGCAGCCGAGCGTCGTGCGCGAGCCTGAGATAGCGATCCCTGCCCAAACCTCTCAAAGCGCCGATGAATTGCGCGAGCGCGTGGCCAATTTGCTTGGCAGCGCTCCAGTGACGCTCGACGATCTGGTCCGTGAGTCCCGCGCGCGCGCCGCGGACGTCCATGTCGCACTGTTGGAACTCGAGCTCGCGGGCCGCATCGAGCGCCACGGTGGCGGGCTCGTTTCGTTAGTTTGAGCGTGGGCCAACATCAAGCCTTTTGTCAAAACGGAGTTGAGAAAATGGGTTCATTTTCAAAAGCAACCTCTAGAATTGCTTACGGGGCCGCGGTTGTGGGCGCAGCATTTGGCTGGATGTACGGCTCGCAATATTACGAGCACGGTCGACACGCAGCGCTCGTGACTTACGCGGCGCAAGGACCGTGCGAAGCAAATCCCAGGGAAGTCGGCGTCCATCTCTACAATGGATCTGCCAGAACCATCGAACGTTGCGATCTGATTGTGCAAGGATTCAAGAAGGACTTAAGCAGGGCGCCAATTACCGGCAGAAATATTAAGGGATGCAGAACTGACGGAGGCATTGCGCCCGGACAATTGGTTCGTATGTGTTTTGATGTATTCGACATACCTCGCAACACTCGGCCCGACGACTTCGATTGGAAAGTCGAACTGCGGGAAGTCAAGTTCAAGAACTAATGGACCAGCACGCGTTGGCTCTGCGTCCTTTGAGTTCAGCATGACAACGAAGGAACTACGACGAAACTTGCCTGAGAATAAAATTTCACACTTAATAGGTTGAACTCATCCGTCGTCGGCATATGACTTTCCGCTGGCTGAGCCTGCGCAAAGCGCAGCGGCAACTGCTCTGCGCTCGCAACGAATAGACTTGCTGCGACTGATAAAATGCAAACGGCAATTGCTTGCACCACCCGCATGGCCCCCCACTGCGGTTGCCGCTCCGGCCTGTCATGTTTTGGAACTTTGCGCAGCCAGAGCCGCTCAGGCGATTCGTTTGGATTCGCCCTCTGAGCCCTGACGGGAGCGCTCGAGGGCCTCCATCCGGGCGACGTCCAGAAGGTAGCCCAGTGTCGCAAGCTTGTGATTGCGGGCCAGGCGCACCATCTCCGCGGTCATGACGGCGATATAGGCCGCAACCTCTTCCGGGCGGGTTTGTCCGCCTTCTGAGCGCTTTTCCGTCATGGTCCGCCTGCATAAGACCCTGAGTCTGGAACCTATATCATAGGTTGTGCCAGTTCAATATTCTCTTAATACGAGCAACAGTTAGACGGCCTTAATCGTTCCTCTTTAGGCAGGCGATTTGACTATGCCAGCCGATCTCACCATGTTCCCGCCGCCGCGCGGGGCCGCGGGCCCTATTTCCTAGTTCGCGACAACCCTCGGACGCTGAATGAACGTCGTCATTGTCGAGTCGCCTGCCAAGGCGAAGACGATCAATAAATATCTCGGGCCCGGCTACGAGGTACTCGCGTCCTATGGGCACGTCCGTGACCTGCCGCCTAAAGACGGCTCGGTATCCCCTGACGAAGATTTCAAGATGATCTGGCAGGTGGACGGCAAGGCGCAGAAGCGCCTCTCCGAAATTGCGGCCGCCGTGAAGGGCGCCGACCGCCTGATCTTAGCTACCGACCCTGACCGCGAAGGCGAAGCGATCTCCTGGCACGTCCTTGAGGTACTGAAAGAGAAGAAAGCGCTCAAAGACCAGAAAGTCGACCGCGTCGTCTTCAACGCGATCACCAAGGCTGCCGTACAGGAAGCGATGGCGCATCCGCGTGAGATCGATCACTCGCTGGTCGATGCCTATCTCGCCCGCCGCGCACTCGATTATCTCGTCGGCTTCACGCTTTCCCCCGTGCTGTGGCGCAAATTGCCGGGCGCGCGATCCGCCGGCCGCGTGCAATCGGTGGCGTTGCGTCTCGTCTGCGACCGCGAGCGCGAGATCGAGGCGTTCAAGCCGCAGGAATACTGGTCGGTTGCAGCATTGCTCGCCACACCGCGCGGTGACGCTTTCGAAGCGCGTCTCGTTGCAGCCGATGGCAAGAAAATTCAGCGCCTCGATGTCGGCTCTGAAAAGGAAGCGCGCGATTTCGAGAAGGCGCTGAACGCCGCGAATTTCAAGATCGCTTCGATCGAGGCGAAGCCTGCGAAGCGCAACCCCTACCCGCCGTTCACGACCTCAACCTTGCAGCAGGAAGCAAGCCGCAAGCTCGGCTTCGCGCCGTCGCACACGATGCGTCTCGCGCAACGCCTCTACGAAGGCATCGAACTCGACGGCGAAACCACCGGCCTCATTACTTATATGCGTACCGACGGTATCGATCTGGCGCAAGAAGCGATCGCACAAGCACGCGATGTGATCGCGTCGGACTACGGCAAGCAATATCTCCCGGATTCACCGCGCATCTACAAAAACAAATCCAAGAACGCGCAGGAAGCACACGAAGCAATCCGCCCGACCGATCTGACACGCCACCCGAAAGAACTCGCGAAGCGCCTGGATGCCGACCAGATGAAGCTCTACGAGTTGATCTGGACCCGCACGCTTGCCTGCCAGATGGAAAGCGCGGAGCTTGAGCGCACCACCGTCGAGATCGACGCGAATGTGAGCGGTGACGCGTACAAACTTGTCAATCTTCGCGCGACCGGCACCGTCGTGAAGTTCGACGGCTTCCTCACGCTTTATAACGAAAGCCGCGACGACGACTTCGAAGACGAGGATGCGCGCCGCCTGCCCGCGATGAACCAAGGCGAAGCGCTCACAAAAAACGAACTCAAGATCGACCAGCATTTCACCGAGCCGCCGCCGCGCTTCTCGGAAGCCTCTCTAGTCAAGCGCATGGAAGAACTCGGCATCGGCCGGCCTTCCACCTACGCGTCGATCCTTCAAGTGCTGCGCGACCGTACCTACACGCGTCTCGATAAGAAGCGCATCATTCCGGAAGACAAGGGCCGCATTGTCATTGCGTTCCTAGAATCCTATTTCCCGCGCTACGTCGAATACGATTTCACCGCCGATCTCGAAGGCAAGCTCGACGAAATCGCGAACCACGAACTCGACTATAAGTCGGTCCTGCGCGAATTCTGGACCGGCTTCACCGGCGCAGTCGCTGAGACAAAAGACCTCCGCATCAAGGAAGTCATCGACGTTCTCGATGCACTTTTGAACGAACACAATTTCCCGCTGAAAGCCGACGGCTCCGACGCGCGTCAGTGCCCGCAATGCGGTAATGGCCGTCTTGGTTTGAAAGTCGGCAAGTTCGGCGCCTTCATCGGCTGCTCGAATTATCCCGAGTGCCGCTTCACCCGCGCCCTCACCGCGCCGGGCGAAGGGGAACTCGCGGCGACAAAAGAGCTCGGCGAAGATCCTGAAACGAAGAAGATGATCACGGTCCGCTCTGGCCGTTTCGGTCCTTACATTCAGCTCGGCGAAGCCGAGGACACCGGCGAGAAGACCAAGAAGGGCGGCAAGCCCGTAATGACGAAGCCGAAGCGCGCGAGCATTCCGAAGAATTTCGATGCGCACGAACTCGATTTCGATACCGCGATTAGTCTGCTCTCGCTTCCGCGCGAAGTAGGCAAGCATCCCGAGAGCGGCGAACCGATCGTCGCGGGCTATGGCCGCTTCGGTCCTTACGTGAAGCATCAGGATACGTACGCCAGCCTCAAGGACGGCGATGAAGTTCTGACCGTCGGCATCAACCGCGCAGTGACGCTGATTGCCGAGAAAGTCGCGCGCGGCCCCGGACGCGGCCGCCGCAAGCCGCAAGGCCGCCCGCTCGGCGAACATCCAGCGCTCGGTGGACCCGTCACGCAGCATGAAGGCAAGTACGGAGCCTACGTCTCGCACAACAAGGTCAATGCGACGATTCCCTCCGCCAACGATCCCGCGACGATCACGCTTGAAGAAGCGGTCGCGCTGATCGAGGCCCGTGCCGGCAAAGGCTCTGGCAAGAAAGCCGCGAAGCCCAAAAAAGAAAACAAGAAAGAAAAGAAAGCGAAAGAAGTGAACGGCTCGGGCGAAGAAACCGCCGAGAAGCCGAAAAAGAAACCCGCGGCAAAAAAGAAAGCCGCTCCAAAGAAAAAGAAAACCAACGGCGCTGACGAAATCACGAAGACGGAAGACTAATTCGACTTCTCGTCCTCGCTATAGTCGGGCTTGACCCGGCCATTCATGGCGCCTCGACGAGAACCAGATTGTCCAAAAAACCAAAAAAGAAATTCAAAGACCAGAAACCGCACGGCGCCCTGCCGTCGCGGGCGGAAATAGTTGCGTTCATCTCCGAGCGCGGCGGCGATGTATCGAAGCGCGATATCATCCGCGCCTTCCGTCTCGACAGCGCAAGCAAAGTCCAGTTGAAGTCCCTGCTCCGCGATCTGAAAGACGACGGCGAGATCAAGGGGCGCGGCCGTACCGTCAACGTCGCAGGCGAAGTCGGCGGCACCGTGATGGCAAGCATTGTCGCGCGCGACAGCGACGGCGAACTGCTTGCAGAACCGCTCGAGTGGGACGAAGCCGAATTTGGCGCCGCCCCGCGCATTCGCCTGAACTTCGGCAGAAAACCGAGCGCAGGTCCCGCTCCCGGTATCGGCGACAGGGTGCTGCTCCGCACGCATCGCACGAATGACGAAGAAGACGCGCCCTATACCGGCCGCGTCATCAAGGTGCTCGAAAAAGCCCAAAAGCAGCTTCTCGGCATCTACCGCAAGATGACGCAAGGCGGCGGGCGTCTCATTCCGGTCGACAAGAAATCCTTGGGCCGCGAAATCGCGATCCCGCCGGGAATGGAGAACGGCGCAGAGGACGGCGATCTCGTCACCGCCGATCAATTGCCGCAGCGCGCGTTTGGGTTGGCAACTGCAAAGGTTCGCGAGCGGCTCGGCTCGATTAAATCCGAGAAAGCGGTCAGCCTGATCGCAATCCACGCGCACGGCATTCCGAATAATTTTCCGAACGCAGTGATTGAGGCCGCCGAAGCTGCCCGCCCCGCGACCCTTGAGGGCCGTGAAGACTGGCGCTCGCTTGCGCTCATCACCATCGATCCTGCCGACGCGAAAGATCACGACGACGCCGTACACGCCGCGCCCGATGACCATCCGGGAAACCGTGGCGGGTTCGTGCTGACGGTCGCGATTGCCGACGTCGCGCATTACGTGACACCGGATTCCGCGATGGATCGCGAAGCGCTGATCCGCGGCAACTCGGTCTATTTCCCCGACCGTGTCGTTCCGATGCTGCCCGAGCGCATCTCGAACGATCTCTGTTCGCTCCGCCCGAACGAAGACCGCGCATCGATCGCCGTGCGGATGATCATTGACGCAAGCGGACGCAAGCAGCGTCACTCCTTCCATCGCATTCTCATGCGTTCGCACGCCAAGCTCTCGTACCAGCAAGCGCAGACAGCAATCGACGGCAGGCCGGACGACACCACACAGCCCCTTCTGAAAGATGTCCTCGATCCGCTTTGGTCGGCTTATCGCGCACTTGCGAAAGCCCGCGACGCGCGCGAGCCGCTGGCGCTCGACATTCCGGAACGAAAACTGATCCTGAATCCCGACGGCACGCTGAACCGTGTGACCCAGCCGGAACGCCTCGATGCGCACAAGCTCATCGAAGAGTTCATGATCCTTGCGAACGTCGCAGCCGCCGAAACCGCGGAAGCTAAACGCACGCCGATTGTTTACCGCGTGCATGACGGCCCGTCGCTGGAGAAAGCGGCGGCACTCCGCGATTTCCTGCACTCGATCGGCATGACACTCGCCAAGGCCGATCAGTTGCGCCCTGCTCTCTTCAACAGCGTGCTCGCACGCGTGAAGAACACCGAATACGAGCGGCTGGTGAACGAAGTCGTGCTGCGCTCGCAGGCGCAGGCCGAATACTCCGCGAATAATTACGGACATTTCGGCCTCACGCTCCGCCGCTACGCGCATTTCACCTCGCCGATCCGCCGCTACGCCGATTTGATCGTGCATCGCTCGCTGATCCGCGCACTGAACCTTGGCAACGACGGCTTGCCGAACGGGATCACGCCGGAGAGCCTCGAGGAAATCGCCGCGCGCATTTCCGCCGCCGAACGCCGCGCGATGGCAGCCGAGCGCGAAACCGTCGATCGCCTTATCGCGCATTTCATGGCCGACCGCGTCGGCGCGCATTTCCGCGGCGTGGTCGCGGGTGTCACGCGCGCAGGCATCTTCGTGAAACTCGACGAGATCGGCGCCGATGGCTTCGTGCCCGCGCGTACCATCGGCAACGAGTTCTTCGCCTATCACGAAGCGCTGCAGGCGCTGGTCGGCGACCGCTCCGGCGAGGCCTATCGCCTCGGCGACATCGTCGAGGTAAAGCTCGTCGAAGCCATTCCGGTCGCAGGCGCGCTCCGCTTCGAAATGCTTTCCGAAGGCCGTTACGACCTGAAAGCCACCCGGAAAACTCGTAGCGACAGGCCGCATGGCCATCGCGGCAGTCATGCGCCGGGCGAGCGGCAAAACGCCCCGAAGCGTGGCAAATACGGGCGGCCGGTGCCACATACAGGCGGCAAGCCCGGTAAAGGAAAAAGCAAAGGCAAACGGCGATGAGCGAAGCGCTGGAAAAACGCGAACTCGGCCTGGCGGTGAAGCGCGGCTTACTGGGCCGCTGCCCGAACTGCGGCCAGGGCAAGCTCTTCCGCAAATTTCTGAAGGTCGCCGACGAGTGCGCCGTCTGCCATGAAGAGTTGCGCCATCACCGCGCGGACGACGCGCCCGCCTATCTCGTAATTCTGATTGTCGGCCACATCATCGTGCCGCTCGCTTTGCTGGTAGAGAAACTTTATCAGCCGCCGCATTGGCTTGCCTTCTCGATCTGGCTTCCGCTGACCCTGATCATGGCGATTGCTCTCTTGCAGCCGATGAAAGGCGTCATTGTCGGCTGGCAGTGGGCGCAGCGTATGCATGGCTTCGATCCGAACCATGAAGATGAAATCGAGATGATGAAAGACGCGCGATGAACGACACCGCGAAGCAGCTTTCGGAGCGCGAGCGCGTAAAGCTCGGACCTGGCAGCGGCGTTTCGCCGGTGCCGAAAGATGCCGCGACGCTGATCCTGATCGACCGCGCAGGCAGCAAGCCGCGCGTCTTGATGGGTAAGCGCCACCACGGTCACAAGTTCATGCCGGGCAAATATGTATTCCCCGGCGGGCGTCTCGATGCCGCCGACCGCGCGATCAAGCCATTCGACGATCTCGGCAGCGATTGCACGCGCCGTCTCGGTCAGAGCGTCGTGAAATGGACCGAAGGCCGCGGCCGCGCGCTGGCGCTTGCCTCGATCCGCGAGACCGCGGAAGAGACCGGACTCCTGATCGGCAAAGCGGATGATGGCGTCACATCGAAAGCCGATGCCTGGTCGATTTTCGTGAGCAAGAAGATCCGCCCTTCGCTCTCGGCGCTCACTTTCGTGGCCCGCGCGATCACGCCACCGAAGCGCCCGAAGCGCTTCGACACGCGCTTCTTTCTCGCGGATCGCGGAAGCATCGGCGCTGAGATCGGCAGCATCGTCGGACCGGATACGGAATTGGTCTCGCTGGACTGGCTTAGCTTTGAAGATGCGCTCGAAGTGGAGCTTCCGAACATCACCAAGGTGGTGCTCAAAGACATCGCCGAGCGGCTAAGAACCGGCGAGATCGCCCGTCCCGCGCCGTTCTATTACTTCCGGAACGGCGGCTTTCAGCGGAAGCTATTAGATTGAAACTCGCGACCAAGGGTGAAGCTGAAAAAGCAATCCGGCAGCTTTGCCATCAATGGCGAAGGGCGGAAGGCCATTTCCACACGCCCGAGAACGATCTGAATTTCTCAGCCTTCTACGACTGGGTCGCGCGAAATCACGGCGCCCGGCTGGAGTTCAAGACCACCTCGGACGTCCGATACAACGTTCAGATGTGGTTCGACAGCGAGTTCCGCCGGATCTAACGGCACCCAAATCAGGCTATTAGGCCCGCGCCGTTCCCTTCCTTGACTTCTGGGCATTGGCCGCTAGGTTGCCGCCAAATTCGGGCCCAAGGCACCTTTCGCAAGGCCCTTTTCAGGACATTCAGATGGCCAAGGCAGTCACTCTCAAGATCAAGCTCGTCTCGACGGCCGACACCGGCTACTACTACGTCACGACGAAGAACTCGCGCACGCAGACCGAGAAGATGGTCAAAAAGAAGTACGACCCGGTCGCGAAGAAGCACGTCGAGTTCAAGGAAGCGAAGATCAAGTAATCGCTTTCAAAAGCGGAAAAGAAAGAAGGCGCCCTTTTGGGGCGCCTTTTTCAGTTTTAGAGCCTTGCAGAAGATTAGGTGGCCGGCAGGCAAAGAAAGAGGAGGCCTCTCGTCTCGTACCCGCCGGCCGAACCCCACGGACCCAGGAGATGCGGCGGACCTGAGCATTCCGTAGGGTTAGCTGTCGGTAAAAACGTGAATGGAACGTAGCGTCCCGCCCACCGAAGGCAATGAGGAATCAAAGACTTGGATGGCGAATCGCGCGGTTACCTAAAAGGATAACCTTACCGGGGGACCCCGTTAAGCAGGGAACTCATTGAAGACGCTTAGGCAGCGTCGGCGACGACCCGGTTCCGTCCGTCGCGCTTGGCGCGGTAGAGCGCCTCGTCCGACCGTTTCAGGATCATGGCGGCGGTATCTTCCGGCGTGGAGCGCGCAGCAATACCGATCGAGATCGTGACCTCGATCTGCTTCTCCCCGCCCCGGATCGGGAACAGATCCCCCGCGACCCGGCGGCGGATGCGTTCTGCGACCATGGTAGCGACGCCGATGTCGGTATCGGGCATCACAACCACGAATTCTTCGCCGCCATAGCGGCAAGCGAGATCGATGCCGCGGATGCAGGCGCGCAGGCGATCCGAAAAATCGCGCAGCACATCGTCGCCCGCATCGTGGCCATAGGTGTCGTTGATCGACTTGAAATAATCGATGTCCAGGAGAAGTACGGAAAGCGATTTTCCGCGCGCGGCCGAGCGCTCGACCAAAGTCCCGACGTGGCTTTCCATGTAGCGGCGGTTGTAGAGACCCGTGAGCGCGTCGGTGACGGCAAGCTCCATCGAGATCTGCACGCTGTCGCGCAGCCGCTCGGTGTAGCGCTTGCGCCTAACTTGGCTCCGCACGCGCGCAACCAGCTCGTTCTTGTCGATCGGACGCACGATATAGTCGTTGGCGCCGAGATCGAGGCCGCGCAACAGGCGCGCCTGATCGCCCGGTTCGGTCGTGAGCAAAATCGGTAGGTGCCGCGTGCGCTCCAGCGAGCGCACCTGCCCGCACAGCCGCAGCGCATCGAAATCCGCGAGATCGAGATTGAGCAGAAGAAGATCATAGCCGCCCTCTGCAAGACGAAAGAGCGCTTCCTGCGGATTGCTTTCGACATCGACAGTGTGCTTGGCGACAAGCGCGTCGTGCAGTCGCTCGGCGGAAGACGGGCGGTCGTCCACGATCAGAACTTTCCCGCCCTCACCCGTCTCGTTGACAGTGTCCGTAAGATCGGTCGTGACGCCGATTTCGTGCGAAGTCACGGCGCGCATACGCAACTCGTCGATCACCATTTTCAGCCGCGCGAGCGAACGCACGCGCGTAATCAGCGCGAGATCGTTCACGGGTTTGGTGAGAAAATCGTCAGCACCAGCTTCAAGACCGCGTACGCGGTCGGACGGCTGATCGAGGGCCGTCACCATGACGATCGGAATATGGAGCGTCGCAGGCGAGCTTTTTAGCCGCTTGGCTGCTTCGAAGCCGTCCATGCCCGGCATCATCACGTCGAGAAGGATGATGTCGCAAAGCCCACGCTCGGCGATATCGATCGCCTCGGGACCGGAGGTCGCGGTCACGACTTCGAAATATTCAGCCGACAGCCGCACCTCGAGTAATTTGAGGTTGGCGCGGACATCGTCGACAATCAAAACGCGGGCACTCATTTCGTCTTAATCCTTTGCGAAATGGCGCACGGTTTCGAGAAACTTGGAAACGGAGATCGGCTTCGAGAGATAGGCTTCGCACCCGCCCTCGCGGATGCGTTCCTCATCGCCCTTCATCGCGAATGCCGTGACCGCGATGACCGGGATCGAGCGAAGCTCCTCGTCCTCTTTCAGCCACTTCGTGACTTCGAGGCCCGAGACTTCGGGAAGCTGGATGTCCATGATGATGAGGTCGGGCTTGTGCTTGCGCGCGAGATCCAGCGCCTCGATCCCGTTGCGGGTTTCGATGGTTTGGTAGCCGTGCGCTTCAAGCAGATCATGGAAGAGCTTCATGTTGAGCTCGTTGTCTTCCACGATCAGGACAGTCTTCGCCATCCCGTATTCCCCGTCCACGAGGGCTGAGCCGTTCTGGCTCGCCTCAAACTTACGTCCCCGAATCGCTTGCCGACGTTCGATGATCGCGCAAACTGTCCGCAAACTAGATCAATGCCGCTCGGTCCGCCAAAAGGTTCAGGCTTTCGGCGCCGTTCGACATCTGGATGCTTCTTCCGGCATCCTGCCCGAACGCTAAAAGACAATCGTTACGGAAGTGAAAATGGCTCTGGGACGCGGAAAATCATCCCTAACAAAGCAAGAAGCGGAGATGATCGGGGTCGCGGGGCTAAGTTGGCTGGCGGCTGACCCGGAACGGATCGGGCGCTTCCTTGCGGTGACGGGCCTCGGCCCCGAAAACGTGCGGGCGGCCGCGCGCGACCCTTCGTTTCTGCCCGCACTCCTCGATTATCTGCTCGCGAACGAGGCTGATCTCGTGGCCTTTGCGACCGAGATGAACCTTGACCCGGCGCGGGCGCGCATGGCGCGCGACGTGCTCAGCCCGCCGGCCGTGCTTTAGCGCTTGGCAGGCGGTACCGCGCAGGGCTTCTGCGGCAGCATCTCGACACTCAGGAGCCGGCCCTTCAGCGCGAAGTTTCCGTAATTGAGCCGGAGCGCGCTCGACACGCCGTTCTCATAGAGATCGAACGCGAGCGTATAGGTCGGAACGCGGTCACCTCGTCCCGGCTCGAAATAGCTCGTCACCACCGGATAGCGCTTGAGCTTTGCAAGCCCCGGCGAAAGCGGTGGCGTGTTGCCGTCATGCATAACCGCGGCACCGATTACAGTCAGCGTCTCATAGACCTTTCTGCCGTCCGGAGAGCCGTCGTAAATGTTCGCGGACAATAACTTCTCGCCGCGCTCGGCGGCAGCAAGCATCGCCCGCGTATGTTGCGTCGGCAGATAGATCTTCGGCGGCAATACGAAATTCGCAGGCTTCGGTTTGGTTACGCGAACCGCGAGCGCGTTGTCCTTCTGCCGCGTCACGGTGCCGATGACATCCTCACGGATCTGGTCATTGACGTAATTCTGCGTCTTGAAGCGGTAGCTGGTCGAGGCTGCGTTCTCCCAGCTTTCGTTCCTGAGATCGCTGACGGTCTCCTGCCCTTCGCCGGTATCGAGCGAGGTCACCTGCCGCAACATGATCGTATAGCCTTCGCAATCGCTGCCCTTGAGTTCGAAGGCAATGCGCCCGCGCGCCTTGTCGACTTGCGTGCCGGGCTTCTCGGCATCGAGCGAGAGATTGTAGATCGCGCGGTGCGCGACGAGCCCCGCCGCTGAAACCTCGCCTCCCGGGATCGCAAGTACGAGAGCGGCGGCAACGAGGGAATTGCGAAACATGAGCTTCTCCGGGCGGGCGCGCCTTGCGCCTGGCAGTCCTATCCGCCAAGACTTAATGCCAAGACTAAGGCGAAGCGCGAAAGGAAACGCGAGGGGACAATATGGCTAGCGAAATCGAACTCCGATTGCAAAAGATGGGCATCGAACTGCCGAAACCGGCCGCCCCGGTCGCAAATTATGTCGGCACGGTGGCCGCCGGAAATCTGCTGGTCGTTTCCGGACAGCTTCCGATCGGGCCTGACGGCATCACGATCAAGGGCAAGCTCGGCGCCGGCGTTTCTGAAGCACAAGGCAAGGAAGCCGCACGCCTTTGCGCCATCAACATTCTCGCGCAAGCCAAAGCAGCGCTCGGCGATCTTTCGCGCATCAAGCGCTGCATCCGGCTTGGCGGATTCGTCAACGCAGTACCCGATTATCAGACCATTCCGCAGGTGATTAACGGCGCTTCCGACTTCATGGTCGAGGTACTGGGCGACGCCGGGCGCCACGCACGCTACGCAATCGGTGTCGCGCAGTTGCCGCTCGATGCGCCCGTCGAAGTCGAAGCCATGTTCGAGATTTCGTAAATGGCGCTCGACTGGTTGACGGCCCGCCCGGTCGCGCATCGCGGCCTGCACGGCAATGGCGTGAGCGAGAATTCGCTCTCCGCTGCCGCAGCGGCGATCGCCGCGAACTACGCGATCGAAGTCGATCTGCAGCTCTCCAAGGACGGCGAAGTCGTCGTATTTCACGACGATACGCTGGATCGCCTGACAAGCGAGCAAGGCAACGTCGCAGACCGCACCGCATCGGAACTGAAAGCGATCAAGTTAAAAGATACGACCGACACGATCCCCTCGCTGCACGATCTGCTCGCGCTGGTCGGCGGGAAAGTCCCGCTTGTGCTCGAATTGAAAAGTCCGTGGAACGGCGACACCTCACTCGCAAAAAAGGTCGCGGACATTCTCGTCAGCTATGAAGGGCCGGTTGCGGCGATGTCTTTCGACCCCGACCTTGTCATCGCACTCAAAAACCATGCGCCGGGGCTGCCGCGCGGCATCGTCGCGGAGCGCTGGTATCTTCACCCGCACTGGAAATTCATGAGCTTCTGGCAGAAGAATTATCTCGGCCTGCTGCTGCACATCCTCAAGACCAAGCCGCATTTCGTCGCCTACGCGCAGTTCGACCTTCCGGCGATTGCTCCGCTGATCGCGCGCACGCTGCTGGGTATGCCGCTCTTAAGCTGGACCGTGCGCATCGAGCGAGAGCGAGAACACGTCTCGAAGTGGGTTGACCAGATCATTTTCGAGCATATCAGGCCCTAGCTAGTGGCCCTTGAGCCGCCGCAGAGATAGGCGACAATGGGGGGAATGGCTGAATCCCCTAAATTTCAGGTCCGCGTCGAAGGCTCGATCAAGTCGATCGATGAAGGGGTTTGGGATTCCTGCGCCAAGGGATTCGCGGTGTTTTCGGAATCAAATTGCGAAGTACCGGAATCATTTTCTGAAGTCCTTGAATCAAAACTTGAAGACGGGTTTTTGGACCCCGGCAACCCCTTCGTTTCGCACGCTTTTCTGGCCTCGCTCGAAACCTCGAAATCGGTCGGCGGCAGGTCGGGCTGGCTCCCGCAGCATCTCGTCGTCGAGGATGAGCGCGGCGAAGTTTACGCCGCCGCCCCCTGCTACCTGAAAGCGCACAGCCAGGGCGAATACGTCTTCGATCATGGCTGGGCCGACGCCTACGAGCGCGCCGGCGGCAATTATTATCCGAAACTACAAGTCGCGGCGCCCTTTACGCCGGTCACCGGCCCTCGCCTGCTCGTAAAAGCGGGGCCGCACGCGGAAGCCGCGCGCAATGCGCTGGTCGCGGGCATGGTCGAGCTTTGCAAATTGCGCAAAGCCTCTTCCGTACACGTCACGTTTGCGAGAAAGAGCGAGTGGAATTTCCTGACCGAGGCCGGAATGCTCGCCCGAACCGATCGCCAGTTTCACTGGCACAACCAGGGCTACAAGAATTTCGACGAGTTTCTCGCGGCGCTTTCTTCCAACAAGCGCAAGACAATCCGCCGCGAGCGGCGCGAGGCGCTGGAAAGCGGTATCGAAATCCGCCGCCTCACGGGCGCCGACCTCACCGAGTCCGTCTGGGACTCGTTCTTCAACTTTTATATCGACACCGGCTCGCGCAAATGGGGCCGCCCCTATCTCACGCGCGAGTTCTTTTCGTTAGTCAGCACGAAGATGGCGGACCGCATTCTGCTCGTAATGGCAAAGCGCGAGGGAAATTACATCGCGGGCGCGCTGAACTTTCTGGGCGACCACACGATTTACGGCCGCAACTGGGGCGCGATCGAACATCACCCCTTCCTGCATTTCGAGGTTTGCTACTATCAGGCCATCGAATATGCGATCGAACGCGGTCTGAAATCGGTCGAGGCCGGCGCGCAAGGTGAACACAAGCTCTTGCGCGGCTATGTGCCGGTGCCGACCTACTCGGCCCATTACATCGCGAACCCCGCCTTGCGCCGCGCAGTGGACGACTATCTCATCGGTGAGCGCGAATATGTCGAGGCGGAGCGCGAACAGCTTGCGGAAGCCGCGCCCTACAAGCGCAGCGCACCTTGACGGCAATAAAACCTCTTGCAATTCAGAACGAAACAACGGGGCGGAAACGATGGCCGAATACGACAGCAACAATATCTTCGCGAAAATCCTGCGCGGCGAGCTTCCTGCGCAGAAAGTCTATGAGGACGAACACACTCTCGCCTTCCTCGATATCATGCCGCGTGCGCCCGGCCATACGCTGATCATTCCAAAAAAGCCTGCGCGCAATCTCTTGGACGTCGACCCGGGTTCGCTTGCGCACGTCATCAAGACCGCGAAGAAAATCGCGATTGCCGGCAAGAAAGCGTTCAACGCCGACGGCATCACGATGCAGCAGTTCAACGAAACCGCGGGCGGCCAGGTCGTGTTTCACCTGCACGTCCACATCATCCCACGCCATACCGGCGTGCAGATGAAGCCTGCCGCGAGCCAGATGGAAAAGCCCGAAGTGCTCGCCGAACACGCGAAGATGCTGAAGGCCGCGCTGGCTTAGCGCGTGATCCCGAAAAGTGGGTACCGGTTCTTCGGACAAGATCACGCGCAGAAAATGGAAAGCTAAAGCGGGATATAATCCCGCTTTAGCGGAAATAGATCGCGCCGCCGACGATCACGATCTCGGCTGCGATAACACCCGCGAGCACCGATTTCCGGATCAGAAAATAGCCCGCGACGCCCGCGGCGATGCTGGCCAACCTGATCCAGAGCGGCACGCCCGCAAGATCACCGGTCGGAAACAGCACGAGCCGCGCGATCACGCCAGCGAGCAGCGCGGTCGCTACCGCGCGCACGAGAATGAGCACTTCGCTGTCCTCATCGAGACGACGCGCGAACAGCACGGCTGCGAAACGGAACACGTCCGTCGGCAGGAAGCCCGCGAGAATCACGAGCAGATACGCGTAGAGCATCGGATCGGAAAGGCTCATGCGCGTGCTCGTAATCGTCTGCCGATAGCGTAAGCCGCCCCGCCTCCGATCGCTCCGATCCACAACAGATCGAGCGAGCCGCCGAACTGCGCGAATACCGGCGTCAGCGCGAGTCCAAGAATGAGAGCGAGCCAGTCAACGAGGTCGCGGGAATTGCGAATAAGTTGAAGTAGAAACGAAATCGGCGTGAGGAATACCAGCCCGTTCGCGAGCGCCTGCGGCAGCGTTCCGGCAAGAAAATAGCCGATGACGGTCGTGACCACGCTGCCCCAAAGAAAGTAATTCGAGAGGCCGAGAAAGAACGGCATCCGCGCATAAACGGGCAGCGCCGGAATGAGGCGGATGCTTTCGACCCATGCGCTGACCGCGACGAAATGCGACGCATAGAGTTGCGTGCCGAGTCCGCTCTTGCCCCGGATCATCGGCATGATTGATGCGACAATCGGAAAGAAGCGCACCGAGGAAAGTCCGACCGCAAGTGCGATGACGGGCGCTGGGCTTCCCGCCGCGAACCCGCCGACGATCAAAAGCTGCGCAGGCAGCGCCCAGACAAAGATCGTCGAGAGGACTGCCGCACCAAGCGGAAAGCCAACATCGCGGATCAACCCACCGAAGCCGATGAAGCCCGCGAACAAAACGACGCCCTGTACCGACATGACGCCCGCGCGCACGCCGCGCCATACCCAAACGCGCGCCGGTTCTTCCGGCGTGGCGGCTGGCGGCGTTGCGCCGGTATTTGCGGGTTCGGACACGGGGAAATTCGCGAGCCTTAAGATGCGCCGCGACAAAACACGAGCGGCGCGCCTGTTACAAGCGCGCCGCGTGCATTTCTGACCTGCCAGCTATGGCTTAGACGTTGACCAGCGGCTTCGGCCCGGCGTCGCCCGAGCCATCGTCCTTCTTGGCCTTGCGAGCGCGCTTTGCGCTCTTCGCCACGTCCTGCTCGGGCTTCGGCGTGACCGGACCTTCCGGATACTCGAATGCCAGCCCCGGCTTGCCCGCTTCCTCGCGGACGATCACGCGGACATGGCCGCCGTCCTTGAGTTTGCCGAACAGCACTTCGTCCGCGAGCGGCTTCTTCACGTTCTCCTGGATCACGCGGGCCATCGGCCGCGCGCCCATGAGTTCGTCATAGCCTTGATCGATCAACCAGCGCTTGGCTTCATCCGACAGCGCGATCGTAACACCGCGGTCGGCAAGCTGCGCCTCAAGCTGAAGCACGAACTTCTCGACCACCTGACCGATGATCTCGGTGGACAAATGCGAGAACGGAATGATCGCATCGAGACGGTTGCGGAATTCCGGCGAGAACAGGCGATTGATCGCCTCGGCGTCGTCGCCTTCCCGCTTCGAGCGCGTGAAACCGTAGGCCGCCTTCGCCATGTCGGCCGCGCCCGCATTCGTGGTCATAACCAGAATGACGTTGCGGAAGTTGACCGACTTGCCGTTGTGGTCGGTGAGCTTGCCGTGATCCATGACTTGCAGGAGCACGTTGAAAAGATCCGGATGCGCCTTCTCGATTTCATCGAGCAGCACCACGCAATACGGATTCTGATCGACGCCGTCGGTCAAGAGACCGCCCTGATCGAACCCGACATAGCCCGGAGGCGCGCCGATCAGCCGCGAGACCGTATGGCGTTCCATGTACTCCGACATATCGAAGCGGAGCAGCTGCACGCCGAGACTTGCCGCGAGTTGCTTCGCAACTTCGGTCTTGCCGACGCCGGTCGGGCCGGAGAAGAGATAAGAACCGATCGGCTTCTCGGGCTCGCGCAGGCCCGCACGCGCGAGCTTGATCGCAGCACTAAGCGCCGTGATCGCCTGATCCTGTCCGAACACGACGTTCTTCAGGCCAGTCTCGAGATTGGAAAGAACGATTGCATCGTCCTTGGAAACCGTCTTCGGCGGGACACGCGCCATAGTGGCGATGGTCGCTTCGATTTCCTTGATACCGATGGTCTTCTTGCGCTTCGATTCCGCAACCAGCATCTGCGCCGCGCCGGACTCGTCGATCACGTCGATCGCCTTATCCGGCAGCTTGCGGTCGTGGATGTAGCGCACGGAGAGATCGACCGCCGCCTTGATGGCTTCGTTGGTGTAGCGCAGCTTGTGATAATCCTCGAAGTAAGGCTTCAGCCCTTTGAGGATTTCAACCGCATCTTCCGGCGTGGGTTCGTTCACGTCGATCTTCTGGAAGCGGCGCACGAGCGCGCGGTCCTTCTCGAAGTGCTGGCGATATTCCTTATAGGTGGTGGATCCGACGCAGCGGATCGAACCCGAAGCGAGTGCCGGCTTCAGCAAGTTCGACGCATCCATCGCACCGCCCGAAGTTGCGCCCGCGCCGATCACGGTGTGAATCTCGTCGATGAACACAATCGCATTCGGATGCGCTTCGAGTTCCTTGATCACCTGCTTGAGGCGCTCTTCGAAGTCGCCGCGATAGCGCGTGCCGGCAAGCAGTGAACCCATGTCGAGCGAGAACACCGTGGCACCCTTCAGCACTTCCGGTACTTCGTCGTTGACGATGCGCAGCGCCAGCCCTTCGGCAATCGCCGTCTTGCCCACGCCAGGATCGCCGACATAGAGCGGGTTGTTCTTCTGGCGGCGGCAGAGGATCTGGATCGTGCGCGCGATTTCGCTGGCGCGGCCGATCAGCGGATCGATCTTGCCTTCCTTCGCCTTCTTGTTGAGGTTCACGCAATAGGCCTCAAGCGCGTCGGTTTTCTTTTTCTGCTGATCTTCGCCCGGCTTCGCGTCGGTCTCGTCTTCGGCGCCGCGCACCGGCTTGCTCTCGGTCACGCCCGGACGCTTCGCGATACCATGACTGATGTAGTTCACGGCGTCGTAGCGGGTCATTTCCTGCTCTTGCAGGAAGTAGGCGGCGTGGCTTTCGCGCTCGGCAAAGATCGCGACAAGCACGTTCGCGCCGGTCACTTCTTCCCTGCCCGACGACTGCACATGGATCACAGCGCGCTGAATCACGCGCTGGAAACCGGCGGTCGGTTTGGAATCTTCGCCCGCTTCGACGACCAGGTTTTCAAGTTCGCCGTCGATATATTCGACCAGATTGCGCTTCAGTTTCTCGACATCGACGTTGCAGGCGCGCATGACCGCCGCCGCGTCCTGGTCGTCGAGTAACGCAAGCAACAGATGTTCGAGCGTCGCATATTCGTGGTGACGCTCATTGGCCTGCGCCAAAGCGCGATGCAAGGAATTCTCTAGGCTGCGCGAAAAGGTCGGCATCGGGTCCTGACTGTTCCGGGTGATTCACCGGGTTCCTGAACGGAAAGTCTGCCGGTGCTTGGGCTGGATGTCCACTATCTAGGTTGCGCGGCTCGGGTTACAATAGGCCTAGATCGAGGCGATTTTCCGCCCGCTGCCGCGCGCCGCAGGCATTACCCGCGCGCCGTAAGCGCAACTTGCGCGTTTACTTTTTCGCTTACTTTTTTTCCATGACGCATTGGAGCGGATGCTGGTGCTTCCGCGCGAAATCCATGACCTGTGTCACCTTGGTCTCGGCCACTTCGTAAGTAAAAATCCCGCACTCTCCGACTCCGTTCTGGTGAACGTGGAGCATGATGCGGGTCGCATCCTCACGCTGCTTGTTGAAGAAGCGCTCGAGCACATGAACCACGAATTCCATCGGCGTGTAGTCGTCGTTGAGCAGCAGCACGCGATAGAGATTCGGCCGCTTGGTCTGCGGCTTGGTGCGGGCGATGACGGCAGTCCCCGTCCCGTCGTCACGGCCATTGCGGCGGTCGTCGCCGTCCTTGGCCATTCGGACCGGAAAACCAGGAATCTGAGCCTTAAAAGCGGCGGTCACGGCGTTGCGTTTCCAGTAATCCAGTCCGGCTGCGCATACCGGATACATGAGGTTGAGAGCGCCAGATTCTGGCTCACCCATAATATAGGGTGCCTCTGGCCGGCGCCAACGGCCTTTCTATGACCGCGGAAGGCATTTCCTAACCAAAGATTGCAATTAGCTAACATCTTAAACAGCCAACCCTCTCATATTTAAGGTCATTTAGAGGACTTCAGGTGGATTCTGACCCCGATTTACTGGGGATCATCCATGCGTTCGCTTCTTTCTACTTTACGGCAGTTCTGGTCAGGCTCGCGCTCCCGCGCGGGTAACGTCGCCATCATCTTCGCGATTGCAATCGTCCCGATCGTCGGCTCGATCGGTGCGGCGGTCGATTACTCGATGGCCAACTCCAACCGCAGCTCAATGCAGAAAGCGCTCGATGCAACCGCGCTCGCGCTCGCAAAACTGATGCCGCTCTCGCAGGCACAGCTCGATACCAAAGGCTGGGAGATTTTTACTGCCAGTCTCGGCACACTGAAAGTGAACTTGCCTAAGTCCGGCCTCGTGATCACGACGCCGACCGTCGGCAAGATCCATCTGGTTGCGACCGGTTACTATACGCCGCAGATCTCCGGCATGGTCGGCGCCAATAATTTTCCGGTTGCCGCCACTTCGGAAGTCCAGTGGGGCATGAAGAAGCTCGAACTCGCGCTCGCACTCGACAACACCGGTTCGATGTCTTCCAACAACAAGATGACCGAATTGAAGAAGGCCGCAAAAAACCTTCTCACGACATTGCAGAAATCCGCGATGAAGGATGGCGATGTGAAAGTTTCGATCATTCCATTCCATCGTGAAGTGCGGGTCGATACTTCGGTTTACCCCTATAGTGGCTCCTGGCTGAAGTGGGATGAGTGGGAGAACTCCAACCAGACCTGCACCGGCAACTGGTGGAACCAAACCTGCACGCCCAAGGACAAGAAGACTTGGAACGGCTGCCTTGCGGATCGCGATCAACCGAACGATGCATCGGATAACGCGCCGGCGGGTAACGCCAACAAGTTTCCCGCGAAGCAGTGCAGTTATTCGCTCGCGACACTGATGCCGTTGAATTACGGCTGGACCGCGCTCGCGAACAAGATCGACTCCATGCAGCCGGACGGTAACACCAACGTCTCGATCGGCCTCGCCTGGGCGTGGCACTCGTTGACCACGGGTGAGCCACTCACGGAAGCTGCCGCACCCGCAAACGATCTCAGCAAATATATCATCCTGATGACGGACGGCGAGAACACGCAAAACCGCTGGACATCGAATTCGAACAGCATCGATGCGAGAACGGCTGCTACCTGCACGGCGGTCAAGGCCGCAGGCATCAAGATCTATACGATCCGCGTGATCGACGGCGACGCTACGCTTCTGCGTAACTGCGCAAGCGATCCGTCGATGTACTTCGACGTGCAGACCGCAAGCCAGCTCTCGGCCGTTTTCAACTCGATCGGCGCCACCCTCGCGCAGTTGCATCTGTCGCAGTAATCGACAGACATCCGAAGCAAAGAACGCGGGATCGCTAAACTTTTAGCGATCCCGTTTTTCGTTGGCTAACCCCTGTACTTCGGTGGAACCGGCAAAAACTCTCTCGCGTCTTCTTTCGCAGATCGCCGCAAGGTTCGGTTAAAATTCCGCGCTCACGGTTCTCCGCAACAACTCGGAGTCCGTCATGGGGATCTTTCAGCGCTTTTGGCGCGGCCGAGAGGGCCGCAAAGGCAATGCTGCCGTTATTTTCGCAATCGCGATCGTTCCGATTGTCGGAGCGATGGGCGCTGCGGTCGATTATTCGATGGCCAATTCGAACCGCTCATCCATGCAGAAGGCGCTGGATGCGACCGGCCTTGCGCTTGCGAAGCTGATGCCGCTTTCCCAAGCCGAACTGGATTCGAAGGGCTGGGAAATCTTCAGCGCAAGCCTCGGTCACTTGAAGGTGAGCCTGCCGCAGTCGGGCCTCGTGATCACGACGCCGGCGACGGGCAAGATCAAGCTGGTCGCGACCGGCACCTATACCCCGCAAATTTCCGGCATTCTCGGGCTCGAAAGCTTTCCCGTCGGCGCTCACGCTGAAATTCAGTGGGGCATAAAGAAACTCGAACTCTCTCTCGTACTCGACGTAACGGGCTCGATGGAGCAGCAGAACCGCATGGTGGAGTTGAAGAAAGCCACCAAAAATCTTCTGACCACGCTCAAGAACTCGGCCAAGCAACCCGGCGACGTTAAAGTCGCCATCGTGCCGTTTTCCGGACAGGTCAACGTCGATCGCAGCGTCAATCAGAACGCAGCGTGGCTCGACTGGACCGAATGGGAAGCGGAGCCCGCCTATATGGCCACGTGGCTTACGAACGCTACCAATTTGCAGACATGGGAGCAGACGGGTCCCGGCAGCGCCTGCCCGCTCGCGACCAATACGCACGGCTTCCGTTGCGTGACTAATCCAACCAACATGACCTCGCTCAGTACGATTCCTTCGAGCGGCACATACAGAGGCTACATCTGCCCGAACAACAGCACCGGCGACACCGGACTGCGCAATTCCACCTGGATCGGCCGGTTCTATAACGGCTGCTACACCAGCGTCGAAACCACACGACAGGTGTCATCCGGCTCCAGTGCGAGTTGCGGCAGCCGGCCGAATTGCACCTGCACAGGTAGCGGCGCCAGCAGGCGATGCACGCAAACTTATTTTCAGCATACCTGGACGAAGAACGCGCGAACCAACTGGGACGGCTGCGTCCGCGACCGCACCAAAGATAACGACGTCAACGACACTCCGCCGACCTCCACGGCGACGAATTTCCAGCCCTACCAGAATTACTACTGCCCGCCGGCGCTGATGCCGCTTACCAACGACTGGACCGCGTTAAACAACAAGGTCGATGCGCTGGCGTCGCTTGGCGCAACCAACATCACGGTCGGCCTGGTCTGGGGGCTCCATTCGTTGACCGCAGCGCTGCCGCTGGCGCAGACCGACACGACCGAACAGCAAATGACCAGAGCCGTTATCCTGATGACCGACGGCGACAATACCCTCAGCCGCTGGGCCGGTAACGGCTCGAACCCGGACTTGTGTACCGATTGCGATGCACGCACGACGCTCGCCTGCAATGCCGTCAAAGCCGCCAATATCAGGCTCTATACGGTGCGAATGATCGACGGCAACGCGACGCTGCTGCGCAACTGCGCGACCAACGAGACCATGTACTTCGAGGTCACGAATTCGAGCCAGCTGAACGCGGTCTTCAATGCGATCGGCGGCGAACTCGCGAGCCTTCATCTCTCGCAGTAACAGTCGTTAAAAGCTGAGGCGGGATCGCTAAAACTTTAGCGATCCCGTTTTGCTTTTCTTAACGCTCGCGAAGTTCCACGAACCGGCAAAAGGCCATGGCCTGTCTTTCGAAGGTTCCCGCAACACTCGGTTAAAATTAAAGGCGCACGGTCCGCGGCGAACCCCGGAGACCGTCATGGACATCTTGCGGCAATTCTGGTGCGGCCAAGAAGGCCGGAAAGGCAATGTAGCGGTCCTGTTTGCGCTCGCGCTCATACCGATGCTCGGTGTGACCGGCGCAGCGGTAGACTATTCGCTCGCCAATTCAAGCCGTACCTCCATTCAGAAAGCGCTGGATTCGACTGCTCTCGCTTTGGCGAAGCTCATGCCGCTCTCGCAAACACAGCTCGACACGCAAGGCTGGCAGATTTTCCAGGCAAGCCTCGGCAATATTCGCGTGACCCTTCAGCCGAGCGATCTCCGCATCACGACGCCGGGTATCGGAAAACTGACCCTAAATGTTTCCGGGCAATATAATCCTTCGATCTCCGGCGTAATCGGCATCACCCAGTTCCCGGTCGGCGCGCACACGGAAGTGACGTGGGGCATCAAGAAGCTCGAAGTCGCACTCGCTCTCGACAACACCGGCTCGATGGCATCGAGCAATAAGATGACCGAGTTGAAGAAGGCGGCGAAAAACCTGATCGACATCTTGCAGAAAGCCGCCAAAAACCCCGGCGACGTGAAGGTTTCGATCATTCCCTTCCACGTGCAGACAAAAGTCGGCACGTCGAATATCGCCGCAACCTGGCTGCGCTGGGATATCTGGGAATCGGAAAACGGCTCTTGCAATAAATCGGGCTATAATTCGCAAAGCTCCTGCACGAACCAGAAAGTGTGCACCAAGCCGCAATATACTTCCCAGAGTACCTGTCAGAACAACAACGGCAACTGGGTGGATGCGACCTGGACGCCCGCCGACCGGAACACCTGGACCGGTTGTGTTGAAGACCGCAACCAGAACCACGACACTTTTGATACTGCGCCGACATCAACCGCAACCAGATTCCCCGCAATCCAGTGTGGCTGGCAGCTCGCGGAAATCATGCCGCTTACCTATGACTGGACCGCGCTGACGGGCCGCATCGATGCAATGGTTCCGGACGGAAATACGAACGTCACGATCGGCCTCGCCTGGGCCTGGCATTCGCTGACCCAGGGCGATCCGTTGACGCAGGCAGCAGCGCCCAATCCGGACCTCAGCAAATACATCATTCTCTTGACCGACGGCGACAACACGCAGAACCGGTGGGGCAATAATAGTGGTAGCGCGATCGATAACCGTACATCGGCTGCCTGCACCAATGTGAAGGCGGCAGGTTTCCGCGTCTATACGATCCGCGTGATCAACGGGAACGCAAACCTGCTTCGCAACTGCGCGACCGACCCGTCCATGTATTTCGACGTTGATACTGCGAGCGAACTGGAGTCGGTCTTCAACGCGATCGGCGGCCAGTTAGCGAGCCTGCACCTCTCGCAATAGGCGAGCGCACGCAAGCAAACAAAAAGCCCGGCCGAAAGGCCGGGCTTTTCAATTACGCGGGTACGCTACGCTTACTTGAAGGTCGGGAACTTCGCGAACGAGCTTTCGAACGGCTTGTAGGCGTCCTTGGCAACGTCGGTGTAGAGCGTGCCGAGCTTGGTCGCTTCCGCGACGAAAGCTTCATAGGCGCTCTTGAAATAGGTGGTTTGCACTTCGATCGCCTTGTCCAGCGACTTAGCGCCGAGGAGCTGTTCGAAAGCGGCCGAGCCTTCTTCGAACGACTTCTTGGAGTAGTCGGCGACTTCGACGGCAATCGCCTGGGCGCTCTTCTGGAACGACGCGAAGCTCTTCGCGGCCAGTTCTGCGTTGTCTTTGCTCAGCTTCTGAAACTCTTCGAATTTCTCGATCATGGTAATCCCCTAATCGCGCCGCACGGGGCGCATCCGTTTCCTAGACTTTCGGACTTCGGGCGAGGCATTTGCGCGCCGCTCCATGCCTAAATAGTGCACTGCACAATAAAGTCAACTGATTTATTGCAATGCAAAATACCAGCAATTTCAATGCTCTTCCCTCAATCCGCTGGGATTTGAGGGCTGATGCCGCGCCGCAAGGCGAGTTTTACCCTTTCATAAGGCCCTACTCGTACCTTTGCGGGCTTGGGCGCCCTGTTAGAGCGCCGAGTTGGGCAAGAGTGTCGGACGGGCCCACCGCCGGCATCTGAAGGCACAGGACGGGCGCGTATGTGTTTTGCGTACTGGCGTACCCCGCTGGGGAAGCGGACCGCCTTGGCAGTCGCCGTCACCCTTGCCGGCGCGTTCCTCCTCATCACGGCTACCGACGCCGACGCGCGTTCGCGTAAGCGTATGCGTGCGGCAGGCGCCTGGCAGGCCGGCTTCTCCGCGATCGTGATTGACGCCAAGACCGGCGCTATTCTCGACGAGGAGAGCCCGGACGCGTTGCGGCATCCGGCTTCGCTCACCAAGATCATGACGCTCTATATGCTGTTCGAGCGCATCGAGCAGCAAAAGCTGACGCTGAAGTCCAAGCTGAAAGTTTCGGAATTTGCTTCCGAGCAGCCGCCGTCGAAACTCGGCGTGCGCGAGGGCCAAACCATCGAAGTCGATGACGCGATCAAGGCGCTGGTTACGCGCTCCGCGAACGACGTCGCAGTTGTGATTGCCGAAGCGCTTGCCGGCGATCAGGAAGCGTTCGCCGTGCAGATGACGCGCAAGGCGCGCGCACTCGGAATGTCGAACACCGTATTCAAGAATGCGTCGGGCCTCCCCGACCGCGAACAGGTTACGACCGCGCGCGATATGGCGACTTTGGGCCGCGCGATTCAGGATCGCTTCCCGTCTCTGTATCGTTTCTTCTCGACGCAGAGTTTTTATTACAAGGGCCGCGTAATCGCGAACCACAATCGTCTTTTGGGCCGCGTTCCCGGCGTGGACGGCATCAAGACCGGCTACACGAATGCCTCGGGCTTCAATCTCGTCACCAGCGTGCGCCATAAGAACCGGCACATCGTTTCGGTCGTACTCGGCGGCCGTACCGGTCCTGCGCGCGACCAATATATGCGCGAGTTGATTGCCGATAATCTCGACGACGCTCATTCAGGCCCCCGCACGGCACCGCTGGTCGCAGAAGCACCGCCGCCGGCCCCCGTTAGGACCGCAAAAGCATCGCCTGCGAAACAGCCGCAGGAAGAAAAGACGCGCGTCGCGCGTGCGCCGCAGCCAAAGCCGCAACCGAAACAGCAACCGGTGGTCGTCGCCGGTTCGAACGAACCGATCCGCCCGATCCCGGTCAAAACCATGCCGCTCGACGCCGACGGCAAGGTGATCGAACAAAAAACCGCGCAGGCAAACGTTTTTGCGTTCTCGAATTTAAGCATCGGCAATTCGCTGCCGGTGCAAATGGCGCAGGGACCGAACCAGGCGCCGATCATTGTCGCTGATAGCGGTCCACAACAGTCGCAAACGCAGGCGCCCGCCCCCATCACTGCCGGCGCGCTTGCCTACAACGAAGTGAAACCGCATCCGCTCGCGGAAAACCCGCAAATCCGTCCGCAGGCACAGCCGCGACCGCAAGTGCTGAACCCGACGAACGCGCCGCGCGAACTCACGGAAACCGAAGAACTTGAGTTGGAAGCGCAGGCGCTCGCCGCCGCCGCGAAGGAAAGCGACTTGATGCCGGTCACGCCTAAAAACGCACCGCGGCGTACACAAGTCGCTTCCACGAACAGCATTCCCGTCCCGGCGGCACCGGCAAGAGCGCCCTCAAGCGACGAAGAAGGCGACCCGCTACCGGCGGTGGCACGTACCGGCTGGTCGATCCAGGTCGGTGCCTTTCCGAACCCAAGGGCTGCAAAAGAGCGCCTGAACGACGCGAAAGAGTCTGCAACCGCCCTGCTCGCGAAGGTGACCCCCTATACCGAGAAGGTATCGAAAGACTCCACTAATCTTTTTAGGGCACGCTTCGCAGGCTTCAGGTCCGAATGGCACGCAAAGCGTACCTGCCAGACCCTGCAGAAGCATGACTTCGACTGTATCGTAGCGAAGAACTGACCAATAAAACGACCGGAGCAAATCCGGCGAAGGGAAGCGTCACTAAAAGCGAAGCGTAAGTGTTGCGTGGAGTTTAGTGATGGCGGCGGAGAAGAGTTTCCTTGGCCTCGTTGACGCGGGCGGCCAGGTACGTAGACCCCCCTTGGTCGGGGTGCAGTTTCTTCATGAGACTACGGTGGGCTCGCTTGATGTCCGCATCGGTAGCGCCCGTTTCAAGCCCCAGGATCTGATGCGCCTCTTCTTCGGTCATCGGGCCATGGCGCGGCGGCTCTCGGCCCCCCGCACTCATGTCTTCCTCGACGTTCTCACGCCATCCGGGCGTCCGGCGGTCCAGATAAGCTTCGAGTAGCGCGCGGCTTTCGGCATCGAACTCATCGCGCAGCGTGAGCAGCGCCGGCGGATCTAGCGCGTCGAGCGGCACGTTTTCGTATTTTCCCTTGAGCACGCGGCCACGCATCTCACCCGTGTCGTGATCCAGTTCCATTTCCACGAAGGCGGCGCGCACGCGCGAGACCTGTCCTGTCGTGCGTTGCGTTCGCGCGGTCCAGCTTGCCGGTGTCGCGATCCAGCCGAGCAGGCCCGCGCCGAAGAAACCAAGCGGCACCGCGAAGAGAAATTGCCCCCGGAACGCGAGCAAGGCCGCAAGTAGTAACGAGCCGATGCCTCCGATGGTTCGCACGAGTTTGGCGAGCTTCTTCGGGTCACTGGTCGAGACCAAGCGGCCGACAAAGATCAGCATGAACAGAACGGCGAGGCCGATCAGTAAGGTAGGAATTCCCATCAGCGCATCTGCTCGATCAGTTTTACCGCACCCTTGCCGCCGCGTTTGGAAAGATCGCTGAGTGCTTTATGGCCGCCCGCGGCAAAAGCCGCAGCCGCGCGCAGCAACTCGCGCAACTGGGAAGCAGCTCCCGCGTCGAACGGACACCACGCTCCTTTGGTAAGCCGCGCGATCTCACGAAACGCGTTCTCCGCGACCGGGTCTCCGCCCTCCTGAAACATGAAGGCGGGGATTCCGAGCAGGCCAAGCTCGCCCGCCAGCGCGCAGAGGTCGTCGACCCGCTCTTCCATCGCGTCGCCGACATAGACCAGCACATCGATTTTCGCTGTCTTGCTCTCCGCGCGTATATGTTCAAGCACGCGGCCGATCTGGGTATGCCCGCCCTGGCAGGAAATGCCGGCCATGATCTCGCCAAGGCGCATAGGGTCTGAATTCCATTTCGAGGCTCGGCATTCGCGCAAGCCGCGGAAGTAGATGAGTTGCACATCCAAGCCGCCGATCGCGCCCGCTTCCTCGAACATCTCTGCTTGCAACTTGCAGGCAAGATCCCAGGTCGGCTGGCGGCTCATGGTGGCGTCGAGCGCAAACGCGAGCCGTCCGCGCTTGCCGTCGGTGCGCGGACCCATCGCCTTGGCTTTGGATAAAAATGCGTCGATTTCGCCACGCGCGGAGCCTTGCTCCAGGGTCTGCGTGGCCGTTCTGACGGGATTTTTGTCATTGGTATCGGCCATGCCCAATAGATCGGGTGTTTTGGCCGCTCGCGCAACCGATGGCGTGAAATTGGCGCCAGCCGGGCGCTTTTGCTATTTTCAGCGCAATTTAGGCGCGGGAGGCGCAGACATGGCCAAAGCCGCAAAAAAGACGCGGCCCCGCGTCGTGAGGAGCGTAAAGGCGCTCCGCGAAGCGCTGGCCGAATGGCGCGAGCGCAAAGCCGTTATCGCGCTGGTCCCGACCATGGGCGCGCTGCACGCGGGGCATATTTCTCTGGTCGCGCTCGCGAAGAAATCCGCGAAGAAGGTCGTCGTCTCTATTTTCGTGAACCCGACCCAGTTCGGGCCGCATGAGGACTTCTCGCGCTACCCGCGCCCCATCGAGGCCGACCTCGACAAGCTCAGCGAAGCAGGCGCCGATCTCGTTTTCATGCCGGATGCAAAAGAAATATATCCGGACGGCTTCGCCACCATGCTGAAGCCCACGGGTCCGGCGTCGGTAGGTCTCGACGACAAATTCCGGCCCGGACATTTCGATGGTGTTGCCACCGTCGTCGCGAAGCTTTTCACGAGCGTGATGCCTGACATCGCGATCTTCGGCGACAAGGATTATCAGCAGCTACAGGTCATCAAGACCATGGCGCGCGATCTGCATCTGCCGGTGAAAGTCATTGGCGCGCCGATTGTAAGAGAGAAGGATGGCCTCGCCCTCTCCTCGCGCAACGTGTATCTCTCGCCCACCGAACGCGCCGCAGCACCTGTACTGCATCAAGTGCTGAAGGAATCCGCGAAAGCGATTGCTGCCGGCGAAGACCCCGAAGCCGTGTTGAGCCGGGGACGCGCCAAGATCATGTCGGCGGGATTCAAACTGGATTATCTGGAAGCGCGTGACGCCGCAACGCTCGCGAAGCTCGGCGAACAGCCGCGCAAGCCGAAGGTACGCCTGCTGGTCGCGGCCAAAATCGGCAAGACGCGGCTGATCGATAACTTCGCCGTCTGATTACTGGTTCGGCGGTATTACGCTGAAAAAACCGAAATAAATCGCGGCGAAGGCGGCCACAACGAGTACGATGCTGACGACGAGCACGGTTCCCATGTGACCGCGGTTTTCCGCAGCCCGCGCCTTATTGGTGGACAGCTTCACAGGATCGCGCATATCGGCGACGTTCTTCTCCGGGTCTTCATAGTCAGCGCTTGCGCGGGGTGCCATTGCTCGCTCCATTCTTTTCCGTAAGGAAAACGCAGGAGAGGCGGTTTGGTTCAGAGCAATCCCAACTCGTGCAACTCGCGCCGCATTTCGTCGGGGATGGCGGTCGCGCCCTTGGCGCCCTTCGCGAGGTCGGCCGGCGCTTCATTGGCTTTCAGATAGCGCCAGCCCTGAAACGCGCTGCGCGGCTTCGGCAGCACAGGAACGGGTTTCGGCTCCATCACGATGCGGCAGCGCTTGATGCCTTCTTTGTCGGTGAACTGACGCAGGTCGATCAACTTCTGCCGGCAGGAAACCACGCCCTTGATAACCCAATAGAGCGAGCCGCCGTCAAGCAGTTCTTCTTTCTGTGTCGGCATCATCCGCGTAGTGTGGATGTGTTCGATCGGCTCTTTCTTCTTTTTCTTCTGCGCCATGCGTTCCTTGATCCATTCGTCCAGTTCGCGAATGGTATCGACGCCGACACAGAGCTTGATCAGATGCAGGGGCATGGTTCTTCTTAGCGAAACGCCGGGCTGTGCGCACCCGTGCGCCTGAACAACCCACAGATTGACCCCTCACCGCAAAGGGTATCTGCTTTGCGGATTATAAAAAAACATAACGAGGAGGAAATCATGGCCGTTGCAAAGGTAATCGAACTCACTTCCGCTTCCAAAAAGAGCTTCGAAGATGCGATCCAGGTTGGGATCGCGCGCGCATCGAAAACGATCAAGGGGATCGAGAGCGTCTGGATTCAGGAACAGAAAGTAACGATTAAAGCCAACAAGATCAGCGAATATCGCGTGAATATGAAAGTCACGTTTATTCTGACGTAATACTCAACGCCGAGTCTTGGCCGCGGGTTTTTCAGCTTCGATCAAGACGAGTTGCGCGCCTTCACTCACCTGGTCCCCGGCAGCGACGGAAAGTTCGGCAACCACGCCATCGGTTGCCGCATTGAGCGCGTGTTCCATCTTCATTGCTTCCAGCACCATCAGGCGCTGGCCCTTGGTCACCTTGTCGCCCTTCGCGACAGAGACGCTAAGCACCTTGCCGTGCATGGGTGCCGCAATCGCACCATTGCCGGCAACACGCCCGAGATCGGCGCTTGAGGACTCCGCGAGCTTTACGGTTGTCTGCTTGCCGTTTCGGATCGCGATCAGCGCGTCGCCCGCTTCGACGAATTCGCACGGCTGCGCTGTCGCCCAGTTCACGGTCGCTCGAAGCACGCTTCCTTCTTGCTGAACCCGCGCAACAATTCGCGTGCCGTTTACGGTCACGGTGACGGGGACATCCCGCTTCCCGCCGAAGTCGTAACCATCAATCGCATTCCACGGCGAGCGGCGCGCGGACACCGGAACGCGCCGCAAGGCTTCCGCCTGCTTCGCCTGCTCGCGACGCATCAATTCCTCGACGGCAAAAGCCGCCGCGGCGAAATCGGTATCGCTGCCCTTGGTCAGCGCTTCGAGATTGCGTTCGATGTAACCGGTATCGACCGTGCCCGCGCGCATCTCAGGTGAATCTGCGAGCGCTTTCAGAAACTCCACATTGCTGCGCGGCCCGGAAACCACCGTACCGCCGAGCGCGTCGGACAGACGATCAAAGGCCTGTTCGCGCGTCGCACCATAGGCAATGAGCTTCGCGATCATCGGATCGTAGAACGGCGTCACTTCCCCGCCCGCTTCGACGCCGCTGTCCACGCGAATGCCGTTTCCGCTCGGAAAACGCAGCGCCGATAACCTGCCGGTCGAAGGCAGAAAACCGCGCGCGGCATCTTCCGCATAAATGCGCGCCTCGACCGCGTGGCCGTGGATTCTGATCTTGTCCTGTGCGAGCGGAAGTTTCTCGCCGGCCGCGACCAGAAACTGCCAGTGCACGAGGTCGGTACCGGTGATGAGTTCGCTGACCGGATGCTCGACCTGCAGTCGCGTGTTCATCTCGAGAAACCATATCGCGTCCGCGCGCAGCCCTTTCGAGCCGTCCGCAAGAAATTCGACCGTGCCCGCGCCAACGTAATTCACCGCCCGCGCCGCCTCGATCGCGGCCTTGGTTACGTGCTCGCGCACGTCGTCCGGCATTCCCGGTGCGGGCGCTTCCTCGATCACTTTCTGATGGCGGCGCTGCGCAGAGCAATCGCGCTCGAACAGATGGACGACGCTACCGTGCATATCGGCGAAGACCTGCACCTCGATGTGACGCGGACTCGCCACATATTTCTCGATCAGTACGTCCGGATTGCCGAACGAGCTTTCCGCTTCGCGCTTCGCGGCTTGCAATGCGTTGTCGAAATCAATTTGCTTATCGACGCGGCGCATCCCTTTGCCGCCGCCGCCGGCCGCCGCCTTGATGAGAACCGGATAGCCGGTCTCATAGGCTTTGCGTTTCAGAAATTCGGAGTCCTGCTTGTCGCCGTGATAACCGGGCAGCACCGGCACCTTCGCAGCCGCCATCAGTGTCTTGGCTTCGCCTTTCAGGCCCATCGCGCGGATCGCGGCGGGCGGCGGTCCCACGAAAACGATACCGGCCGCGGCACAGGCTTCGGCAAACTCCGCACGCTCGGAAAGAAATCCGTAGCCGGGATGAATGCAGTCGGCCTTCGCGGCTTTGGCGACGGCAATGATTTTATCGATGACGAGATAGCTTTCGCGCGCGGGCGCCGGGCCGATCGCGTGCGCCTCGTCCGCCATCTTCACGTGCAGCGCATTTTTGTCGGCGTCGGAATAGACCGCGATCGTCCGCATCCCCATCGCCTTGGCGGTGCGGATCACGCGGCAAGCGATCTCGCCACGATTGGCAATCAGGACGGATTTCAGCGGAAAAGCGGCTTTGGCGTTCATTTTGAACGCTATTCTAGCGTGGGCTGACGCTGCCGCCAGCCCGGGCCTGACATTTCGTACAGATCAGCGGTTAAAGATGCCGAACGGCGAGCGGTTCTGCTGCGGCGTCGGCGGAGGTGCCGGGGTTGCCGTCGGCGCGTCGTCGTCGTCATCCGCATCCGCCTGCGGGTTTTGGCTGCCGCGTGCGGTCACGCGCGGCAAGCCGCCGACCGGCTCCGGCGGGCCCTTCTTTTTCGCCTGCGCCGGCAACTGCTTCTGCTGCGCGGGCGACGCCTTCTGCTTCGCGTTATTCGCCGGCGGCGCTGTCTGCTGCTGGTTCTGCGGCAGCGATACCGGCGTGGATGCAGGCTGCTGGTTCGTATTCGCGATGGGTTGCTGCGGCGCTGGCTGTTGGGTCTGCTGCTGTGCAGGCGGCAAAATCGGCGGCGTGTTCGACATCTGGCCGGTCGGCGTCTGCATCTTCGTCAACGAATCCCAGTTCGGTAATTCGTTTTCGTCGGGCTTGGTGCCGAGCGTACGTAGCGGCGGCATCGCGTGCATATCGGTGACCAACATACCCGCGCCGATCTTGACCCAGCTTGCTTTGTATTTTTCGAGCAGGCCGTCGAATTTGCGGCTGGTCAGGTTCGACTTGATCTTGTCCGCATCCTTGAGAATGCGGAAGCGCGGACAGGAATCCGGAATGCATTTGTGCTCGGTCGCGAGAATATGCGCGACCAGACCGTAAGGGTCGGCTTCGAGCGATTTACGCAGATGATCGAAACGATCAAGGAACGCCGGCTCGCGAACCGAGTACGATGTCGCGTCGGAAAGCAGCGCAATCCGGTCCGCGGTAATGCCGATTGCGGACGCGACGCGCTGCGGCTCGGCAAAAATCGTCTTCTCGCAAGCCTCATCGAGCCCCGGCGTCACCGCTACCGTGAGACAGCCAAGCACCGATCCCGGCTGGTTCGCCTGTGAGAGTAGCGTCGCCGCGCGGTCTTCGATCGCCTTGCGCTCCACGAAGCGCGAATTGTCTTCGAACTGCTTCAGGCCGAAATAGCCCGCGCCAGCCACCACCGCGACCACCGCGAGCTGGGCCAGCATGGTGACACCGCCGCTCTCGCCACGAGGACGCAGGATCAGGATCAAAAGCACCAGAAACGCGAGCGCTCCGGCTGGAAGAGCCCAGCCGGGCAGCGTCACCGTCACTGCGGAAACGAGATTGTTGAGGTCCATTGTCCGATCTTACCGCATCTGCCGTGCAGCCCGAAGGCCGCGCGAAGGCCCCGAAAATAAAGGCAAAATTTCCCCCGCCAAGCTCTTTTTCGTTAACGCCGACCCGAAGTCAGATGTGCCGGAGCGGCACAAACTCGCCGCTCCGCGGGATCAGATCGCGACCTGGGTTCCCACTTCCACCACCCGCTCGGAAGGGATCTGGAAGTAGCTGGTCGCGTCGTCCGAACTACGGGCGAGCGAGATGAAAAGCTTGTCTTGCCAATGGGGCATCAATGAGTTCTTGGCCGGTTTCAGCGTGCGCCGGGACAGGAAAAATGAGGTCGACATGATATCGAAGGTCCAGCCTAGCTTACGCGCGATTGCCAGTGCCTTCGGAATATTCGGGCTTTCCATGAAGCCGTAACGCAGGCGCACGCGCGAGAAGGTCTTGCTCACCGCCTCAAGCTCCACCCGCTCCTCGGGATTGACGCGCGGGGTATCGGCGGTGATCACGGTCAAAATCACGTTATGCTCGTGCAGCACTTTGTAGTGCTTCAGGCTGTGCAAAAGCGCAGTCGGCGTATTCTCGGGGTCGCTGGTCAGGAACACGGCCGTGCCGCTGACGCGATGAATGTCTTTCTTGTCGAGATTCTTGACGAGCGCCTCGAGCGGCACTTCCTGCCGGCGGGTTTTCTCGAAGAGCTGCCGCGAGCCGCGCCGCCAGGTCAGCGTAATCAACATGATGAAGACTGCGATCGACATCGGCGCCCAGCCGCCGTCATGGAATTTGAGCAGGTTCGAACCGAAGAAAGCGATGTCGATAATGAGCAGCGGCACGAGCAGCGAAAGCGAAGCGAACTGGCTCCATTTCCAGATGTTGCGCACGACCACGTAAGCCATGAGCGTCGTCATCATCATCGTGCCGGTAACCGCAATGCCATAGGCGGTTGCGAGGTTGCTCGAAGAGCGGAAGATGCCGACGAGCAGCACGACACCGATCAGCAGGAACCAGTTTACGCGCGACACATAAATCTGGCCGTAATGTTCGGCGGACGTGTGCCGTACTTCGAAGCGGGGCAACAATCCGAGCTGAATCGCCTGCTGCGCGAGTGAATATGCGCCCGTGATCACAGCCTGGCTCGCAATCACGGTCGCGCAGGTCGCGAGAAAAACCATGGGCAGCAGCGCCCACTGCGGGTAGAGCAAATAAAATGGATTGGTGATCGTCTTGGGATCGGAAAGCACGAGCGCGCCTTGCCCGAGATAGTTCAGGAGCAGCGCGGGCAACACCAGCCATAGCCACGCGGCTTGAATCGGCCTGCGTCCGAAATGACCGAGATCTGCGTAAAGCGCTTCCGCACCCGTCACCACAAGCACGACGGCCCCGAGCGTGATTAACCCCAGCCAGCCGTGGTTCAGCAGAAAAGCAATGCCGTAATGCGGGCTGAACGATGCGAGTACGATCGGATTGTCGGCGATGTGAATGAGCCCACCGATCGCCATCGCAATAAACCAGACCGTCGTGATCGGCCCGAACAGTTTCGACACGCTGTGCGTGCCGCGAAACTGCACCATGAACAGAACGATCAGAATGATGAGCGTCAGCGGAACGACAAACGGCTCCAGACGCGGTGTCACGATTTTCAAACCTTCGACCGCCGACAACACGGATAGCGCCGGCGTGATCATCGCGTCGCCGTAAAACAACGCCGAGCCGAGGAGGCCGAATATAAGGATGGTGGTACTTGAGCGGCCGAGCGCGCGCTGCGCGAGCGCCATCAAAGCGAGCGTGCCGCCTTCCCCGCCGTTGTCCGCGCGCAATAGGAAGATCACGTACTTGACGGTGACGACGAACAAGAGCGCCCAAATAATCAGCGACAAAAGTCCAAGCACAATGCTTTGGGGAATTGCCGCGACGCCGTCGTGGGTGCCGGTGGCAGCGGCAACCGCTTCACGGAATGCGTAAAGCGGGCTGGTGCCAATGTCCCCGTACACAACGCCGATGGAGCCGATGACAAGACCGATGAATCCAGCCTTGGTCGCCGGGGTACTGGAGCCATTTGGCTGCGCCGGAGCCGCCGCAGGAACCGCGTCTGGATTGGTCAGTGACATGGGGAAAATCGCTTTCGCGCCGCAATAGCCGAAACGGGCCGGGCTTCTAACACCAAGCAGCCCCGGCAGGCCTATGCATTTTTAGCATGGAATTGATCCCGTTTTGCATGGCCTTTACGTCGCGGCAAGCAAGGGAACTTTCGGCCGGAGCCAGGGGTTATCTGCCGGACAGAACGGGAGGTTCCGAATATGCGTTTTCTTCTTGGGATCATTGTCGGCGCTGCGCTGACGATACTTACGGCCTATGTGGTCGATAACCGCGCGGCCGTCGTTGGCGTCGAAGCCACCACCACCCGCCAGATGGTGAACTGGGACATCGTTTCCCAGAACTGGAACCAGTTTTCCGACCGCGTGCGCGGCGAATGGCGCCGGCTCACGACCAGTTGAAGAGTAGAGCCCCGGCTATCGGGCTAGATTGACCTTACCCGCCCGGAATGGCGTTTCCCCCTCGCGCATTCCGGAAAATGCAGAAGCCCGGCTTCCCCCAGCCGGGCTTCTTTTTTGCAGTCTCGTGAGAGCGGCGCAGTCGCTACACCCACTGCTGCATCGCTTCCGAACTCGTTTTTGTCAGATGCACTTTCTCATCGACATGATCGACCCAATCGACCGGAATAAAGTGATGCGTGCCCTTTGAAGCAGGGTCGTTCTTCGTGAGCTTGATCTGGTTCACGCCCTCCAGATGGTCGACCGTTCCGACGTGCTTGCCGTCGGAGCCGAGCACTTCCATGTGTTCGGTAATTTTTTCTTTGATCGCCATTGTCTTCTCCTTGCATAAAAATTGGCGCCCTCCTGTGGGGAGAACGCCGGGGGCTGCAAGGAGTTCGGAAAAAATCAGGCGACGCTTCGCGCGGCTTCTTCCGGCGACCGCAAGGACAGCGGACGCCCTTGTAACTCTTCCACGACAACGACCGAAAAATTTCCGCCCTGCGGACGCGCGGCCCATGAAAGCGCTTCGCAGAGTGCGGAAAACACCCGGCTCTCGCTCGCCGCGGCGGTGAAGGCCTCGGAGGTGACGGTTTTCAGGTCGGTGGAAAGCACGCGATAGGTCATCGGTGGCATAACGCGCACGGCAACCGTTTGTTCCCTTTTTGCTTGCCGCCGGAGCGGATTTAACAGCAAACTTGCCCTCCAAGGCCCATCGCAAGGGCAAGCGAGTAAAAGAGGGAGACCAGTATGAGCATTTTCGGAAGCATCATGGGCGCGATCTTCGGCAAGAGCGAAGTGAAGGCCGACGGCACACCGGCGAGTTCGAGCCCGCTGCCGATGGTGGACGTCGAAGCGATGATGGAGAAGCTAGCGAAAGACAGCGGCCGCCCGTCGAACTGGCGCGTCTCGATCGTCGATCTGATGACGCTGCTTAAGCTCGACACCAGCCTGGGCTCCCGTCAGAAGCTCGCAAAGGAACTCGGCTACACCGGCAACGTGAACGACACCGCGCCGATGAACATCTGGCTGCATCAGCAGGTGATGACCAAGGTCGCCAGCGCCGGCGGCAAGATCCCGAAGGATATCAAAACCGCCTGATTTTTTAATCCGATTACGAAAACGGCCCCTTTCTCGAAGGGGCCGTTTTTCTTTGGAACGCTTTTCTTTGGAACGCCTGCCCCGCCTTCGGCGTTATGGGCCAAATAATCAGGAGACCGCTCATGTCGAATTTGAATCGAATGGACCGGGCTTCTGCGGAGCGCCGCCGCGCGCTGCGCCGTGCCGAGCGCGAAGACTTGCTCCGCGTGATCGGCGATGACGAGCAGATGGCGACAGCCGACTCGTCGGTGATTGCAGTGAGCTCCCGCGACAAGCACGACCAGAGGCCGAATGACCCGCGCAGCAGCCTTTAAGGGCGGACGCGGCGAAAAAGGCGTGCAGCCCGTGCGTGTCGCGGGGAAAGACGCAACAAGCTCGGATTTATCCGAGCTTGTAATATTGTATGCCCAAGTCGGCTAAAGCCGACTTGGGTGCGCGACGTGCCGCTTGAATGGGACGAACTCGACGAGATCAACGACGAGTCGTTCCCGGCAAGCGACCCGCCCGCCTTCAACACGCGCGGCATCAAGAGAAACGACGAGCGCGTGCTGAAGCGGGCTATGCGGAAGAAATCCTAGGCTCACGCGAATTGTCGCCGTTCACGCTTTTGCGTGGACCGGAATCCGCTACCATGCGGGCTACGGCCACGAGGAAGCGAACAAGCCGTGAGCGACGTTTATATCGACGTGAACGAGCGGCTGATCTGGAGCCGCAAGAAACTGCACCGCAAACGCATGATCGTGTTTGCGCTCGGCACGGTCGCCGCCGTTGTCGTGGTTCTGCTCGCAGATAGTCCGCTGGAGCGCTGGGGTTTTGCAGCGGCGGGTGCGGTGTTCTTCGCATTCTGCTTCTACGACATCTACAAGATGATGGAGCCGAACTCGGCGCTGGTCGAACTCTTGCCGCAGGGGATCATATACCGCGTCACGAGCGAAGACTTCATCGTGCCGTGGAATGAAATCAAGGGCGTCGATACCATCGACATTCATACGAATTTCGGCCGCCGCGCCGAGTTCTATCAAGGCGTGACGGTAATTCTCGTCTCGAAATTATTCTATGACCGCGTCGTGCATGAGGACAGCATCATCATGCGCGGCCCCGGCTGGGGCGCATGGTTCGTGCCGAGGGACGACAACACCATGCAGCTTGCGCTGCATCACGACGTCATTCCCGCGAACGCGGATGAAATTAAGCGGCAGGTGGAAGCGAGGTGGAAGGTGTTTGGGAACAAGAACTAATCTGAAAAATAGTCTTCATCCAACGCACCAATTGAATAAGTATCTTTCGTCCGAACACCAACTTTGTACTTAATCAACAGACGAGCAAGCTCTTTTCCATCGATAAGAACTACGCGTTTTGATACTCGTGCAGTAAATTCGATCGCCGAAGGAGGAAAGTAGGAGGTAGTAACAAAAACTCCTTTACCCGCACGAAATCCCTCTAAACTGCCGACAAAGTCTCGGACAGAACTCGCGGAAACTGCATTATCGGCAGCAAATCGCTTTGCTTGTACATAAACCACGTCAAGCCCTAAGGCATCTTCATTAATTATGCCATCGACGCCACCATCCCCGGATCTGCCGAGCGCCTTCCCTGCCTCGGATCTTCCGCCGCCGTACCCCATTGCAACTAGCAGATCGACAATTAGCCGTTCGAAAAAAAACAGGTGGCGCACTTCGAATTCGATCTAATAAATCAGCAGAAAGCGCATCATTGATCTCCTTAAAGCCTGCTAGAATTCGATCTTCAGGACTCTCATCGTCTTCATCACGCTGAAGTTGCTTAGCCTTCTTGGAAACCTCTCCACTTTCCTGAGACGTACGAGTACGCCATTGAACAAATTCAGGAAATTTTGAAAGCACTTCATTATCGATTCTCGCAATACTCTGACTAAGCAGCTCTTCGCCCCGCGAGGTAACTTTAAAAAACCCGCGCCGTGTAGACTCAATTAGCCCGGCACGCCCCATGTAAGTTTTTGCCCAGTGAAGTCTGTTCATTAGAAGCGTCTGACCACCACTTGGAATTTGGGTGGTTAAGTCATCCTCAGTCAACGCAAACTCTTTTGCTATCTCGTCCACCAAGGCCGCGATATGCGTCTCTGTACCCTTCGCACGGGCGTAACGAAGCAGCGGGAGCATTAAAGATTGATAGTCAGGAACAGACATCTCACATCCTCTTCGCGACTTCTTCGAGCATCACTTCGGTCGCACCGCCGCCGATCGTCTGCACACGCGCGTCGCGGCTCATGCGCTCGATTGTGCTCTCAGTCATGAAGCCCAGGCCGCCGTGGAATTGCACGCAGTCGTACATGACTTCGTTGACGAGCTCGCCGCAATAAGCCTTCACCATCGAGACTTCCTTGGTCGCGTCGTGACCCTGCGCGTCCAGCCAGGCCGCGTGATAGACGAGCTGCCTCCCCGCCTCGACCTTGCCCGCGAGTTCCGCCAACCGCTGGCGGATCGCCTGCTTCGACCACAGCGGCGCACCGAAGGCCTCGCGTTGCTTCACCCACTCCAGCGTGAGATCGAGCGCGGCCGACGCCTCGCCGATGCACATGGCGCCTATGGTCGTGCGCTCGTTCTGGAAGTTCTTCATGATCGCGTAGAAGCCGCGGCCTTCTGTCCCTAGAATATTTTCGGCCGGCACCCGGCAATTCTCGAACGAAAGCTCGGCGGTGTCTGACGAGCGCCAGCCGTGCTTGTCGAGCGGACGCGCAACTTTCAGGCCGGGGTTGCCTTTTTCCACGAGCAACATCGACACGCTCTGCGAAGGCTGCGCTTTCGGATCGGTCTTCACCGCGACACAATAAAGATCGGCATGAACGCCGTTCGTAATAAACGTCTTCGAGCCATTGATGACGTATTCGTTACCCTCGCGCCGCGCGGTGGAACGGATGCCTTTCACGTCCGAGCCTGCACCCGGCTCCGTCACGCAGACCGCAACGATCTTCTTGCCGGCGATCACATCCGGCATCAGTCGATCCTTCATCGCCTGCGAACCGGCGTTGAAGATATGCACCGACGCCATATCGGTATGCACGAGCACCGTGATCGCGAAGCCGCCGAAGGTCGAGCGGCCTAATTCTTCCGCAAGCACGACCGTGCCGAGCGTATCCATTTCGGAGCCACCATATTCGGACGGATAGCGGATGCCGAGAAAGCCGAGCGCGCCCATCTTCTGCAGAACGTCGCGCGAGACGAAGCCCTGCTCTTCCCATTTCAGCCCGTGCGGCTTCACTTCGTTCTCGACGAAACGGCGCACCTGCGTGCGCAACTGTTCGTGCTCTTCGGAGAAATAGATCGAACGCGTGGGTGCGGCGGACTTGTCCAACATCGTCACATCCGGAACACGCCGAACTTGGTTTCCGGGATCGGTGCGTTCAGCGCAGCCGCGAGCGCCAACGACAACACGCGCCGTGTTTCCGAAGGCTGAATGATCCCGTCATCCCAGAGCCGCGCGGTCGCGAAATACGGATCGCCCTGCTCTTCATATTGCTGGATGATCGGCGCCTTGAACGCGGCTTCCTCTTCCGCGCTCCATTGCTTGCCTTCGGCCTCTAAATTGTCGCGGCGTACGGTGGCGAGCACCGACGCCGCCTGCTCCGCGCCCATGATGGAAACACGCGCATTCGGCCACGTGAAAAGAAAACGCGGAGAAAACGCACGGCCGCACATTCCGTAATTTCCCGCGCCATAGGAGCCGCCGATGATCAGCGTCAGCTTCGGCACCTGCGCGCAGGAAACGGCCGTGACGAGTTTAGCACCGTCTTTTGCGATACCGCGGCTTTCATATTCGCGGCCTACCATGAAGCCCGTGATGTTCTGCAAGAACAGCAGAGGAATTTTCCGCTGGCAGCACAGCTCGACGAAATGCGCGCCCTTCTGCGAGCTTTCCGAATAAAGAATGCCGTTGTTCGCGATAATCCCGACCGGCATCCCGGAAAGATGCGCAAATCCTGTGACCAGCGTCGTGCCGTAAAGCGCCTTGAACTCCTCGAAGTGCGAACCGTCCACCAGCCGCGCGATGATCTCGCGCACGTCGAACGGTTTCCGCTTATCCACCGGAATGATGCCGTCGAGTTCGCTGGTGGCAAACGCGGGCTCATCCGCATCGAGTAACTCGATCCCCGCGCCCGCTTCGCGCGGAAAAGTCGACACGATGTTTCGGACTATTCTCAGCGCGTGTTCGTCGTCGGCAGCTAAATGATCGGCGACGCCGGATTTGCGCGCATGGACATCGCCGCCGCCGAGATCTTCCGCGCTCACCACCTCGCCGGTCGCCGCCTTTACGAGTGGCGGCCCGCCGAGAAAGATCGTGCCCTGGTTCTGCACGATCACGGTCTCATCCGACATGGCAGGCACATACGCACCGCCAGCGGTGCAGGAGCCCATCACGCTGGCAATTTGAGGAATGCCGAGCGAAGACAGCGTCGCCTGATTATAGAAAATCCTTCCGAAGTGTTCGCGGTCCGGAAACACATCCGGCCATTGCGGCAGGTTCGCGCCGCCGCTATCGACCAAATAAATGCACGGCAAGCGGTTCTCGCGCGCGATTTCCTGTGCGCGTAGATGCTTCTTCACCGTCATCGGGTAATAGGTGCCGCCTTTGATCGTCGAGTCGTTCGCGACGATCACGCATTCGCGGCCCAAGACGCGGCCTATACCGGTAATCACGCCTGCACCGTGGATCAGTTCGCCATACATCCCGTTCGCGGCAAGAGGCGAAAGCTCGAGAAACGGCGCCCCGAGATCGAGAAGACGGAGCACGCGCTCGCGCGGAAGCAACTTCCCGCGCGCAGTGTGCCGGGCACGGGATTTCTCGTTGCCGCCGAGTGCCGCCTCTGCGCGCTGCGCTTTCAATGCGTCGCAGAGCGAAGCCATCGCGTTCGCGTTGGCTTTGAAGTCGGCGGAATGGGCGTCGAGCTTGCTTATGATTTTTGTCACGGGCGTTTCCTTGGGTGCCAAGGTGCCGTGCGCCCGCGAGGAACGCAACCGCCGGGGCGACAGGCTAAAGCGTATCGTACTCCGCGACCGCCCACGGCTCCTTCAACCCCGCGTCCTTCCAGCGCTTGAACGAAGAGAGGCTGTGAATCGCCTCGACATAGTCTTCGCATGGGGCGTCCAGCCTCACCGCATAAGTGCGAAGCCGTGTAGCGACCGGCGCGAACATACAATCGGCGGCGGAGAATGCCCCGAACAGGAAATCTCCCCTCGCCCCGAAGCGCGTGCGTGCGTCGCGGAAGATGTCGCAGAGCCGTCTGATGTCCGCCTGCACATCTTCGGCAAATCCGGCCTTCGGCGGCGCAATGTTGCGCTTGAGATTCATCGGCAAGGCTTTCCGGAGCGGCACGAAGCTCGAATGCATCTCCGCTGAAATCGAACGTGCGAGCGCGCGGGCCGCGGGGTCCTTCGGCCACAGATCGAGTTGCGGGAATTTATCCGCGAACGTCTCCAGAATTGCGAGCGAGTCCCAGATCGTGCTCTCGCCGTCGAGCAGGATCGGCATTTTTCCGGCTGGAGAGTATCGCAGAATCCTCGCCTTCGAGGCGGGATCGTAGATGTTGATGACCTCCTCCTCGAACCCGATGTCGTGTTCGGCGAGCGCGAGCCACGGCCGCATCGACCAGGAGGAGTAGTTCTTGTTTCCGAGGACAAGCTTGAGACCCATAGGGCCAATATAAAACGCGCGGGGCGTTTGTCACCCCGCGCGTTTGATGTGTGTAGCTACTTATTCTTTATTGCGGACCAAGGCATCCACGCTGAGCGGTCCGCCGCCTGCCGCCGAGAGATAGAGGCAAGCGAAGCAGAACATGATCGCCAGCGTACCGCCGTTGATCAGCGGGAAGAAGTCGCGGCCCGCGTGACCGATGAAATAGGCAAAGGCCATGAAGCCAGACAGCACGAATGCCACCGGCCGCGTGAACAGACCGATCACTAGCAGCGCGCCGAGAACGAGTTCGAGAATACCGGCGTAACCGCTGGGCCAGGTAGTGATTGTGACATCCTTGAACATCGGCACGGCGGGAAATTTCAATAGCTTCGCCATACCGAATTGCAGAAGGCAAAGGCCGGTGACGACACGAAGCAGGCTCAGCACCTGCTGACGCCACGGCGTCATAAAATTCTCCATGGGCTAACTCCGGTTACGACTTGTTGCGGGCAGTAGCGTCAACGCTCCACGGGCCCGGACCCGCGGCACAGATGTAGATAAAGACGAATGAGTAAAGCGCTGCGAGTTCGCCGCCGTTCACCAGCGGATGAAAGCCTCTCGGCATAGCGTGCCAGCCGAAATAAGCAACGGCACAGAAGCCGGAAAGGATGAATGCGACCGGCCGCGTGAACAGCCCGATCACGAGTAGCGGTCCGAGAATGAGTTCGAGCAAACCGGCATAGCCGCTCGGCGAAGCCATGACGACTTTGTTGAAAGGATGCTCCGGATACGCGAGATATTTCGCAGTGCCATGTGCTGTCAGCATTAAACCGGACATGATCCGCAGGATGCTCAAAAGCTGCGGACGCCAGGGCGCGAGAAAGTTTTCCATCTGGGGGAATCTCCAAAGTTAAGACCGCATAATCGGTATCAACTTTGGTCTAAGGTCAATACTGCGCAGTGCAAACGCACGCTTTCAGTTTTGCGGTGCGAAAAGATTGACGCCCTACTTCTTTTCCTCGCGCTCGTCCATCTCGAACGGCCCGCCCTCTTTCTTCCACTTCGAAAAGCCCCCTTCGATATGCGCGACCGGCTTCAAACCCATGCGCTGCGCCGTTTGCGCTGCAAGCGCGGAACGCAACGCACCTGCACAAAAAAACACGAACTTCTTGTCCTCGGCGAAGACCGGCTTGTGATAGGGGCTGTCCGGATCGATCCAGAATTCGAGCATACCGCGCGTGCAGTGAAACGCTCCGGGGATGCGACCATCGCGGCGGATTTCGCGAATGTCGCGAATATCGACCAGCAAAGTGTCGTCGCGGCCGACCAGTGCGAATGCTTCCTTGGTTGGGATGGTCTCGATCTCACTCATAGCTTCGTCGACCATCTGCTTGTGGCCGAGCGTAATCTTCTGCGGCATTCAAATTACTCCCTGCGGACAACCTAGTCCCGCGCCGCTGCGGGTCAAGTTGCCCGCAATTACGCAGGGTGGCACCCTCCGCCAAAATCGGAATCGTTCAAATGTTAGGTCTCTCCAATCTCGATACTCTTGCCTTTGGCTGGTTCGTCCTCGCCTGGGCGATCCACGCGCTGATCGTCGAGCGTTCGGAATGGCGCAAGCGCAGCCTGAATTACCGGATGGATATGTCGCGGCAGGAATGGATGCGCCAGATGCTCGCGCGCGACGTTCGCATCGTCGATACGCAGATCATGGCGTCCCTGCATCAGGGCACGGCCTTCTTCGCAACCACTTCCCTGTTCGCGATCGGCGGTGCGCTTGCGCTCCTGCGTTCGACCGACGAAGTGATGGATATTTTTCGTGCGCTGCCTTTTGCCGCCCAGGTCACGCGTAGCGTGTTCGAGGTCAAGGTGGTCGGGCTGCTCGTGATCTTCGTCTATGCGTTTTTCAAGTTCGCCTGGTCGTACCGTATGTTCAATTATGTTGCGATCCAGATAGGCGCGACACCGCCGTCTCGCGAGGCGAAAAGCAAATCCGCGCGCAATCACGTCGATCGCATCGCGCGTATGATCACGGTCGCGGGACGCCACTTCAACCGCGGCCAGCGCGCGATCTTCTTTGCGCTGGCCTATCTCGGCTGGTTTGTGAACGGCTATGTATTCGCGACAGCCACCGCGGCAGTCTTGTTCGTCATTCTCATGCGCCAGTTCGGACCTACGGCGCGGTGGCTTTTCGACGAGTAGTTACGCGACCCTCGTTTCCGGCACCGCGCTTGAGCGCTGCACCAAAAAATCCGCGATCTTCCCCGCCGTTGCGGAATCGAACAGCAAGCGCCGGTGACCGAGCTTCTCAAGAGCGATGAGTTGCGCGCCGGGCCAGTTCGCGGCCCACTTCTCGCCGGTAACGAAACGCACCATCGCATCGTCCTTCGAGTGTACGATAAGCGCGGGAATTTCGAGCGAAGCGATCTTCGGCAACAACTCTATTTCTTCAGGACGGAAGCCAACCACGCGTTTCAGTTCCTCGAACAGCTTTTCCTTACGCGCGTCATCCATGCCGAAACGCTTGGCGATAGCATTGAGCATATAGGTCGGGCCGGTCGGTGCTGCGATCACAACCGCACGCTCTGCTTTCAGCCAGCCTTGGGCGATCGCAAACGTCATCGCGGCACCGCCGAGCGAATGACCCGCAACCGCGCGCACCGGACCCATCGCCTTTGCAACACCAGCGACAGCCTGCGCCGCGAGCGGAATGGTCGACTGCGTACCGCCGGATTTACCGTGTGCCGGCAGATCGAATGCGACGACAGCCTGCCCGCGCTTCACGAGTGCCGCGATGATCGCATCGAAGCAATGATGATCGTCTTCCCAGCCGTGCACGACCAGCACCGCCGGGCCATCGCCCCAGCGCCATGCCTGCACCCAGGTATCGGACACGAGACCGATACCGCCGCCGACCGGAATGCGCATCGACTCAGTGGGCGCCGGAAGATCGGGCCGCTCGCGCGCAATCAAAAGCGGACGCTTGGGTTTAAGAAAATTCTGCACGAAACGCTTCTGAAAGCGCTCCGGGGCAATCTTGCCGTAGCTGCGCAGAAGAAACATACGCAATGCGTTGTTCAAATTCGGAATGCTGGAGCGTGCCATGACTAGGCTCCTTTCAATGGAGGATTTTTCTGTAAAGCTTCGAACGCGCGCAGCGTGTGCAGGCGGGCCTTTTCGTCGCCCATCAGGCGAACGCGCAAGAGATGCGAAAGTCCGAGGCCGTCGATCGCGGCAGCCGTCGCGTATTCATCCGCCTGCGGCAGCGCCACGGCAACGAGACGGCGAATGAACTCATAGAACTCGCCGTTATGCTTCGCGGCCTGATCGCGTACCGGGCCCGGCACATCGTCGTATTCGAAATGGGCCGCGAGAATCGGGCAACCGCCCTTGCCCGAACCGAGGCCGGGATGCTCGATCCAGTCGAGCCAATTCCTGAAGAAGATTGCGAGGCGCTTCGGCTTGTCTTTCTCCGCGCGGATCGGTGCGATCACGACTTCGGTGAAGCGCTCGGCCGAGCGCACCAGCACTTCGACCTGCAAGGATTCCTTGGATTTGAAATGGGCGAACAGGCCGCTCTTCGACATCCCGAGCCGGTCCGCGAGCGGACCCAGCGTCACCGCGCCAATACCGTTCTCGCTCGCGAGTGCCGCCGCCTCGTCCAGAATGCGGACACGCGTGCGCTCGCCCTTGGAAGCGTCCGGCCCGAGGATTTCCCGGCCGTCTTCGGTCTGGAGGGTCTGGCCTTTTTTGAGTGCCTTCACGATCATGCCCATTTAATAGCACGACCGTTCGTTTTATTCAAGGACAAGGCTGCCATGCCAAAATGGCAGCCGTCTTTGCGCTGAGCCCGCGTAAGGCCCTCTAAAGCCTTGGAAAACGGCTTCTATGAGCCGTATGTAGCGAACTACCGGTCCCACTCCGGCGCCCAGGACGGGCTGACCAGACGGCCGTCTGCTTTCGCGAGCCCCCTGATCTCGATCATCTCGGCCGGCGATAGCTGAAAGTCGAAGATTTCCGAGTTCTCGGTGAGCCGCTCGATCTTGCTGGTGCGCGGGATCGCGACAATCCCCTGCTGCACGAGGAAGCGCAGACAAATCTGCGCTTCGGACTTCTTGTGCGTGCGGCCGATTTTCGCCAGCACCGGATCGCCGACGGCTTTCCCCCGCACGATCGGCGAATAAGCGGTGACGGAAATCCCCTTCGCCTTGCAGGCAGCGATCACCTTCGACTGATCGAGATAGGGATGCAGCTCGACCTGGTTGGTCGCAATCGGCTCGGTCGAATACTGCGCGGCGTGATCGACCAGCGTGCTCGTGAAATTCGAGATGCCGATATGTTTCGCCATGCCGTCGCGCTTCGCCTTGCACATCGCGGCGATGGTCTGATCGAGCGGCACCGCAGAATTCGGCCAGTGAACTAAAAGCAGATCGACATAGTCGAATTTCAGCCGCACGAGACTTTCGCGCGTCGAGCGCAACACATCGGCTGGCGCAAGATTTGTGTACCAGACCTTGGTGGTCAGAAAGATTTGCTCACGCGGCAAGCCGGATTTGCGGATGCCCTCGCCTACCTCGCGCTCGTTTTCATAAGCCTGTGCGGTATCGACGTGGCGATACCCGAGCCGCAGTGCCTGTTCGACGATGCGCTTGCAGACATCGCCGCGAATATCCCAGGTTCCGAGACCGAGCAGCGGAATGTTGGCGCCGTTGGCGGTGGCAGTCTCGGCGAAGGGCATTAAAGCTCCTATTTCCTCTTAGACGCCTCATATCGCGCTTTGGTTTCCTCGTTCGGCGGATAAAGTCCGGGAAGTTTCGCGCCTTTGAGCACTTCGTCGGCGGCCCAGGCTTCAAACGCCTCCTGCTCCACCGCATCCTTGGCAACGGCTTCGACAAGTTTCTGCGGCACGCAGACCGCGCCGTCGTTATCGGCAACGATCACATCGCCGGGAAACACGGCAACACCGCCGCAGCCGATCGGCTCCTGCCAGTTCACGAACGTAAGTCCCGCGACCGAAGGCGGCGCCGCAACCGCCGCGCACCAAAATGGAAAACCGACTGCCTTCACGCCGTCGCCGTCGCGCACCGCGCCATCGGTGACAAGCCCCGTCACTTTCTTCACTTTCATGCGCGCGACCAGAATGTCGCCGAAGATACCGGCAGTAGTAATACCCATCGCATCGGCAACCGCGATCACGCCTTCCGTCATATCTTCGATCGCGCCACGGGTCGAGCGCGGGCTCGCCCAGCTTTCGGGAGTCGCGAGATCTTCGCGCGCCGGAACGAAGCGCAGCGTGAACGCCTCGCCGACAATGCGCGGCGTGCCTTCGATCAGCGGCTTCGGCCCGCGCATGAAGCTTGAGCGCACGCCTTTCTTGAGCAGCACCGTGGTCAACGTCGCAGTAGAAATTTTCTCGAGGGTTTTCTTCAGATCGGCTGAGAGCGGCATCGGTCTTGCTTCCACTTAAATATTGAGAATGCTGAGGAGATAGATCGCGCGGCGCGCGGTCTCGGTGTTCATGCAGCTTGCGCTGGTCGGGATCGCAAGCGAGCCTTTAATGACGTCGGCATAGAACTCGCATTGCAGTTTACGTGATTCAATCCACGCGCGTTGCACGTCGCGCAGTTGCGTTTTCAGCTTGCCTTCAAAGGCACCCTGCAAGCGGCGATAGGTCTCGTTCAGAATGTCATCCCAAACCAATTGCTCGCGGCGATAGCAATCCGCCTGCCCGTGCGTGGACTGGCCCTCGGGCGTTTCAAGGCAGCGGTCGGCGATAATGCCGATGCAAAGCTCGGCCCCTTCGTCGGATTCCTTTTCCTTGATGCAGCTTTGGATCGCCTGCGAGTCGTCCGCACGCAGTTTCTGCTGCGCGTTCGCGACACCGAAAAATGCGAATAGTGCAAGTAGAAAAACGGCCGTTCTCATTTCCGCCCCGCTTTATATTTCTCGTAGCCGGCAGCCCTTAGCTGGCACGCAGGGCACGCACCGCAACCATAACCCCATTCGTGCTTCTGGGTACGGTCGCCCATATAACAGCTGTGGGTTTCCTCAATCACAAGCTCCGCGAGCGGCTTGCCGCCGATCCGCTCGGCAAGTTCGAACGTCGCCGCCTTGTCGATCCACATCATCGGCGTATGCAGCACGAAGCGCCGGTCCATGCCGAGGCCGAGCGCAAGCTGCATCGCCTTGATGGTGTCGTCCCGGCAATCCGGATAGCCGGAGTAATCCGTCTCGCACATACCGGCCACAAGATGCCTCAAGCCCCGCCGGTAGGCGACCGCGCCTGCGAAAGCAAAAAAGATCAGATTGCGTCCCGGCACGAAGGTCGAAGGCAAACCGTGCGTCGTCATTTCGATCTGCACGTTACGCGTCAGCGAAGTTTCGGAAATCGCGCCCAGCGCATCGATGTTAACAACATGATCCTCGCCGAGCCGCGTCTTCCATTTCGGATCGAGCGAAGCCAGCTGCTCCAGAATCCGCGGGCGTACCGTCATCTCGATGCCGTGGCGCTGGCCGTATTCGAAGCCGATGGTTTCCACGCGCGGAAAGCGCGTCAGCGCCCAGGCGAGCGAAACGGTGGAGTCCTGCCCGCCGGAAAAAAGGACGAGCGCGCCTTCGGATGTTTCTGGTTCGGCCATTCGGGGCGGATGATTAGCACGCCCCGCGACAGTGCCAAGCCTGTTCGGGAGGCAGCTACTTCGTCTTCTCGAACAATTCGCGCCCGATCAGCATCCGGCGGATTTCCGACGTACCGGCACCGATTTCATAGAGCTTGGCGTCCCGCAAAAGCCGTCCGGTCGGGTAATCGTTGATGTAGCCGTTGCCGCCGAGGCACTGGATCGCGTCGAGCGCGATTTTGGTCGCGTTCTCGGCCGCGAACAGGATCGCACCTGCTGCGTCTTCGCGCGTGGTCTCGCCGCGATCGCAGGCACGCGCGACGGTATACACATAAGCTTTCGCCGCGTTCATCGTCACATACATATCTGCGAGCTTAGCCTGCATGATCTGGAAGGTGCCGATCGGCTGGCCGAATTGCTTGCGCTCATGAAGGTAGGGAATAACGGCATCGATGCAGGCCTGCATGATGCCGGTGGAGCCCGCGGCCAGCACCGCGCGTTCGTAATCGAGTCCCGACATCAACACGCGCACCCCTTCGTTCAGCGCGCCTACGATATTTTCCTCCGGCACCTCGCAATCCTGAAATACCAGTTCGCAGGTGTCGGAGCCGCGCATACCGAGCTTGTCGAGTTTCTGCGCGGTCGAAAAACCTTTCATCCCCTTCTCGATGAAGAAGGCGGTAATGCCGCGCGGACCCGCGTTCGGATCGGTCTTCGCGTAGACCACGAGCGTGTCCGCCTCCGGCCCGTTCGTGATCCACATCTTGTTGCCGTTGAGAATATAGCGGTCGCCCTTCTTGTCAGCCCGCGTTCTCATGCCGACGACATCCGAACCAGCGCCCGGCTCGGACATCGCGAGCGCGCCGACGTGCTCGCCCGAAATCAGCTTCGGCAGATATTTTTTCTTCTGGTTGTCGTTCGCGTTGCGCCGGATCTGGTTCACGCAAAGGTTGGAATGCGCGCCGTAAGACAAACCGACCGAAGCGGAAGCGCGGCTGATTTCTTCCATCGCAACGCAATGCTCAAGATAGCCGAGGCCGGAGCCGCCGAATTCTTCTTCAACTGTGAGACCCAGCAGCCCGAGATCGCCGAGCTTTGGCCACAGGTCGCGCGGAAACTTGTTGGTGGCGTCGATTTCAGCGGCGCGCGGCGCGATTTCCTTCTGCGCGAAGGAAAGCGTGGTCTGCCGCAGCATATCGCAGGTCTCACCGAGCGCGAAATCTAACCCTGGTGCGCGGTTGGGGATCATAGTTACGCTCCTTGCGCGGTCATCGCGCCCTTGCCTTCGAGAAACATCATGGTCGCAAGCATACGGCCGATTTCGGTCTCGACCCCGTCTTTCACGGCGAAGACCGCGCTCTCTGCAATGGTCAGCGTGCGGCCCGGACGAACGACGCGGCCGCGCGCGATGAAGCGCTCGCCTGCCGCGGGCGCCATCATGTTGTATTTGAATTCGACCGAGAGAATGCCCGCGTCCGGCGACAGCAGTGTCGAAGAAGCAATGCCACACGAAGTGTCGGCAATCGAAGTAATCACGCCGCCATGCAGGAACACGTTCTGCTGGCAGAGGTCGTCGCGGTAAGGCAATTCGAGATCGCAGGTGCCCGGCGAAAGCGCAGCAATACGAGCGCCGATCATGCGCATGAAACTCTGGCGCTCGAAAATTTCGCGCGACTTCTTTTCCCACGCCGGATTGCGCGGCTCGAAGCGCGCAATGCTGCCGCGCGAGCTTGCGCCCGCCATTGGCCTTCCTCCTGCAAACCACGTTTCTTGTCTTTTCTTTCCATACGGTAGCGTATGGTATTTTGGCCGTCAATCGGATAAGTATTGGCAATGCCCCAGACCTCCCGCGCAAAAAAACTGCCGCGCCTCGACAAGCGCGCATGGATCGCCGCCGCCTTTGCGGAACTTGCAGCCCATGGTTGGGACGGCGTCCGGGTGGAACCGATGGCAGCAATGCTCGGCGTTACGAAAGGTAGCTTTTACTGGCACTTTGCCGACCGCGACGCGCTCTTCGCCGCGATGTTTATCCGCTGGGCCGAGGGCCGCGTCCGCGCGATCAGAAACGAAACGGTGGACGACGCCGATCCGCGCGCCCTGCTCTATCGCCTGATCGATCTTTACGCGCGCGGCCCAAACACGAACGGTCTTGCAATCGAGCTTGCGATCCGCGGGCTGACTAGATCCGACAGCCGGGCCGCGGATGCCGTTGCGATGGTCGATGGCGAGCGCCTCGCCCGCGTCTCCGCATTATTTGCAAAGCTCGGCAGCAAAACTTCCGAGAGCGAAGCAAAGGCCTTTCTGTTCTATGCCTTCGTGTTCGGACAAAGTCTCATTGCCGGCCGCCGCGATGCTTCGCTACGGGCAGCCGCTTCCGCGCTGATTGTCGAGTAGAACTTAAGCGCGCTGGCGCTCGGGCAACGGCTTCTGGAGGAGCTTCGTGATCTCAGCCGGCCGCACCGGTTTCGAGAAGAGATAACCCTGGATCTGCTGACAGCCCGCAGCGCGCACAAAGCGATGCTGGGCTGGCGTCTCGACGCCTTCCGCGGTCACGGCAAGACCGAGTGCACGGCCGAGGCGCGCGACGCACTCGACGATCGCCGCCGCGTCTTCCTTGACGCCGAGATTCTGTACGAAGCTCTGGTCGATCTTGATCTTGTCGATCGGGAAGCTGCCGAGATAGCCGAGTGAAGAATAGCCGGTGCCGAAATCGTCGATCGCGAAGCGGATGCCGAATTCTCGCAGTTCGTGCAAATCGAACATCACGTCATCGCTTGCGTTGAGCAACATACCCTCGGTGATTTCGATTTCCAGGCGGCGCGGGTCGAGGTCGGTCTCCTCCACCACCCGCTTCACGCGCTCGGCGAGATTCGAGTGCCGGAAGTTCGACGGCGACATATTCACCGCGACCGAAATCTCCGGCCATTGCTTGGCGTGCTCGCAGGCCTTCCGCAGCACCCACTCATCGAGCTTCACGATCAGTCCGGATTTCTCGGCGACGTGGATGAAATCCGCCGGCGGCACCATTCCGCGTTCCGGATGTTGCCAGCGCACCAGCGTTTCCACGCCTTCCAGGCGCTCGCCGTCCGCCGAATAGAGCGGCTGATAGAGCGTGAAGAATTCGTCATGCCACATCGCGCGTTCCATATCGCGCTCGATCGCACGGCGGCTTTGCAGCACGTTTTCGTCTGCCGGATCGAACAAGCGGTACGTGCCACGGCCTTCGGCTTTTGCTTTGTAAAGCGCGATATCCGCGCGGCGGAGCAATTCTTCCGGCTCGTTGCCGTGATCGGGCGCGAGCGAAATCCCGAGCGTGACGCCGACGTGCAGAATGTGCTCGCCAGCAGTAACCGGCTGGCGCACCGTATCGATGATGCGCTCCGCAATGCGGGCGATTTCGTCGGTCTTGGAAATCGGCGTAAGAATCGCGAATTCATCGCCGCCGAAACGGACCGTCATCGCCTTCGAACCGAGAATGCCTTCAAGCCGCTCGCCTACCATCGCAAGCAATTCGTCGCCGACCGGATGGCCGAGCGTGTCGTTGATGTCTTTGAAGCCATCGAGGTCGAGAAAGAATAGCGCGAGCTTCTGACCCGGAGCGAGCGTAGGAATCTGCGCCTTCAGCGTCTCGACCAGGCGAAGACGGTTCGCAAGGCCGGTGAGCGGATCGCGATAAGCCATTTCGACGGCGCGGCGTTCGCTGATGGCAAGTTCTTGCGTGGACTTGCGCATGGTGCGAAGCACGATGAGGGTTACAAAACCGAAGAACAGCGTGATGACGCCGAGCGCAGGCGCGATGCGCGCAAGGATCGCGCTACCCGGTGTATTCGCACGCCAATAAAACCACACCGGCGTCTCGCCCACCTGCATCATGAGTTCAAAGGCAGTCTCTCCGTCCTGCGCGCGGTTTGCACCATCGACGCGCAACCCGCGGATTGCCATCTCGCGCTCGACTTCCCGGATCATGTGCTGATCGATGAAAGCAATCACACCGACAGTCGGGTTCGTCAAAGAATGGTTGTCATTGCGCATCAATGCAGGCGGCGCGGCAACGGCGGCAATAATCGCCGGACGATCGTCGATACGCGTGAACATGGAACGATAGACCGGCGCCGGTGGCGGGATCGTTTCCCCGGCCGCAGCCAGAAGATCGCCGATCGCGGTCGCGCCTTCGAAATGCGTACGCGCTTCGCGAACCAGCTCGAGCAGTTTCGGATCGACATCGAGTTTTGTCAGGTTGCGGACAAGCATTCCGCCTATGCTGGAATAGATCGGCTTGTCTTCACCGCCGAGTACAAATGCGACATCGTAGAGCCCGCCCTGATACAGACGCGCACCGAAATGGCGATGCAGCCAACGCGTCTGCTCGGCCGTCGGTGAATTCGAATTATCGGAGATCGTAAGGCCGGTGAGATCGCTGCGCATACGGATATCGATGCCGCTCAGCGTCGCCTTCAGGAGTTCGTGCTCGCGCGCGGTTGCGCTCTGATCGACACGCTCGGCAACGAGCATGACAACGCCAAGCAGCGCCGCCATGGCCGCAGCCACGAGCAGGCCTACAACGGCGACGAGTTGATCGCCGACCCAGCGTTTATCGAGCAGCTTCCCCATGATTCCCATTGCTCTTTTGGGAAGAACGCTAGGGCGGCGCTGCTTAATGTGGGGTCAGCGGACAACGCAAAAGGGTCTTACTGGTTAAGGTCCGGTTAACCGGAACTTATCCAAGCCGGAACCACCAGGTTGCAAAGCCGAGAAAAGAGAAAAAGCTCAAAACGTCGGTCGCGGTGGTGACAAAAACCGCGGACGCCACCGCCGGATCGTATCCGGCACGCTGCAACGCAAGCGGAATGAGCATACCGGCGAGTCCCGCACCGCACATACTGATGATCAGGGCTGCTGCAATCACCGCGCCGAGATGTGTATTGCCGAACCAAAGACCGGCCGCGGTGCCGAGCAAGGCCGCGACCGCAAGTCCATTGAGAAAGCCGACCCCCAGCTCGCGGAAAGTAATGCGCGAAGTATTGCGCTCGGTAAGTTCCTGGGTCGCAATCGCTCGAACCGTAACGGTCATGGCCTGTGTTGCGGCGTTGCCGCCAAGCGAAGCGACGATCGGCATCAGCACCGCAAGCGCCACCATCTGTGCGATTGAGGTCGAAAAATATCCGATGATCGCGGCCGAAGAAAACGCCATGACCAAATTGAGCACGAGCCATGGCAGGCGCGAGCGCGCGGCATAAAATACCGAGTCGGAGATTTCTTCGTCGCTTCTGACGCCGCCGAGCGCCATGATGTCTTCGGCGGCCTCTTCCTCGATGACGTCCACGACATCGTCGAACGTCAACACGCCGACGAGCTTGCCGTCATCGTCCACCACCGGCGCGGAAACGAGATTGTAGCGCTCGAACGTGCGCGCGGCCTCTTCCTGGTCGGCCGTTGCCTGCACGACGCGCCAGTCGCCAATCATGATGTCGGAGATTTTCACCGGACGCTGCGCGCGCAGCAATTTGTCGAGCGGCACCGCGCCGACGAAGCGCTTGTCTTCGTCGGTCACGAAAATCGCGTAAAAATCGTCCGGCAGGTCCGCGTCCTCGCGCGCGTAATCGATGGTCTGGCCGACAGTCCATTCCGGCGGCACCGCGACGAAGTCCGTCTGCATACGGCGGCCCGCGGATTCCTCCGGATATTCGAGGCCGCGCGCAAGTTCCTGCCGTTCTTCCTCTGGCAATTGCTCGAGAATTTCGGCTTTGTCTTCTTCCGTAAGGTCTTCGAGGATTCGGACTGCGTCGTCGGATTCCAGATCGCGAACGCCTTCGGCGACGATTTCGTTCGGCAGTTCTTCGAGGATTTCCTCACGCACCGTGTCGTCGACTTCGGTGAGCGCGGCGAAGTCGAAGTCGGCACCCAGCAACGCGACGAGTCGCGGCCGCGCATCGGCGGGCAGCGCTTCGATCAGATCGCCGAGATCGGACTCATGCAGATCGCCTGCAAGCGCGCGGATCTGCGGCTGGTCGGAGGCCTCGACCGCGCGAGAAATTGCGTCCAGAAACTCCGCCGCAACCTGGCCCTCCTCATCTCTGAGCGGCAGAAGAAGATCGGCATCGCGCGTGCCGGCGAGGCTTTCGGCCACGGGCATATCGGCGAATCTCCTTCACGGAAGGGCTGCTGGATGATTTCGTTTTAGGCAGCGCTATCCATGAACGCAAACGGCCCGCCTTGCGCGTTTTGCCGCGCCGCGGGCCGTCTGATCGTTCGAAAGCCTGGTGCGGTCGAAAGGACTCGAACCTTCACGGTGTTACCCGCTACCACCTCAAGGTAGTGCGTCTACCAATTCCGCCACGACCGCAGGAACCAAGCCGCGAGGGCTTAACAAATAGAGGGGGTGGCCTCAAGCCCGACGGGCGATTTAGCGCATTGTTGCGGGGCGCGGCAGCAGCCGGGTCACGGAAACGGCAATGGCACTGCCCTCGACCACGACGGTGCCCTTGGCCACCGGCATATTATTGGCGAGAATCGTGACCTCATCGTCCTCGGTGGCGGTCAATTCGATGATGGCGCCGCGGCCCATACGGAGAAGCTGGTGGATAGGCACCATGGATTCGCCCAGCATCACCGATATGTCGCACTGAACGTCGTCGATCTTGGCCAAAACCGCATCCCCCGAGAAAACCCCGGTAAAATCAGCACATCTATGGTTAGCGAGAGGTTAACAACCGCAACCGGCCTCCCGATTCCGCCGGTTTCCGGAAAGCCGGCGCCGGAATGGCGCCTGTCCGCCGGTCTGGCCGGGTACGAGGCCACGCTGGCCGAGATGGAGTCGCGGGTCGCGGCAATCGCGAGCGGCAACGCACCCGAATTGGTCTGGCTGCTCGAACACCCTGCCCTGATCACCGCGGGCACCAGCGCCGGCGAAGGCGAGTTGCTCGTCTCCGATCGATTTCCTGTCTTCAAGACCGGCCGTGGCGGACGCTACACCTATCATGGGCCGGGCCAACGGGTCGGCTATGTGATGTTGGACCTGAAAGCGCGCGGCGGAGATGTCCGCAAATTCGTCCACAGTCTTGAAGAATGGCAGATCCGAACGCTGGCTGCATTTGACGTGACTGCCGGTCGCCGCGAGGGCCGCATCGGCGTCTGGGTTGAGCGGCCAGATAAGGGCGAAGGCTTTGAGGACAAGATCGCAGCACTCGGCATTCGCGTGCGCAAAGGCGTCACCTTTCATGGCGTCAGCCTGAACGTCTCGCCGGACCTTTCGCACTTCGAAGCGATCATGCCCTGCGGAATTTCCGAGCAGCGCTATGGCGTCACTTCGCTTGCCGATCTCGGCGTCAAAGCGAGCATGGCGGAAGTTGACGACGCGCTGCGCGAGAAATTTGCGGAAGTGTTCGGTTAAATTGTCGGCAGCATTCCGAACTTCTCTCCCGCAGGACAAAGCGCGAGCAGCTTCGGATCGCCGTCGCTCACTTCGACGCGCGTGACCAGCGCAGAAGGCGGGCCCTGCCAGCACGCCTTGACCAATTTCTCGACCGCGTCGCCGCTTCCCTCTGCGAGTGCCTCGACCGAACCGTCGCGGCGATTCCGCACCCAGCCTTCGAGACCGTGTAGTTCTGCCTGCAACTCCACAAAAGCGCGATAGCCGACGCCCTGCACTTTTCCTTTGATCGAGAGATGCACGAGCTTTTTCATTTTAAACGCCGCGACGTTGCCGGTCCCTGCTTCGCAAGATAATCGACATAATCGGCGGGAAGGTTCCATTCCTTAGCCGCCGCCACGATTTTTTCGACATAACCGGGCGGTGTCGCGACGGTCTTGTTGCCGCTTGCAAGATAAATCAGCGCACGCAAAAGCCGCTCATTGTATTTGATCGGTAGTTGCACCGCACGATAGAGACCGCCGGCTACATCCTCATAACGGTCGAGCGCTGCAATTTCCTTCGGCCCGACTTTCCAAAGTACGCCATGCACGAACGAGCCGGGCCACGGAATAACGGTCGCAAAACCGGACGCAGCGATCACATATTTATAAGAACGCAAGGACGCCGCGCCGTAAGCCTCGGCTTGCGGACACAGGCGCGCCATGTGCGCGCGATCCATGTTGGAGCCGTAAGCGAAATAAAGACGGGTGCTCACGAAAACGGCGACTTCGGCCGTTCTGCGGGCGGCGCTGCCACCGCCGGAACTGCGGGCGTTTCAGGCGTCAGGCTCGGCCGCGTTGCCGTGACGATCGAATAGATCACTGCGATCAGCGAGAACAGCAGCGGCAACCCGATAAAAAGAAACAGCAGCAACGAGATCAGGAAAATATCGCCGGTGAAAAGCGTGTTGATGAACAAGACCGCGAAGATCGTCCCGATCAGAGAGACGCTCGGTTCCTTCGGATCAGCGGTATCCGTCACCGGTGCCGTCGAAGCGGCGACGAGGTTGATCATCAGAACGATGCTCGCCGCGTAGATAAACGCAATTGTCGCAGCAACCACATATCCTCGGCCCGCATCGCGTAGCCGTTTGGCGTGCGCTACGAACCAGATCCACGTCAGTGCGATCTGCAAACCCAGATAAGGCCACATACCGACACGCTTGATCGCGCCGCCATCGAGCACGGAACCCGCAAGAATATTGACGGCATAAATGGCGATGACGATAATTGCGAAAGGCTGCGGTTTGATCGTCCCTTTCGGAGAGAACAGGAGATCAAAATAGTTCATCGCGTCACGCAAACTCTAGAATAACCGCGTCAACCGCGAGACTGTCGCCTGCTTTTACGGCCACCTTCTTCACGGTCGCATCGCGCTCGGCGCGGATCACGTTCTCCATCTTCATCGCTTCAACGATAGCAAGCTGGTCGCCAACTTTGACTTCCTGCCCTTCCTTGACTGCGATCGACACGACAAGACCGGGCATCGGGCACAACACGACCTTGCCGCTGTCGCCGGCCTGCTTCACCGGCATCAGCTTCGCAGCCGCGGCCTCAAGTTCGGTGTAAACATAAGCCGTCACCTGCGCGCCGCGGAAGGAAAGCTTGAATCCGTTCGCAACCGGCCGCACCTGCACCGCGACATTTTCCTTGTCGACAGTGCCGGTCCAGACGCTTACTCCCGGCTTCCAGTCGGATTTCAGTTTCACGAAATGCGTGGTCTCGCCGTCGGCGAGAAAATTGACCTGAATAGCGTCGTTGTTTCTGTAAACTTCAAGCGGATACTCGGCGGCGTTCAGCCAGACCGCACGGCGGCGGTCGCGCTGCACGATACGGCCCATCATCTGGCCGGAGGTGCGCCGCTTGCGCTCGCCGAGCGTGAGGTCCATTGCGGCAGCAACGGCCGCGACGACGGTTGCAACATCGCCGACTGGCGCCACACCCTTGAAGCCGTCCGGATATTCTTCCGCGATGAAACCGGTCGAAAGCGCGCCCTTGCGCCATCGCTCGTGCTGCATGAGGGCAGCGAGGAACGGAATGTTGTGGCCAACGCCATCGACCACGAACTCATCGAGCGCTTTTGCCTGCGCGTCGATCGCTTCCATGCGCGTTGGCGCGTGCGTGACCAGCTTCGCAATCATCGGATCGTAGTAGAGCGAAATCTCGCCGCCTTCGTAGACGCCGGTGTCGTTGCGTACCGTCACATCGCCGATTTTGCTTTCCGCAGGCGGACGGTAGCGTGACAGACGCCCGATGGAAGGCAGGAAGCCGCGATACGGGTCTTCGGCATAGATGCGGCTCTCGACCGCCCAGCCGTTCAGCTTCACGTCGCTCTGCTTGATGAGTAGTTTTTCGCCGTAGGCAACGCGGATCATCTGCTCGACCAGATCGACACCGGTAATCAGCTCTGTCACCGGATGTTCAACCTGCAAGCGCGTGTTCATTTCGAGGAAGTAGAAGCTCTTATCCTGCCCCGCGACAAACTCGACCGTGCCCGCGGTGTCGTAATCGACGGCTTTCGCCAAAGCCACCGCCTGCTCGCCCATCTTCTTGCGGGTCGCTTCGTCAAGCAACGGCGACGGCGCTTCTTCGATGACCTTCTGGTTGCGGCGCTGAATCGAACATTCGCGCTCGCCGAGATAAATCACGTTGCCGTGCTTGTCGCCGAGCACCTGAATTTCGATGTGGCGCGGATTGACGATGAACTTCTCGATGAAGACGCGGTCGTCGCCGAAAGAAGACTTCGCTTCCGATTTCGCTCGCGTGAAGCCTTCTTCGACTTCGTCTTTCGAGTGCGCGATGCGCATACCCTTGCCGCCGCCGCCGGCAGAGGCCTTGATCATGACCGGATAGCCGATCTCGCCGGCAATCTTGACCGCGTGCTTTGCGTCTTCGATCACGCCGAGGAAGCCCGGCACGGTCGAAACTTTCGCCGCGGCCGCCGCCTTCTTGGATTCGATCTTGTCGCCCATCGCCTCGATGGCGCGGACATTCGGACCGATGAACGTGATCTTCGCGGCCTTCAGCGCTTCGGCAAAGGCCGCGCGCTCGGAGAGAAAGCCGTAGCCGGGATGCACCGCTTCCGCGCCTGTCCGCTTGCAGGCGTCGATGATCTTTTCAATAACGAGATAGGACTGCGCCGCGGGCGGCGGACCGATATGGACGGCTTCGTCGGCCATCTCGACGTGAAGCGCATCCTTGTCCGCGTCCGAATAGACGGCGACGGTGGCAATGCCCATGCGCTTCGCGGTCTTGATGACCCTACACGCGATCTCGCCGCGATTGGCGATCAGTATTTTCTTGAACATACCCGGCCCGTACTGACGCAACCCCCTTTTGTTTGCGGCGCAATATGACCTTTGTCAATTAGCCGGGGCCGCTGCTTCGCCCAAACCGCCCGCAAAAGCGATCATTGCAGCCGAGGCGGCCCCGCCGGCGATCAAGGGAGCGAGCAAGCCCATAGCCAATGGCCAGCGGAATTCGCGGGGTCCGGCACTCCAGGCCAGCCCGAACTTCAGGAGGTTGTTTGAAAGGGCGGCAAGCCAGAGCCCGGCCGCCGCCGTCATCGGCGAGATACGATCTTTGCCCAGCTCGGCCATAGAGAATGTCGCCGGATCGACGCTGACCGCTCCTCCGACGAAGGCCGCCGCCAGCGCACCGGAGCTCCCGAGCCAAACCGAAAGCGCTTCTGTCAGAAAAATCGCGCCGCCAAGAAACGCCGCGAGCAGCAACGTCGCTTGCAGCGAAAACGGGTTCGCAATCTTGATCTCGACCGGCTTCGTGCGCTTGCCGTCGCCCCAGACCAGAAACGCAGCAATAACGACCGCGACAAGGATTGCGGCCAAGAGCGGCCCGGCGGCAAGTTTTGCGACGGCGAAATTCAACGCGGCAATCACCGCAATCATACGCGCGAGCGAAGACGCAGTAGCAAGGGCCACTCCCGCGCCGAGTAGCCCGCATCCACTCTTATTTTTATGTGCGTGCCGCGCGGCATCGACAGTCACCGAAGTCGAAGAGACTAGCCCGCCAATCGCCGACGAGAGCAGCATACCGCGCTTGGAGCCGAATACTTTCACCGCGACATAACCGAGGAAAGAAACCGCCGCGAGTACCACCGCGAGCAGCCAGACCTGGCGCGGGTTCACGCCGCCGAACGGACCGAAATTCTGATCCGGAATAAACGGCAACGCGAGAAACGTCATCGACAGGAGAATGATCGCGGCGCGCAATTCATTCCAGGTGATGCGCGAAAGCAGCCCATGCAACTGTTCACGAATGGCCAGGATCGCCATGACGGCGACACCTGCCGCGGCCGCGATGTTCTGGTCGCCGAGCAGCGCGTACACGCCGAGCATGAACGTAACCATGGCGGCCACGACAGTAGTGAAGCCGTAATTATCGTCCTCTGCGTTTTCACGCATCCGGAAAGCTGCAAACGCAGCGGTGAAAATCAAAAGTGATAATGCGATCAGGACGCCCGCCCCGGTCGGGTCTTTCAAAGCCCGCGCGATCAGGCCGACGATTCCGCCGAGCAATCCGATGAGTGTAAAGGTGCGTATCCCCGCGGTGCGGGCGCCGCCCTCCGCTTCGCGCTCACGCCAGCCGCGCTCGATGCCGACGAGTAGCCCAACGAGCGCCGCGACCGCAAGGCGGCGGACCAGATCCATCTCTTGAAAGAAATCGAAATCCAATAGCGAGGCTCCGCGGCTTGAGCGTTAGCCTCGTAAAACTACTCCGGCGACCTCGCCGGAATCAGGCGGCTCGGTCGAACGAACTCCTGAGCGACGGATCCGGTTCCGCGCCGTTATCGATGAGCGATAACAAAGCGCGTTCGGCGTTGGTCGGCCGTCCGTCGCGCATGATGTGCGAAGAGAGCCAGGCAAAACATTCGGAGGCGATCCCGTTCCCGGCATCGCGGCGGGGTTCACGAGCGAGTGCTTGCGCGCGTGCAGGCGTCTCCACACCCGAAGCGTTCAGGAGATAATTCACGATCGCACGGAAAAAGAGGTCGTCGAAGGAAGCGTGATTTTCGCCGCTTGCGACCGCGTCATGCAGGTCGAACAGCGCTTCAGCTTCCGCAGCCGAAATCGCGCCCTTGCCGGCCCCGAGAATCCTCCGCAACAGCGAGACATCGCTGGCATCGAGCGCGCGAGTAAAATGCACCCGGCCTCTCACAGCGGGCCCCTCGCCCGTAATGACCTCGTGCCATAACTCGCGGATCGCGAACGCAATAAGCGTCACCGGCAGATCTGAAGCGAGTTCGATGGTCCGGATCAGCGTTTCGATCCCGCCTTGTGTCGCGATGCGGCCCGACGGCGCGATTGCACCGATCAGCCAGTTGGCTTTTTCGGGAGTAATAACGCCAAGAGGCTCGGAGCGGCGCAACAGGTGGTCAGCTACCGCTTCCGCCATGAAACCGCGCCACTCAGGCGCCGGATCGGAAAACTCGAGGTCGAAAGCGATCAGCGCTTCGGCCTCGTTCCGGCCGCGCACACCATCGGGATAAACCTCCCGAAGAAGGGAAACCACATCGGAAGCGTCGATCCGCTTCGCAACCTGCCGCAACTGCTCCATGACGACCCCGAACGCTACAAAACACTGGGGAAGTCTCGGGCTTTTATGGTTTCCAGGAGTTTAATGAGACCGGCTTACGGCCGCTCAAAGTTGCGTCAAATGCGGGATGGCGGCGCAGTGTTGCCCGAATGCGTCACCGCAATCCCCGCTTGCAACACTTATGTCGTATCGCCGCGCAGGCCATATGGGTGCAAACAGTATCTGCAGGAGAAAAGTCATGGGAAATGTCACGGCGAAAAGCGCCGGCATCCACCACATCACCGGCATCACCGGCGACGGCAAGAAGAACTTCGGATTTTATACGAAGACGCTCGGCCTTCGCTTCGTGAAGCGCACCGTAAATTTCGACGACCCGAGCGCCTGGCACCTTTATTACGGCAATGAAGTTGGCGCACCAGGCTCCGCTCTCACCTTCTTCCTGTGGGACGGCGTGAAGCCGGGCCAACAGGGCATGGGCCAGGCAGTCGAAGTCGCCTATGCCGTGCCGAAAGGCTCGCTTGGCTATTGGAAAAAGCGCCTCGACGCGGAAGGATTTGCTTCAAGCGAAAGCGAGCGCTTCGGCGACAAATTGCTTTCATTGAATGACGCAGAAGGCATGAAGATCGAACTGGTCGAAAGCGCGACCGCCGCGAATGAGCAGGCTTGGGCCGAAGGCCCCGTCCCCGCCGAACACGCTGTGCGTGGGTTCTCGGGCGTTACTCTTCGCCCGCATAACGGCACGCGCACCGGCGAAGTACTCCGCGACGGCTTCGGCTACGCAGACGGCGGCAAAGACGGCGAGCGCCAGCGTTTTCTCGGGACCGCCGACATCGGCGCGCATATCGATGTCGTGATCGGCAAGGATCAGCCGCGCGGCGCGCAGGGTGCTGCCACCCTCCACCACGTCGCCTTCCGCGCGAAAGACGACGCGGAAGAAATCGAGTTCATGAACCGCATCCGCAATGTGCTCTGCCTGGACACCACAGAGCAGATCGACCGGATGTATTTCCACTCGGTTTACTTCCGCGAACCCGGCGGCATTCTGTTTGAGATCGCGACCGACAGCCCCGGCTTTACGTGGGACGAGCCGAAAGAGTCGCTCGGCACGGCGCTGAAGTTGCCGCCGTGGCATGAGAAAAACCGCGAGGCGATCGCAAAGGCGCTACCGCCGCTGGAATAAAACAGGCCTTCGCAGGAACGGTGAAAAAAAGGGCGCAGCTTCTGCTGCGCCCTTTCGCGTTACAGCGACCCCTAGGTAAGTCGGATCAGGCTGCTTCTTTGTTCTGCTTCTTGTTGTCGTTGTAATAGTAGTTCGCGTCCTTGCCGAGCACGAGGCGGCGCAGCACGCGGCGCATCCCTTCGCTCTTGCGGAGCGGCGAAACGGTCGCCTGCGCCGTACGCATCATCGCAACCTTCAGTGCATCGAGCGCGGGCATCGCGTTCGGTGCCGGCTGCGGCAAGCCCATGCTGCGCAGGAACGAATTGAAGACATAGAGATCGTTGCGGCGGCGGACTTCCTTCGTCTTCCACGTAATGGCAAGCGAAATCGAGTGGCTGCCGGCCGTGCGCACCCAGTGCGGCCACTGGTAAGGCACGAACACGCCGTCGCCCGGAAAGAGCTGGTGCGCAACGCCCTTCGTGTCGAACTTCGGATCGTATTTGATGTTGCGGTGCTTGGTTGCCGACGCTTCGAGTTCTTCGACCGAGGCGATCGTGTGGTCGCGATTGTCATAGACGTGAAAGAACTTCTCGCCGTGAACCTGCACGAAGAAATTGTCTTCGGCGTCGGTATGGAACGGCGTGGTCGAATTCGGCGACGAGACAAACAGGAAGCCCTGAATGTCCTCGAAGCCCGCCTCATCCAGCGAGCTGTGACCGCGTGCTTTAGCCACGGCGAGCAACGCCTGCTCAAGAATGTTGCGGTAAGCCGGATGCGCATCGACGCGCTTCAGCACCATCCATGCGCCCGCGGTCTCGATGCTTTTCACGACCTCTTCCGGCGGCAGGTCGAGCGCCTGCACCTTCTTCGGGTCTTGACCGATCTCGGTCTTGCCGGAATTGTATTCGATCTGGTCGCGCGGCAGCTCGCGCACCAGCTTCACGATCTCCGGCAGCGTCAGCAGCGGATTGCCGACGAGTTCGTGCTTGATGCGGAACGGAAGGTTCGGAAATTCTCCGAATGCTTTCGGATCTGCTGGCTGAACCATGGGCATTACGGCTTCTCCTTGAAGGCGCGATAGCGATGCAAGATCCGGCGCGCGCCTTCGCGCAAGGCACGCCGTCCGGAAATAAGGAACGCAAATAGCGGCGCGGAGTAACCCGCGCGCAACGGAATGAGGGTCTCGGAAAGAGCTAACCTGCCCTTCCAGATATGATTGATCATCGGATGATCGGCAGCGGCGGTGGAATCGACCGAAGCAACGGATTCATCCGCGCAAAGATGTTTGGTGAGATCGAGCGCGAGCTGCACGCCCGGCGAAGATTTCGACAGACGCTCGTCATAAGCGGTCTTGAAGAAGTAAGCGCGCTCGCCGTGGCGAAGCACGAGGCCCGCCGCGATCGTGTCCGCGCCACGCGTCAAAGTTGCGACTTCGAACTTTCCTTGCGGCGCGAGCTTCCGTGCCGCTTCCTTGATGAAGCGCGCAAGACCTTCCTTGGCGCCGAGCGCGGTTCCTTGCTTGCCTTTCCAGCCGGCGGCCTCGAGTTTCATAAACTTCTCGAGTGCTACTTCGGTCTGCTGCGGCGAAACGGAAATCGAGAATCGCACTTCCCCGTCGTCTGCGAGGCGATTGCGCTGGCGGCGAAGCTCTTTCAGCTTCTTCGAGCCGAGCGCGTCATGCAGCATCACATCAGGAGCGAGCCTCGCATCGAGCAGCGCGCGTTCTTCGCGGTGAAGCACGCGCGGCTTGTGACCGTGCTTCGCCAAGGCAGTACGCAATGCGTCAGCGGCCGGGCCTTCACTGGCGAGAACAGAGAGTAACAGCGCTTGTGCGCGGTAATCTTTCGCGGCCTGCAACAGTCCGCTTGCCGCCTCGACTGCGACGTCCTTATCCAAGAGCGGAACGCTGAGCGGCGCGTAGCCGTGCCAGGTCACAAGCACCGGCAACGGCAGCTTCAGTGCCCGCCAGGTCGAGGTGACCGGCAAAAATCCAATGAGCTTTTTCTTTGCCGGACTGTCCCAGGCGAGAAGCGCCTGAATGTTATCGTCGCCCGGCACGTGGCGCGTCACCGCAAGCGCCCACTCCGGCGAATAGAATACGTTCGGCTCGATCGCGCGGGCGCAAAGGCTCGACCATGCGCCGGCCGGTACCGCGGTCAGATCGGCGATTTCGTTGGCGCGCGTATCCGCCTTGGCAGCCGTACCAAGCGCATCACGTGTCAGATCGAAATGTGTATCAACCAAGGACAGCTTCCTCGCGTGACATTCGGGAAGCTGCAAACGCGCGGCCATTCTCTCCGTACCGGAAAGAACCACCCTCGTTTGCCCGCGTCCCTGCTCTTTTTATTGCGGAGGAAACTAGCGATACGCGCTTAAAGAAGCGTTCGGCGACACCGCGAAAAAGGATAAACCGCGCCAGGACCAAGCCGCGTGCGGGTCATCGTAGTGAATCGGAAGTAAACGGATTTGCGCGAGTTTTATTGACCGTAGCGTTCGGTGCGGATCGAGCCCGGCTCGACACCCGCGCCCACCAGCGCTTCGCTCGCAACCGTCACAAACGGGTTCGACCCGCAGACGAAGGCCCGCTTCAGCGGCGACGGCAGCCGCTTCAGGATTTCCCCGATCATCGGCACGTCAATACGCCGGCCATAGTCGCCTTCGCGTCTCGGTGTTTCACGCGTGATAGTGAGCACGAGCCTGAACGCACCCTGCTTCCTGTCGAGTGCAAGCAACTCGTCGCGGAAGATAACGTCTTCCCATGAACGCGCGGAAAGCAACAAGAGCATCGGCACACTGGAGCCGCTGTTCACATGATGCCGGATCATCGACATCAAGGGTGCAACACCCGAGCCCGCGCCCGCAAGCAGGATGGGTCCGCCGTCGGCGTTCTGCCAATTGAAATGCCCGCCGATCGGACCGCGCAGTTCGATCTCGTCGCCTACCTGCGCGACTTCATGGAAGAATGGCGAGACCTCGCCGGTTTCCAGTTTCTCGATCGCAAGTTCGATGCTGCCCTGATCCTCGGGCGCGGAGGCAATCGAATAAGCGCGTTGCGCATGATAACCGTCGGGCGCGGTCAGCCGCACCTCGACGTGCTGTCCCGCGCGAAACGCAAACGGCTCACGCGGCGTGAAGAAGAAACTCGTCACGGTCGGCGTGCATTTTTCGATTTTGTTGATCGTGACCTTTTGCCAGCGGATCGCGGGCTGGGTCGGCGACTTGAGAACTTCAGTCACCGGAATAACGCTGCTCGCGCCACGGATCGCCGTACATATGATAGCCGCGCTCTTCCCAGAAACCCGCTGTGTCGCTGTTCGTAAATTGCAGCGCGTTGATCCACTTCGCCGATTTCCAGAAATAGAGATGCGGGACCAGAAGCCGCGCGGGCCCGCCATGGTCTGGCGTGATCGGTTTGCCTTCGTAAAGTGTCGCGACCATCGCCTTGCCGCCGATCAGATCGGCGGTCGGCACATTCGTGGAGTACCCGTCGAAGGAATGCGCGAGCGTAAACTGCGTCGGCGCCTCGATGCCGGCCGCCGCCAGAATGTCGTCGATCATGACGCCCTGCCAGCCGGTGTTGAATTTCGACCAAGTGGTGACACAGTGGATGTCGCGCGTTAGTTTGGATTGCGGAAGCTGGTTGAATTCGGACCATGACCATTTCGCAACCGGCTTCGGCCCCTGCTTCAGCGTGAAAGACCATTTCGCGAGATCGACCTGCGGCGTGGGACCGGCCGAGAGCACCGGAAAATCGTTCGTCAGCGCCTGTCCCGGCGGCAGCCGCTCGGCTTCGGTCTTCTCGCGTTGCTTTCCCGTAAATCCGCGCGTGATCGCCATCTGAATCGTCCTGAAGTCTCCGGCGACTTTATCCGGCCCACTCTCGCGGAACAACTCAAGATGCCGTTACGGCCTACCCGCTTTTGCATCGCTGGCATGAACCGTTACACTTGGTGCAACAAGAATTCGGAGGAATGAGGAATGGACGTCCGCGCCGCAGTTGCCGTCGAAAAGGGAAAGCCGCTCGAAGTAACGACGGTTCAACTCGAAGGACCCAAGGTGGGCGAAGTGCTGGTCGAGATCAAAGCGACCGGCATCTGTCACACCGACGAATTCACGCTATCCGGCGCGGACCCGGAAGGCATCTTCCCTTCCATCCTCGGCCATGAGGGTGCCGGCATCGTCGTCGATGTCGGGCCGGGCGTGAGCAGCGTGAAAAAAGGCGACCATGTCATTCCGCTCTACACACCGGAATGCCGCCAGTGCCCGTCATGCCTTTCGCGCAAGACCAACCTCTGCACCGCGATCCGCGCGACGCAGGGCCAGGGCCTGATGCCGGACGGCACCTCGCGCTTTTCGATGGGCGGCAAGAAGCTCCATCACTATATGGGCACCTCGACATTCGCGAATTACACGGTGCTTCCCGAAATCGCGGTCGCGAAAATCCGCGAAGACGCGCCCTTCGATAAGGTCTGCTACATCGGCTGCGGCGTCACCACCGGGATCGGTGCAGTGTTGAACACGGCGAAAGTGACACCCGGCGCGAAAGCGGTCGTCTTCGGCCTCGGCGGCATCGGCCTCAATGTCATTCAAGGTTTGAGGCTCGCGGGTGCCGATATGATCATCGGTGTCGATCTTAATCCCGAGCGTAAAGCATGGGGAGAGAAATTCGGCATGACGCATTTCGTGAATGCAGCCGAAGCCGGAAAAGATCTCGTCCCTCACCTCGTCAACATGACGAAGACGCCTGCGGACCAGATCGGCGGCGCGGATTACACCTTCGACTGCACCGGCAATGTGAACGTCATGCGGCAGGCATTGGAAGCCTGTCATCGCGGCTGGGGCGAAAGCATCGTCATCGGTGTCGCCGCTGCAGGCGCAGAGATATCGACGCGCCCGTTCCAGCTCGTCACCGGCCGCGTCTGGAAAGGCACTGCGTTTGGCGGCGCGAGAGGCCGCACCGATGTGCCGAAAATCGTGGACTGGTACATGGACGGGAAAATCCAGATCGACCCGATGATCACCCACACCATGCCGCTCTCGGACATCAACAAGGGTTTCGACCTGATGCACGCGGGAAAATCCATCCGCAGCGTCGTATTGTTTTGAATGGAGAGTTCTTGGAACAGATTTTCAAACATAAAGAAAAGCATTTCGCTTCCTTCATCGGGATCGAGATAACGAAATATTCTCCCGATCTCGTCGAAGCGACGCTGACGGCACGCGAAGAAATTTCAAATCGCGGCGGCTTTCTGCATGGCGGCGCGATCATGACGCTCGCTGACACGCTTGGCGGCGTCGGCACCACCGCCAATCTGCCGAAGGGCTACCGCACGCTGACCACCGAGAGCAAAACCAATTTTCTCTCGGCAATTCCGGTCGGCGAAACCGCCCGCGCGGAGTGCACGCCGGTTCACCGCGGCAAAACGCTGATGGTGTGGCAAACGAAGATATTTCGCGAGGACGGCAAGCTAGCGGCGCTGGTCACGCAATCACAACTCGTGATCGCGCCAAAAGAAACAAAATAATCAGCTTGCCGCCGCAGGTTCTGCTTTCCAGTTCACGAGCAACACGCCCGCTGCGCAGAGTGCCATGCCGGCAATCGCCGCTAACCCCAGTTGTTCGTTGAAGAGCGCCCACGACATTACCGCCGTCACCGCAGGCGTCAGATAAAAGAGCGAAGCAACCCTTGTCGCCGCCGAGCGCCGGATCATCAGATACAAGAGCACGATCGCGGCGCCCGATAGCACGACGACAAGCCAGGCAACCGCGAAGATGAATTCGCCGGTCCAGTTTACGTTGCGATCTTCCAGCGCAAATGCGCCGAGTGCTGCGAACGCCGCCGCCGACGTATATTGAATGGGCATCGAGGACAGAAAATCGACGCCTCCCCCGAAGCGCTTTTGATAAAGCGTGCCGACGGTAATCCCGACCAGCGAGCCGACAATCGCGCTCCAGCCCCAAAGCGTGGTGTTGCCTGACACTTTCGCCTGTACCACGAGCCAGAGACCGGCAAGGCCGAGCAGTAGCCCGCCCCATTGCACTGCTGAAACCTTTTCTCCGAGAAAACGGTTCGCAAGCGTCGAGGTCAGCACCGGCTGAAGACCGACGATAAGCGCCGCGATCCCGGCAGGCATTCCCTGCGCCATCGCAACGCACACGCCGGTCAAATACATACCATGCACGAGCACACCGCTGACGATCGAGTGCGGGATCGCGCGACCGCGCGGCAACGGCGCACGCAGAACAAGTGCAAGCAAGGTGATTGCAATCGTCGCAAAGCAAAGCCGAATCGCGACGAAGGTCAGGGGGTCGGCATGGGGCAGCGCGAATTTGTTGCCGATAAAGCCCGTGCTCCAGAACAGCACGAACAGCACGGGCGCTGCCTTGACGATCAATTCGAGGGAACGGGAAGAGCTTTCGGGCATTGGTCGGGTCTATGAGGGCCGGCCCTTTTGCCAGCGCAACTGCCCGAGATCAATGCACTTAACCGGTCGTTAAGAGAGAATGCGCAACATGACTGGAAATGAGCCTGCCTGAGCCAATAGACATGGACGAGCGCCGCCACACGCCGCGCCACCGCACTTTCCTGCAAGGGCGCGTGTTTTATAACAGCCGCCGCCAGAGCGCGGATTGCATCATCCGTGAACTGACGGATGAAGGCGCGCGGCTTTCCTTCACCGATCCGGTGGCACTCCCGCACGCCTTTGAGCTGCATATTCCGAACCGCGACCAGACGCTTCGCGTCGAGACCATCTGGAACCACGGCACCGATGTAGGCGTCGCCTTCGGCAAGCTGGACGCGCATACCGGCGCGACCACCGTGCCGGCGATCCAGCCAGCGGCGAACGACCAGACTTTGCTCGAACGTATCGAAAAGCTCGAAAAAGAACTTGGAGCCCTGCGCCGCCGCATCTCCGAAATCGAACTGAAGAGCAGCTGACGCCGGGCTCCGGTCCGCGCTACTGCCGTTCGTTTCCGATCCCCGACAACAGATAGCCCAAGAGCGCACCGATCAGCGCACCGACGGCGCTCGGCTCTAGAACCTTCTCTAGCCCGAGAATCAGGATCAACGGCGCGAGTACCGAGATCGCAAGCACCTGGATCGTGCGAAGACTGATCGCCCCGCCCTGCCGCATATGCTGATACATGACTGCGCCGATTGCGATCGGGATGGTCAAAGCCGCAATGATCTCGATCCAGAACCGCGTTGCCTGCATAGTGGCATTCATGAAACCCCTCCTGTTTAAATCGCCGTGCCGGCGATAGTGTCCCCAATATAAATACAGCCCCAACGCGCAATACGAAGGAACCGGAATGATCGACCTCTACACTTGGACAACGCCGAACGGACGAAAAGTTTCCATCGCGCTCGAAGAAATGGGGCTGCCTTACACGGTCCATCCTATCGACATCGGCAAGGGCGAGCAGTTCGCTCCCGATTTCCTGAAAATCTCGTCCAATAACCGCATCCCCGCCATCGTGGACCGCGAATCGAACTACTCTTTGTTCGAGTCCGGGGCGATCCTGATGTATCTCGCCGAAAAAACCAGCAAGCTGATGCCCAAAGACCTGTCTTCCCGCTATCGCGTAATCGAGTGGCTGATGTGGCAGATGGGCGGCATCGGCCCGATGCTCGGCCAGGCGCATCACTTTTTGAAATACAACGTTGGAAAAGCGCCCTATGCGGAAGAGCGTTATGGCAAGGAAGCCAACCGTCTCTATCGGGTTCTGAACACCCGCCTCGATGACCGCGAGTACATGGCGGGCGACTACTCGATTGCCGATATCGCAACCTGGCCGTGGATCTCGCGCTTCGAATGGCAGCAGATCGATCTCAACGAGTATCCGAACGTGAAGCGCTGGTATCTCGAAATTGCGAAGCGTCCCGCTGTAATGAAAGGCTATCAGGTGCCGAAAGAAGTGGGACCGATCCCGATGCCCAAATGATTTTTCGCTGGATCGCTTCCCTGTGGCGCGGCGACCTTCCGCTCGCCCGCGTCTTCTGGGAATACACGATCGGCTGGGGCACGTTGATAAATCTGTTGTGCACCGGCGCGGCGCTGATCGTGTTCTTAAAAAGCGGACCGGTGTGGCTGGGCTTACTTTTGCATTTTGTAGTAGTGCCAATGAATGCAGTGCTCGTTACATCCGTCTGGCGCGCGGCGGCACGCGAAAACGGTTCATGGCTCGCGGGTTTTGCCCGGCCCGCTAGCGTGGTCTGGTTCGTGGCGATGCTCGTCGTCTGACGCTCAATTCTGCTTTTGCAGACGCTTCAACATATCGAGCCCTTCTTTCTCCAGCTTCTTGACCAATTCGTCGTCATCATCGTCTTCTTTCTGACGGTCGGCATCGGTAACCGGCTTGATGCATTCGGCATTGCTCGATGCATCGACGGCGCCATAAGGCCGCTTGCCCGGTAACTGCTGTTCGCAAAGAAGAAAGTCGGCGGCCTTGCCCGGAACGGTCTTGCCGCAGGAACTGCTGAACGTACTGCCCGGCGCACTTCCGCTCAGGTGGCAGTTCACCTGACAATGTGTCGGCTGATCGTAGGGGTTGGTAATCGTCACCCGCAGCGTGAGCTTATCCGCTGAGATCTGGCACACAAATTTCGGCGACGTTTGCGCGGAAGCCGCGAAAGAAACAAGCAGCACGAGAATGCTTCCCGCAATCGACTTCGCAAGAATCATTTTCCTGACCTCAATATCATTGCTGCAAAAGCGCCGAAGATTATCGCCGGCATCAGCCAAAAATACTGGCCACGGGCATACGTAAGAAAGAAAAACAGCAGCGTAAAACTGAGAAGCACCGCGAAGCGTATCCACTTCGCGGCGCCCATCATTTTAACCCACCATTTGTCAGTCTTCGTCAAACGGGATCGGCCGCATGATGAAGTAAAGCCCGAGCGTGGCTGCGAGCAGCGCACCGGCTAGAATCGGCGCCCAGATATCTCCGGTCGAAACCCGTACCGCGATCAGCACGAGACATACGACCGAGCCGAGCGCGGGCACGAAGGCAGGCACCTCGAACTTGCCGGGCTTCTCCCCTTTCCGCCGCTGCAACACGACGAGTGCCGCGTTAACGACGCAGAACACGGTCAGCAGAAGAAGCACGGTCGCCGCGGCGAGATTTCCGATCGTGCCGTAAAGCGCGAGCGGCGCCAGAACCGCGAACAGAACGAAGATCGCGATATGCGGGGTCTTGGTGCTCTTGTGCACTCGGCCCAGGAACGAAGGCAGCAATCCCTGCCGCGACATCCCATAGACCAGACGAGACGCGGTTACGTAATTTACAAGAGCGGTATTGGCGACCGCGAAAATCGTGATCAGCGTGAAGATAATCGCCGGGAACGCAGGTGCGGCTTTTGAGACAACCGCAGTCAGCGGGCTCGGTGCCTTCGCAAGTTCGCCATAGGGCACGACCGAGACCGCGGTGATTGCGACCGCGATGTAAAGAATTGCCGCCATCACCATGGCCGCGATCAGCCCGATCGGCAGTGTCGTTTCAGGATTTTTGCATTCTTCCGCGACGTTGATCGTGTCCTCGAAACCAAGGAAAGCGAAAAACGTGAGCACGGCACCGTTCAGAATAATCAGGAAGAAGGCGTCACTGCCGAGGCCGGTCGGGATTTCGAGAAGATTGACGCTGCCCCAATAGCTGAAACCGACCGCAATCACGATCAGCAAGCCGGATGCCTCGATCAGCGTGCAGAGCACGTTCACCCACATCGCCTCGCGAATGCCGCGAAACGCGATACCCGCCATCAGGAGCAGGAAGCCGACCGCAATGAACTCGACCGGGATTTGCTGCCAGCCGAATATCTGCGCGACATTCGCCGCCATCACGCGCGACTGGGTCGCAACCGACGTGAGCCCGGAGCAAACCACGGCAATGCCGACCACGAAGCTCAAGAGCGGCACCTTGTAGGCGCGTTGCGTGACATAGGCCGCGCCCGCCGCGCGCGGATAGCGTGAAATGATCGAAGCGTAAGAGAGCGCCGTTAGCAGCGCCACCACGAGCGAGGCGATGAATGCGAGCCATACCGCGTTGCCGGCGATACCCGCCGCCTGCCCGATCAGCCCGTAAATGCCGGCGCCGAGCATGGAGCCGAGGCCGTAAAGTGCAAGCTGTGTCGGGCCGATGGAGCGGTGAAGTTTAGGTTCGTCTTTGAAGACAGTCGCCGCGGTGTCCGTCATGGGTCAATCCCTTGAAAGCGTTGCACCAGCATCCCCGAGAGGATGCTAAAGTGGTGCGAACGCTTTTGTCGAGACGAGATTAGCGGCTTATCCCGCGCTGCGGACCTGCGAGCCGCCACACTAGCGGAACGTGCCGCGTGCCATCCATGCTGCAAAGAAAAGCATCAGCGTCAGGCCGGCCAGTTCCCAATGCACTATCTTGCGGATGCGCTGCATTTTCACAGGATCGACCTCGGGCACCTTGCCTGCCTGAGTCTCCTTGCGCCAGCGAATGAACTCCATGGTCGGAATCGCGGAAATCGCGCCGACGAGTACGAAGATCGCGATCTTGGTCAGGAAGGCATGGTTCGTGAGATAATAGTACCAGCCCTTCTCGAAGAAATAGACGCGCAGGCCCCCGATGATGAGAACCGCGCCGGCTGCCGCGCCATAGATGCCGTCATAGACCTGCAAGCGCCGCGCGGTCTCTAGCGTGAACGGCTGGCGCAACAGGATCATCTCCGCAGCGAGGGTCACGAACAGCGCCACGAAAGCGAGATGATGCAGGAAAGCGAAGGTAACGGTCATATGGCTGGCTCCGGTTTGCGGCCCGCTGTTATGCTAGCTTCATGCCGTCTCGGGAGGACGTCAAATGCACGAAGGAAAACGTAGCGGCGGCAGGCTCGACGTCGATGACTGGCTTTCGAAGGCGCGCGGGGCACGCATGATAGCGCTCGATCACCCGCTGCAAAAGGGTATGCCGATCTATCCGACCCACCCGCCCTTTCACATCACGCTGAATAACCGCCACGGCGACATTCACCGCGGCTGCGGCTTCTCCTCCTCCAACGAACTCATCATCACCAGCACGCATACCTCGACCCATATCGACGCGCTCTCGCACGTCTCCGAGAATGGAATGCTGCATGGCGGCGTCGATGCGGCAAAGGCCCAGCAAGGCACGGAACTGTTCAAGGAACACGGCGTCGAGACGATTGAGCCCATCTTCCGGCGCGGCGTGCTGCTCGATATCGCCCGCGCGAAAAAGAAAGATGTACTCGCGCCTGCGGAAGAAATCACCGTCGATGATCTTGCGCTCGCGCTGAAGAACGCCGATGTCGCGGTCAATCCCGGCGACATCATCCTGCTCCGCACCGGCTGGACCAAATACTGGACCGACTCTCGCAGGTATCTCGGCCTCGACAGCGCGGGCACGCCGGGCGTGGCAAGCGCGGGCGCGGAATGGCTAGCTTCGAAAAAGCCGTTCGCGGTCGGAAACGACACCGCGGGCTTCGAGCAGATCGTGCAGACCAATATCACCATGGATGCGCACCGCATCCTGATCGCGCAGCACGGCATTCACATCATCGAGAATCTCGATCTCGAGGAACTGGCGGGCTGCGGGCGCGCGGACTTCGCTTTCGTAACGCTCCCTTTGCGCATCAAGGGCGCGACCGGCTCGCCGTTACGTCCGGTAGCGCTGGTCTAGGCCGTCGCAATCTAACAACCCGCCAGAGCCAAAGCGCGAAGGCGACAGCAAGCACTGCAAATGCAATCCAGAGCAGAAGCGCGCTGAACGGGCGGTCGGTGAAGACGGAAAGTTCGTCCCGCGAGATCACGAGCGACTGGCGCAGACTCTGTTCAAGCTGCTGCCCGTAATAGAGCGCGAGACAGAATACGAGCCGGTTCCAGCCGAGCAGCAGGCATATAGCGCCGAACACGCCGAAGCAGACTGCGAATGCGATGTCCCAGCCGCTGTGATGCACTTCCCATGCGAGCCAGAGCGAGGCTGCGATAGCGATTGCCGACAGAATGCGTAGCAGCAGCGGCCAGCGTGGGCCGGTCGCTAGCGTTGGCACCAGCCAGCGCTTGAACGTCGAAAACCAGAGCTGCGGCGAATAAAGGCAAAGCATCGCCTCGCCGACAACGATCACGGCAGGTGCCACGACGAGAAAATCGAAACCGTTGAACAACGCCTCGTTGCCGAGCGTGAAACGCAGGCGGCCGGTGATGATATCGATACCGGCGGTGGAAACGAGAAGCCCCAGCAGCGTCATGCCGGCCGCGCGCAGATGCGAGCGGCGCGCGAAGGCCACCGCCATTGCAAGCACGAGAAAAATCGTTGCGGCATATTCCGGCGGGCCGAGCAGCAGAAAGTGCCGCGCGAAATACATCGCAAGCCCGATGTTGAGGGCAATAGCGATAACGCCTGCAATCAGAAGCGTGAGCCAGGTCCACCGAAACGGCGGCAGCCCGCGCGTAAGCCAGCCAACCGACATAAGCAGCACACCCAGAATACACATGGAGCTTGCAATCAGCGCCGGGAAAAATTCCGCGCTCGCGAATTCGCGGAACCCGGCGCTGTAGCCGCCGAGTAAAACGGCACCCCCGATCACGATCAGCAATCCGCCGAGCAGAAGGTTCGACACCTTCTCGCCGTAAAGCACCAACCCTTCCATGCCCGCCCCCGCAGTCACATGAAATAATTCGCTGCTTTGCGCGGCGTAGCAAGCCCTCGACTGCCGGGCACGATCGGCAGCGTTCATCACCGGTACATACGCGATGCGCGAATCTATCGGCAGGGAACTACGAGACCGTCCGGCGGTTATCGGCGAGCCGATCGCATCCGGAGCGAGCGGAGTAACCCGAAGTCTAATCCCCCGAAGTTCAATCCCCCATGGAGGAGATGCTTATGCGCAACCTCATCGTTTCTTCGCTATTCGCCGCCGCTTTCATCGTCGGCGGTTCCGCCGCCTGGCAGGCCAACGCCGCGTCCTTCGCCAAAGGCACGCCGGAAGTAACCAGCCAGACCGAAAACGTCCGCTGCTGGCGTAATGCCCCACGCGACGGCTGCGGCTGGGGCTGGCGCCGCACCCGCTGGGGCAGCTGCCGTCCTTGCTGATCTCTGACGCGATTCGATAGCGCGCTTGGCATTTATGCCATTCGCGCCAATCAAAAAAGAAAGCCCCGCCGGGAAACCGGCGGGGCTTTTAGCGCGCTAACGCGCGTGGCCTCTAGGCCATTCGCGTAAACAAAAAATGGGCTTGCCCTATTCGCGCCAATCAAAAACGAAAAACCCCGCCGGGAAACCGGCGGGGTTTCTTTTTATTCAGGCCGCCAGAACGAGAACAGCAATTGCTTGCAGGCTTGCAGCGCGAGTGCCACGCCGAGCAGGATCACGCCATAGGCCCAGTTTCTGGCGATCTCGAGCGTGAGCGAAGTGCGGCCGTCTTCAAGCGTGGAAATCCACGGATGCGTGACGAGCGGCGGCTGCCCGCCCCGGACTAAGCTCACGCCGAAATAGATCAGCCAGCACGCAACGGCGAGCATCAGAAGAAGCGCAAACCTGAAACGCCAGACCATTCCTTCGCGTTCGGCGCGCCGCGCGAACACGAAGCAGACAAGCGCCGCTGCGGTGGCAACCGCGATGATGCGAAGATCGGTGAACATTAGCGCGCTTGGCCCTTAGGCCATTCGCGCAAAAATAAACTCACTACGTTTTCCCACCGATGTCAGAATGAAAATAAGGCTTACCAGTCGGCGCGGACGGCAGATAATAAGAGCCGAAGCGCAGCGCCACGACCGCGAGCGCCAGGATCAGGATGGCCCCCGCCGTCATCAGCGTTTCCATCTCGGGGGCTTTATGCGTGGTGACGACCACGACGACATGGCGCGTGACAGCGGTGATCGCGACATAGATCAGAAAGCGCACCGGCATCCGGTTGGTCTTGAAATAGATGCCGACCATCGCACCGATCTCGAGATAGATGAATAAGAGCAACAGATCCTCGATCGAAGCCTGCCCGCGCCCGACCATGGCCCAGAACGTTGCGACCGCGGCCCAGACGGTGGAAGCGCCGATCGCAAACAGGCCGAGGAGATGAAAACCCTCGACCAGAAGATTGCCGGAATGGTTCACTAAGCGCCGGATACCCGCCTCCGCTTGCCGCTCGGTCAGATGTGCTGGTTTCTTAGTCATGGTGCCCCTCTGATCTGCCCCCTTTGAAGTGGTCCTCCCTGAAGTATAATTTTCGGACGGAGGATGAGTTCGATGGCGAGGAAGAGGCATACAGCGGAAGAGAT
>LNFM01000285.1_pt1 | contig 174006 bp, 153 predicted proteins | sample 596031 | NCBI WGS metagenome assembly LNFM01 (sample SAMN04254537, study PRJNA301005) | activated carbon metagenome | isolation source: dual media filters at the Ann Arbor, Michigan drinking water treatment plant | place: USA: Ann Arbor | reverse complement strand
TGTCCACCAGCCCCTTGGGGTAGGTGTCGCTGGTCATGATGATGTGGGCCTTCTTGGCCAGCAGGGCTTCGAAGGCGTTGAAGAACTCTTCCTGTGTGCGGTCCTTGCCGGCGAAGAACTGCACGTCGTCGATGAGCAGCAGGTCCAGGTTGTGGTACTTCGCCTTCAGTTCGTCGAAGGTCTTGCGCTGGTAGTTCTTCACCACGTCGCTGATGAATTGCTCGGCGTGCAGGTACAGCACGCGGGCCTGCGGGTTGTCCTTCAGCAGCGCGTTGCCCACGGCGTGCACCAGATGGGTCTTGCCCAGGCCCACGCCGCCATAGATGAACAGCGGGTTGTACATCGCGCCCGGCGCGCCGGCCACGTGCAGCGCGGCGGTGCGGGCCATCTGGTTGGCGCGGCCGGCCACCAGGTTGTCGAAGGTGAGCGCGGTGTTCAGGCGGTGCGTGGTGGCGGCCGGCGGCATGGGCCGGGACGAAGGGGTCGATGTGCCGGCCATCCCTGGCCCAGGGTTGCCCGCTTGCACCGGCAGGCGCAGCGCGGCAGCGGCCTGCTGGTCCATGCCGACGGCACCGTTGCCGTGGCGGCCTGCACCCGGCGCGGCTTGCACGAGCGTGGCGCTTTCCAGGCGCGGCGCCAGACTCAGTTCCAGTTGCACCGGGTGGCCGGCCAGTTCCGACAGCACGCTTTCGATGCGACCTGCGTACTGCGCGCGAATCCAGTCCAGCTTGAACCGGTTGGGCACACGCACGCACACCCGTTCAGGCAGGGTGGAGGTGTAGGCCGCCATGGCGCTGGCGGTTTCGACACTGGGTTCTGCTGAAAGGGGCCGGATCCAGGTGTTGAACTGGTGTTCCGGAAGTTCGGCAGCCAGGCGTTCGCAGCCTTGCCGCCACAGATCTAGGCTCATTGTGGACATCTTCTTTGGGGAGCCGCCGGAAACCACGTCCCTCGCAGTCGGCGGACCGTAGTTATCCACACATTCGCGCCGGCCGTCAAGGCCTGAATTTCCGGTCGGGCGGCGCACAGGCGTTGCCGCCGAAACCGGCCCTGGTTTGACCGCCAGGTCGATTCTTGCTGTAATCGAGGGTTTTCCGCCAAACCAATCACTCCCATGAAGCGCACCTACCAGCCCTCGAAGATCCGCCGTGCCCGCACTCACGGGTTCCTCGTGCGCATGAAGACGCGTGGCGGCCGTGCCGTCATCAACGCTCGTCGCGCCAAGGGCCGCAAGCGCCTGGCCGTCTAAAGCAGCCCCGGCCGCGGCACGGGTGTCCAGCCCTGCGGGGTGCCCCGTGCCAGCCCAGCATGATCAGTCGCCTCGTGCAGTCCGCCGACTTCGAACGTGTGCTCTCGGCACCGTCACGGTCGCGGAGTGCTCACTTCGCCCTGCACCATCTGGCGCAGAGGCCCTTACCTGCGCGCAAGCCAGCCAGCAAAGGCCTAATCCAGCGTTTGACCACAGACTTATCCACAGGCGTGGTCGAGGCTCCATCGGTCCCTGTGGATGACTTCCTTTCCGGTCACTGGCTGGGTTGCGTGGTGCCGAAGCGGCATGCCAAGCGCGCAGTCACCCGCAACCTTCTGAAAAGGCAGATCCGGCATGTGTTCGCGGCCCATGCCGCGGAACTGCCTGCCGGGCAGTGGTTGGTGCGCCTGCGTTCTCCGTTTCCCGTGAGCCAGTTCGTTTCGGCGCGCTCAGAAGCACTGACGCAAGCAGCGCGCGGCGAACTCGAGCAGCTTCTGATACGCGTACTGTCGGCGCCTGCCAAGCCAGCGCAGCCATGAAGCCCAGGCGTCTGTTCGATGTTCCGCGTGACGGACTCGTGCTGCTGGTGCGTGGCTACCGCCTGCTGCTCAAGCCTTGGCTGGGCAATGCCTGCCGGTTCGAGCCCACCTGCTCGGCCTACACCCTGCAAGCCCTGCAGCAGCACGGGGCCTGGCGCGGCGCGGCGCTGGGTGGCTGGCGCGTGATGCGCTGTCACCCCTGGTGCAACGGGGGGCATGACCCCGTGCCTGCACACTTCCTGGCTTCGTCCGCTGCCGCGACAGGCGACACTTCGACCGAGCTTTCCCCCGACACCTCCGCTCTTCCCCGGACCCCTCCATGACCGATATGCGCCGCACCCTGCTCTGGGTGGTTTTCACGATGTCCCTGGTCTTGCTGTGGGACGCATGGCAGAAGCACACCGGCCAGCCCTCGATGTTCGGCGGCGGCAACCGGCCCGCCGCCAGCGCTGGCGCAGAGCCCGCTGCCGGCGCTGGCACCACGGCTGCGCCTGGCGGCCTGCCGGCCCCGGCGGTTGCCGTTCCGGGTGCGGCGGCGCTGCCGGGGGTTCCGGTGGCACCGGCTGCAGCCCTGCCGCAAAGCGAGCAGGTGGTGGTGACGACCGATGCCGTCAAGGCCACCTTCGACAGCGTGGGCGGTACCCTGATCCGCCTGGAGCTGCTGGGCTATCGCGACCACAACCGCAAGGACAGCAACGTCGTGCTGCTGGACCAGTCGGGCAAGCGGCTGTACGTGGCGCAAACCGGCCTGGTGACGTCCCAGGCTGGCGTGCAGCTGCCCAACCACCAGACGCCGATGACGGCCGTGCCCGGCGAGCGCACCCTGGCTGCTGGTGCCAACGAAATCAGCGTGCGCTTCGAGTCGGCCGCGATGGACGGACGCAAGCTGGCCAAGACCTACACCTTCAAGCGCGGTGAGTTCACCGTGGCCGTGAAGCATGAATTCACCAACGAATCGACGACGCCAGTGGCGCCGCAGCTGTACCTGCAGCTGGCACGCGACGGCACGCCGCCCGAAGGCGAAAGCGCCTTCTACTTCACCTTCACCGGCCCGGCCATGTACACCGAGGCCAGCAAGTTCAAGAAGATCGACTTCAAGGACATCGCCAAGGGCAATGTCTCCATGGACAAGACCGCCGACAACGGCTGGATCGCCATGGTGCAGCACTACTTCGCCTCGGCCTGGCTGCTGCAGGGCAACCCGCAGCGCGAATTCCGCACGGCCTACATTCCCGCCGCTGGCAACCTGCCCGAGCACTACACCATTGCCATGGTCGTGCCGCTGGGCGAGGTGGCACCGGGCGCCACGCAGGTGCATGAATCGACCCTGTTCGCCGGCCCGCAGGAAGAGAACAAGCTGGCCGCCCTGGCCCCGGGCCTGGACCTGGTGAAGGACTATGGCTGGCTCACCATCCTCTCCAAGCCCCTGTTCTGGCTGTTGACGCAGTTGCACAGCTACCTGGGCAACTGGGGCTGGGCCATCGTGGCGCTGGTGGTGGTGCTGAAGGCAGCGTTCTACTGGCTGAATGCCAGCGCCTACCGCAGCATGGGCAAGATGAAGGCGATCTCGCCGAAGATCATGGAGATGCGCGAACGGCTGAAGGACAAGCCGCAGCAGATGCAGCAGGAGATGATGAAGATCTACCGCGAGGAAAAGGTCAATCCGCTGGGGGGCTGTCTGCCCATCCTGGTGCAGATGCCCTTCTTCATTGCGCTGTACTGGGTGCTGCTGTCCAGCGTGGAGATGCGCAACGCGCCGTGGATCGGCTGGATCACCGACCTGTCGGCCAAAGATCCGTGGTTCATCCTGCCCATCCTGATGACGCTGTCGTCGCTGGCCCAGGTCTGGCTGAACCCCACCCCGCCCGATCCGCTGCAGGCCCGCCTGATGTGGATCATGCCGCTGGCTTTCGGCTTCATGTTCTTCTTCTTCCCGGCCGGTCTGGTGCTGTACTGGCTGACGAACAACCTGCTGTCGATCGCGCAGCAGTGGTTCATCAACAAACAGCTGGGCGTGCTGGGCAAATAGCGGCCGCCGGCCGGTGGAAGGCTGACGGACATGGCCGCTCTGGACTTGCTCGTCATCGCCATCTACCTGGGCGCGAGCCTGGCACTGGCGCTGTGGATGCGCGAACGGGCGCGCAATGCCGAGGACTACTTCCTGGGCGCGCGCAACCTGCCGGCCTGGGCCGTGATGCTGAGCATCGTCGCCACCGAGACTTCGGCGCTGACCGTCATTTCGGTGCCCGGCATCGCCGCGCGCGGCGACTACACCTTCCTGCAGCTGGCCTTCGGCTATCTGGTCGGCCGCATCGGCGTGGCGCTGTGGTTGCTGCCGGGCTACTTCAACGGCGGCCAGCAGACGGCCTACCAGCGGCTGCAGGCCCGCTTCGGCATGCCCACGCGGCAGATGCTTTCGGCCACCTTCCTGAGCACGCGCTTCCTCGCCGACGGCGTTCGCATCTATGCCGGCGCCATCCCGCTGGCCTTGCTGACGGGCTGGGACCTGGCCACCGCCATCGTGCTGATGAGCGTGGTCACGCTGGGCTACACCCTGGTGGGCGGGCTGCGTTCGGTGGTGTGGGCCGACGCCCTGCAGCTGGTGGTGTACGTGGCCGGCGGGGTGTTCGCGCTGTCGGTGGCTTTGAACATGGGTGGTGGCTGGACCGAGGTCTGGCAGCGCGCCGACGCCGCCGACAAGCTGCGCCTGTTCGATTTCCAGCTGTCGCTGACGACGCCGTTCACGCTGCTGGCGGGCCTGGTGGGCGGCGCGCTGCTGTCGGCGGCCAGCCACGGCACCGACCACATCATCGTGCAGCGCCTGCTGGCCACGCGCAGCCTGCGCGCGGCGCAATGGGCGCTGGTGGGCTCGGGCGTGCTCGTCATTGCGCAGTTCACGCTGTTCCTGGCCATCGGCACGGCGCTGTGGGCCGCAGGCCAGGCGCCTGACGGGCAGGCCGGAGACACGCTGTTCCCGCAGTTCATCGTGCAGCATCTGCCTTCGGGCGTGGCCGGGCTGCTCATGGCCGGCATCCTGGCCGCGGCGATGAGCACCATCAGCTCGTCGATCAGCGCGCTGGCCTCGTCGGCCACCAACGACCTGTACGCGCCCTGGGCTGGCCGGACACCTGAACGCGACGGCGCGCACCTGCTGCGCGCAGGCCGCGCCTTCACGCTGCTGTGGGGCGTGCTGCTCACGGCCGCGGCATTGGGCTTCCATGCCCTGGCCACCGGGCGCGACACGCCGGTGGTGGTGCTGGCGCTGTCGATTGCGTCGGTCACCTATGGTGCGCTGTTGGGCACTTACGTGCTGGCCGGCTGGCGCGGGCGGCTGGGCGCAAGGCTGCAGGGCCGCAGCGTGATCACCGCTGTCGTCGTCAGCCTGGTGGTGATGGCCTTCGTGGTTTTCGGCAGCGGCCTGGCCTTCCCCTGGTTCGTGCCGCTGGGAACGGCCCTGACGGTGGCCTTGGCGCTGGGGCTGACCACGTTCAGCCGCGACACCGCCGCCCTGCCCATGCCGTGAAGCTGCAGCGTGACGCCATCGTGGCCATTGCCAGCGCGCCGGGGCGTGGGGCCGTGGGCATCGTGCGCGCTTCGGGCGCCGACCTGTCGGTGCTGATCGCCGCGGTCTGCGGCCGCGCGCTGCAGCCCCGCGTGGCCACCCTGCTGCCTTTTGTCGGCAGCGAAGGGCAGATGCTCGACCGCGGCCTGGCCATCCACTTCCCGGCGCCGCATTCCTACACCGGCGAAGACGTGCTGGAACTGCAGGCCCATGGCGGGCCGGTGCTGCTGCAGCTGCTGCTGGCGCGCTGCCTGCAGGCCCAGCCCGGGCTGCGGCTGGCAGCACCCGGCGAGTTCACCGAGCGCGCCTTCCTGAACGACAAGATCGACCTGGCCCAGGCCGAAGCGGTGGCCGACCTGATCGATGCCAGCACCGAAGCCGCCGCACGTTCGGCGGCGCGCTCGCTGTCGGGCGCGTTTTCGCAGCAGATCGACGCGCTGGCCGAACGCGTGGTGCGGCTGCGCATGCTGGTGGAAGCCACGCTGGACTTCCCGGAAGAAGAGATCGACTTCCTGGAAAAAGCCCGCGCCCGCGAACAGCTCGACGGCATCGAGGCCAGCGTCACCGGGGCCCTGGCCCGCACACGCCAGGGCGCGCTGCTGCGCGAAGGCTTGCGCGTGGTGCTGGCCGGGCAGCCCAACGTGGGCAAGAGCTCGCTGCTGAATGCGCTGGCCGGGGCCGAACTGGCCATCGTCACGCCGATCGCCGGCACCACCCGCGACCGCGTTACCGAAACCCTGCAGATCGAAGGCGTGCCGCTGCACATCGTCGACACCGCCGGGCTGCGCGACGACCTGGCCGCGGCCGACGAGGTTGAACGCATCGGCATCCAGCGCAGCTGGCAGTCGATCGACAGCGCTGACGCCGTGGTCTTCCTGCACGACCTGGCTCGGCGCGGCGATGCGGCCTACGAAGCCGGCGAAGCCGCCATTGCCGCGCGCCTGCCAGCGGGTGTGGCCGTGCTCGACGTCTACAACAAGGCCGACCTGGCCCCGGCCGATGACCTGCCGGCGGGCGGCCTGATGCTTTCGGCCCGCACCGGCCAGGGCCTGGAGGCGCTGCGCCAGCGCCTGCTGCAGCAGGCCGGCTGGCAGGCCTCGACCGAAGGCCTGTTCACGGCCCGCGCACGCCACGTGCAGGCGCTGCAACGCACGCTGGCGCATGTGCAGGCGGCGCAGGTGCACGCACAGCAGCGCGACGCCGCGCTCGACCTGCTGGCCGAGGAACTGCGGCTGGCGCACCAGGCCCTGGGCGAGATCACCGGGGCGTTCTCGAACGAAGACCTGCTGGGCGAGATCTTCAGCCGGTTCTGCATCGGCAAGTAGCATCCCTTCGACATGCCCCAACCCATCCAGATCCTGTCCGTCAACCGCGCGCTCGTCAGCGAGGTGCTCATCAACGGCCGGCGTGTGCGCAGCGCCATCGGCAAGCGCCCGGTGGCCGGCGCCGTGGCGGTGCGGCGCATGGGGCTGGAAGGCGACGAGCAGGCCGACCTGTCGGTGCACGGCGGCTTGAGCAAGGCCGTCTACGCCTACCCCAGCGAGCACTTGCCGTTCTGGCGCACGGTGCGTGCCCAGGCCCAGGTGGGCTTGTGGGACGACCCGGTGCCGCCCGGGCTGATGGGCGAGAACCTGACGCTCGCGGGCATCACCGAGGACAGGCTGTGGGTGGGCGACCAGCTGTTCATCGGCGGCAGTGCCGACGCGCCAGGCTGTGTGCTGGCGGTGAGCGAGCCGCGTTTTCCGTGCTTCAAGTTCGACGCGGCCCTGGGGTTCAGGCATGCCAGCAAGATGATGGTGCAGTCGGGCTACTGCGGCAGTTATCTCGGCGTGATCCTGCCCGGCGTGGTCTGCGCCGGCGACAGCGTGGTGCTGCAGCCCGGCCCGCGTGAGGTGAACCTGCGCGACCTGTTCAAGAGCCGGGCCCGGGCCTGACCCCACGCCTGGGGGTGCAAAAGCCCGCCCCCGCCGCCGGGCATGGCACCATCGCACGATGCTCGCCTACCGCCACGCCTTTCACGCCGGCAATCACGCCGACGTCCTGAAGCACACCGCGCTCGTCGCGGTGCTGCGCTATATGAACCTGAAGGACAAGGGCTGGCGCCTGGTGGACACGCACGCCGGTGCCGGCGGCTATTCGCTGCAGGGCGAATACGCCAACAAGCGGGCCGAATTCGAACAGGGCATCGGCCGCCTGTGGGACCGCCAGGACCTGCCCGCGCCGGTGGCCGACCTGGTGGCGCAGGTGCGGCAGTTCAATGGCGGCAAGACCCTGGCGCAGTACCCCGGCTCCCCCGCGCTCACCCACATGCTGATGCGCCCACAGGACCAGCTCCGCCTGCACGAGATGCATCCCACCGACCACAAGATCCTGGCCAGCTACCTGGGCGAGCAGCCCGGCGTCGAGGTGGCCATGACCGACGGCTTCGCGGCGCTGAAGGGCCACCTGCCGCCGACCACGCGCCGGGGTGTCGTGCTCATCGACCCCAGCTACGAGATCAAGACCGACTACGCCCGCACCCTGGCCGCGCTGCGCGAGGCGCTGGAGCGCTTCGCCGAGGGCGTGGTCATCGTCTGGCTGCCGCAGCTGCAGCTGCTGGAAGCCGCGCAGCTGCCGCAGCGGCTGAAGGCCAGCGCCGAGAAGCTGGGCAAGAAGGGCTGGCTGCATGCGCGCCTGACGGTGGCGCAGGCCGACGAACGCGGCTTCGGCATGCTGGGCAGCAGCGTGTTCATCGCCAACCCGCCGCACACCCTGGTGGGCGAACTGCGCCCGGCGGTGGCCTGGTTGGCGCAGGCGCTGGCACAGTTCGACGGCGCCCATGGCATGGTCGAGGCGGCCTGACGATGCAGACGATCTTCGGATTCCGCCGCTCGGCCTTCGTGCGCGTGGCGCCTTTCGCGGTGTTCATGGCCTTCCTGGCGCTGCGCGGCGCCGCACCCAGCGACGGTTCCTGGGGCTTCGACGTGCGCTGGCTCTATGGCGCGCAGGTGCTGGCCACGGCGGCGCTGCTGGCCTGGTGGTGGCGCGAATACGGCGAAATCACGCGGCAGAACCTGCCCAACCTGCGCGAAACGGCCCTGGCCGTGGCCGTGGGCTTGCTGGTGTTCGTGCTGTGGATCAACCTCGACGCGCCGTGGATGACCCTCACCGCCGGGGGCAGCACCGAGCCCTATGTCCCGCTGAACACCGTGGGCGACCTGCACTGGCCGCTGATCATCACGCGCTGGGTCGGTGCGGCGTTACTGGTGCCGGTGATGGAAGAGCTGTTCTGGCGCAGTTTCCTGATGCGCTGGCTGCAGGCTCCGGCATTCGAAGGCGTGCAGCCCATGCACGTGGGGCTGAAGGCGGTGGTCCTCAGCACCTTCGTCTTCGTGCTGGCGCACACGCTGTGGCTGGCGGCCATCGTGGCCGGGTTGGCCTATGCCTGGGTCTACATCCGCACCGGCAAGCTGTGGGTGGCGGTGATCGCGCATGCGGTGACGAACGGCGTGCTCGGCATCTGGGTGGTGACGACCGGCAACTGGCAGTTCTGGTGAACGGCCGCCGGCGGGTTCAGTCGGCGTTGCCGGGCGCTTCCAGCCGGTAGCCCAGGCCGCGCACGGTGTGGATGAGCTCGGGTGCGCCTGCGATGTCGATCTTCGCGCGCAGGCGCTTGATGTAGACGTCGACGATGTTGGTCAGCGGATCTTCGCTGGCACCCCAGACGTTGGCCAGGATGCGTTCGCGGCTGAACAGCCGGCCGGGGGTGGCCATCAGCAGTTCCAGCAGCGCCAGTTCCTTGGCCGTCAGCGCCAGGGTCTGCTCGCCGCGGCGGGCCTGCATGCGTTCGCGGTCCAGCACCAGGTCGCCCACCACCAGGCGCGGGCTGCGGGCCAGCGGTTCGCGCCCGCGCCGGGCCAGGGCTTCCAGGCGTGCCAGCAGTTCCTCGAATTCGAACGGCTTGCACAGGTAGTCGTCGGCGCCCAGGCGCAGGCCGGCCACGCGGTCTTCCAGCGCGGCCTGGGCGGTGAGCATCAGGATGGGCAGCGGCACGCGCGCGGCGCGCAGCGTCTGGCAGATTTCCAGGCCGCTCAGGCCGGGCAGCATCAGGTCCAGCACGATCAGCGTCGGCTCGTCGCCTTCGGTGGCGGCACGGGCGGCGTCCTGGGCCAGGGCCAGGCCCGAAGGGCCGTCGGCCGCGTGCTGGACGCGGTGGCCTTCGGCGCGCAGGCCGCGCAGCAGGAAGCCGGCGATGCGTTCGTCGTCCTCGACGATGAGGATGTTCATGCCGCGACCGCCGCCAGGCTGGCCACCGGTGCAGCGGGCAGCACCAGCCGCGCCAGCGTGCCCTGGCCCGGGGGGCTGAACAGGTGGATGCGGCCACCGTGGGCCTGGGCCAGCGCCCGCGCGATGGGCAGGCCCAGGCCGCTGCCGTCAGGCCGGTGGCGCCGCGCCGTGCTGCCGCGGAAGTGGCGCTCGAAGACCTGGGGCAATTCGTGCGGCGGGATGCCGATGCCCTGGTCCTGCACTTCCACGCACCAGTCGTCGGCGTAGGCCAGCAGGCGCGCGCTGACGGCGGCGCCGGGCTGGCTGTAGCGGATGGCGTTGTCCAGCAGCACCAGCAGCAGCTGGCGCAGGCGCTGCGCGTCGCCCAGCACCGCGCTCAGCCCGCGCGCGGGTTCGTCGGCCTGCAGCACCACCCCGCGGGCCTGGGCCAGCGCCTGCGCCTGGGCCACGGCTTCGGCGAAGGGCTGGGCCAGGTCCAGCGGGCGCCGCACCAGCGACAAGGCGTCGATGTCGCTGCGCGCCATGGCCAGCAGGTCGTCGATGACGCTGCCCAGCTGGCGCGAGGTGTCGACGATGCGCGACAGCGCAGCCCGGTAGTCCTCGACCGGCCGGTCGGCACCGCGCAGCGTGACCTCGGCCTCGCCGCGTATGGCGGTGGTGGGGGTGCGCAATTCGTGGCTGATGTCGGCAAAGAACTGGCGCCTGCGAGCCTCGGCCTGCTGCAGGGCCTGCAGGGCCTGGGTCAGTTCGGCGGTGCGCTCGTCGACCTGGGTTTCCAGCCGTTGACGCAGCCGGGCTTCACCCTGGCGGTGCTGCTCCAGTTCGGTGGCCATCACGTTCATGCTGCGCGCGACCGAGGTGAACTCGCTGGTGCCCTGTTCCGGGATGCGGTGCTGCAACTGGCCCTGCTGCAGGGCCAGCGCGCCCCGGCTCAGCAGGTCCAGCGGCCGCCGCAGCGCGCGCGCGAAGTACAGGGCGGCCCCCAGCGCCGCCAGTGCCAGCGTGCTGGCCGTGCCCAGCCACAGCGCGCGCATGCGGGCCAGGGCGGTGTCGGCGGCGGCGCGTTCGCGGGTCACGGCCGCGGCTTCGCGGCGGCTGCTGTCGGCCAGCAAGGCGCGCAGGTCGCGGTCCTGGGCGCGGTCGAACACATACGAGAGGGCCTCCCAGGCCTGGCCGGCATCGGCTCCGGGCCGCAGTGGCTGGGCGTTGTCGACCGTGGTTTCCAGGGCGACCAGGCTCTGTGCCAGGACGCTCAACGCGTCTTCGCGCTGCAGGTGTTCCTGGCGCGAGGCCGGGCTGTCGTCCAGCCGCAGCAGTTCCGCCGACAGCAGTTGCAGCTGCTGCACCTGCTGCCGCATCTGCGTCTGCAGCTGTTCGCGCAGGGCCGGGCTGGCGCCTGCGCCCTGCTGGTGCTGGGCCACCCAGGTGCGCAGGCGCTGCTTGGTGGCCGACAGGTCGGTGAAGCCGAGCTGGATGTCGCTGGCCACGCGCCCGCGCTCGACCTGCTTCTGGGCCACGCCCAATGCGGCGGCAGCGGCCAGGCCCTGCAGCACGGCGGCGGCCGCCAGCAGCGACAGGGCAAGCGTGAGACGGCGTCGGAACATGCCCTGATTGTGCGAGGCCGCTTCGGCGGCGGGCGGGCTTTCATCTGTTGTTCATTTAACGCTCAGCGCCTGCTCATCCAGCCTTCAGCGCGGGTTCAAGGGCGAGGGTTGCAATGGCATTCATCGTTTCGTTTCACCCACCCTCGAGGAAATCCATGAAGAAGCTGAACCTGCTGACCACCGCCGCCCTGGCCGCTGCCGCGCTCGCCGTGTCCCTGCCCGTTGCCGCCAAGGGCATCGTCGTGAACCAGGCCGTCACCGAAGCCGAAGTGCTGGCCATGCAGCAGACCTGGTGCAAGGCGCTGGTGGACATCAGCCAGACGCACAAGCGCGACGGCCAGCCGGCCGCCAAGGCGCTGGCAGGCAATGTCATCGACGCCGCCTACGGCTACCAGATGGGCGCTGTGCTGTTCAAGCCCACGCTGACCACCAACCCGCAGACCTTCCGCACCACGCGCGCCGGCGCGCTGGCCTACTTCGTCGGCGGCGACTCGGCCTTCCCCAAGGACACCGGCTTTGCGCTGAAGGGCTGGCAGAAGTGCGAGGTGGACAACGCCGCGGTGTTCATCGCCGGCGACAGCGCCACCACGATGGGCAAGGTGCGCATCACCGGCCCGGACGGCAAGATCACCACCGTCGACAAGACCTGGAAGTTCGTCAAGGACGACGCCGGCAAGCTGCGCATCGTGGTGCACCACTCGTCGCTGGAATTCGCTGGCGGCTGAACGCCCGGCACGGCCGCTGGCCAGCGCGGGTGAAGTCCTGCGCAGTCGGCGGCGTCAAGTTTCGGCATGGCGGGTCGAAAGACTGGGAATAGCCTCACTAACCCCAGGGATGGCATGCCGTTTGTCCGTGCCATAGCCGCCGCCATGGTGGCCGTCTGTCTGCAGCCGGCCTGGGCCGCGCGTCCCCTGGCCACCGACGACACGGGAGTGATCGGGTCCGGCGACTGTGAATTCGAAGCAAGCCGCACGGTCGCGCGCCTGGGCGTCGACCGCACAGGCGAGACCGGTGCTGCACTGGCCTGTGGTGTCGGGTTCGGGACCCAGCTCGGTCTGGGCTACGGGCAGGCCCGCGGTCCTGAAGGCCGGGCCCGTGGCGTGGCGCTGACGGCCAAGGCCGGCTTGTGGTCCGGTGCTGGCGACGACGCACCGTCGTTGGCGGTTTCCGGCGCAGTGGGCTGGGGCCGCGCAGCCGGGCAAAGCTGGGAACGCGAGGCCAGCGAAGTTCGCCTGCTGGGAACCTGGCCGGTGCGGCATGCCTTCATCCACGCCAACCTGGGCCATGCGCGCAGCCACACCGGCGGCCCCAAAGCCACGGTCTGGGGCCTGGCCCTGGAGCACCAACCGGCACAGCTGGCCGGCCTCGGCTGGGCGCCGTTGGTCGAGGTGTACGGCGACGACCGGGGCGACCGCTGGGTCAACTTCGGCGTGCGCACCACCGTCTGGCCCGACCGCCTGTTCGTCGATCTGGCCCATGCCCGCCAGCAGGCACCCGACAAGGCCCGCGTCTGGAACGCCGGCCTGCGTCTTGCGTTCTGAAACGGGCGCGACAGGGTGACGGGCTGACGGCCCCTGATGCCCAGGCCGCCTAGACGCCGCGCGCGCGGTCGGCCTTGAACTGCTGGCGGAAGGCTTCGAACCGGCCTTCGTCCAGCGCCTCTCGCACCTCGCGCATCAGGTTCACGTAGTAATGCAGGTTGTGGATGCTGGCCAGCATCGGTGCCAGCATCTCGCCGCAGCGTTCCAGGTGGTGCAGGTAGGCGCGTGAAAAGCCGCCGGCACAGGCGTGGCAGGCGCAGCTCATGTCGAGCGGAGCTTCGTCGTCCTTGTGGCGGGCATTGCGGATCTTCAGGTCGCCGAAGCGCGTGAACAGGTGGCCGTTGCGCGCGTTGCGCGTGGGCATGACGCAATCGAACATGTCGACGCCGCAGGCCACGCCCTCGACCAGGTCTTCGGGCGTGCCCACGCCCATCAGGTAGCGCGGCTTGTGCGCCGGCAGCCGGTGCGGGGTGTGGGCCATGATGGCCAGCATCTCGTCCTTGGGCTCACCCACGCTGACGCCGCCGATGGCGTAGCCGGGCAGGTCCAGTTCCACCAGCCGCTGCAGGGATTCCTCGCGCAGGTTCGTGTACATCCCGCCCTGGACGATGCCGAACAGCGCGTTCGGGTTGGCCAGGCGCTGGAACTCGTCGCGGCTGCGGGCGGCCCAGCGCAGGCTGAGCTCCATCGAGGTGCGCGCCTGCGCTTCGGTGGTGAGCGTGCCGCCGGTCTGGTAGGGCGTGCATTCGTCGAACTGCATCACGATGTCGGAGTTCAGCACGGCCTGGATCTGCATGCTGACTTCGGGCGTGAGGAACAGCTTGTCGCCGTTCACGGGGCTGGCGAAGTGCACGCCCTGTTCGGTGATCTTGCGGCCCTTTCCATCGGCGCCGCCCAGGCTCCACACCTGGAAGCCGCCGCTGTCGGTGAGGATGGGCGCGTTCCACTGCTCGAAGCGGTGGAGGCCGCCGAACTTCTTCACCACGTCCAGCCCGGGGCGCATCCACAGGTGGAAGGTGTTGCCCAGGATGATCTGCGCGCCCATGTCGCGCAGGCTTTGCGGCAGCACGCCCTTGACGGTGCCGTAGGTGCCTACCGGCATGAAGACGGGGGTCTCGACGGTGCCGTGGTTGAGCGTGAGCGTGCCGCGGCGGGCATGGCCTTCGGTGGTGTGGAGTTCGAACTTCAGCATGCACCCATTGTCGGCGGGTGCGCGGCAATGTCTTTCGCGGCAACGCGCTCGAGCAGCATCGCGTCGCCGTAGCTGAAGAAGCGGTAACGTGTTTCCACCGCGTGCCGGTACAGCGCCATCACGTGGGCATGGCCGCTGAACGCGCTGACGAGCATCATCAGCGTGCTCCTGGGCAGGTGGAAGTTCGTCACCATCAGGTCGACGACGCGGAAGTCGAAGCCGGGGGTGATGAAGATGTCGGTGTCGCCGGTGTAGGGCGCCAGCGCCTGGCCGTTGCTTGCGGCTTCGCGTGCTGCCGATTCCAGTGCGCGCAGGGTCGTCGTGCCCACCGCCACCACCCGCCCGCCGGCGGCGCGCGTGGCGGCGATGGCGGCCACGGTGTCGGCGCCCACTTCGAACCATTCGCTGTGCATCCGGTGTTCGGCGATGTTGTCCACGCGCACCGGCTGGAAGGTGCCCGCGCCCACGTGCAGCGTGATGGCCGCAGTGCCCACGCCGCGTGCGGCCAATGCGGCCAGCACCTTTTCGTCGAAGTGCAGTGCTGCGGTGGGCGCGGCCACGGCGCCAGGACGGCGCGCGAACACGGTCTGGTAGCGGGCTTCGTCGTTGGCGGTGTCATCGTGGGTGATGTAGGGCGGCAGGGGCACATGGCCGTGGCGCGCCAGCAGTTCCAGCGGGTCGGCCGGGAAGCGCAGGTGGAACAGGGCGTCTTCCGGACCGGTGCGGCCCAGCACCTCGGCGTCGAAGGCGTCGGCGAAGCGCACCACCGTGCCGGGCCTGGGCGACTTGCTGGCACGCAGGTGTGCCCAGACCTCGTGGCCGGGCAGCACCCGTTCGACCAGGGCTTCGACCGAGCCGCCGGTGGGCTTTTCGCCAAGCAGCCGGGCCTTGATGACACGGGTGTCGTTGAAGACCAGCAGGTCGCCGCGGCGCAGCAGGCCGGGCAGGTCGCGGAAGCCGCGGTCGACCGGCGTGCTACCCGTGCCGTCCAGCAGCCGCGATGCACTGCGCTCTGCAGCCGGGTGCTGTGCGATCAGCTCTGGGGGCAGGGCGAAGTCGAAGTCGGCCAGGGTATGGGGGTGGGGCATGGGAAGGTCTGAGCCAAGGGCCCCAAAATTGTTCCATGCCCACCAATTCCCCGCAGGCCGTGTCCGTGCCGCCCGTCTCCGCGCCGCCTGTCGCGCCGCAACCGGCCTTGTCGGCGCCGCAGCGAGCCTTGCGCAAGCTCGGGCTGGTGCGCGACATCGACCTGGCGCTGCACCTGCCGCTGCGCTACGAGGACGAGACCCGCATCGCCCCGATCTCCGGCCTGCGCGACGGCAGCGTGGCCCAGGTGCAGGGCACGGTGCGCGAAGCGCGGGTGGAAACGCGCAGCCGGCGCCAGCTGCTGGTGGTGCTGGACGACGGCAGCGGCGGTGAACTGACGCTTCGGCTGCTGCACTTCTACCCCTCGAACCAGAAGACTTTGGCCGTGGGCGCCGTGATCCGCGCCCGCGGCGAGGTGCGCGTTGGATTTTTCGGCCGCGAAATGGTGCATCCGGTGTTCAAGGCGGTGGCGCCCGACGCCCCGCTGCCGCAGGCGCTGACCCCCGTCTACCCCGCCAGCGCCCAGCTGCCGCAGGCCTACCTTCGAAAGGCCGTGGCTTCAGGTCTGGCGCGCGCGCACCTGGGCGAGTTGCTGCCAGAAGGCACCGTGCCCGCCGGCCTGCCGCCGCTGCGCGAAGCCTTGCTGGCCCTGCATCAGCCCGCCGCCGGCACGCCGCTGGAAACACTGGAAGACCACAGCCACCCGGCCTGGCAACGACTGAAGTTCGACGAGCTGCTGGCGCAGCAGCTCTCGCAGGCCCAGGCCCAGGCGGCCCGCGCGCTGCTGCGGGCGCCGGCGATGATGCCCTGCGTCGGCGGACTGCGGGAGAGCTTTCACGCGGCCCTGCCCTTCTTGCTGACCGCCGCGCAGCAGCGCGTGGTGGCCGAGATCGACGCCGACCTGGCGCACCCGCGTCCGATGCACCGGCTGCTGCAGGGTGACGTGGGCTCGGGCAAGACCGTGGTCGCGGCGCTGGCGGCCACCACCGCGATGGATGCCGGCTGGCAATGTGCGCTGATGGCCCCCACTGAGATCCTGGCCGAACAGCATTTCCGCAAGCTCATCGGCTGGCTGGAGCCGTTGGGCGTGGGCATCGCCTGGCTGATGGGCAGCCGCAAGGGCAAGGCACGCCAGGCGATGGTCGCCAGGGTGGCTTCGGGCGAGGCGCAGCTGGTGGTGGGCACGCATGCGGTGATCCAGGACGACGTGGTTTTCGCGCGGCTGGGCCTGGCCATCGTCGACGAACAGCACCGTTTCGGCGTGGCGCAGCGCCTGGCGCTGCGCGCCAAGCTCGACGAGCAGCGGCTCGAACCGCATCTGTTGATGATGAGCGCCACGCCCATTCCGCGCACGCTGGCGATGAGCTACTACGCCGACCTGGACGTCAGCACCATCGACGAACTGCCGCCCGGCCGCACCCCCATCGTCACCAAGCTGTTTGCCGACGGCCGCCGCGCCGACGTGGTGGCGCGCATCCGCCAGGAGGTGACCGCGCCGGTGCAGCCGCGGCGCCAGGTCTACTGGGTGTGCCCGCTGGTCGAGGAAAGTGAACACCTGGACCTGCAGAACGCGACCGCCACGCACGCCGAACTGGCTGCTGCGCTCGGCCCGGGCGTGCAGGTGGGCCTGTTGCACGGCCGCATGAAGGCGGCCGAGAAGGCGGCGGTGATGGCGCAGTTCAGCGGTGGCCAGCTGCAGGTGCTGGTGGCCACCACGGTCATCGAAGTGGGCGTGGACGTGCCCAACGCCAGCCTGATGGTCATCGAGCACGCCGAGCGTTTCGGCCTGGCCCAGCTGCACCAGCTGCGCGGCCGCGTGGGCCGCGGTGCCGCTGCCAGCGCCTGCGTGCTGCTGTACACGACGCCGCTGTCGGCCACCGGCAAGGCCAGGCTGAAAGCCATGGCCGAGACGAACGACGGCTTCGAGATTGCCCGGCGCGACCTGGACATCCGCGGCCCTGGCGAATTCATGGGCGCCCGCCAGAGCGGCGACGCCTTGCTGCGGTTTGCCGACCTGAACGAAGACAGCGTCTTGCTGCAGCAGGCCCGCGCGCTGGCGCCGCGGCTGCTGCGCGAGCACCCCCAGGCTGCATCGCAGCATGTCGCCCGCTGGCTGGGCAGCAAGAGCGACTACCTGAAAGCCTGAGCCCGAGCCCGCGGCTCCTGCAGCGCGCCGGGCTTCAGCCGTGCGCGTGGCTGGCCCCGGCCCAGTGGCCTCGCAGTCGCAGCAGTTCGCTCAGGGTGTCGTTGCACAGCGTAGACAGGGCCAGGGGCATGACGTCGAGTCCGGCCGACAGTTCCAGCGTGGAGATCATGTAGCCGTCGGTCTCGGGCGCAGCCACGATGAGGCCAGCCTGTGGGGCGGCTTGCGGGACGGCGGGGACCGGGGCGGGTGTCATGGCGGCAGAGGGATCTCTCATCAGCGAAGCACTGCATTCGAATCGCATACAGGGGTGTTTGGCCCATCCCATTGCATGGGCCTGGCGGGATTGCTCCCCGGCACCCCATGAACGAGGGGTTGGTCTGGCCGAGGCCAGCCAGTGCGTCCTTCGCTCCCGAGGATGCTCGCCAGCGGGCCCGCTTTTGTGGCCACTTTCAACTTCCGCACAATGCGGCCATGACGCTGACGGAACTCAAGTACATCGTGGCCGTGGCGCGCGAGCGCCATTTCGGGCGCGCCGCCGAAGCCTGCTTCGTGAGCCAGCCCACGCTCAGCGTGGCCATCAAGAAGCTGGAAGAGGAACTCGACGTCAAGCTGTTCGAGCGCGGCGCCAGCGAAGTGACCGTCACGCCGCTGGGCGACGAGATCGTGCGCCAGGCGCAGCAGGTCATCGAGCAGGCCGCCGCCATCAAGGAAATTGCCAAGCGTGGCAAGGACCCGGTCTCGGGCCCCTTGCGCCTGGGCATCATCTACACCATCGGCCCTTACCTGCTGCCCGACCTGGTGCGCCAGGCCATCGCCCGCGTGCCGCAGATGCCGCTGATGCTGCAGGAGAACTTCACCGCCAAGCTGCTGGAAATGCTGCGCACCGGTGAACTGGACGCGGCGATCATGGCCGAGCCCTTCCCCGAGACCGGCCTGGCCGTGGCCCCCCTGTATGACGAGCCCTTCCAGGCCGCGGTGCCTTCCAGCCACCCGTTTGCGCGCCGAGACAGCATCAGCGCCGAGGAACTGAAAAGCGAGACGATGCTGCTGCTGGGCACCGGCCACTGCTTCCGCGACCACGTGCTCGAGGTCTGCCCCGAGTACGCCCGCTTCGCCAGCACGAACCCGAACGACCGCGACGGCATCCGCAAGAGCTTCGAGGGCAGCAGCCTGGAGACCATCAAGTACATGGTCGCCTCGGGCATGGGCGTGACCGTGGTGCCGCAACTGAGCGTGCCTGCCGAAGCGCAGACCCATGTGGCCTACGTGCCGTTCACTGAACCCGTGCCCATGCGCCGCGTCGTGCTGGCCTGGCGCCACACCTTCACGCGCTACGAGGCCATCGCGGCATTGCGCAACTGCATTTACGCCTGCGCCTTGCCAGGCGTGAAGCGGCTGACCGATTGACCGCCTTGGCCGGCCTGGCGCCGGGTCCGATAGAGTGCCGGAATTCCACATCGCGCACCGGAGCACTCCATGGCCAAGACAAAGAAGACCCCCGGCGGCAGCCAGGGCGTGAACATCGGCATCAGCGACAAGGACCGTGCGGCGATTGCCGGCGGCCTGAGCCACCTGCTGGCCGACACCTACACCTTGTATCTGACGACCCACAATTTCCACTGGAACGTGACCGGGCCGATGTTCAACACGCTGCATGCGATGTTCATGACCCAGTACACCGAACTGTGGAATGCGGTGGACCCGGTGGCCGAGCGGATTCGCAGCCTGGGCCACCCGGCCCCGGGCAGCTATGCCGCCTACGGCGCGCTGGCCTCGATCAAGGACGCCCCGGCCACGCCCCCGCAGGCGCTGGAAATGGTGCGCATCCTGAAGGAAGGGCACGAAGCCGTGGCGCGCACCGCGCGCAGCGTCTTCCCGCTGGCCGACAAGGCCGGCGACGAACCCACGGCCGACCTGCTGACGCAGCGCCTCACGGTGCACGAACAGACGGCCTGGATGCTGCGGTCGCTGCTGGAGGACTGAAGCCGGCCAGTCCGGCAGCGGGGACAGCCCTAGCCTGAGGGGCCTGGCCGTGCTGGACGGATCGGGCAAACCGGGCCAAGATAAGGGGTTCAAGTTGTCCGCCAACGCGGCAAGTCACAGGAGAACCCCATGCCCAAGAACCGTGCCCTGCTGCCCCGTCCGCTGAAGATCGTTGCCGCCCTGGTGGCAGCCCTGGCCGTCGCGTCCTGCGGGGGTGGGGCCGACAGCCCTGCCGAGGCCGGCGCCGTCCAGTTCGCCACACAGATGCGCGCGCTGGCGGGGCCCCTGCCGCCCCCGGAGTTCGCGCACATGAACACCGCCCCGGTCACGGGCGACATGGTCATCGACTGGGCCGAGTTCAAGTTCCCCGAACTCTTCCCGAAGGCCGTCGGGGTGCGCTTTCCTTCGGTGGTGGTCGATGGCGTGACCTACAACGCGCGGGCCTATCCCGGCAGCTGGGGCATCCGCTACCTGGGCATCACGCCCGACGGCCGGGTGTTCGGCCTGGGTGACTTCACCAACAATGGACTGCAGCAGTTCGAAAGCATCGGCTTCTGGTCGGCCCAAGTGCAGGCCGAGCAGTGCGCGGTGAACCCAGCCAGTTGCACGCCAGGCACCAACACCCCGGCAGGCGCGCTGAACGGCTGCACCTTGCCGGCGGCGCAGGCGCTGGCCAGCGGTTCGCGGCTGCTCGCGACCTATGCCATCTCGATCAGCGGCTCCTCGGGCCAATACACCGTCGACAGCCTGGTCGAAGGGCCGGCCAGCTTCGAAGGACAGGCCGTGGTTCGAACGCGTGAGCTCATCAGCGGCTCGCAGGTCGACCCCGAAACCGGTCAGCTGATTTCCATGTCGCTGGAGTCGCGTTCGTTCCTGCAGGATGCAGGCGCGGGTTTCATCCGCATCGTTGGCGCGGAGGCGAACGTGAGCCTGGCCGGACTGGGTTCGCTGCAGAGCCGCACCGTCTACACGCCGCCGAGTGTCAACGTCGAGTTCTCGATCCAGCCGTCGCAGACCATCAACAAGAGCAGCAACTCGACCACCAGCCTGACCCTGCCTGTCGGGCCGCCCAGCGTCGGCGTTGACAACAGCGTGTCGTCCTACACCTTCGTTGGGCGCGAGAGCATCACCGTTCGCGGCAGGACCTACGCCACCTGCAAATACACCCAGCGGGCCACGTCGGGCGACACCGGTGCCGCCAGCTTCTGGTTCATTGACGGCAAGGGTGTGCCGGCGCGGATCGAAGAAGCCGACACCTTCGGCACGACCACGCGGACTTCGGTGATCGAACTCGTGTCGGGCACGCTGAACGGCGCACCCTTGTGACGCTCGGCGGTGGCGCTGGCCGCCGCCACCGCACGCGCTGGGTGCACTGCGCCGGATAATCATCGGTTTAGCCCGCGCTGACCTCCCATGCCTGCCGCAGTTCCAGAACGCATCACCCACGAGGTGGCGCGCCGCCGCACCTTCGCCATCATCAGCCACCCCGACGCCGGCAAGACCACGCTGACCGAGAAGCTGCTGCTGTTTTCCGGCGCGATCCAGATCGCCGGCAGCGTGAAGGCGCGCAAGGCCACGCGCCACGCCACCAGCGACTGGATGGAGATCGAGAAGCAGCGCGGCATCTCGGTGGCTTCCAGCGTGATGCAGATGGAATACCGCGACTGCGTCATCAACCTGCTCGACACCCCCGGCCACCAGGACTTCAGCGAAGACACCTACCGTGTGCTGACCGCGGTGGACGCAGCGCTGATGGTCATCGACGCGGCCAACGGCGTGGAACCGCAGACCCGCCGCCTGCTGCAGGTGTGCCGGGCGCGCAACACCCCCATCCTGACCTTCGTCAACAAGATGGACCGCGAGGTCAAGGACCCGCTGGCGCTGATGGAGGAGATCGAGCGCGAACTCGGCATGGAGGTGGTGCCCTTCACCTGGCCCGTGGGCATGGGCAAGGCCTTCCACGGCGTGATGGATCTGCGCGAAGAGCAGATGCGCGTGTTCAGCCCGGGTGAAGACCGCAAGGGGGCCGAAGACGAGATCCTGAGCGGCCTGCACAACCCGGCCTATGCCGAACGTTTCGGCATGCAGTACACCCAGGCCGAAGGCGAGATCGAGCTGCTGACGGAAGCCGCGCCGCCCTTCGACAAGACAGCCTTCCTGGCGGGTAAGCAGACGCCGATGTTCTTCGGCAGCGCGGTGAACAACTTCGGCGTGCGCGAGGTGCTGGACGCGCTGGTGGACCTGGCGCCGCCGCCCGGCGACCGCAGCGCCATCCAGCGCGTGGTGCACCCTGAGGAAGGCAAGTTCAGCGGCGTGGTGTTCAAGATCCAGGCCAACATGGACCCGGCGCACCGCGACCGCATCGCCTTCCTGCGCGTGGCCAGCGGCCGCTTCGAGCGTGGCATGCGGCTGAAGGTATCGCGCAGCGGCAAGGAGCTGCGGCCGAACACCGTGGTCACCTTCATGAGCCAGCGCCGCGAATTGCTGGAGGAAGCTTTTGCCGGGGACATCATCGGCATTCCGAACCATGGTGTGCTGCAGCTGGGCGACACGCTCAGCGAAGGCGAGAGCCTGCAGTTCACCGGCCTGCCGTTCTTCGCGCCCGAGATGTTCCGCAGCGTGGAAGTGGCCGACCCGCTGCGCACCAAGCAGCTGCGCGCCGGCCTCACGCAGCTGGGCGAGGAAGGCGCGATCCAGGTCTTCCGCCCGGTGGCCGGCAGCGTGTTGCTGCTGGGTGCAGTGGGGCAGCTGCAGTTCGAGGTGGTGGCCCACCGCCTGGAACACGAATACGGCTGCAAGGCGCGCATCATGCCGGCGCGCTACAACGTGGCGCGCTGGGTGACGGCCGAGACGGGCGAAGGTGCAGCGGCGGACGAACGCGAGCTCAAGCGCTTCATCGACGGCAACAGCCACCGCGTCGCCATGGACGCTGTCGACGCACCCTGCGTGCTGCTGGAATACGCCGGTGAGCTGCGCGCGATGCAGGACAACTGGCCGAAGATCCGTTTCCATGCGCTGCGCGAGCACGCGGGGCTGGTGTTCCAGAAGCAGCTGGAGGGCTGAAGTTCTTCCGCTTTACAATTTCAGCCTTCGACGCTGAAACTGTAAGAATGCTTCGACCCGTTTTCGAGCGCCATGCCTCGCAGCGGCTGCTGCGCCTGGCGCGTGGCTTTCCGGTCGTGGTGCTGACGGGGCCGCGGCAGTCGGGCAAGACCACCCTGGCGCAGGGCACCCTGCCGGGACATGCCTACGTCTCGCTGGAAGACCCGGATACACGCCTGCGCGTTGCGGCCGACCCGCGCGGGTTCCTGGCGGCCCATGCCGCTACCGGGCTGGTGCTCGACGAAGCGCAACGGGTGCCGGAACTGCTGTCCTATCTGCAGACCGCCGTCGATGCCGACCGCCGGCCCGGGCGCTTCGTCGTCACGGGTTCGCAGAACCTCCTGTTGTCCGCTGCCGTCAGCCAGAGCCTGGCCGGCCGCGCAGGCTTTCTGGAGCTGATGCCCTTGTCCTACCGCGAAGGCGGTGCGGCCTTTCAGCGCCTGTCCCTGGACGAGCTGCTGGTGCGGGGCGGCTATCCCGCCATCTACAGCACCGAGGTCAAGGCGGCCGACTGGCACGCCAGCTACGTGGCCAGTTACCTCGAGCGCGACGTACGGCAGGTCACCCGGGTCAACGACCTGCTGGCCTTCCAGCGTTTCATGCGCATGATGGCTGCGCGCTGCGGACAGCTGCTGAACCTGAACGCCGTCGCGGCCGATCTCGGCGTGGCCCAGACCACTGCCCGCGATTGGCTCGCCGTGCTCGAGGCCACCTACGTGGCCTTCCGCCTGCCGCCGCATCACAAGAACTTCGGCAAGCGCCTGGTGAAGACGCCCAAGCTCTACTTCCACGACACCGGGCTGGCCGCATGGCTGCTCGGCATCACCGACGCGGCCGCGATGAACAGCCACCCGATGCGCGGTGCGCTGTTCGAGAACCTCTGCATTGCCGACTTCACCAAGCACCTGCGCCACACCGGGGCCGCGGCGTCGGCCTTCTTCTGGCGCGACAACATCGGCAACGAGGTCGATCTGCTCATCGACAGGGGCGGCCACCTGCAGCCGGTGGAGTTCAAGAGCGGCGCGACCTTCCAGCCCGACTGGCTGCGCGGGCTGACCATGTTTGGGCGCCATGCCGCCACGGAGCGCCTGGTGGAGCCCCTGCTGGTGTGCGGCGCGCCGGGCCTGCAACGGCTGCAGGGTGTGGGCGTGGCGCACTGGCGCGACGCGCTGATGGCGCTGCCGGCAACGGCGCCCTGAGACCAGGGCCGCGGGCGACTCAGCCCTGCCCGGCGCCGGAGCGCCGAAGTGCCGCGTACGCCACCGCCACCTCCCCCGCCAGCCGCGCATTCGACAGCACCAGCGCGATGTTCGCCGCCAGACTGGCGCCGCCGGTGAGCTCGGCCACCCGCGCCAGCAGGAAGGGCGTGACGGCCGCACCGGCCACGCCCTGGCGCGCGGCCTCGGCCAGCGCCTGATCGATGTGTGCGCCGATCACGCCGGCCGGGATCTCGTGGTCCTTCGGGATGGGGTTGGCCAGCACCAGGCCCTGGCCCGGCGCGACGAGGTCCTGGGCTCGCAGCGCGCTGGCCACGGCCACCGGCGACGACAGCGAGCCCGGCAGCTTCAGGCCGCTGGTGCGGGAATAGAACGCCGGCAACTCGTCGGTGCCGTAGCCGAGCACGGGCACACCGTGGGTTTCCAGCACTTCCAGCGTCGCGCGCAGGTCGAGGATGGCCTTGGCCCCGGCGCAGACCACGGCCACGGGCGTGCGCGCCAGTTCCAGCAGGTCGGCGGAGATGTCGAAGCTGGTCTCGGCCCCGCGGTGCACGCCGCCGATGCCGCCGGTGGCGAAGACGCGGATGCCGGCCATCGCCGCCACCATCATCGTCGTGGCCACAGTGGTCGCGCCCAGCGCGTGCGTCGACAGCAGCAAGGGCAGGTCGCGCCGGCTGGCCTTGGGCACGGCGTGGCCAGCGCGGCCGAGGAAGTCGATTTCCTCGGGCGTGAGCCCGGCTTTCAGCCGCCCGCCGATGATGGCGATGGTGGCCGGCACGGCGCCGGCCGTGCGCACCTCGGCCTCCACGCGCAGCGCAGTCTCCACGTTCTGTGGCCAGGGCATGCCGTGGGTGATGATGGTGGATTCCAGGGCGACGAGGGGCTGGCCGCCCTGAAGGGCGGCGGCCACGTCGGGGTGGATGTCGAGCAGGGGGTTCATGGAGCTGCATGATCGCATCGGCGCCCTGGCGCGCCACCGGCGCCGGTGCTGCCGATAATCCGGGCGTGAGCGCCACCACCCCCACGCCGGCACCCGAACCTGCGCCCAATCGCCTGGCCCTGGCCCTGGACCTGATCCGCTGGAACCGCCCTGCGGGCTGGCTGTTGCTTCTTTGGCCCACGCTCAGCGCGCTGTGGATTGCCGCCGACGGCTGGCCGGGCTGGCACCTGCTGGCGGTGTTCGTGCTGGGCACGGTGCTGATGCGCAGCGCCGGCTGCTGCATCAACGACGTGGCCGACCGCGACTTCGACCGCCATGTCAAGCGCACCGCACAGCGCCCGGTCACGCGCGGGGCGGTGTCGGTGAAGGAGGCGCTGGCCCTGGGCGCGGTGCTGGCGCTGCTGGCCTTCGCCTTGGTGCTGACGACCAACCCGCCGACCATCCTGCTGTCCTTCCTGGGCCTGGCGGTGACGCTGGCCTACCCCTATGCCAAGCGCTTCGTCTCGATGCCACAGGCGGTGCTGGGCGTGGCCTTCAGCTTCGGCATCCCCATGGCCTTTGCAGCGGCGCTGGGCGGTCGTGAATGGAATCTCTCTTCAGTGCCGCCGCAGGCGCTGTGGCTGCTGCTGGGCAACCTGTTCTGGGTGCTGGCCTACGACACCGAGTACGCGATGGTCGACCGCGACGACGACATCCGCCTGGGCATGAAGACCAGCGCCATCACCCTGGGCCGCTGGGACGTGGCCGCGGTCATGGGCTTTTATGTTGCCTACCTGCTGTCCTGGGCCTGGCTGGGGCGATCACTGGGCTTGGGGCCCTGGTTCCTGGCGGGCATCGGCGCGGCCGGGCTGCAGGCTGCGTGGCACTACACGCTGATCCGCGGCCGCACGCGCGACGGCTGCTTCAGGGCCTTCAGGCTGAACCACTGGCTGGGGTTTACGGTGTTCGCGGGGGTGGTGGCGGACCTGGCCTTGCGTTGACCCAGGTGGCTCAGGCACGGCCCAGCTCTGCAGCACGGTCCCGCGCCGCGTGCAGCGCCCGCACGAAAGCCGCCTTGACCCCCGCTGCCTCCAGTGCGGTGATGGCCGCATGGGTGGTGCCGCCCTTGCTGGTCACCTGCTCGCGCAGGGCAGAAGGCGACAGCGGGCTCTGCATCGCCAGCGCTGCCGCGCCAGCGAAGGTGGCCTGGGCGAGCTGGCGCGCCTGCTCGGTCGACAGGCCCATCTCGCTGCCGGCCTGCACCATCGCTTCGATGAAGTAGAAGACATAGGCTGGCCCTGAACCCGACAATGCGGTGACGGCGTCGAGATCGTCTTCGCGGTCCACCCACAGCGCCTGGCCGGTGGGCGCAAACAGCGCCGCCACTTCGGCGCGCGCCGCCGCATCCACCGCCGGACTGGCAAACAGGCCGGCGATGCCCTGGCCGATCAGCGCCGGGGTGTTGGGCATGGTGCGCACCACCGCCGCGCTGCCCGTGGCCCGGGTGATGCTGTCGCTGCGTACACCGGCCATCACGCTGACCTGCAGGGCCCCGCCGACGTGCGGTGCACAGGCGGCGGCGGCCTCGGCGAACACCTGGGGCTTCACCGCCCAGACCACGGTTCGCGCCGTGGCCAGCGCCGGCCCGGCCTGGGCCAGTGGCGCCAGCCCGAAGCGGCTGGCCAGGCGTTCGCGCTGGGCCGGGTCGGGTTCGACCACCAGCACGCTGGCGGCTGGCCGGCCCGACTGCAGCAGCCCGCCGATGAGCGCCTGCGCCATGTTGCCGCCGCCGATGAAAGCCATGAATTCGTTCATGGACGGCAGTGTATGCAGCCTTCCATGCAAAGGCGGCATGGCAAACCGCAGCTTATTCGGTGCCGGCGCCTCTAGAGTCGCGACACCGCGGCGGCGACGCGGCTCAAGAGGCCGCAGCAGGCCGCGCCACGAACCACCCCCGGAGACCCCGAATGTCCTTGCCCGCCATGCCCCTTTCCTACGTCCACCCCACCCCCGACAGCCCCTGGGGAACCTACCTGATGCAGGTGGACCGTGTCACGCCTTACCTGGGCCACCTGGCCCGCTGGGTGGAAACCCTGAAGCGGCCGAAACGGGTGCTGATCGTCGACATTCCCATCGAACTCGACGACGGCAGCGTGACCCACTTCGAGGGCTACCGCGTGCAGCACAACATGAGCCGGGGTCCCGGCAAGGGCGGCGTGCGTTACCACCCCGACGTGACCCTGGAAGAGGTGATGGCGCTGTCGGCCTGGATGAGCGTGAAGAACGCCGCCGTCAACCTGCCCTACGGCGGTGCGAAGGGCGGCATCCGCGTCGATCCGAAGCGCCTGAGCCACAAGGAACTGGAGCGCATGACGCGGCGCTACACCAGCGAGATCGGCATCATCATCGGCCCGCAGCAGGACATTCCGGCGCCTGACGTGAACACCAACCCTCAGATCATGGCGTGGATGATGGACACCTACAGCATGAACACCGGCACCGCCGCCACGGGCGTCGTCACCGGCAAGCCCGTCCACCTGGGTGGCAGCCTGGGGCGGGTGAAAGCCACCGGCCGCGGCGTCTTCGTCACCGGCCGCGAAGCCGCGCGGCGGCTGAACCTGGACCTGAACGGCGCCCGCGTGGCGGTGCAGGGTTTCGGCAACGTCGGTTCTTCCGCGGCCGAACTGTTCGTGCAGGCCGGCAGCACCATCGTCGCCGCGCAGGACCACACCGGCACCATCTACAACGACCGCGGTTTCGACATGCTCGACCTGATGGCGCACGTGAAGGAAACCGGTGGTGTCGGCGGCTTCAAGGGTGCCGACTGGATGGGCAACGAGGAGTTCTGGGACGTGCGCTGCGACATCCTGATCCCGGCCGCGCTGGAAGGGCAGATCACGGCCGAGCGCGCGAAACGCATCCAGGCCAGGCTGGTGCTGGAGGGCGCCAACGGGCCCACCGTGCCCAGCGCCGACGACATCCTGGCCGAGCGTGGCGTGCTGGTGGTGCCCGACGTCATCTGCAACGCCGGTGGCGTGACGGTGAGCTACTTCGAATGGGTGCAGGACTTCAGCAGCTTCTTCTGGACCGAAGACGAGATCAACGTGCGCCTGGACAAGATCATGATCGGCGCGCTGAAGAAGATCTGGGACACCGCCGACAAGCACCAGATCACGCTGCGCACCGCCACTTTCGCGGTGGCCTGCGAACGCATCCTGACGGCGCGCGAGGAGCGCGGCCTGTACCCCTGACCCCGCCGGGACTTCCGGACGCATCCTGGCCTCAGGGACACCCTGGAGGGCCGCGCAGGAAGCGTTAGCATCTTTGCCCGGTGCGGCTTGTGCCGCCCACGCCCCCGGCACCTTGCCGGACGGCGCCTTTGTTTCAAGGATTGCTTGATGACTTCCGAACTGATTTCGCGCCGCACAGCCCTGCTGGGCTCGGTCGGCACCGTGGTGGCGGGCTCGCTGACCCTGGCCGGCTGCGGTGGTGGCAGTGACGGCGGTGGGGGTGGCGGCACGCAGCTGCGCGCGATCAACCTGACCAACGACCTGCCCAGCGTCGACCTGCTCACCGACGACACCGTGCAGTTCGGTGCCCTGGCGCTGGAAGCCCTGCCGGCCTACAAGGGCGTCGACGCCAAGGAATACACGCTGCGCGTGCGCAGGACCGGCGACGGGGCGACCCTGTTTTCGGGCGCCTTCACGCTGGGCAGGGACCAGAACTTCACGGCCGTCATCTGGGGCCGGGAGACATCGCTGCGCGTGTCGACCCTGCCCGAAAACGAAGACAACAACGCCATCGGCAGTGGCAACACGCGCGTGCGCATGTTCAACGCCACCACCGACAGCGGCGCAGTGGACGTTTTCTTCACCAGCGAAGCTGCGGTGCTCGGCGACACCGCGCCGACGCAGAGCGCCGTGGGCGCCGGCAACCTGTCGGGCTTCCGCGAGATCTCGGCAGGCACCTACCGCCTGCGCGTCACCGGCGTGGGCGACCCCAACGACGTGCGCCTGGACATTTCTGGCATCCCGCTGGTCGCACGCCAGCACTACAACCTGGTGCTGACCGCCGGTTCTGGCGGCGTGCTCTTGAACGGCATGCTGATCCAGCAGCAGCAGGCGGCCACCGTGCTGCGCAACACCCGGGCCCGCGTGCGAGTGGTGGCCGGTGTCGACGCTGCCGGCGTGGTGGGCATCTCGGCGGCGGGCACGACCCTGGTGGGCGGCCTGCGCAGCCCGTCGGTGGGCCCGTACCAGCTGGTCAACGCCGGTGCCCTGCCCCTGCAGGTGCGGGTGGGTGGCAACGTCGTGTTCGACGCGAGCCGGACCTTCCTTGCCGGTGCCGACTACACGCTGATGGTCTACGGCCCGCCCGCAGCGCCGGAGATCAGGCTCATCGTCGACGACAACCGCCTGCCCAGCCTGAACAACCGGGTCAAGATCCGCCTGATCCACGGCGCCAACGGTGTGGTGGGTCCGATCACGCTGTCGGCCGACTTCCTGGCGCTGGCCACCGACATCGCACTCGGCGCCGGCTCGGCCTACGCCACCACCCTCAGCAGCGCGTCGGTGCGTGTCGACGTCACTTCGGCTTCGGCCGCAGGGCCGCTGTTCGAGCAGACCGCGGTCAACCTGCAGGGCCAGTCGGTCTACACCGTCTTCCTGCTGGGTGGCAATGCTGCGCCCACCGGCGTGATCCGCAAGGAACGCTGAAACAGGGCCGGCCGCGATGAACTGGAGCACCAACAACTGGAACATGTCGCTGGGCGGGGCTGCGGCCACGCCGGCGGCGGCCCCGGCCCCGGCAGCACCCGAGGAAAGTTTCGTCTTCGACGTGAGCGAAGCCGACTTCGAAGCCCAGGTGCTGGAACTGTCGATGCAGGTGCCGGTGCTGCTGGACTGCTGGGCGCCCTGGTGCGGGCCCTGCAAGAGCCTGGGGCCGGTGCTGGAGAAGCTGGCACGCGACTACGGCGGCCGCTTCATCCTGGCCAAGCTGAATACCGACGAGGCGCCGCAGATCAGCGCGGCGCTGCGCATCCGCAGCATCCCGCAGTGCTTCCTGTTCATGGGCGGCCGGCCGGTCGACCAGTTCACGGGTGCGCTGCCCGAAGGCAAGCTGCGCGAGTTCCTCGACAAGCATGTCGGCCCCCAGGTCGACCCGGTGCAGGCCGTGCGCGACGAAGCGGCGCAACTCGAGCCCGAAGCCGCGGAGGCCTTGCTGAGGGAAGCACTCACTCACGCGCCAGGCCATGCGGAGCTGACACTGGACCTCGCCGAACGCCTGGTGGCCAGGTCCGAGCTGGACGCAGCCCAGGGTCTTCTGGATGGCATCGCCACGGCCGAACGCACGGCGCGGCACGGTCCGCTGCTCAAGCGCATCGAACTCGCGCGCAACAAGCCCCAGGGCGACCCGGCGGCGCTGGCTGCGCGCATCGCAGCCAACCCGAAGGACTTCGAAGCCCGGTTTGCATTGGGCGCCATCCGTGTCTTCGAAGGCGACTTCCGCGCCGGCTTCGAACAACTGCTGGACGTGGTGCTGCGCGACAAGGCCGAGGGCCGGCCCGACCGCGAGCGTGCCCGCAAGCAGCTGATCGAATGGTTCGAGGCCTGCCCCGACGCCGATGCCGTCAGCTGGGGCCGCCGTTACCTGGGCATGTACCTGAACTAGTCGGGCTGACGCGTTTGCTGCCCGGCTTTGGGTCCGGGTCTTGGGCTGGCCAGGGTTCTCCTTGCCAAGACCCCGACCCAGATCACGCGCCGGCCAGCAGCTCGGCGTTGCCGCCGGCAGCGGCGGTGTTGACCGTGACGGTCTGCTCGGCGCAAAAGCGGTACAGGTAATGCGGGCCGCCGGCTTTCGGGCCGGTGCCGCTCAGGCCTTCGCCGCCGAAAGGCTGCACACCCACCACCGCGCCGATCATGTTGCGGTTGACGTAGACATTGCCGATGCGCGCCAGGTCGGCGATGCGCTGGGCCCGGCTGTCGATGCGCGTCTGCACGCCCAGCGTGAGGCCGTAGCCCAGGGCGTTGATCTGGCGCACCACCTCGTCCACCGCGCCGCCCCAGCGCACCACGTGCAGCACGGGGCCGAAGATCTCTTCCTTCAGGTCGGCGACGCGGCCGATCTCGAAGGCCACCGGCGCCACCAGGTTCGGGATGGTCGACGAGACGGCGGTCTCGCCCAGCAGCCTGGCGCTGCCGCGCAGGCGCTGGATGTGGCCCTGGATGCCGGCAAAAGCCTCGGCGTCGATGACCGGCCCGACGTCGGTGGACAGCAGCGCCGGGTCGCCCACGGCCAGTTCGACCAGCGCGCCGCGCAGCATCTCGATCACGCCTTCGGCGATGCCCTCGTGCACGCACAGCAGGCGCAGCGCGCTGCAGCGCTGGCCGGCGCTGCGAAAGGCACTTTGCACCACCGCGTCGACCACCTGTTCCGGCAGCGCCGTGCTGTCCACCACCATCGCGTTCAGGCCGCCGGTTTCGGCGATCAGCGGCACGATGGGGCCGTCCTTCATCGCCAGCGTGCGGTTGATGATGCGTGCCACCGCGGTGCTGCCGGTGAAGCACACGCCCGCGGTGCGCGGGTCGGCCACCAGGGCGGCGCCCACGGTCTCGCCCGGGCCGTGGATCCAGGCCACGGCGTCGGGCGGCACGCCCACTTCGTGCAGCAGGGCGATGAAACGACGCGCCACCACCGGTGTCTGTTCAGCCGGCTTGGCGGCCACGGTGTTGCCCGCCACCAGGGCCGCCACCACCTGGCCGGCGAAGATGGCCAGCGGGAAGTTCCAGGGGCTGATGCAGACGAACACACCGCGCCCGTGCAGGCGCAGCAGGTTGCTTTCGCCGGTGGGGCCCGGCAGCGACTGGTCCTTCAGGCGTTCTTCGGCCTGGTCGGCGTAGTAGCGGCAGAAGTCGACTGCTTCGCGCACTTCGGCGATGCAGTCGCCCATCGTCTTGTGCGCTTCCCTGACCAGCAGGGCGCAGAACTCCGGCAGCCGAGCGTCCAGCGCGTCGGCCGCCTTGCGCAGCAGGGCGGCGCGCTCGCTCAGCGGGCCTGCGGTCCAGGCATCGAAGCCGGCATGCAGGCGGGCCATCGTGGCGCCGGCCTCGGCAGCGCTGGCCATCGGCGCGGCTTCGACGTTCACCGCGGCCAGCGCGGCGTCCAGCGGCGCGCGCATCGACAGCACCGTCAGGTCGGCGCCAGTGGAGTTTCGACGCTGCACGCCGTACAGCTGCGGTGGCAGCGGCAGGGCAAGCTCGGTGCTGGGCTGCAGCGGCGAGGCCAGCAGCTGCTCGGCGCTGACATGTTCGTCGGCCAGCTGGTGCACGAAGGACGAATTGGCGCCGTTTTCCAGCAGCCGGCGCACCAGGTAGGCCAGCAGGTCGCGGTGTTCGCCCACAGGCGCGTAGACGCGGCAGGGGATGCGGCCGTGCGAATTCTGGCCGGTGAGCACTTCGCGGTACACGCCTTCGCCCATGCCGTGCAGCCGCTGCATCTCGAACGGCGCCTGGGCCTTTTCCGCCAGCTGCACGATGGCGGCCACCGTGCCGGCGTTGTGGGTGGCGAACTGCGGGTAGATCACGCCCTGGTGCTCGATCAGCCGCGCCGCGCAGGCCAGGTAGCTGATGTCGGTGTGGTGCTTGTGCGTGAACACCGGGTAGGCCGGCAGGCCGGCTTCCTGGGCCCGCTTGATCTCGCCGTCCCAGTAGGCGCCCTTGACCAGGCGCACCATGAACTTCAGGCCGTGACGCCGGGCAATCGCGGCGACTTCCTCGATGACGGCCAGGGCACGCGTCTGGTAGCTCTGCACTGCCAGGCCGAAGCCCTGCCACTGCGGGTGGCGCGCAGCGATGTCTGCAGCCAGTGCTTCGAACACGTCCAAGGACAGTTCGAGCCGGTCGGTTTCCTCGGCGTCGATCGTCAGGTTGATGTTGGCGGTGGCGGCCAGGTCCACCAGGCCCTGCACACGCGGCAGCAGGGTGGCGAAGACGCGCTCGCGCTGCGCGTCTTCGTAGCGGCTGAACAGCGCGCTGAGCTTGATCGAGATGCCGTCTGTGGCCATGGGCGACAGCGCCTTGCCACCTGCGGCAATGGCGCCGATGGCATGCCGGTAGCTCGCCAGGTAGCGTTCGGCGTCGCGCTCGGTGCGCGCGCCTTCGCCCAGCATGTCGTAGCTGAAGCGAAGCTGGCCCAGGGCCTTTTTCTGGCTGCTGGCCTCGCCCATGGCTTCTTCGATGCTGCGGCCCAGCACGAACTGGCGGCCCAGCAGCTGGATGGCGCGCACGGTGGCGGCGACCACGGTGCGCGAGCCCAGGCGCTGCAGCAGGCCGGGGGGGTTGCTGCTGTCGGGCAGGAAGCGCTTGCTCAGCGCGATGGCGCTGGCCGACAGATTCGCCAGCATCTTGTGGGGTGAACCTTCCGAGGCTTCGTCGAAGTCGGCCCGGCCCAGCTGGTCGGCGGTCAGCGCGATGGCGGTCTCGGCATCGGGCACGCGCAACAGGGCTTCGGCCAGCCGCATCAGCGCCAGACCCTCGGCGCTGCTGATGGGGTATTCGCGCAACAGCGACTCCATGGCCCAGAACGGCGCGGGCTGTTCCCGCACGGCGCGCACCCAGGGGCGGGCGGCGTCGACCACGGCAGGCCAGTCCAGCCGCCCCTGCAATGCGGCCAGCGACGCGGCCAGGGCTTCGGCTTCGGGGCGGTAGGGGAAGGGCAGGCGGGCGCGGGCGGTTGGGGTGGTGAAACCGGGCATGGGTCGCTTTCGAAAGGGAGTTCTGAGGCTGTTCTTGGCCAGATCGGCAGCTTAGAGGCCCGCACGCCGCAGGGGATTCGGATTTCTGTCGCGTTCACGGAGAATCCTGCGCCATGGACAGCGATGACACCAGCCCCCGCAGCCCGTATCGGTCGGACAAGGTCGACAAGATCGACCTGCGCATCCTGCGCGTGCTGCAGGCCGACGGCCGCATCAGCAACCTGAAACTGGCCGAGGAAGTGCACCTGTCGCCCACGGCGGTGCTGGAACGGGTGAAGCGGCTCACGCGCGAAGGTTTCATCCTGGGCTATGAAGCCCGGTTGAACCCGGCCAAGCTGGGCGCGGGCTTGCTGGTGTTCGTCGAGATCCTGCTCGACCGCACCGTACACGACGTCATGGACACGTTCAAGGCCGCGGTTCAGGTGCGCCCGGAGATTCTGGAAGCGCACCTGGTGGCTGGCGGTTTCGACTACCTGCTGAAGACGCGCGTGGCCGACATGGCGGCCTACCGCGAATTCATCGGCAGCGTCATCTGGACCTTGCCCGGCGTGCGCGAGACGCGCACCTACGCCGTGATGGAAGAGGTCAAGAACACCGGGCTGTTGCCAGTGTGACCAGGGCTTGAGCGGGCGCCCTGCCCGGGGCTTCAGTGCAGCAGCGAAGCCGGGCGGGTGGGTGCGCCGAACAGCACACCGTCGGCCGCGGCCGCAGGCGCGAGCATCACGCTGTCGGCCAGCAGCGCGGTCACGGTCTCGGCCGGCATGGGTTTGCCCAGGTGGAAGCCCTGGCCGAGCTGGCAGCCCATCTCGCGCAGCAGTTCGGCCTGGCCGGAGGTTTCCACTCCTTCGGCGACGATGGTCTTGCCCAGCGACAGCCCCAGCAGCGCGATGGCGCGCACGACAGCGGCTTCCTTGGTGTTGGCTTCCAGCCGGCTGACGAAGCTGCGGTCGATCTTCAGCGTGTCGATCGGCAGCGTCGAGAGGTGGCTCAGCGATGAATAGCCGGTGCCGAAGTCGTCGACCGCCAGCGTCACGCCCAGGCGGCGAAGTTCGCCCAGCATCGGCAGCGCCGCTTCCAGGCGCGACATCAGGATGTTCTCGGTGAGTTCCAGCGTCAGGTGCTGGGCACGCACGCCACTTTCGACCAGGGCGCGCGTGACGCGGGCGACGAAGGCGCTGTGGGCGATGTCGTTGCCGGAAACGTTCACGCTCATCGTCAGGTGCCTGAGCGCAGGGTCCATGTCATGCCAGGCCGCCAGCTGGCGGCAGGCGCAATGCAGCACGAAGTCGCTCAGGCGCTGGATCAGCCCGGTTTCCTCGGCAATGGGAATGAAGGCGGCCGGGCTGATGTCGCCGTCCCGGGCGTGGCGCCAGCGCGCCAGGGCCTCGAAGCCGATGATGCGGCCGCTGTTCAGGTCGTGCAGCGGCTGATACGCCACCCAGAGCTGGCCTTCGTCGATGGCGCGGCGCAGGTCGCCTTCCAGGCGCAGCCGGTTGGCCACTTCGGTGTGCAGGCTGGCGTCGAACAGGGCGTAGCGTGCCTTGCCCGCGCCCTTGGCCTTGTACATGGCGGTGTCGGCGTCGCGCAGCACATCTTCGGTGTCGCGGTGGCCGAAGCTGCTGAAGGTGATGCCGATGCTGGCGCTGCTGTTGATCGTGGTGCCGGCCACGGTGTAGGGCTGCCTCAGGGTTTCCAGAAGGCGGTCGGCCAGGCCCAGCGCAAAGCGGTCGTGTTCCAGGGGCTGCAGCAGCACCGCGAACTCGTCGCCCCCCAGCCGCGCCACCACGTCGTGCGGGCGCAGGCAGCCGGCGATGCGCTTGGCCACGTGGACCAGGAAGTCGTCGCCGGCGCTGTGGCCCAGGCTGTCGTTGATGAGCTTGAAGCGGTCGAAGTCCAGGAACATCACCGCGAAGGCTTCGGCCGGATCGTTGCGCGAACGCTCCACCGCCTGCCCCAGCAGTTCGTGGAAGCGGCGGCGGTTGGGCAGGCCGGTGAGGCTGTCGTGGAAGGCGATGTGGTGCAGCCCGGCTTCGGCTGCGCGGCGGGCGCTGATGTCCTGGATCTGCAGGATCATGCAGGGCGCGGTGGCGTCGGGTTCGCTGAAGTGGGCGCCGTGGGCCGCCACCCAGACGTCGTGCCGGTCGCTGTGGCGGCAGCGCAGTTCCAGTGCAAAGCCCTCGAAGCCCTCGGCGCGCACGCCGTCCAGCGCCAGGCGCAATTCGGGGCGGTCGTCGCCGTGGACGTGCTCGGCAAAGGCGTGTCCGACCAGGGCGTCGTCGCCCACCCCCAGAAGTTCGCGCAGCGCGTCGTTGGCCTGCAGCACCTGGCCGTCGTAGCTGAGCAGGGCCATGCCGATGCTGGCGTGGGTGAAGGCGCTGTGGAATCGGCGTTCACTGGCCTCGAGTTCGCGCACGTGGCGCGCGGCCAGCTCCAGTTCACGCCCTGCCGCCTCGGCGCTGGCGCGGCGCACCGACTCTGCGGCCTCCTGCTGACGGAAAAAGTAGTGCAGCGTGGCCAGCAGCATGCCCAGCAGTGGCACGGTGGCCATCAGCACGCCCAGGCCCGACTGCTGATACGTGAGGAAGAGCAGCACCGCCACGGTGGCGCTGCCGGCGTAGGCGATGCCGACCCAGCCGAACACGGCAAACAGGTCGGATGCGGCCCACCACTGCCGGCGCTTGAGCCGCCCCACGGCGGTGACGAGCATGGTGTTGACCAGGAAGTAGCCCAGTGCGAACACCATCGCCAGCACGACCAGCAGGCCGGGATGGTCGCCGCCGCGGCGCGCCAGGTAGGCCACCGTGGCCTGGAAGCCGCTGCCCACGGCCAGCATCGCCAGGGCGGCCATGGCCGGGCTGGCCAGGCGGCTGGTCCAGCGCTTGGACGTGCGCCAGCTGCCGACCGCGGCCTCGCCGGCCGCGGCCAGCAGCGCGGCCTGCGGGCCGTAGATCAGCAGCAGCAGGAAGATGAAGGTTTCGCCGGCGGCGAAGGAATTGGTCGAATGCGGCACCCGCACCGGGAACACGCCCGCGGCCATCGCCACCAACATGCCGGTGATCACGAGCAACACCGCTTCCGGCGGTTGCCGGCCCAGCCAGAACAGCGCGTGCAACACGGCCACGCTGCCGCCCACCACCGCGGCCCACCAGTACACGCTGGCCGGGCGGTTGTAGTCGGGCATCAGGGCCGCATGCAGCCGCGCCCACCAGGTGGTGGGTGCGGTCGGGGGGGTGGCGGGTCCGCTGGGATTCATCGGGTTTCCAGCGTCTGTTGTCGGCGCGCGGGGCTCTCGCTTGAGCCCCGCGCGGCGCGGATCAGCGTTTGCCGCGCAGTACGTCCGCGGAAACTGCGTCGGCCGCAAGCAGCCGGGCCCTGCCCGGGCGGCTGCAGCGCAGTCGACGCTCGATCAGGGCTCGCCAGCGACCAGCTTTTCGCGCGGGTTGCTGGGGTTGGTGGTGCCGGCTTCGCTCATCACGAGGCCCTCGCTCATGACCAGACCTTCACTCATGACCAAGCCTTCGCTCATCACGAGGCCTTCGCTCATGACCAGGCCTTCACTCATCACGAGACCTTCGCTCATGACCAGGCCCGAGCTCAGCACGATGCCGCGGCCCAGGGTCTGGCCGCTGCCGGCCCAGGACGACAGACGCGCCGTGGGAATGAAGGCGCCGGTGCCGCCCTTCCAGGAGGTGCTGCCGGCCAGGTCGACCAGGGACACCACGCCAGGCGTGGCGAGCACGCGGTTGGCCGAAGCGCTGGTGGTCACGGCCATCGGGAAGGTGTTGCTGGTGTTGGGCCACCAACGGGTGTTGAGCTGCATCACGTCCTTGCCGACCCACAGCACCTTCGGGTCGTACCAGCCCTGCCACTGCCTGAACAGGGCTTCGCCGGTGAGCACGCGGTTGCCGCCGGCGAACACCAGCCGGCCCCAGGGGATGGTCTGACCGTTGATGACCGACTTCGGATCGGGCAGGGCCGCGCCCGACCACCAAAGCAGCGATTCACCCGGCACGAAGGCGCTGCTGGTGCCCATACGTTGGGTCATGTCGTTGCGCAGCGCCTTGGCCAGGCGCACGGCGCCTTCGACGTTCAGGGCCCCCGCGCCCTGCTCCACCAGGCTGGCGCCCGGCAGCGGCTGCGCGGTGTATTGCAGGATGGCCTTGACCATCGGCGGGGTCAGGCCATGGTTGGCTTCCAGCATCAGCGCCACGGCGCCGGCCACAGCGGGCGCGGCCACCGAGGTGCCGCTGAGCCGCATCAGCGCCTGGTCCTGCGACTGGTTGGCGCCAGAAATGGCGGTCAGCTCGGTGGGGTAGCGCTGGGCCAGCACGTTCCACAGGCCACCGGCTGCGGTGGTGTCCTCGGCCAGCGCGGCGACGATGCGGTTGCCCGGGGCCACCAGGTCGGGCTTGAGCAGGTTGTCGAACTCGCGCACGCCCTTGGCGTTGATGCGTGAGCCACGGGTGGGGCCGCGCGAGCTGAAGTTGTTGATGACTTCGTCGGTGCGGCTGATCGTGCCCTTGGTGTTCACCGAGCCCACGGTGATGATGCTGGGCTCATGGCCGGGCGAGCTGATCGTGCCGTAGCTTTCCTTGCCCGAGGCGTTGGTGCCGAAGTTGCCGGCCGCGGTCACCACCACCAGGCCCTGAGCTACGGCGCTGCGCACGGCGCGGGCCAGGGGGTCGGTCTGCCAGGACTCGGTGGAATCGGCGCCCAGGCTCAGGTTGATGACGCGGATGTTCTTCCACTTGGCGTAGTAGATGACCCAGTCCAGCCCGGCCAGCACGTCGGAGAGCTGGCCGTAGCCGTTCTCGCCGAGCACGCGGATGTCGTAGATGTCGGCATTGGGCGCCATGCCGGTGGTGTTCAGCGTCTGGTGCGTGCCGCGGCCGGCGGCCACCGCCGCGACGTGCGTGCCGTGGCCGTAGCGGTCGGCCTTGGGGTTGCGCGCGTTCTGAATGGTGTTCAGGTAGGTCTGCATCGTCGGGCTGCCGGGGTACAGCACCCCCGACACATCGATGCCCGGCTTCCAGTCGGTCACGCCGGCGCGCACCGCGTCGCCGGCGGTGGTGAAGCTCATCGACTCGCGCACCCGGCTGCCGCCGCCGTCGTCCTTGAAGCTGGCGTGCTGCCAGGCGATGCCCGAGTCGAGCACGGCGATGCCGATGCCGCGGCCCGTGGGGCCCTGGATGCTGCTGAACTGCGTGGTGCCGGTGGCGCGCACGGCGGCCGTGCCGGTGACGCGTTCCATCATGCTGGCGCTGCGCGACATCAGCCGGTTCGGGCTGATGCTCTGCACGTCGATGCGCGCGGCGATGCCAGCCACTCTGTCCGCCGGCAGCAGCGCGGCCAGGGCCAGCACCGAGCTGTAGCGGTAGTAGATGGAGCCACCTGCGGCCATCACGGCGCGGCGCAGTTCGGTCAGTTCAGGGTTGGTGCCGGTGCCGACGATCAGCACCTTCACGTAACGCTGACCGTTCACGTCACGCGCCCAGTTCAGCTTGGGCGTGGTGGCGGCCGTCAGCACCGGCTGCAGGTCGCGAGCAATTTTGGAGGACTGGGCCCGGGCGCCGTTCAGGAACAGGGTCGCGCCGAGCAGGGCGATGCCCAGCAGGACGGACGGGAAGCGGAACGTGAAGAGGGAGTGACGAGCAGCGGTGTGCATGGCAGCTTCAGGTGACGAAAAAACCACCGCCGGGCTGGCGGAGTCGTTGGATTCGTCACGGCTGGCTGCAAGCCACCCCCGTGCGGTTCGGATCAGGTCGTCGTTTTGGTGCAATCGGCCGAAGCCGCCCTTGCACGCCGGACCCGGATTATGGCCAAGCCGGCCCGCTCGTAACCAGTCGTCACAAGCAACAGACCTGCATTCGTGGCTTTTTTCTCCGGATTGCGGTGTGCCAGGCCGGTGTCAAGCGCGCTGGCCGAACAGGGCCGATCCCACCCGCACCATCGTGGCGCCTTCGAGCACGGCGGCTTCCAGGTCGGCGCTCATGCCCATCGACAGGGTGTCCAGCTGCAGTCCCTGCGCGTTCAGGCTGTCCATCAACTCGCGCAGCGCGCGGTGCGGTGCGCGCTGTGCCGCCGGGTCGCTGGCGGGTTCTGGAATCGACATCAGGCCGCGCAGGCGCACGCGGTCGACCGGCAGCGCCGCCACGGCCTGCGCCAGGGCCAGGGTGTCGGCCGGCAGCACCCCGCTTTTGCTGGGCTCGCCACTGATGTTGACCTGCAGGCACAGGTTCAGCGGCGGCAGCTTGTCCGGCCGCTGCTCGGCCAGGCGCTGTGCGATCTTCAGCCTGTCGACGCTGTGTACCCAGTCGAAGGCGCCCGCCACGGGCCGGGTCTTGTTGCTCTGCAGCGGGCCGATCAGGTGCCATTCGATGCCGGAGCGAAGGTCGGCGAGTGCGTCGATCTTGTCCAGCGCTTCCTGCACGTAGTTCTCGCCGAACTCACGCTGGCCCAGACCATGGGCTTGCCGCACCGCGGCGGCTGGGAAGGTCTTGCTGACGGCCAACAACGTGACGCTTTTGGCGTCCCGGCCCGCGCTGGCGCTGGCCGCAGCCAGGCGCCGCTTCACTTCTTGCAGGTTGCTTCCGATGCTGACCATAATCGTTCAGAGCTTAATCGCTGGCGTCGTGCTGGCTGCAAATCCCCATGGATATCACCCAGCTTCTGGCCTTCTCGGTCAAGAACAAGGCGTCCGACCTGCACCTGTCGGCGGGCCTGCCGCCGATGATCCGCGTGCATGGTGACGTGCGGCGCATCAACGTCGAACCGCTGGACCACAAGATGGTGCACGGCATGGTGTACGACATCATGAACGACGCCCAGCGCAAGCACTACGAAGACACGCTGGAGTGCGACTTTTCGTTCGAGATCCAGGGCCTGGCGCGCTTTCGCGTGAACGCATTCAACCAAAACCGCGGCGCCGGTGCGGTGTTCCGGACGATTCCCAGCAAGATCCTCACGCTGGAACAGTTGGGCACGCCCAAGGTCTTCGCTGAACTGGCCTTGCGCCCGCGTGGCCTGGTGCTGGTCACCGGCCCCACCGGCAGCGGCAAGAGCACGACGCTGGCAGCCATGGTGAACCACCTGAACGAGCACGAATACGGCCACGTGCTGACGGTGGAAGACCCGATCGAATTTGTGCACGAAAGCAAGAAGTGCCTGGTCAACCAGCGAGAGGTCGGCCCGCACACGCTCAGCTTCGCCAATGCCCTGCGCAGTGCCCTGCGCGAAGACCCCGACGCCATCCTCGTGGGCGAATTGCGCGACCTGGAGACCATCCGCCTGGCGCTGACCGCGGCCGAGACCGGCCACCTGGTCTTCGGCACCCTGCACACCAGCAGCGCGGCCAAGACCATCGACCGGGTGGTCGACGTGTTCCCTGCGGCCGAAAAGGAAATGGTGCGTGCGATGCTGTCGGAGTCGCTCGTGGCGGTGATCTCGCAGACCCTGTGCAAGCTGAAGGACGGCAGCGGCCGGGTGGCTGCGCATGAAATCATGATCGCCACCAGCGCCATCAAGAACCTTGTCCGCGAAAACAAGATTGCGCAGATGTACAGCAGCATCCAGACCGGCCAGAGCCTGGGCATGCAGACGCTCGATCAGAACCTCAGTGACCTGGTGCGCCGCAACCTGATTTCGCCGGCCGAGGCGCGCGCCAAGGCCAAGATCCCAGAGAACTTCCCCGGCTGAAACAGGGCCCCCGAGCTCGCTGGCGCTCGCTACCCCCCCAAGGGGGCCGGCCGCCAGCGGCCCGGCAGAGCCGGTTCCGCGGCGGGAAGCTTGCCTCAACGACTGCTTGGCGCCTGAATTTGCGCTAACGAAGGAACAGCATGGAAAGAGACCAGGCATCGAAGTTTGTGAACGACCTGCTGCGCCTGATGGTGGGGCGCAACGGCAGCGACCTGTTCCTGACGGCCGACTTCCCGCCCGCCATCAAGGTCGACGGCAAGGTCACCAAGGTCAGCCCACAGCCCTTGACCGGCCAGCACACCATGGCGCTGGCGCGCGCGGTGATGAACGACAAGCAGGCCGCCGAGTTCGAACGCACGAAGGAGTGCAACTTCGCCATCAGCCCGGCGGGCATCGGGCGCTTCCGAGTCAATGCGTTCATGCAGCAGGGACACATCGGCCTGGTTTGCCGGACGATCCCGCAGACCCTGCCCACCATCGACACGCTGAACCTGCCGAAGGTGCTCAAGGAAGTGGCGATGACCAAGCGCGGGCTGGTCATCTTCGTGGGCGCCACCGGCTCGGGCAAGAGCACTTCGCTGGCGGCCATGGTGGACTGGCGCAACGAGCATTCGTTCGGCCACATCATCACCATCGAAGACCCGGTGGAGTTCGTTCACCCGCACAAGAACTGCATCATCACCCAGCGCGAGGTGGGCATCGACACCGATGGCTGGGAAGCGGCGCTGAAGAACACGCTGCGCCAGGCGCCTGATGTCATCCTGATGGGCGAGATCCGCGACCGCGAGACCATGGAGCATGCCGTGGCTTTCGCCGAGACCGGCCACCTGTGCATGGCCACGCTGCATGCCAACAGCGCCAACCAGGCGCTGGACCGCATCATCAACTTCTTCCCCGAGGAACGTCGCCAGCAGCTGCTGATGGACCTGTCGCTGAACCTGAAGGCGCTGGTCAGCCAGCGCCTGCTGCCGCGCGACCAGGGCCGCGGTCGCGTCGCGGCGGTCGAGATCATGCTGAACACGCCGCTCATCGGCGACCTCATCCTGAAGGGCGAAGTCAGCGAGATCAAGGAACTGATGAAGCGCAGCCGTGAACTCGGGATGCAGACTTTCGACCAGAGCCTGTTCGATCTGTACGAGGCGTACTCGGTGAGCTACGAGGACGCGCTGCGCAACGCCGACAGCGTCAACGACCTGCGCCTGCAGATCAAGCTGCAGAGCCAGCGCGCGCGCAACACCGACCTGTCGGCCGGTACCGAGCACATGAAGGTGGTGTAGCCGGCCACAGGGCACAAGCCTGGGCCGGGCGGCTTGTCGCCGGATTCGGCCGCGGGCCCGGCTTCGTGGCAGCATGCGGGCAATGAGCACACGAACCTACGAACCGATTTCGCAGCGCAGCCTGGCCTTTCTCGGCCTGGGCGTGATGGGGTACCCGATGGCCGGCCATCTGGCACGTGCCGGGCATGCCGTGACGGTCTACAACCGCACGGCTTCCAAGGCGGCAGCCTGGGTCGCCGAGTACGGTGGCCGCAGTGCCGCGACCCCGCTCGAGGCGGCCGCGGGTGCGGAATTTGTCTTTGCCTGCGTCGGCAACGACGACGACCTGCGCGCCGTCACCACGGGCGAGCAGGGCGCCTTTTCGGGCATGCCGCCCGAAGCCGTCTTCATCGACCACACCACGGCCTCGGCCGAGGTGGCGCGCGAGTTGGCCACCGCCGCGCGGGCGCGCGGGCTGCATTTTGTCGACGCTCCCGTCAGCGGCGGCCAGGCCGGCGCCATCAACGGCGCGCTGACCGTGATGTGCGGTGGCAGCTCTGCCGCCTTCGACGCCATGAAACCGGTGGCGCTGGCCTATGCGCGTGCCGTCACCCGAATCGGCGACAGCGGCTCGGGGCAGCTCGCCAAGATGGTCAACCAGGTGGCGATCGCCGGGCTGCTTCAGGGCCTGGCCGAGGCCGTCGCCTTTGGCCAGAAGGCCGGCCTGGACATGCCGCTGGTGCTGGACGTCATCGGCAAGGGCGCAGCGCAGAGCTGGCAGCTGGACCACCGCGGCAAGACCATGGTCGAAGACCGTTTCGACTTCGGCTTTGCCGTCGACTGGATGCGCAAGGACCTGGGTCTGGTGCTGGACGAGGCCCGCCTCAACGGCGCCAGGCTGCCGGTGACGGCGCTGGTCGACCAGTTCTACGCCGACCTGCAGGCTCAGGCCGGCGGTCGCTGGGACACGTCCAGCCTGGTGAGGCGGCTGAAGGATTAGCGCGGGGCGCTGGCCGCCGGAGCCGCGGTGGAAACGGGTGCTGCGGTGTTGCGGCCCAGCGCTGCGAGTTCCTGTTCGCTGAGCAATTCGAACACGCGCACCACTTTCTGCACCCCCGCCACCGAACTGGCCAGCTCGGCACTGCGCGTGGCTTCGCGTTCGCTCACCCGGCCCATCAGGTAGACGATGCCGCGCTCGACCACCACCTTCACGGCATTGGCCTGCACGTCCTTGGCGTCGACCAGGGTGGCCTTGACCTTGGCGCCCAGCAGGGTGTCGTTCGACCGCGAACCCACCGAGCTATTGCCCAGCACGGCCAGTTCGTTGATGACCTTCTTCACGTTCTCGACGCGCGCAACGGCCTCGGCCACGCGGGTCTTGTCGTTTTCAGTGGGCACTTCGCCGGTGACCAGCACCATGCGGTTGTAGCTGACCACGTTGACATGGCCCAGCGTGGCGAGCTCGCGCACCCGGGTGGCGGCCTTCAGTTCGATGGACTGGTCTTCGAGCTGCGTGCCGGCAGTGCGGCGGTCGGTGACGAGCATGCCGCCGCCGATGACGGCTCCACCCACGAGCAGGGGCGCGCAGCCGGCGGCCGCCGCGGACAGGGCGAGCGCGAATGCCAGGCGAGTGAGGCCCAGCGCGCTGGGTCCCGGGTGTGCAAGAGGACGCTTTGGTGCGCAGTGGGGTGTGGTCTGGTTCATGGTTCTTGTTCTCCCATCAGCTGGAAGTCGACGGCGTCGCACAGGCAGTGCAGCGCCAGCAATTGAAGTTCGGCGACGCGGGCGGGGCGCTCCGAAGGCAGCGCCACCAGCACGTCGGTCTCGGCCAGGTATTCGTTCAGGGCGGCAGCACCCTGGCCGGCCAGCACCACCAGCGTCATGTCCTTGCCCTGGGCTGCACGGATCAGCGCAGCACAGTCGGTTTCGCCGTCGTCCAGCAGCAGCAGCACGTCACCCGGCAGGCCGAGAGCCAGCACCTGGGCCATGGGCTGGCGGCCCAGCGCCAGTGCTGCCAGCGGCGGGCGCTCGCGTTCGAACCGGGTGATGAACAGTTGGGCCAGGTGCTGAGCCAGTGCCTGCCCGGCACCGCTGCCAGCCGCCAACACCTTGCCGCCACCGGTGATGGCGCCCAGCACCGCTGCCGCGGCTTCGGCAATGGGCCGCGACAGGTGTTCGGCCGACTGGTACTGGAGGTCAGCGCTTTCGAAGAATTGCTGCTGGATGCGCTGTTCAAGCATGGCTTGATCATAGGACAGCCCCTGGCGCGAAAGGGTTCAGCCCCTGCAACATGTGCTTGCATCCCCGCGCCGGCGCCAGCTTGGGGCGGCGCGCTCCTCACGATGCAGCGTCGAAGGCCCCCTGCAACCATGCCACGTCGTCGCCGTCGACGGCCAGCACGTCGAAGCGGCAGGGCGGCGGTACCGGCACGCGCATCAGGTAGTGGCGCGCGGCCAGCACGATGCTGCGCTGCTTGGCAGGGGTGATGCTGGCCGCGGCGCCGCCTTGGCTGCGGCTGGCGCGGGCGCGCACTTCGATGAAGACCAGGGTGCCATCGCCCTCGCGCATGACGAGGTCGATCTCGCCACCCCGGGCATAGGGTCCGCGTGCCACCCGGAAGTTGCGGTGGACCAGCACCAGGCCACGCGCCTGGAGCCAGCGCAGAGCCATGTCCTCGGCAGCATCGCCCCGGGCCTTGGTGGATGTGCCGGGCAGCGACGCGCTGCCCGGCGACGCCCGCCGTGTAGTCTTCACCCCTGTGACCACCGACACCTCCTTGCTGCACGCGGCCGCGCTGGCCGCCACCGGCCACCAGCGCTTCGTTGCCGGGGCACTGTACGTCGTGGCCACGCCCATCGGCAACCTGGCCGACATCACGCTGCGTGCGGTGCACCTGCTGTCGCGGGTGGACGCAGTGGCCTGCGAGGACACACGCATGGCCGCGCAGCTGCTCGGTCACCTGGGCTTGCACAAGCCGCTGCTCGCGCTGCACGCGCACAACGAGCAGGGCGCCAGTGCCGCGGTGCTGGCGCGGCTGGCGCAGGGCGAGGCGGTGGCCTATGTCAGCGATGCCGGCACGCCCGCCGTCAGCGACCCGGGCGCCGTGCTGGTGGCCCGGGCCGCTGCGGCGGGCTACAGGGTCGTGCCGGTGCCGGGGGCCAGCAGCGCGCTGGCTGCGCTGTGCGTGGCGGGCGACGCGCAGGGCGGCGGTTTTCGCTTCGCCGGTTTCCTGCCGGCCAAGGGCGGCGACCGGCGCACTGCGCTGGCGGCCGTTCTGGCCGATCCCGTCACCCAGGTGCTGTTCGAGGCGCCGCACCGCATCGAAGACCTGCTGGCCGATCTGGCGGCAGCTCAGCCGCTGCGGCGCGTGACACTGGCGCGGGAGCTGACCAAGCAGTTCGAGGACATCGTCACCCGGCCTGCCGGCGAGCTGCCGGAATGGCTGGCGGCCGACCCGCACCGCAGCCGCGGTGAGTTCGTGCTGGTGCTGCACGCGCTGCCGGCTGCCGCAGCCGACGAGGGCCTGCCTGCCACGGCCCTGCAACTGCTGAAGGTGCTGGTGCGCGAGCTGCCGCTGAAGCAGGCCGTGGCGATGGCGGCAGAAATCTCGGGCGCGCCGCGCAACGCGCTGTACCAGCAGGCGCTGGCCTGGCGTGAAGGCGCAGAGCAGGACGAGCCCGGCCAGTCTTGAACCGGGCCGCCGGATCGACGAGGATCAACGTGCCTTCCGTGCCTGGGCGTCGTGTTTCTGGTGGCGGATGTCGCGGCTGGCGCCGTTCTGCAGGCTGTGCAGGCGCGCACGTTCGCGCTTCGTCACCACGCCGTCGGCCTTGGCCCGCTGTTCGTTCCGGTCGATGACACGTTGTTCGGCTTCGAGCCGGCGGGTCTCGCGTTTCGTGAGTTGGCCGTTGGCCACGCCCTCGTCGATGCGCTGTTCCTGGCGTTCCTGACGCTCGTCGACGCGGGGGGTGCCCTGGGCCTGGGCTGCGGTGGCGGCCAGCAGGGCCAGCGCGATGGCGGCAAAGGGGGTGCGCAGTGTCATGGGGGTTCCTTCCGTGGCGATCTTGGGTTGAGGTTTCGGGGGTTCCGGCGCCGGAACCCTCTATGGCGGCCCGGCACACCCCCATAACGCCACGGCCAGCGCCGCCGCGCACCGTCGTTCCGTGAAGCCCCGGTAAAGAATTGCTGCGGGGCCGTCCCTACAATCCCGGGCTGTTCAATTCCCATCGGGACCCGCCCATGATCACCCGCGAACCGACGATCGAACGCCTGGCCATTGCCGACAAGCTGATGCTCGAGCCCTTCGGCATCACCGAAGCAGCCCTGGCGCAGGCGCTGGGCGCGATCCGCGAACACCGCGTCGACGATGCCGACCTGTACTTCCAGACCACCCGCCACGAAGGATGGAGCCTGGAAGAAGGCATCGTCAAGAGCGGCAGTTTCAGCATCGACCAGGGCGTGGGCGTGCGCGCCGTGGCCGGCGAGAAGACCGCCTTCGCCTACAGCGACGACCTCAGCGTCGAAGCGCTGATGGACGCCGCCCGCACGGTGCGCACCATCGCCGCGGCAGGACAGAACAAGCGCGTGAAGCTGCAGCGCCCGGCGCGCGTGGCGTCGATCCGCACGCTGTACGCGCCCACCGACCCCATCGCCACCCTCGACAGCACGCAGAAGGTGGCCTTGCTGGAACGTGTGGAGAAGATGGCCCGCGCCAAGGACCCGCGCGTGGCACAGGTGATGGCCAGTGTCGGCGCCGAATACGACGTGGTGCTGGTGGCCCGTGCCGACGGCACGCGCGCCGCCGATGTGCGGCCGCTGGTGCGCCTGAACGTCACCGTCATTGCCGAGCAGAAGGTGGGTGGCCAGGTGCGCCGTGAAGTGGGCAACGGCGGTGGCGGTGGCCGCTTCGGCCTGGGCTACTTCACCGACGCCATGCTGCAGAGCTATGTCGACCACGCCGTGCACGCCGCGCTGACCAACCTGGACAGCCGCCCGGCACCCGCCGGCGACATGACCGTGGTGCTGGGCCCGGGCTGGCCTGGCGTGCTGCTGCACGAGGCCGTGGGCCACGGCCTGGAGGGCGACTTCAACCGCAAGGGCAGCAGCACCTTCGCCGGCCGCGTCGGCCAGCGCGTGGCGGCCAAGGGCGTGACCGTGCTCGACGACGGCACCATCCCCGACCGCCGTGGCAGCCTGAACGTCGACGACGAGGGCCATGTGAGCCAGCGCAACGTGCTCATCGAGGACGGCATCTTGCGCGGCTACATCCAGGACAGCATGAACGCCCGCCTGATGGGCGTGAAGCCCACCGGCAACGGCCGCCGCGAAAGTTACGCCCACCTGCCGATGCCGCGCATGACCAACACTTACATGCTGGCCGGCGACAGGAAGCCCGAGGAAATCGTCGCCAGCATCAAGCGCGGCCTGTATGCCACCAACTTCGGTGGCGGCCAGGTCGACATCACGAGCGGCAAGTTCGTGTTTTCGGCCAGCGAGGCCTACTGGGTCGAGAACGGCAAGATCCTGTACCCGGTGAAGGGTGCCACGATCATCGGCAACGGGCCTGAAGCGATGACCCGGGTGTCGATGATCGGCGACGACCTGCAACTCGACACCGGTGTCGGCGTCTGCGGCAAGGAAGGCCAGAGCGTGCCGGTGGGCGTGGGCCAGCCCACGCTGCGCATCGAGAAGCTCACGGTGGGCGGAACCGCTTGAACCCGGCGGCGGTCCGCTTCGAGGACATCGAAGCCGCCGCCACCCGCCTGCAGGGGCAGGTGCTGGACACGCCCTGCGTGGAAAGCAAGACGCTGGGCCAGATCGTCGGGGCGCGGGTCTTCCTGAAGTTCGAGAACCTGCAGTTCACGGCCTCGTTCAAGGAACGCGGCGCACTCAACAAGCTGGCCGCGCTGCTGGCCAGCGGTGTGGCGCTGAAAGGCGTGATTGCGGCTTCGGCCGGCAACCACGCCCAGGGCGTGGCGCACCACGCGCAGCGCCTGGGCCTGCGGGCGGTGATCGTGATGCCACTGCACACGCCCACCGTGAAGGTGGAGCGCACCCGCGGCTTCGGAGCGGAGGTGGTGCTGCACGGCGACGGTTTCGACGACGCACGTGAACATGCGCTGCTGCTGGCCGAGAGCCAGGGACTGACGTTTGTGCACCCTTTCGACGACGTCGATGTGATCGCCGGGCAGGGCAGCATCGGCATCGAGATGCTTCGGGCCGAACCCGAGCTGGACACCCTGGTCGTCGCGGTGGGCGGCGGCGGGCTCATCAGCGGCATCGCCATCGCGGCCCGGCACCTCAAGCCCGGCATCGAGATCGTGGGGGTGCAGACCTCGCGCTTTCCGGCCATGGTGAATGCCATCAAAGGCACGGCGCATGTGCAGGGTGCCAGCACCATCGCCGAAGGCATCGCGGTGGGCCAGCCCGGGCGCATCACGCGCGAGCTGATCCGCGAACATGTCGACGACCTGGTACTGGTCGACGAAGGCGATATCGAGCAGGCGGTGCTGATGCTGCTGGAGATCGAGAAGACCGTCACCGAAGGCGCAGGCGCCGCCGGCCTGGCCGCTTTGCTGAAGGACCCGGCGCGGTTCGCGGGCAAACGCGTCGGCCTGGTGCTGTGCGGCGGCAACATCGACCCGCTGCTGCTGGCCGCGATCATCGAACGCGGCATGGTGCGGGCCGGGCGGCTGGCGCGCATCCGTGTGGGTGCGCGCGACACGCCGGGCGTGCTGGCGCGCATCACCGCGGTGGTGGGCGCAGCCGGTGCCAACATCGACGAAGTGCACCACCAGCGCGCCTTCTCGACGCTGAGCGCGCAGAACGTCGAGGTGGAACTGGTGCTGCAGACGCGCAACCCGGCGCATGTGCAGGAAGTGGTGGCGGCGCTGGTGGCGGCGCAGTTCGCGGCGTCGGCGTATTGAATTGCCAGCCACTGCGGCCGTGCTACATTCGCGGCCATGCGTTCAGCAGTGTTCTTCTTTTCGTACTTTTGGTTCTCGCACCGCACGGCGGCTGGAGAGGCAAACGCGTAGACGAAAAGAACGCGCCCCGAACCCAGAAAACCGCCGGCAACCCCGGCGGTTTTTTCTTGTCCGCAGCCTGTTCAGCCCCGACCCGAACGAAGAAAGCCCGTCATGAGCCCGAAGCCCGTCAATGCCATGCCCTTAGCCTCCGGTCCCGCCAGCGACCGGCTGGCCCTGTCCGAGAAGACCAGCCAGACCGACGACCAGCGCATCCGCGACGTGACGCCGCTGCCGCCGCCGGAACACCTGATCCGCTTCTTCCCGATTGCCGGCACGCCGGTGGAGGCGCTGATCTCCACCACCCGTGGCGCCATCCGCGACATCATGGGCGGGCAGGACGACCGGATGCTGGTGATCATCGGCCCGTGCTCGATCCACGATCCCGTGGCCGCGATGGAATATGCGCGCAAGCTCAAGGCCGAACGTGAGCGCCATGCCGGCGAGCTCGAGATCGTGATGCGCGTGTACTTCGAGAAGCCGCGCACCACTGTCGGCTGGAAGGGGCTGATCAACGACCCGTACCTGGACGAGAGCTACCGCATCCACGAAGGCCTGCGCATTGCGCGGCAGCTGCTGGTGGACATCAACCGGCTGGGCATGCCCGCCGGCAGCGAATTCCTGGACGTGATCAGCCCGCAGTACATCGGCGACCTGATCAGCTGGGGTGCCATCGGCGCGCGCACCACCGAAAGCCAGGTGCATCGCGAACTGGCCAGCGGCTTGTCGGCCCCCGTGGGTTTCAAGAATGGCACCGACGGCAACATCAAGATCGCCACCGACGCGATTCAGGCTGCAGCACGCCCGCACCACTTCCTGTCGGTGCACAAGAACGGCCAGGTGGCCATCGTCGAAACGAAGGGCAACAAGGACTGCCACGTCATCCTGCGCGGCGGCAAGGAACCGAACTACGACGCCGCCAGCGTGGCCGCGGCCTGCAAGGAGATCGAAGCTGCCAAGCTGCCTTGCCGCCTGATGGTCGACGCCAGCCATGCCAACAGCAGCAAGCAGCACCAGCGCCAGATCGAGGTGATGAGGGACGTGGGCGCACAGCTGGCCGCCGGCAACCGCTGCATCTTCGGCGTGATGGTCGAAAGCCACCTGCAGGGCGGAGCCCAGAAGTTCACGCCTGGCAAGGACGACCCGGCCGGGCTGGAACATGGCAAGTCGATCACCGATGCCTGCATCGACTGGAACGACAGCGTCGGCCTGCTGCAGGGTCTGGCCGACGCCGTGAAGGCACGACGGGCCCGGGTCTGAAGACGGCCCGCGCTACATCGGCAGGCGCACCCCGCCTTCGACCTTGAACAGGCCGGCCGCGCCGCCCGCCTTGGCCGGCAGGCAGACGCCATAGCGGAACGGGCCTCCTTCGCGGCCGGGGAAATCGAAGCGCAGGTCGCGGAACAAGGCGCAGCGCTGGCCGGCCTGGTCGGTGGCTTCGATCAGGGCCGGTGTCTGCGCGAACCAGCGGAAGAAGCCGAAGTCGGGCTGGGCCCAGGCCTCCTGGACCCAGGGGGGCGTGCCCGGCTTGCCGAACCGGGGCACGCGTGTCCAGACCGCCTGGTCGACGGGCGCATACGGCGCCGAGTAGCGGCGCACGAAGGCCGGCGGGAACAGCGCCGGAGCCTGCGGGTCCAGCATCTCGGTGCGGCGGGTGTTCAGGTGCGCGACGTGATAGTCGTGCCCGTCGAAGACCGACACCGTCCAGTTGAAGGGCGATGCCGGTCGCGGCATGACCACCACCTCGGGCGCGGTGATGCCCTGCGACTGGGCGTAGCGGGCGGCGATGCTTTCAGCTTCCTGCTGCCCTGTCCAGGCCAGGCCCACCCATCCGGCGGCGGCGGCCAGCCCCAGCGCGGCTGGCCAGCGGCGGCGCGGAAACATGGCCGCCAGCATCAGCCCGGCGACCAGGAAACCGCTGAACGCCAGGTCGATGATGAACATCGAACCGAGCCCGAAGCGCTGGACAGACAGCGGCTGCAGCAGCATCGTGCCGAACTGGGTGATCCAGTCGCCGGTGATGTGGATGCCGATGCCGCCTGCGGCCAGCGCGAAGAAGGTCTTGAACGCGCCTGGCGCAGCCCGGGTGTTGGCAAAGCAGCGCGTCATCAGCCACGCCACGGCGGCGGCCCACAGCGGCAGCATCAGCACCGAATGCGTGATGCCGCGGTGCTGGGTGAGGTAAGCGATGTCCCCGAAGGCCTGGGCCACGGCATCGATGTCAGGAAAGGCGCCGGCCACGGTGCCCACCAGCACGCATTGCCATAGCTTTGGTTTTTGCAGCGTCTCAGCGGAGTGGGTACTTGCCACCATATCGCCGCGCGCGACCAGCAGGCGGGCCAGCAAGGCCCCAGAAAGCGCGTGGGTCAGGGTATCCATCGAATTCAGGGCAAACAGGCAATTCCCCCGATGGTGCCGGGGAAAGCAAAAGCTTTACTGCGAGTAGTGACGCTGAGGTGGATCATCCGCCGCTCTCAACTCGATTCCTCCACCGGAGACCCCCATGTTCAACCGTCGCCAATTTCTCGGCGCAGCCGCCACCGGTGCCGCCGTCTATGCCGCGGGCGCTTTCACGCCCATGTGGGCTCAGAACGCGCAGAACTTCGGCACGCCTGCCCTGCCCAGCCCCGGCTTTCGCCGCATGAAGCTGGGCGAGGTCGAGGTCATCGCCCTGGTCGACGGCATTGCCCGCCGGCCGCTGGGCGAGGAGTTCGTGGCCAACGCGCCGCTGTCCGACGTGCGCGCGATGTTGACATCGCAGAACCTGTCGCCCGACTTCATCGACGTGCCCTTCACGCCTTTCCTGGTGGTCGCTGGCAGCCGCCGCATCCTGATGGACACCGGCCTGGGTGAATTCGGTGGCCCGACCACAGGCAAGCTGCTGGAGAACCTGCGCGCCGCCGGCTTCGGCCCGAACGACATCGACACGGTGCTGATCAGTCACTACCACGGCGACCATATCAACGGCCTGCGGACCAAGGCCGGCGAATTTGTGTTCGGCAAGGCCAAGGTGATGGTGCCCGCGGTCGAGCACGCTTTCTGGACCGACGAGGCGCGCGCCGCGGCAGCCGCGGGTGGCCGCATGAAGGGTGCCTTCGACAACGTGCAGCGCACCTTCGCCGGCATGCCCGCAGGCATGCTGGTGCCGTTCCAGCCGGGGGCCGAGCTGGCGCCGGGCATCAAGGCCGTGGCGGCACACGGCCACACGCCCGGCATGTCGATGTTCGAAGTGAGCTCGGCGGGCCAGACCTTCACCTTCCTGGCCGACCTGACCAACATCCCGGCGCTGTTCGCCCGCAACCCCGACTGGGCCGTCAGCTTCGACATGGACCCGGTGATGGCGCGCCAGACGCGGCGGGCCACCTTCGAGCGCATCGTCGCCGCCAAGGGCATGGTCGGGGGCTTTCACTTCCCGTTCCCGGCGCTGGGCCAGATGGTGACCAGCGGCAACGGCTACAGCTTCCAGGCGGCCTGAGGCCGCCAGGCGGGGGTTTCCGGGCTCAGCCCGGATCGCGCGCCAGGCGCTCGCTCTTCCAGTAGACGTCGTCGCCGCCCAGCCCGTCGAGGTTGGCGCGGTTCAACACCCGTGCCAGCACGAAGAGCAGGTCGGACAGCCGGTTCAGGTACTGGCGCGGGGCGTCGTTCACCGTCTCGGCCGTGGCCAGTGCGACCACGGCGCGCTCGGCGCGTCGGGCGACGGTGCGCGAGACATGTGCCAAAGCCGCGCTGCGCGTGCCGGCGGGCAGGATGAATTCCTTCAGCCTCGGGAGCTGCTCGTTGTAGTGCGCCAGGGCCTCGTCCAGGCGCAGCACGGCTTCGGCCTTGAGCAGCGTGAAGCCGGGAATCGACAGCTCGCCACCCAGGTTGAACAGCTCGTGCTGCACCACCACCAGCAGCTCGCGCACATCGCCCGGCAGCGGCTCGGCCAGCAATACGCCCAGGCCGCTGTTGAGTTCGTCGACGTCGCCCATGGCCTGCACGCGCAGGTGGTCCTTGGGCACGCGTGAGCCGTCGCCCAGGCCGGTGCTGCCGTCGTCTCCGGTGCGGGTGGCGATCTGGGTGAGGCGGTTGCTCATGTCGGGCTCTGGCGGCTGGGCGGAAGATCCGGATTTGAACATCTGCGGGCGGTGTGCAGGCCGATTCACCCCGCAAGGCCTTGGCCGCCCATGGCGCGGCCGGGCCGCTGGACCTAGCATCTCGATCTTTCCCGACCGATTCAGGAAGCCCGCCATGAATGCACCCTTGCCCGCCCTGGCCCTGCCCGTCCACGAACGCCGGGCCGTTCCGGCGTCGATGCTGGAGCGCTTGCGCGCGCGTTTCGGTGAACGCTGCAGTACCGCGCGAGCGGTCTGCGACCAGCACGGCCGCGACGAAGGCACCTACCCGCTGACGCCGCCCGAGGCCGTGGTCTTCTGCGAAAGCACGCAGGACGTTTCCGACGTGGTGGCGCTGGCGCATGAACACGCCGTGCCGGTGATTCCCTTCGGTGTGGGCAGTTCGCTCGAAGGCCACCTTCTGGCGGTGCAGGGCGGCATCAGCATCGACTTGTCGCGCATGAACCGCATCGTCGCGGTGCAGCCCGACGACCTGACGGTGACGGTGCAACCCGGCGTCACGCGCGAGCAGTTGAACCGCGAGATCAAGGACACCGGCCTGTTCTTTCCCATCGACCCCGGCGCCAACGCCAGCCTGGGCGGCATGACGGCCACCCGCGCCAGCGGCACCAACGCCGTGCGCTACGGCACGATGCGCGAAAACGTGCTGGGCCTGCAGGTGGTGACGGCCACGGGCGAAGTCATCAAGACCGGCACGCGGGCGAAGAAGTCGGCGGCCGGCTACGACCTCACGCGCCTGTTCGTCGGCAGCGAAGGCACGCTGGGCGTGATGACCGAGATCACGCTGAAGATCTACCCGCTGCCCGAAGCCGTGAGCGCCGCGGTGTGCCATTTCCCCAGCATCGACGCAGCGGTGCGCACGACGATCCAGATCATCCAGATGGGCGTGCCCATCGCCCGCTGTGAACTGCTCGACGCGCATGCCATCCGCGCCGTCAACCGCCATTCGAAGCTGAGCCTGCGCGAAGCACCGATGCTGCTGATGGAATTCCATGGCAGCCCGGCCAGCGTGCAGGAACAGGCCGAGTCGGTGCAGGCCATCGCCCAGGAATTTGGCGGCGACCACTTCGACTGGGCGACCACGCCCGAGGCGCGCACGAAGCTGTGGACGGCGCGCCACCAGGCCTATTTCGCGGCCATCCAGACGCGCCCGGGCTGCCGTTGCCTCAGCACCGACACCTGCGTGCCGATCTCGGCACTGGCCGAGAGCATCAACGAATCGGTGCTCGAAGCCGAAGCGGCCGGGCTGCCGTACTGGATCGTCGGCCATGTGGGCGACGGCAACTTCCACCTGAGCTACCTGCTCGACCCGAACGACCCCGCCGAGATGGCCAGTGCAGAACGCCTGAGCGAACTGATGGTGCAGCGCGCCATCCGCCTGGGGGGCACCTGCACTGGCGAGCATGGCATCGGCCTGCACAAGATGGGCTACCTGGTCGACGAGGCCGGGGCCGGCGCTGTGGCCCTGATGCGCGAGATCAAGCGGGCACTGGACCCAAAGAACATCCTGAATCCAGGGAAAGTGGTGTCGATGTAAGGTGCAGGCCATGGACAAGCCCGCTTCCGCCGTGCCCGCCGGTACAGCGCCTGATCCCGTGACCCAGGTTCTGGGCCAATTGTTGCGGCAGCCCGAGCCGCAGCGAGACCTGGAACTCGAACGCGCGTTGCTGCGGCTGCAGGCCGCCCGTTCCGACGCGGCCTACTTGCTGCTGCACCGGGTGATGGTGCTGGAAACGGCGCTGCAGCAATTGCAGTCCCGCGCTGAACTTGCACCCGCAGCGCCAATCGCACCCGCAGCGCCGGCCGCTGCCGCGGTCCGCCAGCCCGCGTCCCGCAGCTTCCTGCGCGACGCGGCTGTTGTCACCGCCGGTGTCGTGGCCGGCCAGGCGTTGTTCGGCGGTCTGTCCCAGAGCGTGGCCGACGCGCCCGTCGAAGGCCTCGACGGGCTGGACGTCGACGGCTGGCTTTAGCCTCAGCCCCCGGTGGAGGGCGCTGCCACCGCCGCGGCGGGCAACGTGGCCGCGCCTTCGGCCACCAGCTTTTCCATCTCGTCCATCAGCGAATTCATCTGCTTGAGCAGGGCCCGGTAAGGCTGGGGCGAATCCATGTCGACCCCGGCTTCCTTCAGCAGGGGCACCGGGTGGCGTGAACCGCCTGACTTCAACACGTTCAGATAGGTGTCTCTGGCCTTTGCGTCGCCGCTGCGCAGGCCTTCGATGAAGTGGCTGGCCGCGGCCATCGAGGTGGCGTACTGGTACACATAGAACGGCCGGTAGAAGTGCGGGATGAAGGCCCATTCGCTGCACACCGCGGGATCGATCTTCATCACGCCCTGTGCGTCACCGTGGTACTTCTTCAGCAGACTGCAGTACATCTGGGTCATGCGTTTGCCGGTGACGGCCTCGCCACGCTCGAGCGCGTCGTGCACCTGCAGCTCGAATTCGGCAAACATGGTCTGGCGGAAGAAGGTGCCGCGCAGGCGTTCCACCGCTTCGCCCAGATAGAACAGGCGTTCTTCCTTGCTGCTGGCGTTCTTCAGCACATGGTCCTGCAACAGCAGTTCGTGCGTGAACGCGGCAATCTCGGCCAGGAACAGCGGGTAGCCGGCGGTCTCGAAAGGCTGGGCACCGTTGGCCTGCAGCGTGTGCATGCCGTGGCCCCACTCGTGGGTGTAGGTGCTGACGCTGTCGAAAGTGTCCTGGTGGTTCAGGAAGATCAGCGGCGTCAGGCCGTAGACCCCGCTTTGGTAGGCGCCCTGGCTCTTGCCCGGCGCCGGGTACACATGCATGGTGCGTTCGCCCAGCGCCTGCTGCAGCCTGGCCTGGTAGGCCGCGCCCAGCGGGGCGGTGCTGGCCAGCGTCAGGCGCGCGGCTTCCTCGGGGGTGTAGCGCTTGTTGGTGCGCACCAGGTCGGGGTAGATGTCGTGGTAACCCAGGTCGGGCAGGCCCAGCATCTTCTGGCGCAGCTTCAGGTAGCGGTGCAGCGTGGGCAGGCCGGCGTTGGCCTCGGCCACCAGGGTGCGGTAGACGCTTTCGGGAATGGCGTCGGCGGCCAGGCTGGCGGCCACGGCCGATGTGTAGCCGCGCAGCCGCGCATTCACCACGCCGGCTTCGACGCGTTGGGCCAGGGTGCTGCCCAGGGTGTTCTCGACACGGCCATAGCTGGCGAAGAAGCTGTCGAAGACCTGCTTGCGCAGGGCGCGGTCGGGATGGGCACGCAGCCGGGTGTAGGCCGTGCTGTCCAGTCGCTGCGGCTTGCCGTCGATGGTGAGCGTGGGCCATTCCATGTCGACCGTGACCAAGAGCTGGCGCGTTGTGGACTGGGCATTGAGCACGGGTGACAGTGCCGCCATGGCCTTTTCGGCTTCCGGGTGCAGCCGATGCTTCGCCTGCCGCAGGGTCTCCTGCAGCCGAACCGCGTGGCGCGCGAGGCCGGGTTCGGCACGCAGGAAGCGGTCGACCCTGTTCGTTCCGAGCGCGGCAATGGCGGTGTCGACCCAGGCCACGCTGGCGCCGTACTGACCCCAAAGAGAACGAGCCTGAGCGGCGCGTTCCTGATTGCGGGCGTTGCGGTTGTCGGTACTGGACATCGCGTTGGCGTAGACGCCCAGCTTGCGCATGCGCAGATTCACGGCCGAGATCTGGTCCAGGCCGCGGCGCAGGCTGGTGGCGCTGTTCCCGAACCCCTTTTCCAGCGCCTTCAGTTTCGGCAGTTCCGCCAGCAGGGCCTGGCGCTCGGCTTCCCAGGAAGCGTCGTCCTTGAACAGTGGGCTCAGGTCCCAGGTGTAACGCGGATCGGCGGCGGCGACGGCAGCTTGGGTGCTCGGTGTCTGCGCGTGTGCGGCGCCGACGGCCATGCAAGACACCAGGGCCAGGGCGGCCAGGCGAGGCAGGGCTTGGGGTTTCGTGGGCATGGGAGAGCCTGAAAAGTGTGGGGCGAAGTCTTGATTCTGGCGCGGCAGCCGATGCCTCGCCGCGCAGGCACCTTCAGCCGGCCTCGCTGCTCGGTGCGGGCACGGTCCAGCGCTTGGTGACCTCGCCCTGGCCGTTGGTGCTCTCCAGGTGAACGCCGAAGCCCCACAGCCGCGCCACGTGCTTGAGCACCTCGGTGGCGGTGTCGTGCAGCGGGCGGTCGTTGTGCTGGAAGTGGCGCAGCGTGAGGCTGCGGTCACCCCGCAGGTTGACGTTCCAGACCTGGATGTTCGGCTCACGGCTGCCCAGGTCGTACTGGCGGCTGAGACTTTCCCGCACCCGCCTGTAGCCGGCATCGTCATGGATCGCAGCGACCTCGAGTTCGCTGTCCTTCTCGTCGTCGCGGATGGCGAAGAGTCGCAGGTCGCGCATCAGCTTCGGGCTCAGGTATTGCCCGATGAAGCTCTCGTCCTTGAAGTTGCGCATGGCGTGGTCCAGCACCGGCAGCCAGGGCTTGCCGGCCATGTCGGGGAACCAGGCGCGGTCTTCCTCGGTGGGCTTCTCGCAGATGCGCTGGATGTCGGTGTACATCGCAAAGCCCAACGCGTACGGGTTGATGCCGCTGTAGGCCTTGTGCCCCACCGGCGGCTGGTAGATCACGTTGGTGTGGCTCTTCAGCCATTCGATCATCACGCCGTCGGTCAGGAAGCCGTCGTCGTACATCGTGTTCAGCAGCTTGTGGTGCCAGAACGTGGCCCAGCCTTCGTTCATCACCTGCGTCTGGCGCTGGGGGTAGAAATACTGGGCGACCTTGCGCACGATGCGCACGATCTCGCGCTGCCAGGGTTCCAGCAGCGGTGCGTTCTTCTCGATGAAGTACAGCAGGTTCTCCTGCGGCTCATCCGGGAAGCGCTTGGCTTCGGCGGCCGCACCGGCCTTCTCGATGGCCTTGGGCAGGGTGCGCCACAGGTCGTTCACCTGCTGCTGTGCATAGGCCTCGCGGTCCTTGCGTTCGGCCAGTTCCTGGGCCAGGGTCTTGCGGCTGGGGCGGCGATAGCGGTCGACGCCGTGGTTGGCCAGCGCATGGCAGCTGTCGATGAACTCCTCGACCGCGTCGAGCCCGTGCTTTTCCTCGCAGGCCGCGACGTAGTTCTTGGCGTAGACCAGATAGTCGATGATGGACCCGGCGTCGGTCCACATCCTGAACAGGTAGTTGCCCTTGAAGAAACTGTTGTGGCCATAGGCGGCGTGCGCGATGACGAGCGCCTGCATCGCCATCGTGTTCTCCTCCATCAGGTAACTGATGCAGGGGTTGCTGTTGATGACGATCTCGTAGGCCAGCCCCATGTGGCCGCGTTTGTAGTTCTTCTCGGTGCTGATGAATTCCTTGCCGTAGCTCCAGTGGCGGTAGTTCACCGGCATGCCCACGCTGGCGTAGGCGTCCATCATCTGTTCGGCGGTGATGATCTCGAGCTGGTTCGGGTAGGTGTCCAGCCCGAAGCGCTCAGCCGTCTGGCGGATGATGCGGTGGTAGGTCTCCACCAGCTCGAAGTTCCAGTCGCTGGGGCCGGGCAGGTGCTCGTGCGGGCGTTCCAGCAGGGGCAGGGGTTGCTCCAGGGCGGGTGGTCGCAGCTTCATGCAGCTTTGGCTCCCTCTTTCTTGAAGAGATCACGGAAGACGGGGTAGATCTGGCTGGCCTCGACGGCCTTGCGCATCGCGAAGTGGCGGTGCACCGTTTGCAGCTGCTGGTATTCGTCCCACAGGTTCTGCTCTTCCTCGGCCACCTGCACATAGGCGAAGTAGCGCACCAGCGGCAGGATCTTGTCGGCGAGCAGTTCGCGGCAACGCCCGCTGTCGTGGTGCCAGTTGTCGCCGTCGCTGGCCTGTGCGCCGTAGATGTTCCATTCGCTGGGGTTGTAGCGCGCCTTGATGATCTCCTCCATCAGCACCAGCGCACTGCTGACCACCGTGCCGCCGGTTTCGCGGGCGTGGAAGAAGTTTTGTTCGTCGACTTCCTGCGCCTGCGTGTGGTGGCGGATGAAGACGAGGTCGATCTTCTCGTAGTGCCGGGTGAGGAACAGGTACAGCAGGATGAAGAAGCGCTTGCTCAGTTCCTTGCGGCCTTCGTCCATGGAACCGCTGACGTCCATCAGGCAGAACATCACCGCCTTGCTGGTGGGCACGGGCGTCTTTACGCGGCTGCGGTAGCGCAGGTCGATCGGGTCCAGGTAGGGGATGCGCGCCACGCGGCTGCGCAGTGCGGCGATTTCCTCGTCCAGCGCCTGCAGGCTGGCCTGGGCGGCGGCCACGGCCACGTCGTCGCCGGCCTGCATCGCGGCCAGCAACTGTTCGCGCTGTTCCTCCAGTTCACGCAGGCTGCGTCGTGAACCGGCGCCGATGGCGATGCGCCGGCCGATGGCGCCACGCATGCTGCGCACCACGTGCAGGTTATTCGGCGTGCCGTCGCTGCTGAATCCGGCGCGGTGGTACTTGAACTCGGGTACCTCGGCGAGCTGGGTGCGGATGAGGTGCGGCAGGGCCAGGTCCTCGAAGAAGACCTGCATGAACTCTTCCTTGCTCAGGCTGAAGACGAAGTCGTCCTCGCCTTCACCGCTGTCGCTGGCCTGGCCTTTGCCGCTGCCGCCGCCACCGCCGCCTTTCGGCCTTTCGATGCGGTCGCCGCGCACATAGTCCTGGTTGCCCGGATGCACGGTTTCGCGCACCCCGCCCTGGCCATGGCCGAACACGGGTTCGCTCAGGTCGCGCTTGGGGATGTGGATGTCCTCGCCCCGCTCGATGTCGCGAATGCCGCGGCCGTCGATCGCTCGCTTGACCGCTTCGCGGATCTGCTCCTTGTGCCGGCGCAGAAACCGCTCGCGGTTGCCGATGGACTTGTTTTTGCCCGCGAGCCTTCGATCGATGATTTGCTGCACGAGAGCCTTTCAGCGTCAGCTGCTTTTGCGCACGCGCAGGTACCACTCGCACAGCAGGCGCACCTGCTTGGGCGTGTAGCCCTTGGCCACCATGCGGGTGACGAAGTCCTCGTGCTTCTTGGCTTCGTCGGCGCTGGCCTTGGCGTTGAAGCTGATCACCGGCAACAACTCCTCGGTGTTGCTGAACATCTTCTTCTCGATCACCGAGCGCAGCTTTTCGTAGCTGGTCCAGACCGGGTTCTTGCCCTGGTTGCTGGCGCGCGCGCGCAGCACGAAGTTGACGATCTCGTTGCGGAAGTCCTTCGGGTTGGCAATACCTGCGGGCTTCTCGATCTTCTCGAGTTCGCCGTTCAGGCTGCCGCGGTCGAAGACTTCGCCGGTGTCGGTGTCGCGGTATTCGTGGTCCTGGATCCAGTAGTCGGCATAGGTGACGTAGCGGTCGAAGATGTTCTGGCCGTATTCGCTGTAGCTCTCGAGATAAGCGGTCTGGATTTCCTTGCCGATGAATTCGGCATAGCGCGCCGCCAGGTGTTCCTTGATGAAGGCGGTGTACTTCTGTTCGAGTTCTGCCGGGAACTGTTCGCGTTCGATCTGCTGCTCCAGCACGTACATCAGGTGCACGGGATTGGCGGCGACTTCGGTGCTGTCGAAGTTGAAGACCTTGGAGATGATCTTGTAGGCGAAGCGGGTGCTGATGCCGCTCATGCCTTCGTCGACGCCGGCATAGTCGCGGTATTCCTGGTAGCTCTTGGCGCGCGGGTCGGTGTCCTTGAGGTTTTCACCGTCGTAGACCAGCATCTTCGAATACAGCGAGCTGTTCTCCGGTTCCTTCAGGCGCGTGAGGATGGCGAACTGGCTCATCATCTTCAGCGTGCCCGGGGCGCAGGTGGCATGCGCGAGCGAGCTGCCCTTGAGCAGTTTCTCGTAGATCTTGACCTCTTCGCTCACACGCAGGCAGTAGGGCACCTTGACGATGTAGATGCGGTCGAGGAAGGCTTCGTTGTTCTTGTTGTTGCGGAAGGCCTTCCATTCGCTTTCGTTGCTGTGCGCCAGCACCACACCATCGAAAGGAATGGCACCGAAGCCTTCGGTGCCCTTGAAGTTGCCTTCCTGGGTGGCTGTCAGCAACGGGTGCAGCACCTTGATCGGTGCCTTGAACATCTCGACGAATTCCAGCAGTCCCTGGTTCGACAGGCACAGGCCGCCGCTGTAGCTGTAGGCGTCGGGGTCGTCCTGGGCGTAGGTTTCCAGCTTGCGGATGTCGACCTTGCCGACCAGGCTGGAAATGTCCTGGTTGTTCTCGTCGCCGGGCTCGGTCTTGCTGATGCCCACCTGCTTGAGGATGCTGGGGTAGCGCTTGACGACCTTGAACTGCCGGATGTCGCCACCGAATTCTTCCAGCCGCTTCACCGCCCAGGGGCTCATGATGCGGTTGAGGTAGCGGCGCGGGATGCCGTATTCCTGCTCGAGGATGGGGCCGTCCTCGTTCACGTCGAAGAGACCCAGCGGACTTTCGTTCACCGGGCTGCCCTTGATGGCGTAGAACGGCACCTCCTGCATCAGCTGCTTCAGCCTTTCGGCGATGCTGCTCTTGCCGCCGCCCACCGGGCCCAGCAGATACAGGATCTGCTTCTTCTCTTCCAGGCCCTGCGCCGCATGGCGGAAGTAGCTGACCACCTGTTCTATGGCGTCTTCCATGCCGTAGAACTCGGCGAAGGCCGGGTAGACCTTGATCACCTTGTTGGCGAAGATGCGGCTCATCCGCACGTCGTTGCGGGTGTCGATGCTCTTGGGTTCACCGATGGCGCGCAGCATGCGCTCGGCGGCGGTGGCGTAGGCCAGCGGGTCACGCTTGCATTCCGCCAGATAGTCTTCGAGAGAGATTTCTTCCTCGCGCAGGCGCTCGTAGCGTTGCTTGAGGTGGCTGATCACGTCCATGGGTCCTCCGGTGATCCAGGAGACGCGGCAGGGAAGGTCGCCCCTGAGCGTCGGCCTGGGAAGTTCTGATGAAGTCCCGGCTTCACGGGCCCGGGCGCCATCAGAGCTTTCCTGTTCACCGATGGTGCGGCAGCACCATTGAACTCACATCCAGCATGGACCATTCTGCCCTCGGCTGTCGAGCGATCAAGCGGCACATGGTCTTTCTATTCGCTTGCGACGCCACAACTCCGCACCGCGGCTTTCGTGGTTGCAAGACCTGTGCCTTCAACGCGCCACAGGGCCGATCGGGGGACAGGATTCGCCGGCATCACGGACCTCCAAGCCCAACCTCTTGTCATAGCGAACGCTTACTTCGACGGATGGTGTTGCTGGTCGAGGCCAGCTCGATCTCGATTCGCGGCTTCAAGCTGCGACATCGGCGTCGAAGCTGGGTGATTCCAAGCGCCGCGGGTCATGGTGCAGGCAGGCGACGCCGCCCATCCCCTGGTCCGGCGGCTCCTTGCTTTGCGCTGTCGACCACGCCTTTGCTGAACGCGCAGCGCGGCACCCAACCCCTCGGGGGGGCCGCAGTGTCCGCTGAAGGAGCGGCGTGCCCGGCAGTGACATCATCGGCGGGTGAATCGCAACCTGCTGTTGCTGGCCTGGTGCCAGGGTCTGTTCCTGACGAACAACGTCACCTTCATCGCCATCAACGGCCTGGTCGGTCTGGCGCTGGCGCCGGTGGGCTGGATGGCGACCTTGCCGGTGACGGGTTATGTGGTGGGCGCGGCCTTGTCCAGCCTACCCGTGGCCTGGCTTCAGGCGCGAGTGGGCCGCAAGCGGGCGTTCCAGGCCGGGCTGCTGGTGGCCGCAGGCGCGGCCGCGCTGTGTGCCTGGGCGGTGGTGCAGGGCAGCTTCGCGCTGCTGTTGCTGGCCACGGTGGTGGCGGGCTTCTACAGCGCCAACGCCGCGCTGTACCGCTTCGCCGGGCCGGAGCTGGTGGCGCCGGCGTTCAAGGAAAAGGCGATCTCGCTGGTGCTTGCTGGCGGGCTGATCGGCGCTGTGGCCGGTCCGAACCTGGCCAGTGCCAGCCGCGAGCTGTTGTCGGTGCCTTTTGCGGGCGCGTACCTGGTGCTGGTGGGCGTGGCGCTGCTGTCGCTGCTGGCAATGTCATTCATCGAGTTTCCGCCGCACCAGCCGCCGCAAAGGGGTGCCGAGCGCGGCCGCCCGGCGCTGGAACTGCTGCGCCAGCCGGTGTTTGCGGTGGCGGTGCTGGGCGCGGCGCTGGGCTATGGCGTGATGAACCTGCTGATGGCGGCCACGCCGATTGCGATGCAGCAGTGCCAGCACCCGTTCAGCAGCGCTGCGCTGGTGCTGGAGTGGCATGTGATCGGCATGTTCGCGCCCAGCTTCTTCACCGGCCACCTGATCCGCCGCTTCGGCGCGCTGCCGGTGATGGCCGTGGGCGTGCTGCTGAACATCGTCTGCGTGGTCGTGGCGCTGTCGGGTGTGGACGTGATGCAGTTCCTCGTCGCGCTGTTCGCGCTGGGCGTGGGCTGGAACTTCCTGTACACCGGCGGCAGCACGCTGCTGACGCAGGCCTACCGGCCCGAAGAGAAGAACCGCGCCCAGGGCTTGATGGACCTGTGCGTGTTCTCGACGATGGCGCTGAGCTCGTTCGCTTCGGGTGCCTTGATCACGACGCAAGGCTGGCAGCTGCTGAACCTGGGTTCGCTGTTGCCGCTGTCGCTGGTGGGTGCCGGGCTGGTATGGCTGGCATTGCACCAACGCGTGCCGAAGACGCCTTAGCCTCTGCCGGCAAGCGCTCAGGCGTCCTTGAGCCCCAGCTTCTGCAGCAAGCCGTTCAGCTCGTCGAGCGATCCGAAGGCGATGGCGACCTCGCCCTGTTCGCCGCGCGCGGTGCGCTTCTTCACGCGGATGTCGACCGCAGCGGCGAGCAGGTCCGACAAGCTTTGCTCCAGCCGCTGGATGTCGCGCGGCTTGGCGCGTGAGGTGGCAGCCGGCTTGCCGTGGGTGGGCTGGGTCAGCCGCGTGACCAGGCGCTCGGCGTCGCGCACGCTGAGCTTTTTCGCGACGACTTCCTGTGCGGCCATCACCTGGTCGGCGGCGGGCAAGGGCAGCAGGGCACGGGCGTGGCCCATGTCGATGTCTCCGGCCATCAGCAACTTCTGCACGGCGTCGGTCAGGTTCAGCAGGCGCAGCAGGTTGCTGGCGGCGCTGCGCGAGCGCCCCACGGCCTGTGCCGCCTGCTCGTGCGTCAGCTGGAATTCGCTGACCAGGCGCTGCAGTCCCTGGGCTTCTTCGAGCGGGTTCAGGTCTTCGCGCTGGATGTTCTCGATGAGGGCCATCACCGCGGCGGCCTCGTCGGCCACGACCTTGACCAGCACCGGCACGCTGTCCAGACCGGCCAGCTTCGCGGCGCGGAAGCGGCGCTCGCCGGCGATGATCTCGTAGCGCGTGCTGCCACCCTGCACCGGGCGCACCAGGATGGGCTGCATCAGACCCTGGCTCTTGATGCTCTCGGCCAGTTCGTACAGCGAGCCTTCGTCCATGCGCGTGCGCGGCTGGTACTTGCCGGCGCGCAGCTGGCTCAGCAGCAGGCTGGTCGGCGGGCCTTCGGGCTGAGGCGGGGCATCGCCCACTGTCGGGCCGAGAAGGGCTTCCAGGCCCATGCCCAGGCCTTTGGGTTTTTTGCTCACCATGTGTTCACCATGGGGGCATTGTGTCAGCGGGCTTCGCCGCCTCGGCGCTCGCGTTGGCGGGTGGCTGGAAACAGGACCTCACGCTCGAGGTAGCGGCGCAGGTGGATCGTGTGCGGGTCCATGCGGCCAGGCGCCGTGGACAGCACCTGGACCACGGTGTCGACACGCAATTGCAGCTGGCCGCGCGGGTTGCGGCGCCAGCGGCCGGCGTGGCGGGCCGCGATGACCTCGTCGGTGTCGGTGGTGTGCAGCGCGCGCTGCAGGTCGGCCGCCGCCACCCAGACGTGGCGGCCGTCGTCTTCGATGGCCAGTTTCACGTTGCCGAAGCTGTAGTGCCCGCCCGGTTCGGCCTGGCTGCGGTCCTGGCGGCGCAGGTGGAAGGCCTCGATGAAGCGGCTCAGGCCGAGCATCGGCAGGATGACGAGGAAGAAAAACAAGCCCAGCCCCAGGGCCAGCGGCCACCAGGCGCCGCTGCGCAGCAGTTCGACGAGAGCCGCCGCCAGGCTGGCGATGACGCCGACCAGGATGGCACGAGGTAAGCGCCCACTCACGAGATGAATTTCGCAGAATGTGGCAGGGCCAGCAACCATGCCCGGGCTTCCGGCCAGTTCCCCAGGCTCGATGCGGCGTTCAGATGGCCACCTGCGTCGACATTTGTGACTGTCGCGCCCCAGGCCTGGGCCATCGCCTGGCTGGCATCTGGGCAGGCATACGGGTCGTCGTCACTGCAGACCAACCGGGCCGGAAACGGCAGCGTCCGCAGCAAGGGCGGCTGCCAGGAATGCAGCTGCGGCGGCAGGTCGGCCCGGCTCAGGTCCGGCGGCGCCACCAGAAGTGCGCCCACCGCTCGCCGGGCATGGCGGCTGTGGGCAGCCCAGGCGGCCACGAGATGGCAGCCCAGGCTGTGCGCGGCCAGCAGCACCGGACCGTCTTTTGCCAGCACGGCGTTTTCAAGCTGTGTCATCCAGTCGCCGCGGCGCGGCCAGAACCAATCGGCCTGCTGCACACGTTCGTCGCCGTGCCGGGTTTCCCATAGCGTCTGCCAATGGCCGGGGCCGCTGTCCTGCCAGCCAGGCAGCAGCAGCACGCGCACGGGCTGGGTCGGTGGCGGTGATGGTGTCATCGGGGTAGGGAAGGCCTGTCGTATGCTCTGCCTGCATTTTCAAGGGGCACTGCAGCATGATCACACGCGTTTTCGTCGATGGCCAGGAAGGCACCACCGGCCTGCGCATCCACGAGTATCTGGCTGGCCGTGCCGACGTGGAGGTGCTGCGCATCGATCCCGACAAGCGCAAGGACGCGGCCGAGCGCGCCCGGCTGCTGAACGCGGCCGACGTGGCTTTCCTGTGCTTGCCCGACGTGGCTTCGCGCGAAGCGGCGGCGATGGTGACGAACCCGGACACCTGCCTGATCGACGCGAGCACCGCCCATCGCACTGCACCTGGCTGGGTGTTCGGTTTGCCAGAACTCGCGCCAGCGCAGCGCGCGGCCATCCGCGCCAGCAAGCGCATCGCCAACCCGGGCTGCCATGCCAGCGGCTTCATCCTGCTGCTGCGGCCGCTGGTCGATGCCGGCCTGGTGCCCGCCGACACGGTGGTGTCTGCGACGTCGATCACCGGTTATTCGGGTGGCGGCAAGACCATGATTGCCGAATACGAAGCCGCCGGCGGACTGCCGGCCACGCTGAAGGCGCCACGACCCTATGCGCTGGGCCTGCACCACAAGCATGTGCCGGAGATGATGGCGCACACCGGGCTGGTGAAGGCACCGATCTTCATGCCCATCGTCGGTCCGTTCTACAAGGGCCTGGCCGTGACGGTGCCGCTGGACCTGGCGGCACTCAATTGCAGCGCCGCCACACTGCACGCAGCGTTCGATGCGCGTTATGCCGGGGAGCGCTTCATCCGCGTGATGCCCCTGCGTGACGCCGCCACGCTGGAGGCCGGCTTCTTTGACGCCCAGGCTTGCAACGACACCAACCGCGTCGATGTTTTCGTGTTCGCCAACGACACGCAGGCGCTGGTGATGGCGCGTCTGGACAACCTGGGCAAGGGCGCCAGTGGTGCCGCGGTGCAGGCGATGAACGTGCACCTGGGCGTGGACGAAGGCCTGGGGCTGTAGTTCAGCTGCCGCCGCCGGGCGGCTGGCGGTAGTGGTAGCTGTAGCCATAGGCAAAGCCCAGGCGCCGGTAGACAGCCTGGGCTGGCTGGTTCGTGGCCTCCACCTGCAGATAGGCCAGCGCAGCGCCCTCTTGAGCTGCCAATGTAAGCAGGCGCTTACATAGCCACTGAGACAAGCCCTGGTTACGGGCCTCGGGGTGGGTGTAGATGTCGTAGAGGCCGACCATCGCGCCTTCCCTGGCCAACTGCCCGCAGGCCAGTACCTGGCCGTCGGCACGCGACAAGGCATAACCCTGGTAGGGCACCGGCGAAAAGCGCAGGCGTTGGGCGTGGGCCGTCTGCTGTTCTGCCGACGACCCGCGCAGGGTGCCCACCGCGGTGGCGTACGACTCGGCGCCCAAGGGTTGCCACGCCAGTCCGATGGGTGGCGCGGCGTCGAGGGTACCCTGTGAATTGATCCCAGGGAGCTGCGGGCAGACAAGGACCTGGGTTTCGTCCTCTGCTTGCCAGCCCGCTCGGGCGAGTTCATCGTCCAGCCCGGGGGGCCAAGTGAAACGGGTGATGCGGGCAAGCAAGGGCAATCCGGCTCCATCGAACAGCGCCTGGGCCAAGCGCAGCTTTTCGGCTGTTGGCAGGCGACCCGGCGCCACGGCGTTGATGCAACGGGCCCGGCGCGCTTTGCCCGGATTGGTGCGGACGATCCAGCCGTCCAGCCAGTGCTGCTGGGGTGGCGCGCTGGCGTTGAGACCGGCGTCTTCGATGCGGGACAGCAGGGTGTCGTCGAAGTGCATCGTCAGTCCAGCCGCTGCACCATTTCCCGGGCGAATTCGACGAAGGCCTGCGCGCCCTTGGACGCGGGGTCGAAGGTGACGCCCGGCTGGCCGTAGCTGGGAGCCTCGGCCAGGCGCACGTTGCGCGGGATGACGGTGTTGAAGACCTTGTCGCCGAAGTGCGCCTTCAGCTGTTCGCTGACCTGCTGCTGCAGGGTGATGCGGGGGTCGAACATCACGCGCAGCAAGCCGATGATCTGCAGCTCGGGGTTCAGGTTGGCATGCACCTGCTTGATGGTGTTGACCAGGTCGGACAGGCCTTCCAGCGCGAAGTACTCGCACTGCATCGGCACGACGACCCCATGAGCGGCGCACAAGCCATTGAGCGTGAGCAGGCTCAGCGAGGGCGGGCAGTCGATGAGCACGAAGTCGTAGTCGGCGCGCACGGCCTCCAGCGCCAGACGCAGCCGCTTTTCGCGGTGGTCCAGCGGCACCAGTTCGACTTCGGCGCCAGCGAGTTCGCGGTTGGCACCGAGCACGTGGTAGCCGCCCTTGGGGCTGGGTTGGCGGGCTTCGACGATGCTGGCCGATTCGAGCAGCACGTCGTAGACGCTCAGGCTGAGCTGGCGTTTGTCGATTCCCGAGCCCATGGTCGCGTTGCCCTGCGGGTCGAGGTCGACAACCAGCACGCGCTGACCGACCTGGGCCAGGCCAGCTCCCAGGTTCACGGTGGTGGTGGTCTTGCCGACCCCGCCTTTTTGGTTGGCGACACAGAAGATGCGCATGCGGTAGGTGTCAGCAGGGTTTCACGTGGAACATCAGGGAGCGGCCAGGCGAATGCCAAAGCCCACGAGAAAAACGCCGGCCAATCGTTCGAGTCCTCGGGCCAAGCGCGGATTCGACCTCACCACCTGGCTCACGGCCTGGGCGAAGCTGCAGAGCAAAAGGCAATAGACGGCACTGATGATGGCGATGGTGGCAGCCATGGCGGCGAAGGTGATGGCTCCCCTGTGGCTGGCCGGGTCGATGAACAGCGGAAAAAAGGCCATGTAAAAGACGATGGCCTTGGGGTTGAGCAGAGTGATGAAAAAGGCCTGGCGGGCGTAACGGCCAGCACGGATGCGGACGGGTGAAGCATCGGTACCGGGTTTGGCAAAGATCAGTCTCAGGCCGATCCAGGCCAGGTAAGCCGCTCCAAGGTACTGGACGGATTTGAACAGCACCGGGTGCGCGGCCAGGAGCGCGGCGACTCCGGCCACGGCCAGCCAGAGCAGGACTTGATCACCGAGTATCAATCCTGTTGTTGCCGCTGCGCCCGCTGGCAAACCGCCTTTGCCGGTGCTGGCCAGCAGGCAGAAGGTTCCGGGGCCAGGCAGCGCCAGGAACAGCACGATGGCTGCACAGAAGGCGCCGTAGTCGGCGATGCCAAGCATGGGGCGGTGTGAAAGCGGGTTGCGTTCAGCGTGGGGCTGCCGGCGCGGTGTGCGGATGGTTTTGCCATCGGGACAGGTCGTAGCCGTTCAGGTTGAGGCGGGAGCGTATCCCAGTTTCGTCGTTGGCCGAGAGCTGCGGCGTTCGCGCAAGAACCCAAAGGTACTCACGCGTGGGCTCTCCGATCACCGCGTAGCGGCCGTCGTCGGCCAGTTCCAGCACCCAGTAGCTGCCCCAGATTGGCAGCCAGCGCAGGGCGGCGGGCAGAAAGCTCACTTCAAGCTGAGCGGGTTGCAGGCTGCTGCCGATCAGCTTGGACCCGGCAGGGCGGGCCAGGCCTTCGGCGTCATCGAAGCTGCCGTCGGCCTTCTTGCATCGGTTCAGGACGATGACCTTGCCATCGTCCCGCTGGCGATAGCTGGCGGAGGTATCGCTGACGCATTGTTTCTGAAACCGGTTGGGGAACCAGGCCACCTGGTACCACGTACCCATGTAGCGCGGAACATCAAGGCTGGCAATGGCGGTGACGTCTGGCGGGGAATTTGGATTGGCAACGGCCGGCAGGCTCAGACAGACCGTAGCGAGCAGCAGGCCGAAAGCTCTTGCGGGACGGGGAAAAGTTCTTGCGGTCATCGAAGGGCTTTCGGTCGCATCCAGACGAGGCAACGTTGTGCGTCCAGGCCGGGAACATGCAGCGGTTCCACGTGAAACACCTCCACGTCTGGGCCCAGGGCGGCTATTTCATCGTCGGGCGTTTTGCCTTTCATGGCCACCCAGACCCCGGAAGGCGCCAGCAGAGGCCGGGTCAAGCGGGTGAAGTCGGCCAGTGAAGCGAAGGCGCGTGAGGTGATGACATCGAAAGCAGGGACTCCGCCCATCGCTTCGACGCGGGCGTGGACAGACAGCAGGTTGGGTAGGCGGAGTTCAGCCGCCACTTGACGGACAAACGCTGCCTTTTTGGCGACCGTGTCGACGCACACCACCTGCAGCTGCGGCAAGCAGGCTGCCAACACCACGCCCGGAAGACCGCCGCCGCTGCCAACATCCAGCAGCCGAGCTGCCGGGGTCTTCGCTGGCCACTGTCGTTTCAGGGGGCCGACGACGGACAGACAGTCGGCCAGATGCTGGGACAGCATGCCCTCGGGCGTGCGCACTGCCGTCAGGTTATAGGTGCCGTTCCAACGGGCCAGCAGGTCCATGTAGTGGAGCAGCCGTTCGGAAAGTGCCGGCTCGATGGGTGAGCCCAGCGCAGCTTCGATCACGGCATGGGCGTCAGCAGGCCGGCCAGCCGTGGGGGTGCTCAAGCGGCCTGGTCCTGCGCTGGGCGGGGTGGCAGCGCAAAGCCTTGGAAGCGACCTTTCTTCAGATGCACCAGAAGCAAGGACACGGCCGCCGGCGTCACCCCGGAGATGCGCGAGGCCTGGCCCAGAGTGGCTGGGCGGTGGCGGCTGAGCTTCTGGCGCACTTCGAATGAAAGTGCCGTGACCTGCGCATAGTCCAGTTCTTCGGGCAGCTTCAGATGTTCCAGTGCCGAAGCGCGTTCGACATCGTCGTTTTGCTTGTCGATGTAGCCGGCGTACTTCAGGGCGATTTCAGCCTGTTCGATGACGGCATCGGCTTCGAGACGGCCCCATTCGGCGCGCAATGTTTCACGTGAAACGCTGCGGGCGCCGTGGGCCAGCGTTGCCAGTTCGGCAGTGTGGTCCCAGCCTACGCCTGGGCGGCAGAGCAGCTCGGCCAGGTTGTATTCGTGTTCCAACGCCTTGCCGATCACCCGTTCTGCCTCTGCCGCCGGCACTGTGGCCGGTCGAACCCAGGTGGCGCGCAGGCGCTGCAGTTCGCGCTCGAGCCGTTCGCGCTTGGTCTCGAAAGCCGCCCAGCGGGCATCGTCGACCAGCCCCAGAGCACGACCTTGGGCGGTCAGGCGCAGGTCGGCGTTGTCTTCGCGCAGCTGCAGTCGGTACTCGGCGCGGCTGGTGAACATGCGGTAAGGCTCGGTCACGCCCTTGGTCACCAGGTCGTCGACCAGCACGCCCAGATAGGCCTGGTCGCGCCTGGGCAGCCAGGGTTCACGCCCCATCACCTGCAAAGCGGCGTTCGCTCCAGCGTACAGCCCTTGAGCTGCGGCTTCTTCGTAGCCGGTGGTGCCGTTGATCTGCCCGGCGAAAAACAGGCCGGAAAGCGCGCGGGTCTCGAAGCTGGCCTTCAGCTCGCGAGGGTCGAAAAAGTCGTACTCGATGGCATAACCCGGGCGCAGGATGTGCGCCTTCTCCAGCCCCAGCATCGACTGCACCGCCGCAATCTGTACATCGAAGGGCAGGGAAGTGGAAATGCCGTTCGGGTAGAACTCGTTCGTTGTCAGTCCCTCGGGTTCCAGGAACACCTGGTGGGTGTTCTTGTCGGCAAAGCGGTTGACCTTGTCTTCGATGCTGGGGCAATAGCGCGGGCCCACGCCTTCGATGACGCCGGTGAACATGGGGCTGCGGTCGAAACCGCTGCGGATGATCTCGTGCGTGCGCTCGTTGGTGTGGGTGATCCAGCAGGGCACCTGCTGCGGGTGCTGTTCTGCCCGCCCCATGAAGCTGAACACCGGCATCGGGTCCAGGTCGCCGGGTTGCTCGACCAGCCGGCTGAAGTCGATCGATCGGCCATCGATGCGTGGTGGCGTACCAGTCTTCAGGCGGCCCTGCGCCAGTTTCAGTTCTTTCAGCCGCGCCGAAAGGCTCACGGCCGGCGGGTCGCCGGCGCGGCCGGCGCTGTAGTTCTGCAGGCCCACGTGCACCCGGCCATCGAGGAAGGTGCCTGCGGTCAGCACCACGGTGCGGCCGCGAAAGCGCACGCCGGCCTGGGTAACGGCGCCCACCACCCGGTCGCCGTGCAGCATCAGGTCGTCCACCGCCTGCTGGAACAACCACAGGTTCGGCTGGTTCTCCAGCCGCTGGCGAATGGCAGCGCGATACAACACGCGGTCGGCCTGGGCGCGCGTGGCGCGAACGGCCGGGCCCTTGCTGCCATTGAGTATGCGGAACTGGATTCCGGCTTCGTCGGTGGCGGCTGCCATCGCCCCACCGAGCGCATCCACTTCCTTCACCAGGTGGCCTTTGCCGATGCCGCCAATGCTGGGGTTGCAACTCATCTGCCCCAGGGTCTCGATGTTGTGCGTGAGCAGCAGCGTGGCGCAGCCCATCCGGGCGGCCGCCAGCGCGGCTTCGGTGCCGGCGTGGCCGCCACCGACCACGATCACGTCGAAGTGCTGGGGATGTTCCATGAAGCTCTGCATTTTAGGGCGCGGGGCTCCTTCACGCGGGTGTGGCGATCGGGCTTTTGCCGGCGGCGAGCACTTCTGTGGCGGCATTGCGGGCCAGGGCGAGACGGGCCTCGCGGCGCGTCCACCAGCCGTCGAAAAAGTAGTGCGCCACCGTATTCGCCAGCGGCTCGATCAAGGTGATGGCCCCGGCTATGGCGAAGCTTCCCGTCAGCGCGTAACCGATGCTGAAGGCGATGACGACGTGAAGGGCTCCAAAAGCAGCTGACTTGGCCATGAAATCTCTCCAGGATGCCGTTGTATAAGAATGCGTCTCATTATCGTCAACGCCTGTCGATGCTTCATCGGCACTCGCCATGGCCGCGATAGCATGGACCGCATGAACTGCCGTCCCGGCTGCGGTGCCTGCTGCATCGCACCGTCGATCTCGTCGCCCATGCCCGGCATGCCTTTCGGCAAGCCGGCGGGGGAGCGCTGCCTGCATCTGGACCTCAACCAGGCCTGTCGCCTCTTCGGCCTGCCCGAGCGGCCGCCTGTCTGCCAGTCCCTGCAGCCCCAGGCGGCAATGTGCGGCGACAGCGCGAGCGATGCCCTGGTCTGGCTGCGCCAACTCGAAGTTCAGACGCGACCATGAGTCTCCTGGCCCGCGCCGACCTGCTGGCCGCCTACCCGGCCCTGGCCAGTCTGCCGCCGGCCGATGTCGATCAGGTGCTCCACCGGCATGCCCAGCACCTGTCGGCCCCGGCTGGCGCGATGCTGTTCGACGAAGGCAGCCCCTGCCAGGGCTTTCCGATGCTGCTGTCGGGCAGCGTGCGAGTGGCCCGCGGCTCGCCGGGCGGACGCATGCTCGAGCTGTACCGGGTGACCCCGGGCGAACTGTGCGTCGTTTCCACCGCCTGCATCTTCGGCAACACGCCCTTGTCGGCCCATGGCCAGACCTTGTCTGTCACTGACCTCATCCTGCTCAGCCCCGCCGGGCTGGACTCGTGGTGTCAGCACGCGAACTTCCGTCATTTCGTCTTTGGCGTCTTCGGCAACCGTCTCGCCGACCTGATGGCCCTGGCTGAAGCCGTGGCCTTCCAGCGGCTGGACCAGCGCCTGGCCCAGGCCCTGCTGGGCCATGGCGCCAGCATGCACACCACCCACCAGGCCCTGGCCGACGGCCTGGGCACGGTGCGCGAGATCGTCTCGCGCCTGCTCAATCGTTTCGAGCGCGCCGGCTGGGTGCGCCTGTCGCGCGAACACATCGAGGTGCTGGACAGCGCCGCATTGCGCGCCGTCGCGGCAGGCCAGTTGCCACCGGCTTGATCTGGCTCAGATCGCTGGGTGACTCAGGTCACCGACCGGGAGAGGTGCCGCGCGCAGACTGCGTGCATCGGTCGACGTGACCGACACAACCCCAGGAGTGACCCCATGAAAACCAATGTTGGCGGCATCGACCGCGCCCTGCGCATCGTTCTCGGCCTGGCCCTGATCGGGCTGACCCTCGGCGGCGTCATCGGCGCCTGGGGCTGGTTGGGTCTGGTGCCGCTGGCCACTGCGGCCATGGGCTTTTGCCCGCTGTACCCGATGCTCGGCATCAACACCTGCCCGGCGAAGAAAGCCTGATCTACTGCAGCGGCGTGCCTGCCGTGCCGACCACGCTGCGCAGGTCCTGCGCCACGCGGCCTTCGTGCAGGGCAATGACGCGCCCGGCCGAGGCGATCGTCTCCGGCCGGTGTGCCACGATGATGCGCGTCAGCGCCAGTTGGCGAACGGCCTGGTTCACGCTGCGTTCACGGTCCACGTCCAGATGGCTGGTGGCCTCGTCCAGCAGCAGCAGCCGCGGCCGCTTGTAGAGCGCGCGGGCCAGCAGCAGGCGTTGTTTCTGGCCACCCGACAGGGCCGTGCCCATGTCGCCGATCAGCGTGTGGTAACCCATCGGCATGGCGACGATGTCGTCGTGGATGGCGGCGACGCGGGCACACTGCTGCAGCCAGTCGGTGTCGGCATCGGGGCTGAAAAAGCTGATGTTGTCGGCCACGCTGCCGGTGAACAGCGGTTCGTCCTGCATCACTACGCCGACCATGTCGCGCCAGGCATTCAGGCCCAGCTTGGCCAGGGGCATGCCGCCCACCAGCACCTCGCCCGAGGTCGGAGCGTGCACGCCCAGCATCAGCTTCAGCAGCGTCGTCTTGCCGCAGCCCGAAGGCCCGACGATGGCCACCGATTCACCCGCTTCCACCCGCAGGCTCACGCCGTTCAGCACCGCCGGTTCGCCGTCGGCATAGCGGAAATGCACGTCGCGCAATTCCAGGCTGGCAGGCACCAGCGGGGTGGGCGCCAGCGGGTCGGTGTTGTCTGCGTCTTCCGGGGCGGTCAACACGATGTCGGCCAGGCGCTCGCCCTGCAGGCGCAGCATCTTCAGTTCCACCGCCTTGTCGATCAGTCCCGAAAAGCGCAGCGCGAAGGTCTCCTTGTAGGCGAAGAATGCGAACAGCATGCCCACGCTCATGCGCTGATCCATCACCAGCAGCGCACCCAGCGAGATCACGGCCACGCGTTCCAGGCCGAACAGGCCGCGGTGCAGCACTGAAAACAGCAGTTCCAGCTTGCGGATGGCGATGCCGGCGTTCATGGTGTCCACCACCAGGCTGGCGAAACGTGAACGGCGATCGGCCTGGGCGTTGAACAGCTTGATCGCCTGCACCCCGCGCAGGCTCTCGAGGAAGTGGGTGTTCTGGCGCGCCTCGAACACCAGGGCTTCTTCGCTGGCCTCGCGCAGCCTCCTGAAGAATGCCCAGCGCAACAGCCCGTACACCAGCACGGCGCCCACGGCCACGGCAGTCAGCTGCAGGCTGTAGAAGGCCATCACGGTCAGGGTCAGCAGCACCAGCACGCCGTCCAGCAGGGCTTCGATGAACTGCGTGGACAGCGTGCGCTGGATCTGCTGCACAGAACCGAAGCGCGACCAGATGTCGCCAGAATGGCGCTTCTCGAACCAGCCCACCGGCAGCCGCAGCAGGTGCGTGAACACGTTGACCAGCCATTGCAGGTTCAGCGTGGTGGACAGCACCAGCACGGCCCAACCGCGTGCAGCGGCTGTCGCCACCTGGATCAGCACGAGCAGGCCGAAGCCGATGCTCAGCGTCAGCAGCAGGTCGGCGTCGCCGCTGAGCAGCACGCCGTCGACCACCCACTGCATGAAGAACGGCGTGAGCAGCACGAACAGCTCGAGCGCGAGCGCGAGCAGGGCAATCTGCCCCAGCGAGCGCTTCAAGCCGCTGACCGTGCCCAGCAACTGGCGCAGGCTGACGCGCTGGACCTGCCGCGCCGGGGTGAAGTCGACGGCCGGCTGCAATTCCAGCGCAACGCCGGTGAAATGGCGCGACAGTTCGTCTTCCTTCACCCGCCGTCGGCCATGGCCAGGGTCGTGGATGATGGCCGCGCCGCGCTCGAAGCCCACGAGCACGACGAAGTGGTTCATGTCCCAGTGCAGGATGCAGGGCAGCCGCAATTGCGACAGCTCGGCCGGCTCGGCGCGCAGCGCGCGGGCTCCGAGTTTCAGCACGCTGGCCATGCGCACCATCTCGGCCAGCGTCACACCTTTCATGGAAAGTGAAAAGCGCTGGCGCAGCGTGGGCAGGTCGGTGCGCAGCCCATGGGCGGCGGCGACCATGGCCAGGCAGGCCAGGCCGCATTCGGCGGCTTCGGTCTGCAGCACCACGGGCACGCGCTGGTCGCCGCCCAGCCCGCCCAGACGCAGACGGGGCAGCAGCGTGCCGAGCAGGGAACCCGGGTTCAGCACAGTGGTGACGCCGCCAGGCCTAGCCGCTGCGGCTGCGCCAGCCCAGCAGCGGCTCGAACAGCCATTCGACGAGGCGGCGCCGCTCCAGCAGCACGTCGCCCGACAGTTGCATGCCGGCGGTCAGCGGCAGCGCCGGCACGGCCGGGTCGGGCTGCAGGGTCACGGTGATCCGAAACATCGGCTGGCCCGCTGCCGTGCCGGTGCCGGCGCCGGCCAGCATCGCCAGTTCGCTGGCGGCCAGCGGTGTGCGCGACACCTGCGTCACACGCCCCGGCAGATGCCCGAACTTCTGATAGGGGTAGGCCGCCAGGCGCAGGCGCACGTCCTGCCCGGCCTGCACGAATCCCACCGCGCTGGACGGTGCGTACAGGTGGGCCTGCAACTGCGCGCCGGCCGGCACCAGGCTGGCCAGCGCCGAAGCCGGCGACACCGCCTGGCCCGCTTCGGCCAGCACGGCGCTGACCGTGCCGTCTTGCGGTGCACGCACCAGCAGCCGCCGGTCGGCGTCGAGTTCGGCGCTTTCGCGCGACAGCAGTGCCAGGTCGCGTTCGATGCCACCGGCGGCATTGCCTGCGAGCAGCGGCAGTTCCCGGCGCTCGCCTTCGAGTTCAGCGCGGTCGCGTTCGAGCGCCGCGCGCTGGCGCGCCAGCGTCTGGGTGGCGGCCTGCAGCGCCAGCACTTCCTCGGCCTTGGACTGCACCTGGGCTGGCGAAATGAACTGCGCGGCCTGCATCGATTCCAGCCGTTCGAGCCCCTGCCGCGCGAGGGCCAGGCGTTGCTGCTGAAGAGCGGCTTCGCTGTCGAGCTGGGCCGATTCCTGCGACAGTGCTTCGAGCCGGCGGTCGAGCGCTGCTTGGCGGGTGGCCGACAGTGCCTGCTGTTGCTGTGCCGTCGCCTCCAGGCTGCGGCGCCGCGCCTCCAGGCTGCGTTCCACCCGCGTTTGCACGGCCTGATCGAAGAGCGGACGGTCCAGGCTCAGCACGAACAGGACATCGCCGGCGCGGACGGCCTGGCCTTCCTCGACGCGTCGTTCGAGCACCGAACCGGCGGCGGTGGGTACCAGACGGATCAAGCCCCGGTCGGGCATGAGCACGCCTGCTGTCGTGGCTTTGCGGGTGTAGCCCGCCAGTGAGATGAAGCTGCCGACCGCGACCGCTGCGACGACGATGCCGACAGTCAGCACCGACAGCGAAAGCGGTCGCACCAGTTGCATCTGCCCGAGCCATGGCTGGCGTTGCGCTTCCAGCGCTTCAGGCCTGAAGAGCGGTCGCATGCTGAACTGATTTCAGGCCGGAAGGCAAGCCGCAGGTCGATCTTGGGGAAGGGGCTGTGCCAGGAACAGCGACAGCGGAAAAAACGCGGGCTGGCATTGCCAGCCCGCAAGCACTCTGGAGCTGGAGGGACGCGCTCCCGAGCGCGGACAAATCCAGTGTCAGGCCGCCCAGCCGCCCTTGGGCAGAGGTTCCATCGAGGCGCTGGCTTCGGCCTGCAGAGAAGCACCGGTCGCAGCTTGCCAGCCGCCCTTCGGCAGACCGCCGCCGACCAGGGCCAGCTCGTCGATGTGCAGTTCCCTTGGGCCCGACACCGGCAGGTCTGCCTTGGAGGCGGCGGGGGTGATGCTGAGTGTGCTTGCTTGCATGGGAGCTCCGTTGTGGCCTGTACGCGCGTTTGCGCGATTGGCACCATTTGAGCAGCCGCATGCCGTGGCGAAAACTGTCAGCTCTTACAGGTTCGTCAAGATCCAGGGCCACAGCATTCAGTTGATCAGCCCGAGCCGCAGCGCCTTCAGCACTGCCTGATGCTTGGTGGTGCAGCCGAGCTTGTGCATGGCATTGTTGACGTGCAGCACCGCGGTGCGCTCGCTGATGCCCAGCACGGCACCCACCTCCCATGCTGTCTTGCCCTCCATCGTCCAGTGCAACGCCTCGAGTTCACGGGGCGTGAGCGACGGCCGTTCAGGCTGCAAGGCGGTCGGCACCAGCAGGCGTACCGCCGCAGCCTGGGCATGCACCGCGAACAACTGAAGGTCGGCCACGATGCGCTGCAGATGGTCGGGGCTCGCGGGCAGGGGCTGGTCCCGATCCACGCCCAGCATGAAGTGCTGGCCTTCGGGCATGTGCAGCGCCATCGCGATACCGGTGCGGTAGCCGTACATCGCCTGGTGTTCCCAAAGATCGCCCGCACCTTGACGGGTGTAGGTGCTCTGGTCCCAGATGATGGGCACGGTCTGGCGTTTGCAGTGCTGCGTTACCGGGTCGCGCCGGTACAGGCTGGGGTCGGAATAGGTCTCGGTGTAGTGTTCGGGCGTGTTGTCGACGTGGATGAACTCGCTTTTGCCCAGGCCACGGTCGATCACCGTGATCGCCGACACGGTCTTGAATTCGAGCTTGTGAGCAAAACGGATGATTTCGTCGCGGAACTCATCGCGGTTTTGCGCTTCCATCACCGAAAGATAACCACCGGGGAGCATCGGCCGCCTCACTAGACCGGACAGGAACGATCAAGGCGATAAGGCCCTGACAGGGTTTACAGCTTTCGTCCGGGCCGTTCCTGCCGAAAACTACAGGCATGTCACACGCCCTTCACCACATCGCGCCGCCCTTGCCCCCTGCTGTCACCCCCTGGGCGTTACGCGCATGGCCGCCGATATTGTGGCAGGCCCGTACCGAAGTTCCGGCACGCTTCAAGCATATCGGAACACGCATCATCTTTTCAGGTGATCCGCTCTATCCTCCGGCCGGCCAGACCATCTGGGCCGCCCGTGCCGACAACGGCGAAGCCGGAATGGCCTGGGACTGGGTCCAGATCGCTGCCGGAGTGGTCGCCATTGCCGACCCGATGTCGGTGGTCTCGAATCTGCGCCTGGTGGGGGGTGAGGGCGAGGTCCTGACGGCGCGCCAGTCGGCCCTGTTCCTGAACGAACTGGTGCATACCTTGCCGTGGCAAACCGAAGTGCAGCGCGCCCTGCAGCGCTGCGACGACTGAACTCTGCTCCTGGGATCGGGCTGTCGACCCATCCGTAAGCATGGTTCCCAGCCCTGGGCCGGATGCTACCGACCGGACTCCAGCGTTCTATTTCAATGCCGCACTGCGCAGCATGTAGACCACGTAGCCCAGGGCCAGCACCGTTCCGACGACGCTCACGCACGAGGTCAGCAGCAGGTCGGCCGGCAACGGAACCTCGCCCTTCAGCACCTTGGCCATCAGCGTGGACTGGGCCAGTGCCGGCACCCAAAGGTGCCAGGCGGCCGTGCCTTCCTGGTTGAACAGGGTCATCAGCGGCAGCAGCGACACCGCCAGGATCACCACCGTTGCATTGGCCTGGGCTTCCTTGAAGCTCTTGCAGCGGATGGCAATCGCCATCAGCAGTGCCGACACCAGGGCCGCCAGTGGCAGCAGCAGGCCGATGAACCAGAGTGCTTCGCGCAGCCCGAACTGGAACACCGCTGCCAGGGTTTCGCTGCGCATCAGCCACTGCGCTGGCAGGAAGCTCATGCAGCTGAGCACCGCGATCATCATGCCCAGGCTGGCCACCGCTGCCCATTTGCCCAGCACCAGGGCCCAGCGCGGCGCGGGGTTCATCAGCAAGGGCTCGAGGCTGCCGCGTTCACGTTCGCCGGCGGTGGTGTCCAGCGCGGCGTTCAGGGCGCCATACAGCACCGCCATCATCACGAAGTAAGGCACCATCACGGCCAGTTGCGCCGCCCGCACTCCGGGCTCTGCCAGGTCGCGTTCCTCGACCTGCATCGCTTCCAGCGTGGCCGGCGGAATACCGCGCACCGCCAGCCGCAAGCTGGCCTGTTCCTGGTTGTAGGCCTGCAGCAGACGCAGCACGCGTCCGCTGCCGGCCTGGGCGCGCTGGTTGCCGCTGCTCGACATCAGCTCGACCACCGGCACTTCGCCACGGGCCATCTCGTCCTGGAAGTTGGCCGGCACCACCAGCACCGGGTCGCCGAGCTTGCTGTCCTTGAGCTGCTGCTCGAAGTCCGGCGGTGCCGACTGGATGGTGTAGGTCTGGCGTTCGAGGAAGTTGCGCAGGCCCGGCGCGTTGTCGATGCCCTGCACGACGATGATGCGGGCTTCGGCGCGCTGCTCCATGCTGCCCACGAGCTGGCTGATGAGAACCAGCACCAGCGGCCCCAGTGCCACCGAACTGGCGAACACGACCAGCAGGGTGCGCCTGTCGCGCAGCGCGTCCAGCAACTCCTTGATGTAGACATGCAGCGCGCTGGACAGCAGGGTGGAATTCATGATGCAGCTCCGGTGGCGGCGGCAGTGCCGAAGGCGAGTTGCACGAAGGTCTCCTCGAAGTCGGTCTGCGCGGTGCGGGCCAGCAGTTCGGGCACGCTGCCCTGGGCCACGGTGCGGCCCTGGGCCACCACCACGACCTCGTCGCACAGGCGTTCGACCTCCTGCATGATGTGGCTGGAGAAAACGATGCACTTGCCGGCGTCATCGCGCAGGCGTCGCAGTGAATCGCGCAGCGCGCGCGTGGCCAGCACGTCCAGGCCGTTGGTGGGCTCGTCCAGGATGATGTTGGGCGGGTCGTGGATCAGCGCCCGCGCCAGTGCGGTCTTCATGCGTTCGCCCTGGCTGAAGCCCTCGGTGCGGCGCTCGAGCAAGGGCCCCATGTCCAGCATCCTGGCCAGGATGTCGACGCGGCTGTTGGCGGCTGCGGACGTCATGCCGTGCAGCCGGCCGTAGTAGACGATGTTTTCGCGCGCCGTCAGGCGGGGGTAAAGACCGCGGGCGTCGCTCAGCACGCCCATGCGCGCCAGCGCCTGGCCGGGCTGCGCGATGACGTCCAGGCCATCGACATGGATCTGCCCGCTGTCTGGGGGCAGCAGCGCCGCCACCATGCGCAGCGTCGTCGTCTTGCCCGCGCCGTTCGGGCCGAGCAGACCGGTGATGCGGCCGTCGGCGGCGGTGAAGCTCACGCCATCGACCGCCTGCACGCTGCGCGCCTTGCGGCCGCTGCCCTGTGTGAAACGCCTGGACAGATTCTTCACTTCGATCATGGCCGGGCTCCCGCGCTGGTCGGCAGCACCGGCACGAAGGCGCCGGGGCGCGGAATGCTGCGGGCGCAGTCGGCGTCGACCTTCAGCGCTTCGTCGTCGCTCTTGGCGTCAAGAAAGCGGAAGACGACGTCGCGCATGCAGCCGATGCCCATCACACCGTGTCCAGCCTGCGGCACGACGACATGGCGAGCCTTCTGGCCCAGCGCCTGGGCGACCCGTTCGGCGTGGCGCGGCGGCGTGGCCGGGTCGGCGCCGCCAGACAGCAGCAGCGTGGCAGCGGGGGCGGTCGGCAAGGTGTAGAAGGCGGCCGGCACGGTGCCGCGTGGCCATTCGGCGCAGATGCGGGTGTAGATGCGGCTGAAGGCCTCGCCGAAGTCGCTGCCCGGTGCTTCCGCCTGGGCCCCGTCGGCCAGGCGCGGCATGTCCTCGGCGCAGATCACCGAGAAGTGCATGCCCATGGCCAGGCTCGATCCGCGCCTGCCGCCCAGCGAGGCGCCCAGGCCCAGCAGCGCCTGGAAGCGGCCGGCCGCTGCTTCGCTGATGGCCAGCGGCAGTGCAGAGGCGAGCGCCGGTGCGTACAGCGGTACCCGCGCCATCGACAGCACGGCGTCCCGGCTGAGTGTGAGTGTCTCGGTCAGACCGGTGACCGGGTGCGGCGCACTCACTTCGCGGGGCAGGCTGTCCAGCAGGGCCTGCCAGTCGGCGCGCAGCCGGGGGTAGCGGGCCTGGCACGCGGGTTCGGCTGCGCAGGCCGACAGCGTTGCATCGAAGGCGTTTTGCGAGTCGGGTGAGAAGCTGGCGGGCAACACCATGTCCGGCGGCGCCAGGCCGTCCAGCACGGCGCGCCGCACTGCCTGCGGAAACTGGCGCATGTAGTCGAGCCCGGCACGTGTGCCGTACGACCCCCCGACCACGTTCACCTGTTGCGCGCCCAATGCCTGGCGCACCGCGTCGGCGTCCTGCATGGCAATGACGGTGGTGTACTGGCGCAGGTCACCATGGGGCAGCTTCTGCAGCGCCTGACGACAGCGCTCGATCTCGGCGTACTGGCGCTCGGGGTTGCCGAGCTCGGCCAGTGGTCGGGTGGGCGAGTCGTCGTCGCACTTCAGCGCTGCGCTGCGGCCGGTGCCGCGCTGGTCGATCAGCACCACGTCGCGGCGATTCAAGGTGCGCGCCATCAGCGCGTTGACGCTGCCGGCCAGCGCCATGGCGCTCTGGCCGGGTCCGCCGGCGAAGAACAGCACCGGGTCGGGCCGCTTGTTGCGGGCCCGTGCCGGCAGCACGGCAAAGTGCAGGTCGATCTGCGGGCCCTGCGGTTGCGCCGGGTCCAGCGGGCGCTTGAGCACTCCGCACCAGACGGCGGTTGCGACGCCTGGCAGGCGGCAGGCCTGGGTGCCGGGCGGGCCATCGGCGGCGTGTCCGGTGTCGACCATGCCGGCCAGGGCCAGGGCCATCACGAGGGCTGTCAGGTGAGCTGGACTTTGCATGCCGCAGATTCTGCAAGGCATGGCCGGCAACCAGGGCCCGGCGTCGAACGAACGGGCGGGCCAGCCGACAAACTGCCGGCTTTCCGGCCTGAGTGGCGTGGGCGGCGTCAGCCCAGCAGGCGCCGCAGTTCGCCGCTGGCGATCAGGCGTGCCAGGTCGTCGGCACCGCCCACCAGCTGGCCCTTGACGAAAACCATCGGGAAAGTCGGCCAACCGGCCCACATCTTCAGCGCGTTGCGCCGCCGCCATTCGCTGAGGTAGCCGCCGTGGTCGATGTCGTGGTGGACCACGCCCGCGGCGTCCAGTGCTCGGCGCGCCTTTCTCACGAAAGGGTTGGCGGCCATGCCGAACACCACCACCGGGTGACTGGCGATGGCCTGCTGCGCCGCGTCGATGACCTCACGGTGATGGCCGGCCACCCGGTCGCGGATGGCGGGGTGAACCTGTGCTTCGGCGAGCACCTGACGCGGCATCAGGCGGCTTTCTTCGGTGCTGGCTTGAGCACGGCCTGGCAGGCGGCGCGCTGGCCGTCGGCGACGTCGACCTTGGCGCAGACGCCATTGAGCTGAGCCTGCAGTTTCTTCAGCACCGCGGCGTGCTTGCCGTCGGCATTCCAGGCCGTCAGCTTGGCCCCGGCCCGCTGCAGCGAACGTGCGCTGCGCCCTTCGAAGGCCGCCTTGTCCTTGGCCGCCTCGCTGATCAGCTGCGCGGCCAGTTTCTCGATGCGCGCGGTTTCGGCCGGTGCCAGGTCGACCAGGGCAGTGAGATAACCGCTGCCCCACTGCAGCCGCGTCGCCGGACCTTCGCTCTTCTCGAACGATTGCTGGTACCACTTCAGCGCCTCTTCCTTGCGCCCCTGCTTGCGCAGGTTGCTGCCGAGCTGGCTCATCAGGAAATAGGGCGAATGACTGTTTGTCATGTTGGCCAGCAAGAGCGCGTCGCTGTCGGCCCACAGTCCGGCGCGCCCCAGCGCATGGGCGGCGCTGGTGATCACGGCCTGGCGTTCGTAGCCGTCGGTGATCTCGCGGTCGTCACGCTGCACGTGGGCGCGGACCTCGGCCAGCAGCGCCGGCGCCAGGTTCGGCTGCACGCTGTCCTTGGGCACGGCCAGGCGGGCGAGTTCGATGCGGGCGGTCAGCGCACCGAGCCGGTCGCCGCGGGACAGGCTGGAGTCGGCTTCAAAGCGCCTGAGCGCAGTTTCATAAGCCTGCACCAGTGCCGGCCTGCGCGGCGAGTCGTCGGCTTCGAGCGTGCGCACGATGTCGGTGGCGCCGCCGGCCAACACGTCCATCTGCAGCCGGGCCTGGGCCGGGTCGGCCAGCACGCGCAGCACCCGCTCGCGCAGGGCGTCGTCGGCCTTCACGCCCTGGCCGTCGTCGCTGGCAGCCAGGGCCTTCAACCACAGGCGCTGCGAGGTTTCTCCGTCGCCGGCCGGGCTGCGCGTGGCCAGTGTCGTCAGCAGGCCCGCGAGTTCGGATTTCGGCACGACCTGCTGTTCGTCGATCTCCCAGCCGTAGAAGGCCAGCAGCCGCCAGTCGCCAGCCGTCAGCGGCTTGCCGGTCAGGGCATCGGCCAGCACCGACTTGATGGCCCGGCCGCCGTTCAGACCCTGCTGCAGCACGGCCAGGGCCTGGGGCGCGTCGACCTCACCGGGCAGCCGGGTGATCTCCTGGCCGTTCGGGCTGAACAGTACTGTGGTCGGGTAGCCGGTCACCTTGAAACGGGCGCCCAGCTTCTGTGCGCCAGGACGGTCGCCGTCGACATGGACGGCGATGAAGTTCTTCGACAGCGCGGCGAAGTCCTGGCGGTTGAAGAGCGTGGCCTTGAGCTGGTTGCAGGGCGGGCACCAGGTCGCACCCCAGTACAGCAGCACGGGCTTTTTCTCGGCGCGGGCGCGGGCGAAGACGCGGTCGATGTCGGCGTCGACGGCGGCCGCCTGCCAAGCGACATTCTTTGATGGCAGCTTGACGGCGGCATGCACCGGCTGCCAGCTGATCAGGGCCAGGCTGATGGCGATGGCAGCACTGCTGGCGACGAAGGGTAACTTCATGGCGATCTCCGGGTGGGCGGGCTGGCGGCACGCGCCGCGACCGCGGATTGTGCGACGCGGCGCGGAAGCTGTGCGGGTTTGGAGCTTTCGCTGGACCGTGCAATTTGCGCGGCAACTAATGCACGGCCCCGGCAAGCGACGCATTCTCGACCCCCCATGGATGCAGGGCCGGTCCTAGCATCCGCGCGTGAAGACACGAACCCGCCCCACCGCCGCCCTGCGCGCCACCCTGCTCGCCCTGACCCTGGTTCTGGCCGGTACGGTCAGCGCGCAGGCTGCCAACGACCCCAAAGCTGCCCGTCTTTACGAGGACGCCTTGACCCGCTTCGAAAAGCAGGACATTGGCGGCGCCATCGTGCAGCTGAAGAATGCGCTGCAGATCGACCGCAAGCTGCTGCCCGTGCATGTGCTGCTGGGTCGTGCCCTTCTGGCCAACAGCGATGTCGTTGGCGCCGAGGTCGCTTTCACCGAAGCCCTGCGCCTGGGTGTGAATCGCGCCGAAGTGGTGGTGCCGCTGGCCCAGGCCCTGTTGGGGCAGGGCAAGCGCCAGCAACTGTTCGACGATCCGCGCTTTGCCACGACGGGCCTGCTGCCGGGAGTTCGTGTTCCGCTGCTGCTGCTGCTGGCCGGCGCCCATGCCGACCTGGGCAACCCGCTCGAGGCGCTGAAGGCGATCGATGAAGCCCGCAGCATCGACGCCGCCAGTGCCGACTCTTTCCTGGCCGAAGTGCCGATCCGTGTGCGCGCACGCCAGTTCACCGAAGCCGCCGCCGCCGCCGACCGCGCGCTGGGGTTGGCCCCGAACCTGGCCGAGGCGCACTATCTGCGTGGCTCGGTCGCCCACGCCCAGTCGAATCTTGCCGATGCCCAGGCCGGCTATACGCGGGCGCTGCGGCTGCAGCCCGACCATCTGGAGTCGCTGCTGGCGCGCGCCGGCATCGCGCTCGACCAGGGCCGGCTGGCCGAGGCCAAGCTCGATATCGCCGCCGCCCGGCGCAGCCAGCCGAAGGAACCGCGCGCCACCTACCTTGCCGCAGTCATCGCCGACCGCGAAGGCGACGCCCGAGGCTCGCGGGCGCTGCTCGCGGAGATCAACGGCCTGATCGACCCGGTGCCCGCGCCGTTCATGCGTTACCGCCCCCAGCTGCTGATCCTGGGCGGCCTGGCTCACCATGGGCTGGGTGAATTCGAGAAAGCACGTCCTTACTTCGAAATCGTTCAGCGGGACCAGCCCGGCACCCCGGTGGCCAAGCTTCTGGCGCAGATCCACCTGGCCGAAAAGAACGTCGACCGCGCCATTGATGTGCTGGGAGCCTACTTGCGGCACAACCCTCGCGACGTCCAGGCGCTCAACCTGCTGGCGTCGGCCCACATGAGCCAGGGCCGCCACGGCCGCGCCACGCAGATCCTGCAGGAGGCCATCGGCCAGCGCGACGAACCGCAGCTGCAGGCGCTGCTGGGCCTGAGCCTGCTCGGTGCCGGCAAGCCGGACGACGCGCTGGCACCGCTGGAAGCTGCCTACCAGCGCGACCCCGGGCAGATCGAGGCCGGTGTCGCCCTGGTCAAGCTGCACTTGCGCGAGCAACGCACGAAGAAGGCGCTTGGCCTGGCCGAGGCCCTGGTCCAGCGCCAGCCAGCCCAGGCCGGCCTGCATAACCTGCTGGGCCAGGCGCGGCGCCAGGCTGGCGACCTGGCCCGCGCCCGGGCCTCTTTCGAGCAGGCAGCGCAGCTCGACAAGTCTTTTGTCGACCCCAGCCTGAATCTGGCCCGCATGGACATCCAGGCCCAGAAGCTGGACGCTGCGGCAGCGCGGCTTGCCGAGTTGCTCAAGACCGACGACAAGCAGGTGAGCGTGCTCGGCGAACTCGGCTTGCTGGCAGAGCGCCGCGGGCAGCAGGCCGAGGCGACCCGCTTTTTCAGCAAGGCTGCGGACCATGCTGCGCCGGCCGACCTGCAACCCGCCCTGGCGCTGCTGGACCACCACCTGCGCGCCAATCGCGTCGACGGCGCGCGCGAGGCGCTGAAGCGTCTGGAGGCGCGCGCGCCCGACGACTTGCAGGTGCTGGTGGCCAGTGCCCGCGTGGCGCTGGCCGCGCGAACCCCCGAGCTGGCGCGTGCAGCGCTCGTCAAGGCTTCGCGTGTGGCTGACTTCGATGCGCCCGACCAGACGCGCATCGCACTTCTGCAGATGGCGGCTGGCGACGCGCGCAATGCCTCGTACAGCCTGAGCAAGGCGCTGCAGGCTGACCCTGGCCACCTGCCGGCCCAGGCCTTGATGGTCGATGTCGACGTCCGCCTGGGCGACCTGGCTGCTGCCGAGAAGCGGGCGCGCGAGATCGTGGCGCGGCAACCGCAGCAGGCCGTGGGCCATGCCCTGGTCGGTGACGCGGCCATGGCGCGAGGCGACGCCGCCGCCGCCGTCGACGCCTATCGCCGCGCGCATCAGATCGAGCCTGGCAGCCAGAGCCTGCTGCGGCTGTACCGGGCTCAGGCCATGCGCGACCCGCAGGCCGCGGCCCAGCTTGCCGAGCAGTGGCTGAAGACTCGTCCGCAGGACCTGACGGTGCAGCGTGCGCTGGCCGACGGCCATGCCAGCCGCGGCAACATGGTGGCTGCGAAGCAGGCCTACGAACAGCTGCTGAGACAGGCACCGGCCGATGCCGAGGCATTGAACAACTACGCTCACGTGCTGCTGCAACTGAAGGACGTCGCGGGTGCGCAGCGTGCTGCCAACCAGGCGCTCGTGGCGCGACCCGATGCGCCGCACATTCTTGGTACGGCGGGCTGGATGGCCCACCAGGCCGGCCAGAACGACCGCGCCCTGCAATTGCTGCGCGACGCTCGCCTGCGCGACCCGTCGAACCCGGATACCCGCTACTACCTGGCGGCCGTGCTCGCCACCACCGGACGCGTCAGCGAAGCCCGCGACGAGTTGCAGGCGGCCTTGCGGTCAGGCGCCCGGTTCGCCAGCGCGCGCCAGGCTGAAAGCCTGCTCGAGACCCTTCGTTGAGGGGGGGTCCGGGGCGTCGCTTTTCCTTACAAAACGAAACACCTGCGCCTGGGAAATTTCGGCAAGTGCTTGACACGACAGGTTTTTCGGCCCTTGGCCTGCTGATTGCAAACAGCTCTGCACACAACGCCGGCAGGGACGCCGGCGTGCAACACGGAAAGCCCATCATGACCCCGTTCAGCTTGTTCTCAGCCGGCATCGCTCTCTCGGTGGCCTTGTTTGCCGCCCCGGTCGCCGCCCAGACCACCTGGAATTTCGGCGATCACCAGAACTGCGACATCACCGGCTCGACGAGCGCGCTGAACTGCACGGTCGGTGTCAACAACACGCTGAGGACCGAGGGCTATGCCGCGGCCACGGGTGGTCAGTATGTGCGCGGCACGCTCACCAACCAGGGTGGCTCGGGTCTGGGCTTCACGGCTCCGGGTGAAAGCGCGGGTTCGCCGCAGCACGGCATCGACAACAACAGCAGCCATGAACTGCTGCTGCTGAACTTCGGTTTCAACCAGGTCGTGATCACGGGCGCGGCGACCGGCTGGTCGCAGCAGGACACCGACATCAGCCTGCTGCGCTGGATCGGCGGCCCGGCCGGCCCGTCCTTGACCAGCACCGCCAACATGTCGACTTCCGGTCTGGTGGCTGCCGGCTGGTCGCTGGTGGGAAGCGCCGACGTCGACGGAGCTGCCAACACAAGCGGCAGCTTCGGTTCGCGCAGCATGGCCACGGGCCTGGCCCCGACGGCTGCCAACAGCAGCAGCTGGTGGATCATCAGCTCGTACTTCGGCGCCAATGTCGGCAACCTGGACCGCGGCAACGACTACTTCAAGCTCCTGGCCGTGCACAGCACCTGCGTGTCGAACAACCTCGGTGGCGACTGCTACACGACGACTCGCGGCGAAGTGCCCGAGCCGGCGTCGCTGGCCCTCGTGGGCTTGGCGCTGGCAGGTCTGGCGGTCAGCTCGCGGCGCCGCAAGACCGCGGCCTGAGCCACAGCGGCCAGGCGCGCGCCGCTCCAAGCACAAGCCGGTCAAGCGACCGGCTTTTTGCTGTCCGGGCTGTCTGCCAAGGCGGCGGCCCAGGCCCAGGCTGTCTCGGCCTGGGTCTGCACCGCCTCGATGCCACCCCAGCGCTGCGCCAGGGTCTCGGCGCTGGCGCCGTCCTCGGCCTCCAGCGCCAGTGCCATCTGCAGGTAGGGCGCCCACGGTCCCTGGTCCTGCAGCAGCGCCTGACTGGCGGATTCGCCCAGACGCAGTGGCGCCAGGGCCTGGGCCAGGGGCGTTTCGAGCAGGGCCTCGAGCATCGAGAACAGCCCCAGGCTGAACAGCGCCTCGGGCACGGGTTCACCGCCCGCGCGGGCCAGCAGTTCCAGCAGCCGCCCGCGGGCCAGCGCCTGTTCCTGCAGTGCCGCTGCGGCCTGGCGGCTGGCGGCACTGCTCAGCAGCAGCATCGACAGCCAGCGCGACAGTTCCTGCCGCCCCAGCAGCAGCACCGCCTGCTCGACCGACTCGACGCTGCGCGACAGACCCAGCGCCGGGCTGTTCGCGTAACGAAGCAACCGGTAGGACAAGGCGACGTCTGCGCGTACGGCGTCGGCCAGCACCGCGGTGTCGCGGTTCAGCGCCAGATGGTTCATCAGTTCGCAGATGCGGTGGGCGGCGGCGCTGACCGGCTTGTGCGAGGCGCTGCGGCGCCGGCCGAGCTGACCGCCGGCCAGGGTGCAACCGGCGCGCAGCACACGTTCGATGTCGTCGACTGCCGTCAGCCCGGTGGCCACCAGCGGCAGGCGGGGCCTGGCCTCTTGCCAACGCTGCACCGACAGCAGCACCGTGTCGGCGTCGTCGCCGTGGGCGTGCAGCCAGGCGAAGTCGGCCGCCGGGGCTTCGGCCGGCGGGCCGTCGGGTACGCCCAGCCGAACCCCGCGAGCGCGCAGCCCAGCCGCCACCTCGGCCGGCAACTCGGCCAGGTCGGGCACGCACAGCCAGGCGCCAGTTGGCGCCTGCTCGGCCAGCGCCGGGCGCGACAGGGCCGAGGCCGAGACCTCGGCCAGGGCATGCCGGCCTTGCGCCAGGGCCGGCCGCATGGCCCACAGCAACAGGCCCTGATGGGCAACCTGGGCAGTGAGGTCCTCACGCGCTGCCAGACGCCGGGCCATGGCCGGTGGCAGCTGGAATTCAAAGCCGGCCACGCGTCCGCGTGTTCCCACCAGAGGGCGCTGCAGGCCGAAACCAGCGGTCGCGGCTGCCGCGGCGGACGGGTTTGCAGCGGCGACCGGCCCGCTGGCCGGATCGGCCTGGCGGGCCGGCGGCGCTGGCGGTGCGCCGCCGATCAGTTGCCGAAGCCAGGCGAACATGGTGAGGTGTTCGGGGATGCAGTCATGCGCGGGCAAGGCTCCGGTTGCAGTGCGGGCTGGCTGGGGTCGGCTTCGAGCGCGAACGCGGGGTCGGGTGCGCTGCGCGCCAGAGCCATCCACACGGCGAAGGGCAGCCGCATCGGCCGACGCGGGGCCGGGCGGGCCACGCTCAGGCCCTCATCGCCCGCCATCATCACGCCGAATTCCGACGGGACTTCCTCGGGGCTGGCGATGCCTTCGCGCAGCACGTACCAGCACTGGCTCGACAGCGCGCGATAGGCCGCGCCCTTGGCCGGCGAGCGCAGGTCGGACAGCAAGTCGGCGCGACTGACCTTGATCTCGTGGGCCACCGGTTCGGTCTGGTCTTCAAGCGTGGTGTGGCGGATCGAATAGACGTCGGGCCGGGCCATGGCCCAGGTCGTCCCTTCCTCGTTGCCGGCGTCGGCTGTGCCTGCGGGCAGCGCTGCCCGCAGGGCCAGCCCGCGCCAGACGACACGGCCCGCGTGGTGCATCTCGCGCGCCACGCACGCCACCAGCGCTTCGTGTGCGTCCAGCGCCGCCTGAGCGCGCCGGCGCGCGGCGGCCAGCAACTGCAGGCCAGCGTCGGTCACGAACAGGGTCTCGCGCCCGGCCGCGTCCCAGCGCCGCTGCAGCAGGCCGGCCGCGAGCAGATCGAGCTCGATCGCATCGTGACAGGGCCAACCGGCCGAACGCCAGACCTCGCGCAGCCGGCGTCGCTGCGCTGCGGCCTGGCCGGCTTGCCCAGTTGCCACTTGTGCGGCCCTTTCAGTCGGTGACTTTCACGCCTTTCCAGAACGCCACGCGGCCGCGGATGTCCGCGGCCGCGTCCTTGGGGTCGGGATAGAACCAGATGGCGTCGGGGTTGGCGTCGCCGTCGACGAACAGCGTCAGGTAGCTGGCCTGCCCCTTCCAGGAGCACATCGTGTGGGTGTTGCTGGGCAGGGTGAATTCGCGCTTGAGCGAGTCGGCGGGAAAGTAGTGGTTGCCTTCGACGACGACGGTGTCGTCGCTTTCGGCCACCACGGTGCCGTTCCAGATGGCTTTCATGGGCCTGCTCCTGATGTTGTTCGCTGGGGGGTGATTCTGCCGTTGCCGGCCCGCGCTTCAGACTCCGCCATCGCGGGCCAGTCTCAGGCCGGCGAACTGCCAGCGCGCGGCCGGCGGAAAGAAGTTGCGGTAACTGTGGCGGGCGTGCCCTGGCGGGGTGGCCAGGCTGCTGCCGCGCAGCACGATCTGCCCGACCATGAACTTGCCGTTGTATTCACCCACCGCACCGGCCCAGGGGCGAAAGCGTGGGTAGGGGTCATAGGATGACCGGGTCCATTGCCAGACCCGCCCGTGCAGGTCGCTGAAGCCGCCGGGTGCAGCCGCTTCGCGTTCAGCAGCGGCCTCCCATTCGAATTCTGTCGGCAGGCGCGCGCCTGCCCATTCCGCATAGGCCGCCGCTTCGAAGAAGCTGAGGTGGCATGCCGGGGCAGCTGCCTGCCAGGGCTGCAGACCGTGCAGGCCATAGACGCCAGACGGTGCCTTCGCCGGGGCGGCCGGGTCCAGCTGCCAGTACAGCGGCGCCCGCCAGCCCTGGGCCTGCACCTGCGCCCAGCCTTCGCTCAGCCACAGTGCCGGGCGGCCGTAGCCGCCGTCCTGCATGAACTGCAGGAACTCGCCATTCGTCACCAAGCCCCGTGCCAGTGCATGTGGCTGCAGCAGCACACGGTGGCGCGGTGTCTCGTTGTCGAAGGCGAAGCCGGCGCCGGCGCGATGGCCGACTTCGGTCTCACCACCCGGGTGGGGAGACCAGCCGCTCAACGCCGGCGGAGCCTGGGGCGACGCACCAGGTTGCCAGGCCGGCAGCAGCGGGTTCTGTGCGAAGGCATGCAGCATGTCGGTGAGCAGCAGCTCCTGGTGCTGCTGTTCGTGCTGCAGGCCCAGTTCCAGCAAGGGTGCTGCGGCGGCGTATGCATCAGTGTCAGCCTGGGCCATGAAGTCGGCCAGCGCCTGGTCGATGGCGCTGCGATAGGCCAGCACCTCGTCAGCCGAGGGTCGGCTGAGCAGTCCGCGCTGCGGTCGCGGGTGGCGCGGGCCCAGGGATTCGTAGTACGAATTGAAGAGAGGCAGCCACTGCGGGTTGAACGGCGCGTAGCCCGGCGCGTGCGCCAGCAGCACCACGGTTTCGAAGAACCAGGTGGTGTGCGCCAGATGCCACTTCGTGGGGCTGGCATCGGGCATGGACTGCAGGCTCATGTCTTCGGCCGAGAGCGTGGCCGCCAGCACTCGCGTGTGCTGGCGTACGGCGGCCAGTCGTTCACGCAGGACGGCCCGCTCGGGCGGGGGAGTCATAGGGGTCATGCCGGCTTTGAATCGAGCACTAAAGTTCATTGAACAGCGGCCCAGCTTACAGGGCCTAAGCTTCGAAACATGAATGCTCCATCACAAGCCCGCAGCGTCGAACGCCTGGTGCAGGGACAGGCCACCAGCGACGGCGCCGGCGTCAGGCTCACGCGGCTGCTGACGCAAGACCTTCAGCGCCGGCTCGACCCCTTCCTGATGCTCGACGCGTTCGGCACCGACAACCCTGGCGACTACATCGGCGGCTTCCCCGATCACCCGCACCGCGGCTTCGAGACCGTCACCTACATGCTGCAGGGTCGCCTGCGCCACAAGGACAGCGCCGGCAATGAAGGCGTGCTGGCCCCGGGGGGCGTGCAGTGGATGACCGCCGGCCGCGGCGTCATCCACAGCGAGATGCCGGAACAGCAGGACGGCGCGATGGAAGGCTTCCAGCTCTGGCTGAACCTGCCGGCGCGCGACAAGATGCGCGCGCCCTGGTACCGCGACATCAGCGCCGCCGAGGTGCCGGAATGGCGCAGCGAGGGCGTGCTGGTGCGCGTGATCGCAGGGTTTGCCCATGACGTGGCTGGCGCGGTCCGGCGCGAAGCCACCGAACCCCTGTATCTGGACGTGCACCTGCAGCCCGAAGCCCGTTTCGAGCAAGCGCTGCCCGCCAGCCACAACGCCTTCCTGTACGTCTATCGCGGCGACATGGTGCTGGTGGGCGCCACCGCGGTGCGTCGACAGCGCATGGCCATCCTGGCCAACACCCCGGGCAGCGACCGGGTGGTGGTCACTGCCGGCGCTGCCGGCGCGCGGCTGATCCTGGTCGCGGGGCGGCCGCTGGGCGAGCCCATCGCCCAGCACGGCCCGTTCGTGATGAACACCCGCGACGAACTGGTGCAGGCAGTGGCGGACTTCAACGCCGGCCGGTTGGCCTGAGGGGCCAACGCGCGGCGCCTGCTACTTGCGCAGCGGAATCACCGTGTTCCGGTCCACCGGCACGGCAGTCACGCTGTTCTGCGGCGACCCCTCGATGACGCGGTCGGAATAGGTCAGGTAGACCAGGGTGTTGCGCGGGGCATCGACCATGCGCACCACTCGCAGCTTCTTGAAGACCAGCGAGATGCGCTCGCTGTACATCTCTTCTTGCTTCGGCACGGGTTTGGGGAAGGCGATGGGCCCGGTCTGGCGGCAGGCGATCGAGGCTTCGGACTTGTCCTCGGCCAGGCCGAGCCCGCCCTTGATGCCGCCGGTCCTGGCGCGCGACACATAGCAGGTGACGCCGCGCACGCCGGGGTCGTCGTAGGCCTCGACGACGATCTTGTGGTCGGGGCCGATGAACTTGAAGACGGTGTCGACCTCGCCCACGACCTCGCCTGCCAGCAAGGCGCCGGGCAGGCCGGCCGCCAGGAAGAGCAGCGCCAGGGTGCTGACGCGGCGGTGAAGGGGCTTCTGGGCCAGGGGGAACATGGGCAACTCCGGGTTGGACGGACAGAACCCGGATGATGCACAGCCCTAAGCGTGTGGTGCATGGCCAGCCAGATGCCAGATCAGCCAGACGTCGAGCGCCATCTCGTTGGCCACCCGGTCGGGGCTGTCGTGTTCGGTGATCGACAGGCCGGTTCGCAATTCATGGCTGCTGTCGAACCAGCCGCAGCTTCGCGGGTTGTCGTCGTCGGCTTCAGGCGCGGGGGGCGTTGGCATGGGGCACTCCTGGCAAGTGCCGCCATCGTCGGCGCCTGGGCACGGCCTGCACATCGCCAGGAAGTCGGCCCCGGGTGGGCCCACCCGGGGCCCCCGCCGGGGTCACCCGAAAGGTCGCACCCCAATCCAGGCGGCGTGGGCCCAGAACGCGAATCCCGCCCAGGCTGCCAGCCCTGCCACCACCGTGACCAGGGTCATCAGGAGCCGACCCGGCGGGTACTGCGTGCCGGCAGCGCGGTCACGGCCGCGGGCGGCGCGGAAGCTCAGCACCGCCCAGACCAGGAAGCCGCCGAACAGCAGCAGGTCGGCCAGCGTGTTGTTGGCCAGCAGGTGTGAAAACGCCCAGATCTTCACCCCCAGCACCATCGGGTGACGCAACCGCGCCTTGATGCCATTGCCCGGCACATAAGCGGCGGCCAGCAGCACGAAGGCAGGCAGGGTCAGCAAGGCGGCGAGATGGCGCGTCCAGGTGGGCGAGGCCCACAGCACGACCGGATCCTGGCGCGCTGCGCCGTAGCCCCAGATCAGCAGCACGAAGCCCAGCAACGAGACCACCGTGTACAGGCCCTTCCAGGTGTTGGCGCCCCGTTCGGCGATGAAGCGGGTGCGCCAGCCATCGGCGAACACTCGGGTCGAGTGGATGCCGAGGAAGAGCACGAGGCCGAGGATGAGCAAGGTCATGGCGTTGGCGGGTCCGGTCGATGGAGGGGTGATCGCAGGCGGGCGGATTGTCGCGCCTGCGCGGCCGCTATCCTGCGAAGAATGAGCTTGTCCCCCGACGCCGACCGTTTGTTGCCGCGCAGCAGCCCCCGCCTGTTCTGGGAAGACTTTCCCGCCGGATGCCGCATGGAATTTGGCGCGACGCCAGTGACGCGCGACGCGGTGCTGGCCTTCGCCCGCGAGTTCGACCCCCAGCCCTTCCACCTGGACGACGAAGCCGCAGCGGCCTCGCTGTTCGGTCGGCTGTCGGCGAGTGGCTGGCACACCTGCGCCATGGCCATGCGCATGATGTGCGACGAATACCTGCTGGACTCGGCCAGCCTGGGCTCGCCCGGCATCGACAGCCTGCGCTGGCTGAAACCCGTCTACCCCGGCGACACGCTGCGCATGGCGATGGACGTGCTGGATGCGCGGCCGATGAGCAGCAAACCCCACGTCGGCCTGGTGCGCAGCCGCTGGCAGCTGAACAACCAGCACGGCGAGCCGGTGCTCACGATGGAGGGCTGGGGCATGTTCCGGCGCCGCCATGTCCCGGCCTGAGGGCGCGCCGCTGCTGGCCAGCCTGCCCGCCGGCTATCGGGCCCTGGTGGTCGGTGCGCGCGGCGCCATCGGCTCGGCCCTGGTCGACACCCTGCGCACCGACCAGCGCTGCGGCGGCGTGCTGGCCCTGTCGCGCGAACCGGGCCGCCAGGGCGAACCCGCCATCGACTTCAACGACCCCGCCAGCATCGCCGCAGCCGCCCTGCAGCTGCGGCCGCAGGCGCCGTTCCATCTGGTCGTGTGCGCCACGGGCGCGCTGCACGTGGCGGGCCGTGCACCCGAAAAACGCCTGGCCGACCTGGACGCGGCGACGCTGGCCCAGGCCTTCAGCATCAACGCCATCGGGCCGGCCTTGCTGATCCAGCAACTGCACGAACTGCTGCCCTTGCGTGAACGCGCGTTGCTGGGCGTGCTGTCGGCCCGCGTGGGCAGCATCGGCGACAACCGCAAGGGTGGCTGGTACAGCTACCGCGCGAGCAAGGCCGCGCTGAACATGCTGTTGCGCACGGCGGCCATCGAGGTGGCGCGGCGACGGCCGCTGGCGGTGCTGGTGGCCCTGCACCCGGGGACGGTGGCGTCGCCCCTGTCGGCGCCCATCATCGGCGACGCCGATGCAGCCACGCCGGCACAGGCGGCGCGAAACCTGCTTGCCGTGCTCGATGCCTTGCCGGCCGAGGGCGCCAGCGGCACGTTCCACGCCTGGGACGGCAGCCCAATCCCCTGGTAGTCCTGGGTCGGCCAAAATGCCGGCCGGCGCGTTAGCGCAGATCGGTCCCCTGTCCCTCCACTTTCGTCCACCTTCCACGAAGGCTTGCCATGACACTGCACGCTCTCCGTCGCTTCGGCTCGTTCAAGACCCTGGCCGCTGCCGGCCTACTGGCCCTGGGCGCCACTGCTTTCGCCCAGGGCGAAAGCAAGGTGCTGAACATCTACAACTGGTCGGACTACATCGCACCCGACACGATCAAGAATTTCGAGAAGGAAACGGGCATCAAGGTCCGCTACGACAACTACGACAACAACGAGATCCTGCAGGCCAAGCTGGTGGCGGGCAAGAGCGGCTACGACATCGTCGTGCCCAGCGCCCACTTCGCGAAGACGCAGATCGCCGGCGGCCTGTTCCAGAAGCTCGACCGCTCGCAACTCACCAACTGGGGCAACCTGGACACCGCGCTGCTCGAGAAGCTGGCCCAGGTCGACCCGGGCAACCAGCATCTGGTCACCTGGATGTGGGGCTACGTCACTGTGGGCATCAATGCCGGCAAGGTGAAGGCCGCACTCGGCAGCACGCCCATGCCGGCAAACCCGTGGGACCTGATCTTCAAGCCCGAGTACGCCAGCAAGCTCAAGTCCTGCGGCATCAACATGCTCGACTCGGCCAGCGAAGTGCTGCCCGTGGCGATGATCTATGCCGGCAAGGCCCCCTACAGCAAGGTGGCTGCCGACTACCAGGCCGCTGCCGCCGTGCTGAAGGCCGCACGCCCGAACATCACGCGCTTTTCGTCTTCGGGCTACATCAACGACCTGGCCGCCGGCCAGTTGTGCGTGGTCATGGGTTACTCAGGCGACATCAACATCGCTCGCCAGCGCGCCATCGACAACAAGACCGGGCACGACATCCAGGCCTTGATTCCTGCCACCGGCGGGACGCTGTTCTTCGACACGATGGCCATCCCCAAGGACGCCAAGAACGTGAAGAACGCGCATGCGTTCATCAACTACATCCTGCGTCCCGAGGTGCATGCCTCGCTGACGAACACCGTGTTCTACGCCAACCCGAATGCGGCCTCGAAGAAGTTCGTGAAGAAGGAAGTGGCCGAGAACCCCACGGTCTTCCTGTCTGCGGCCGATGTCGCCAAGCTGACGGTGCCCGATGCCGTGCCGCAGGACATCCGCCGCGTCCAGACCCGGGTGTTCACCAGCTTCAAGGCGAACACCCGCTGAAGCGCGCGCAGCGCATGAAGCCGGCGGAAGATCGTCAGGCCTTGTGCCAGACGATCTTCTTGCGCGAACCGACCCAGGCGTCGTAGTTCTTCGCGAACAGGTCCTCGATCCGGTTGCGCTTGACCTTGAAGGTCGGCGTGATCAGGTCGTTGTCCACGGTCCAGGCTTCTGTCATCAGCACCAGGCAGTCGAGCTGTTCGTGCGGGTCCAGGGTCTCGTTGATGGCTTGCAGGTGCGCCGTCAGCGACGCTTCCAGTTCTGCCTTGCCTGCCGCGTCCTGCGATTTCTTCGCCGCGTCGACGTTCAGCATCAGCAAGGCCAGCGGCTGGCCCAGGTTGGCCCCGGTGACGCAGCAGGCTTCGACCGCCGCGTTCATGACCAGCTTGTCCTCGATCGGGGCCGGAGCCACGTACTTGCCCTTGCTGGTCTTGAACAGGTCCTTCACACGCCCGGTGATCTTCAGCCGGCCTTGGGCGTCGAGCGAACCCTTGTCGCCGGTGTGCAGCCAGCCGTCTTCGGTGAAGGCCTGGCGCGTCAGCTCGGGTTCCTTGTAGTAACCCAGCATGTCCCAGGGCGTCCTGCACTGGATCTCGCCGTTGGCCGGGTCGATGCGGCACTGCACCGAGTCGTAGGGCCTGCCCACCGTGCCCGCGGCGTCCAGACCGCCTTCGGTGATGTGCGTGGCGCCCAGGTTCTCGGTCATGCCGTAGCCCTCGGCCAGGCGCAGGCCCAGCCGCGAGTACCAGCGCAGCAGTTCCAGCGGCATCGGCGCCGCGCCGCCGGCGGCGAAGATGCAGTCCTGCAGACCCAGGGCCATGAGCACCTTCTTCTTGACGATGCCGTTGAGGATGGGCAATTTCAGGAACAGGTCCATCTTCTTGGGCGGCATCTTGACCGAGATGCCCTGCTGGAACTTCACCCACAGCCGCGGCACACTGAAGAACACCGTGGGCCGGGCGCGTTGCAGGTCGGTGGTGAAGGTGTCCAGGCTTTCGGCGAAGAACACGTGCATGCCGGTGGCCAGCTGACCGTGTTCGACCAGGGTGCGCTCGACCACGTGCGACAGGGGCAGGTAGCTCAGCATGCGGCCGTCTTCGCGCAGAGGGATGCGCTTGAGTCCGTCGGCCACCGCCAGCGCGAAGCTGCCGAAGGTGTGCATCACGCCCTTGGGCGCGCCCGTGGTGCCCGAGGTGTACATGATCGTGCACATGTCGTCGGCGGCACGCTCGGGGTGGCCCGGCATCGGCGACGTCTTGGCAACGATCTCGTCCCACAGCGGGTAGTTCTTCAGCGCTCCGGCCGGGGCCAGCGGATGGGCGACGCAGGGCAGGCCCGCCGGGATGCCCGGCTTCATGCCTTCCCAGCCGTCGAGCTTGCCGACGAACAGCAGCTTGGCTTCGCTGTGCTCGAGGATCTGGCGGATGGTGCCGGCCGCCAGCGTCGGGTACAGCGGCACCGAGACGAAACCGGCCATCCAAATGGCGAAATCGCTCATCAGCCAATGGGCGGTGTTCTTTGACAGCAACGCGACGCGTGAACCCGGCGCCAGGCCCAGGCTCTGCAGGTGCGTGGCCATGCGGCGGGTCTGGTCGAGCACTTCGGCCCAGGTGTAGTCGCGCAGCGGGCCTCCGCCCAGGGGCTGGGTCAGGGCGACGCGGCCGGGGGCCTTCTTCTCCCAGTGATAGAGGCGCTGAAGGGCAAGCGAGTCGGGAGTGGCGGTGATGGCCATGATGGGCGGGTGGGCCGCCGGGGCGACCCTGATGCTTGGGAGACCCGCGAGGCTACCGAAGCGCGCTGTCCTGCAACAGCAGGACTTCCCGCAAGCCCGCGCTCGTCGAAACCGGCCGCCGCTGCCTTCAGGCGTCGGCGAGCTCGGCTTCGGCCAGCGCCTCGCCCAGGCGCTGCAAGGCGCGTTGCACCAGGGTGGCGTCGAGATCGGCCTGTGGCGCCAGCGCCTCGGCTGCCGCGGCCACGGTGCCGGGAGCATCGAGCCAGCGCGCGGCGAGCACCGACAGCGCGCAGATCGGACGCTTCGCCAGCGCTTCGGGCAGGCGCAGTTCGGCCTGGGCCGCGACATGATGGCGAACGCTGGCCACTGCCGCGGCGCCCAGGCCCCAGCTCTCGCACAGCGCCGCGCCCAGCGCGTCGTGGCTGACACCGAAGCCGGTGTGTTCCAGCTGGACCAGTTCGGTGTCGTTGCGCGCCGCGCGCAGCATCGCGCGGTAGTGTTCCGGCGCGTGCCTGAACAGCACGGCTTTGCCGCATTCCTCGAATAGTCCGGCCGAATGTGCAGCCCAGGCGTCGAGCGAGAGCGCCGAGGCCAGCCGCCCCATCAGCAGGCCGCGCCGCGAAGCGCGCTGCCAGATCGGGTCGAGTTCCGGCGCGGGCGGAAAGGCGGCGCGCAGGCCCATCTCGAAGGTGATGGCCGCCACCTCGCGCATGCCCAGGTAGGTGATGGCCTGCTGTACGCTTTGCACCCTCCCCTTCAGGCCATACAGCGACGAGTTCACCGCCTTCATCACCGCCGAGGCCAAGGCCATGTCGGTTTCGATCAGGGTCGATGCCGCCTGCAGGTTGATCTCGTCGTCGGCCAGCAGCAGCGACAACTTCACCAGCGCCTGCGGCTGGGCCGGGATGTCGATGTCCAGGGTTCGAAGTTCGGAGTTCACGGACATGGCAGCGGGGCGAAGCGTGGGTGCGCCATGCTAGGCCGCCAGAACGCTGAGCTTCGGGCTGCAGTGGCGGGTGAAGACCTGCCAGTTCTTCGATTGCCTGCAGCAGCGGCTGCACGGACACAAAAAAAGCGCCTGCGGTGCGGCGCTTTCGACCGGACGGCTCGTGGCCGGCGGTGATGTGTCTTGCGCAGCACCGCCTTTTGGCTGACTGCGGCCTTGTGAAGGCCTTTTTGCGACCCGATGACGGGCCTGCTTGTGATGTCTCCTCTGACCTCCGCCCGACGCCAGGGTGTCACCCGGCGGTGCGTGATGCACGAATGTAGTGCGGCGCCTCTGCATCCGGCCATCAGGACTAACCCGTCGCGTCGCGCTGCCTTCAACGCGCGAGGTGGCTGCCGAGTACCGGAAACAGCTTCATCAGACCGTCGGCAAGCAGTTCGACGGCCATCGCTGCGAGGATCAGGCCCATCAACCGTGTCATGACGTTGATGCCCGTGCTGCCCAGCACACGGGCGATGCGCCCCGACGCCGAAAAAACAGCATAGGTGGCCAGGCCAATGACAACGCCGTAGCCCACCAGGACGCCCAGTTCCCAGAGGTGGCGGGTCTTTTCTGAATAAATCACCATGGTCGAGATGGTTGCCGGGCCGGTGAGCAGCGGAATCGTCAGTGGCACGACGGCGATGCTGGCGCCGGCATCGACCTTCTGGTCGCCCTCTTTCACGTCGTCGGGCTTGGTGTCGGCCGGCTGCGCGTTCAGCATGGCCAGAGAGCTGATCAGCAGCAGGCAGCCGCCGCCCACCTGGAACGATGCCAGCGAGATGCCGAAAAACTCGATGACCTTCAGTCCGGCCAACGCGCTGACGGCGATGACGACGAAGGCCGAAAACGCGCTGATGCGCATCGTGCGCATGCGCTGCTCGCGGCTGAAGTTCTGGGTGAAATGGATGAAAAACGGCACGACACCGATCGGGTTGACGATCGCCAGCAGGGCGATGAGCGGCTTCAGAAGGTCCATGGGGTGATCGTAGGTGCCACGGGCTGGCGTCGGCGCCCCGCCTTGGTGCGAAGGAAGAACGGGCCTCGTCGGCGCCCTGGCGCTTCGAGGGTTTGTTCGGGGGCATCAAAACAACAATTGACCATTTCGAAGCTTTACACGCTCGGGAAACTGAACTTCATAATACGGAGTCTGTGTCTGGCAGCCGCACCTTTCGCCTGATTGGTTCACGCAGGGTTGAAGCTCCACATGGTTACTTTTGGATTTCGATAGAGGGCTCCCCGTGGGAAACAAACTGTACGTCGGCAACCTGGCTTATTCGGTCCGCGATGATTCGCTGCAACAAGCGTTCTCGCAATTCGGCAGCGTCACTTCTGCCAAGGTCATGATGGACCGGGATACCGGCCGCTCGAAGGGCTTCGGCTTCGTCGAGATGGGTTCTGACGCCGAAGCGCAATCCGCCATCAATGGCATGAACGGTCAGGCGCTCGAAGGGCGCGCCATCGTCGTCAACGAAGCCCGCCCCCGTGAAGAGCGGCCGGGTGGCTTTGGCGGCGGCGGTGGTGGTGGCAGCCGTGGCGGCTATGGCGGCGGCGGCAGTGGCGGCGGCGGCTACGGCGGCGGCGGTGGTGGTGGTGGTGGCGCCGGCGGTGGCGGTGGCGGCGGTCGCAGCCCCTACGGCGGTGGCGGTGGTGGCGGCGGCCGCAGCCCGTATGGCAGTGGCGGCGGCGGCGGTGGCCGTGGCGGCTACGGCGGCGGTTCCGGCGGTGGCGGTGGCGGTGGCGGCAGCCGCGGCGGCTACGGCGACTGAAGTTCCGGGCCGGCAGTCTGCCGGCCTTCCATCCGAAAGGCATGTGAAGTTCGCGTCACATGCCTTTTTGCATTGCTGCCGGCTTGCTTGTCGTCGCTCTCAGTAGCGTTCGGGTCGCAAGACGGCCACCGGGCTGAAATACATCGCGACATGGTAGTGACGCGCGTAGACGCGCATCACGTGCTCGGCAACGGAATCAGCCACCTCGTCGCTGCAGACGAGCTTGAGTTCGACAGTGCGATCGGCTTCCCATGCGCCTTCGCGTTCGCCGTCCTGGCCGGCGCTGCGCACATCGGAGATCGTCCATGCCTGCACGCCGTGCTGGCGGGCGTCGCTGATCAGCAAGCGCTCGATGGCTGCTTCGGCGACGATGACGAGCAGTGTCTTCGGGTGTCGGGTGGTCATGATGTGAGGAAGCGGGCCAATTCGATGTACATCGGAATCCCGATCACGAGATTGAACGGAAAAGTGATGCCCAATGCCACGGTGATCGACAAGGCCGCATTCGCCTCGGGCACGGCCATGCGCATGGCCGTGGGCGCTGCGATGTAGCTGGCACTGGCGCTCAGCGTGGCCAAGAGCGCGACGCCGCCGGTCGACAGCCCGAGCGCCATCCCCACCCCAGCGCCCAGCAGCGCCAGCACCGGTGGCGCGCCCAGCCCGATGACGAGCACCGCCACGCCGAAGCGTCGCACCTCGGCCAGCCGGCCGCCCGCCACCAGGCCGAGTTCCAGCAGGAACAGCGCGAGCACGCCCTTGAACGGATCGACGAACACCGCTTCGATCGGGCGCACACCGGCGTCGCCAGCCACGGCGCCGATGGCGATACCGCCCAGCAGCAAGAGCACGCTCTTGCCGAAGAGCACGTCGTGGGCCAGCGAGCGCCAGCGCGTGGGCGGAGCCTCCGGGCTGCGGCCGGCCCAACGGGCCAGCAATATGCCGGCGGCCAGGCCCGGGGCCTCCATCACCGCGACCCAGAGCGCGGCATGGCTTTCATAAGGCACGTTGGCGCGCTGCAAGGCCGCCGTCGCGACGGCGAAAGTGACGACGCTGACCGATCCGAAGTGCGCCGCCAGCGATGCCGCGTCCACGCCGGCCAGCCGCAACCAGCGCAAGATCGGGAACAGCAGGAACGGGATGGTGAAGCCGAGCGCGATGCAGGCCAGTATCTGCGGCAGCAGGTCGGCCAGCGGCTGGCGGCTCAGTTCCAGTCCGCCTTTCAGGCCGATGGCCAGCAGCAGATAGATCGACAAGGTCTCGTACAGCGCCTCGGGCAGGCGCAGGTCGCTGCGCACGAGGCGGGCGAACAGGCCCAGCAGGAAAAAGAGGACGACGACGTCAATCATGTCTGTGGGGATGCTGCCAGCCGGCGTGACGGGCCTGCCACTGGCGGGGGTTATCGATCCAGGGTCCGGCGCGGCTTGCGGCCACGCCCGGATGCGAGCCTGTCGAACCAGGCGTTCGGCAAGGCCCGCATCAGTTTGGCGACCACGCCCATCTGCCAGGGTATGACGGCATAGCTGCGGCCCGCACCGATGGCACGCATGGCGCGTTCGGCGAAGTCTTCGGCACTCATCAGGAAGGGCATCGAATACGGGTTGCGCGCGGTCAGTGGCGTGGCGATGTAGCCCGGCAGCAAGGTCACCACGCGGACCCCGCTGCCGCGGCATTCGCCACGCAGGCTTTCGCAGTAGGCCACGACGCCGGCCTTGCTGGCGCAATAGGCACCGTGACCCGGCAGCCCGCGGATGGCGGCGACGCTGGCAATGCCGACCAGCGTGCCCGAGCGCCGCTGGCGCATGCCGGGCAGGAAGGGATGGAAGCTCGCGGCCAGACCCAGGTTGTTGGTGGCGAAGGTATCGCGCATCACGTCCAGGTCGGCGCGCTCGGCAGTGTCCATGCCGACGCTGATGCCTGCGCTGGCCACCACCACGTCGGGCAGCCCCTGGAGGGCCAGGCATTCGCGCGCCGCGGCAATGATGCTGTCGGGCTTCGCGACGTCGGCGCCATAGATGCAGGCCCTGTCTGCACCCAGGCCTTGGGCCTGGGCCCAGGCTTGAAGGTCGGCCGTGCGCCGGGCCACCAGGGCCAGTCGCCAGCCGGCTCTGGCGTAGCGCGCTGCCAGGGCCTGGCCGATGCCGCTGGACGCCCCGGTGATGAAGATCAGCGGTGCGCTCATCCGGCTGGCTTCCTGCGTCCGTTCATCGCGCGCGCGGCGGCAGGCTCAGCCGCATCGGGCCGCTCAGGTCCAGCTTTTGGGTGGGGTGGTCGTAGACCAGCCCGTTGGCGCGCATTTCCGTGGCGCCATGGGTCACCACCACCGGCTGGTTCGACAACACGCGCTCGGTCACGAGGAAGGCGTGCAGGAACTCGCTGCGCATGACCAGCGGCACGCCTGCGGCGTCGTTGCTGGTGACCGTGGCCTCGCCGATGAGTTGCACCTCGCTGCCGTCGCCATTGGCCACGGCATGGCGAGCCTGGGCCAGCGTGACACGCCCGTCGGGGCTGATGGCGCGGATGCGCACCCCGTCGATCTCGATCCGGTCGGTGGCCGGCAGGTGGCGCAAGAGCGCGCCTTCCAGCCGCAGCTTGAGTTCACCGCGCGCATCGAAGCGTTCGATGGCGAAGTCGGTCATCGTGTAGTCGGGATCGGTGCGAAGCGGCTGTCCCGTCGCCGGGCCGATCGGCCCCGGCGAGTTCTCGACCAGCCACCAGGTGCCCAGCGCCAGCAGCAGCATCAGCAGCAGGGGCAGGAACGACACCAGGGCCCCCAGCGCACGCCTGTGCCAGGCTTCGCGATGCGGCTGGCGCGCCGGCGCCGCCGGCGCCAGCAGCGCCATGGTGGCGTTCGGGTTCACGATGCGCTCGCTTGCCGGTGGCGCACTCCCGGCCGGCCGGACCTGCTGACGCGCTTCTTCAAGCACCGTCCAGGGTCTGCAGATGGCCCTGCAGCAGTCCGGCATAGCGGCCGGCCGCCATCAGCAGCAGGTCGCAGAACTCGCGTGCCGCGCCGTGACCACCCGGCTGGCGGGTGACGAAGTGGGCGATGGCCTGCACCTCCAGGTGGGCGTTGGCCGGAGCACAGGCCAGCCCGGCGCGTGCCAGCAAGGGCAGGTCGGGCCAGTCGTCACCGATGGCCGCGACATCGGGCCATTCCAGTTCCAGCCGGGACAGCAAAGCGTCGGCCGCGGCCAGCTTGTCGCTGGCGCCGTAGACGGCGTGGTTCAGCCCGAGGTCGGTCACGCGGCGCCGCACCGCGGCCGAATCGCGGCCCGTGATGATCAGCGGTTCGATGCCGCCCTGTTTCAACAGCTTCAGCCCATGTCCGTCGAGCGTGCTGAAGGCCTTGAAGCCTTCACCCGCTTCGCCGATGTAGATGCGACCGTCGGTGAGCACGCCGTCGACGTCGAAGATGGCCGCCTTCATGGCCAGCCCGCGGCCCTGGGCGCGCAACAGCAGTTCAGGCGCAAAGCTGAGCACGGGCGTGGCCATCAGATGACCTTCGCCCGCATCAGGTCGTTCGAGTTCAGCGCGCCGACGAGTCGGCCGTCGCCGTCGACCACCAGCACGCTGGTGATGCGATGTTGTTCCATCACGCCGGCGGCGTCTACCGCCAGCGCGTCGGCGCGCACCAGGCGCGGGCCGCGGTGCATCACGTCGGTGGCGGTCAGGGCGCGCAGGTCGGCACCGCATTCGATCAGGCGGCGCAGGTCACCGTCGGTGAAGATGCCCAGCGGCAGGCCTTCGCTGCTGGCCACGGCGGTGAAGCCCAGGCCCTTGCCGGTCATTTCGCGCAGCAGTGCGTTGAAGCTGGCTTCGGGCGCCACCACCGGCACCGCGTCGCCACTGCGCATCAGGTCGTGCACATGCATCAGCAGCTTGCGGCCCAGGCTGCCGCCCGGGTGGGAGCGGGCGAAGTCCTCCTCGCGGAAGCCGCGGGCGTCTAGCAAGGCCACGGCCAGCGCGTCGCCCAAGGCCATCTGGGCGGTGGTGCTTGCGGTGGGCGCCAGATTCAGCGGGCAGGCTTCTTCTTCGACCGCGCTGGATACCAGCCAGTCGCAATGCCTAGCCAGTGTCGACTGCGCCTTGCCAGTCATCGCGATCAGGGTCACGCCCAGACGACGCATCGCAGGCAGGATCGCGGCGAGTTCGTCACTCTCTCCGCTGTTGCTGATGGCCAACACCACGTCGCCCGACATCACCATGCCCAGGTCGCCGTGGCTGGCCTCGGCCGGGTGTACGAAAAACGCGGGTGTGCCGGTCGATGCCAGGGTGGCCGCGATCTTGCGTCCGACATGGCCGCTCTTGCCCATGCCCATGACGATGACCCGGCCCCGGCATTCCAGCATGGCACGCACGGCGCCGGCAAATCCTTCGCCTTGCCGTGCGGACAGACCGAGCAGCGCGCGGGCCTCGATCTGGAAGGTGCGTTCGGCCAGTTCCAGCGCGCGGGCCGCATCGAAGCCAGGGTGCTGGGGCAGCGGCAAGTTCATTCAGGAAACCCTCGAATACGATCGGGCATTCTAGGGATTCCATGGCAAGCACCCTCGAACTCGTCCTGCTCTATCTCGTCGCCGCGGTGCTCGGTGTCGTCGTCTGCCGCTCACTGAAGCTGCCGCCCATGCTGGGCTATCTGGTCGTGGGCGTGCTCATCGGCCCGAACGCGCTGGCCTTCGCGCAGGACAGTGCAGGCGTGAAGTACCTGGCCGAGTTCGGCGTGGTCTTCCTGATGTTCGTGATCGGGCTCGAATTCAACCTGCCCAAGCTCAAGAGCATGCGCACGCTGGTCTTCGGGCTGGGCTTGTCGCAGGTGTTCCTGACCATGGCCGGCACCCTGCTCGGCCACGGCCTGCTCGTCTGGGGCTATGCGTGGGTGGTGGGCCGCGCCTGGGAAATGGACTGGCAGGGGGCGGTGGTGCTGGGCGGCGCCATCGCCATGAGCAGCACCGCCATCGTCGTCAAGCTGATGGCCGAACGGCTGGAGATGGAAAGCGAACATGGCAAGCGCGTGATGGGCGTGCTGCTGTTCCAGGACCTGGCCGTGGTGCCGCTGCTGGTGCTGATTCCCGCCCTGGGGTCTTCGGGCCAGGACCTGATCACGGCGATGGCCCTGGCCGCGCTGAAGGCCACGGCGCTGCTGACCGTGCTGCTGGTCGGCGGCCAGCGCGTGATGCGCTGGTGGCTCACGCTGGTGGCCCGGCGCAAGAGCGAAGAACTGTTCATCCTGAACCTGCTGCTCATCACCCTGGGCCTGGCTTACCTGACTGAACACGCCGGCCTGAGCCTGGCACTCGGCGCGTTCGTCGCCGGCATGCTGGTGGCCGAGACCGAATACAAGCACCAGGTCGAGACCGACATCCGGCCCTTCCACGACGTGTTGCTCGGCCTGTTCTTCATCACCATCGGCATGAAGCTGGACTGGCGGCCGGTGCTCGACCAGTGGTTCCTGGTGCTGGCCCTGACCACGCTGCCGGTGCTGGCCAAGTTCGTGCTGGTGGCGGCGCTGGCCCGCGCCTTCAAGGCCACGCCCGGGGTGGCCCTGCGCACCGGCCTGTATCTGGCGCAGGCCGGCGAGTTCGGCTTCGTGCTGCTGACGCTGGGCGCCGACCGCGGCATCGTGGCGCCCGAATGGGTGAGCCCGGTGCTGGCCAGCATGGTGCTGAGCATGCTGGCCACGCCATTCCTCATCATGCACAGCGATCGCATCGTCAACAGGCTGTCGTCGAGCGACTGGCTGATGCAGTCGGTGGCTCTGACCACGATTGCCAAGCGCGCCATTTCCACCGAAGGCCACGTCATCATCTGCGGCTACGGCCGCAGCGGCCAGAACCTGGCCCGGCTGCTCGCGCCCGAGGGCATTCCTTACATGGCGCTGGACCTGGACCCCGACCGGGTGCGCCAGGCCGCCGCCGCCGGCCAGAGCGTGGTTTTCGGAGATGCCGCGCGCCTGCCCAGCCTGATGGCGGCCGGCCTGGCCCGTGCCGCAGCCGTCGTCATCAGCTACCACGACACCCCCAGCGCGCTGAAGATCCTGCGCCTGGTCCAGGAACATGCGCCCAAGGTGCCGGTGGTCGTGCGCACCATCGACGACAGCGAGATCGACAAACTGCGAGCCGCCGGCGCCACCGAGGTGGTGCCCGAGGCCGTGGAAGGCAGCCTGATGCTGGCCGGCCACGCGCTGGCGCTGGTGGGCGTGCCGATGGCGCGGGTGGTGCGCATCACGCGCGACGCCCGCGACGCCCGCTACGGCCTGCTGCGGGGCTATTTCCACGGTGCCGACGACGACACGGTGAGCGAACTGTCGGAGGCCCGACTGCGCAGCGTCACCCTGCCCGAAGCCGCGCGCTGCGCCGGCCAGACCCTGTCGCAGCTCGCGTTGCATGCGGTGGGCGTGAGCGTGGTGTCGGTGCGGCGGCACAGCGGCGGCGTGATCTCCGCGGCCGACGGCTTGCTGCTGCACGGCGGTGACACGCTGGTGCTGAGTGGTCTGCCCGAGGCGCTGGCGCTGGCCGAGGAAAAACTGCTGGGCGCGCGCTAGGCGGCCCGCGCAATGACCCCATCGCTGCGCTGCCGGCGCCAGCTGCGGGATCATTTGCGGGTGAACCAGCGACGCCTCATCCTGATCGGCGCCATCGGCTTGCCCTTGTCGGCGCGGGCCGACGAAGCCGTGGCCAAGCTGCTGCGCGAGGGCGGCGTCGTGCTGTCACTGCGCCATGCACTGGCCCCAGGCACCTTCGACCCGCCGCAGTTCAAGCTGGGCGACTGCAGCACTCAGCGCAACCTGAACGACGAGGGGCGCGCCCAGGCCCGGCGCATCGGCCAGTGGCTGGCACAGCGCCAGCTGGTTCCGGCGGCGGTGCGCAGCAGCCCCTGGTGCCGCTGCATGGACACCGCGACACTGGCCTTCGGTCGCAGCCAGGCCTGGGCGGCGCTGGGTTCGCCGCGTGGTGCCGACGAGACGACCAACGCCCAGTCGCTGCGCGACCTGGTCGCCGCAGTGGCAACGGCGACGACCCAGCGCGGGCGTTTCGAAGCCTGGGTGACGCACCAGTTCGTGATGAACGGGCTGGTCGGCACGTCCACCAGCACGGGCGAAGGGCTGGTGCTGCGGACCGGCAGCGACGGCCGGCCGCAGGTCCTTGCTCGGCTGGTCGTGGCCTGAGCCTTGCAGCCGCAGGCATGGCGGCACAATCCGCAGTCATGACGCCCGCCCAGACCATCCGTGCCCATATCCGCACCGTGCCCGACTGGCCCGCGCCGGGCGTGCAGTTCCGCGACATCACGCCATTGCTGGCCAACCCGAAGGTCTTCCGCATCCTCATCGACGAGTTCGTGCACCGGTACTTCGACGTCAAGCCCAGTGCCATCGCGGGGCTGGACGCACGCGGCTTCATCATCGGTGCCGTGGTGGCCTACGAGCTGAACGTCGGCTTCGTGCCGATCCGCAAGAAGGGCAAACTGCCGTTCACGACGGTGGAAGAAACCTACGAGCTGGAATACGGCAGCGCCACGGTGGAAATGCACACCGATGCCGTCAAGCCGGGCGACAGGGTCGTGCTCATCGACGACCTGATCGCCACTGGCGGCACGATGATGGCGGGCAAGAAACTGCTCGAACGCCTGGGAGCCCAGGTCATCGAAGGTGCGGCCATCGTCGACCTGCCGGAACTGGAAGGCTCGGCCAGGCTGCGCGCCGCCGGGCTGCCGCTGTTCACGCTGGTGGACTTCGCCGGACATTGAGCCCGAGCCCGGCGGCCCGCCTTGTGGCCTAATCGCGGGCTGTCCAGAAATTTCCCAGCAGAGTCCACCATGGCCAACAAGATCAGAACCGAAGCCGACCGCAAGGCCACCCCGCGTCCGGCGCCCGCTGCCGGGACCAATGCCCGTGTCAACGGCGGCGGCCAGCGCATCAGCCTGGAACGTGGTTCGCACACGCGCAGCAAGAAGAACCCCGGCAAGCGCCCCGGCAAAGGCGGCTGACGCCCCCCGGCGCACGACCGCGTGCGCCGCGGCCGGCCCCGTGTGAATCCACATTGCCGCCGTGCCCATGATCCGAATCACCGAACTCCGGTTGCCGCTGGACCACCCGGCGGCTGACCTGCGACCGGCCGTCCTGGCGCGTCTGGGCCTGGCCGACGACGAGTTGCAGGCCTTCACCGTCTTCAAGCGCAGCTTCGACGCGCGCAAGAGGTCGGCCATCGTCCTGATCTACACGCTGGACTGCGTGCTGGCCCCGGGCGTGGACGAAGGCGCTTTGCTCCAGCGCTTCGAACGCGACCCGCACATCAGGCCCAGCCCGGACACGGCTTACCGCCTGGTCACCCACGCCCCAGCCGATTTCCGGGCCAGCGGCCGGGCGCGTCCGGTCGTCATCGGTTTCGGCCCCTGCGGCCTGTTCGCCGCGCTGGTGCTGGCGCAGATGGGGCTGGCGCCGATCGTGCTGGAACGGGGCCGCCCGGTGCGTGAACGCACCAAGGACACCTGGGGCCTGTGGCGCCAGGGGGTGCTGAACCCCGACAGCAACGTGCAGTTCGGCGAAGGCGGCGCAGGCACCTTCAGCGACGGCAAGCTCTGGAGCCAGATCAGCGACCCGCGCCACCTCACGCGCAAGGTGCTCACCGAATTCGTCAAGGCCGGCGCGCCCGAAGAGATCCTGTTCGTGGCCAAGCCGCATATCGGCACCTTCAGGCTGGTGAGCATGATCGAGAAGATGCGCGCCGACATCGAGGCCCTGGGTGGCGAGATCCGCTTCGGCCAGCGTGTGACCGACCTGCGCATCGAAGCCAGCGCCCTGGGCGGCCGGCGCGTGCGCGGCGTGGTGCTGGCCGGTGGCGAAGAAATAGCGGCCAGCCACGTCGTCATGGCCCTGGGCCACAGCGCGCGCGACACCTTCGTGATGCTGGCCGAGCGCGGCGTCTACCTGGAAGCCAAGCCGTTTTCCATCGGCTTTCGCGTCGAACACCCGCAAGGCGTGATCGACCGCGCCCGGTTTGGCGCCAGCGCCGGCCACCCCATCCTGGGTGCGGCCGACTACAAGCTCGTTCACCACGCCAGCAACGGCCGCTCGGTCTACAGCTTCTGCATGTGCCCTGGCGGCACGGTGGTGGCCGCGACCAGTGAACCTGAGCGTGTGGTCACCAACGGCATGAGCCAGTACAGCCGCAACGAACGCAATGCCAATGCCGGCATCGTCGTGGGTATCTCGCCCCAGGACTACCGTCAGGACGGCAGGAAGAACGGCCCGGTGAACCCGCTGGACGGCATGGCCTTCCAGCGTATCTGGGAAAGCCGGGCGTTCGAACTGGGCGGCGGCGGCTACCTCGCCCCCGGTCAACGGGTGGGCGACTTCGTCAAGCGCCGGCCGTCCACCGCCTTCGACACGGTGCAGCCGTCCTACAAGCCCGGCGTCACGCCCACCGACCTGGCCCAACCCGGCCGCGGCAGCCTGCCCGACTACGCGCTGGACGCCATCCGCGAGGCCCTTCCGGCGTTCGAACGCCAGATCAAGGGCTTTGCGATGCCCGACGCGCTGCTCACGGGCGTCGAAACCCGCACGTCTTCGCCGCTGCGCATCACCCGTGGCAAGAACTACCAGAGCCTGAATGTGGCAGGCCTGTACCCGGCCGGCGAAGGGGCGGGGTATGCGGGAGGGATCATGTCTGCCGGCGTCGACGGGATCGAGGTGGCCGAGGCGCTGGCGGTCGACCTGCTGGGCGTGTCGGCTGCGGGCGACTGACGACGCGGGTCCCGGGCGAATCGCCGGATCTCGGGGATCGGGTCGCGGGCAGAGGGCCCGCGTGCGCGCGCTTCACCCACCGGGCTGGGGAAAGCAGGCTGCGTTGGTCGCGAATTCTTGGCATGTTCTCCGTTAGCCTCGGCAACACGGCGTTTCATCCCGGAACCCGGCCGGGAGCCCCGCATGGAACCGCTGACCGTGACCTTGCGCGCCGCCCATGCCGGAGACCGCAGCGCCGCCGATCGCGCCTACGCCAGCCTCTACCCCGAGCTGCTCGTCGTCGCCCGTGCGCGCCTTCGCCGGCACCAGCCGCACACCCTGCTGGACACCCAGGCCCTGGTGCACGAAAGCTTCCTGCGCTTCGTCCGCGGCGACAAGCTGCAGATCGAAGACCGCCGACACTTCTTCGCCTATGCGGCCACGATGATGCGCCACATCATCATCGACCACGTGCGTGCGCGGCAGGCGGCCCGGCGCGGCGGTGGAGCGCAAAGGGTCACGCTGGCCACCGACATGGGGGCCTCGGCGCTGGCCCAATCCGGGCCCGATGCGGCAGATGTGCTCGACGTCGACCGCGTTCTGGCTGAACTGGAAGCCTTGGACGCGACGCTGGCGCGGGTGGTGGAAATGCGCTACTTCGGCGGTTGCGACGACGCTGAAATCGCCCTGGCCCTGAACGTCACCGACCGCACCGTGCGCCGCTATTGGGTGAAGGCCCGGGCCTACATGCTGCTTCGCCTGCGCGACTGACGTTTCCTGCCAGCGGCGCGTGTCCGTGCCGGGCGCCATGCCGGGTGTCCGCCGAAGCCCGGCGTTTGCGTATGGCGTGCAGAGCCTTCAGGAACCACCATGCAGATCTCCCCGCAACTCTGGCCCCGCGTCTCTCAGCTCTTCGACGAAGGCTGCGAAATCAGCGGCGCTGCTCGCAGCGCCTGGCTGGCGCGTCTGGCCGTGACCGATCCCGGCTGCGCGGCGGCGGTTCGCGAACTGCTGCGGGCCAGCGATGAGGCGCCGGGCGCGCGTGAACTGCGGGCCACCTCGCTCGATGGCCTGCGCTGGAGCGCATTGGACGCCGCTGCCCGTGGCCACGGCCTGGCGGCCGGCGACCGGCTGGGCCCCTACAGCCTGGTGAAGCTCCTGGGCGAAGGCGGCATGGCCAGCGTCTGGGAAGCCGAGCAGACCGCCGGCGTGCTGCGGCGCGTGGCCTTGAAGGTGCTGCACGGCCGTTTGGAGACGGGCAGCGCCGAATGGCGACGCTTCGCCCAGGAGCGCGACCTCCTGGCCGGTCTCGAGCACCCCCACATTGCGCGACTGTACGACGCTGGCGTCATCGCGGCCGGCGAAGGACTGTCCGTGGCCTACCTCGCGATGGAGCTCATCAGCGGCGAGCCAGTGACCGTGCATTGCCAGGCCCGGGGCCTGAACGTGCAGCAGCGCCTGGCACTGTTCGACCAGGTGCTGGCCGCCGTCGGCCACGCCCATGCCCGGCTCGTGGTGCACGGCGACCTGAAGCCCGGCAACATTCTCGTCACGCCCTCGGGCCACGTGAGCCTGCTCGACTTCGGCATTGCCCGCTTGCTGGGTGAAGGCAGCAGTGGCGAAGCGCGCAGCTTCACGCCCGAGACCGCGTCCCCGGAGCAGCTGGCCGGGCAGCCGCTGAGCACGGCTTCGGACGTCTATTCGCTGGGCGTGGTGCTGTACGAACTGCTGACTGGGCAGCGCCCCTACTGCATCGACCTGCAGGCAGCCGATCTGCCGGCCCAGGTGCGCGCCGCCCAGATCGCACCGCCCAGCCGCGCCGGCGCCGATGCCGCCCGCTTCGGCATGAGGCCGCGGCGGCTGCAGCGCGCCTTGGCCGGCGACCTGGACGCGATCGTCGCGCGCGCGCTGCAGCCCGACCCGGCTGCGCGCTACGCCGGCGTTGGCGAGCTGGCCGACGAATTGCGGCGCCACCGCAGCCACCGGCCCGTGGTCGCGCGCCGCGGCGGTGCGGTCTACTGCGCCCGGCGCTTCGCGCAGCGCCACCGCTGGCTGCTGACCGGCACCGCCGCTGTCGCGCTGGCCCTGGGTGGCGGGCTGGCCGTGGCGACGACCCAGGCACGCGAAGCCCGGCTGCAGCGCGACGCCGCACTCGAGCGCCAGCGCGTGGGCCAGGCCCTGCAGGCCTTTGCCGGCGAGATGATGGGCATGGCCGGGCCCGACGGCCAGGCGCTCAGCGCCGAGCAGGTCGTCGACCACGCCGAACGCGTGGCACGCCGAGCCTATGCACAGCAGCCCGAAGTGCTGGCCGAGGTGCTGCTGCTCATCGGGGGCAAGAACACCTCGCTGCAGCGCCCCGATGCACGCCAGCGTGCCTACGAAGACGGCATGCGCCTGGCCGCCGCCAGCGTGCCTGGCAGCGCGCTGCACTGGCAGCTGCAGTGTCGCGCCGTGGCGCTGGATGCCGATGACGCAGCGGCGCGGCTGGTGGCACTGTCGGCCGGCGTACCTCGGGCACCGGCCTACGCCTTGGCACGCTACGACTGCCATTCCTACGCCGCCACGCTGCTGGCGTGGCAGGGCCGCGGCGATGCCGCCGAGGCTCACGCCCAGGCCTCCGAGGACGCACTCGCCGGCCAGCCGCAGGCCCGTGCCGTGCTGCCCGACGTGCACGAGACCCGCGCCGATGTGGCGCGCAGCCGCGGCCAACTGGCGCTGGCCGATGGCCACTACCGCCAGGCCGTCGAGGCCCTGCACGACAGCGGCCGTGCCAGCACCCTGCGCAGCGCCGTGTTGCTGAATTACCGTGCCGTGATGCACCTGGGAATGGGCCGGCCGCTGCAGGCGCTGGGCTTCTCGGAGCAGGCCCAGGGTGTACTGGCCGGCATGAGCGCCGGGGCGGCCATGCCTGGCTACATGCATGCCAACATGGGCACCGCCCTGTTGCAGCTGGGTCGGCTCGACGAGGCCGAGGCCAGCCTGGTGCGCGCCGTGCAGCGCGCGCGCCAGACCGCTTCGGCCCGTTACCTCTTCAATGCGCAGGGGCGGCTGGCCGAGCTGTGGCTGCTGCGCGGCCGCACCGCCGACGCCGCCAGTCTGCTGGCCGAACGCGACCGCAGCCCGCTGGCCGCGGGCGATGCCGGGCTGGCGGCCTCGGCCGCACTGGGCACGGCGCGCCTGGCGCTGGCGCGCGGCCTGCCCGTCGAGGCGGCCGCCCGCTTGCAGCAGGTCTTGCCGTCGCTGCAAGCCAACCCCTTCCAGCGCGCCCAACTCGTCGAAGCCCAGTTGCTGCTGGGCCAGGCGGCTCTGGCCCGCGGCGACCGGCCTGCGGCGCGCGAGGCGGCGTTGCGGGTGCAGGCGCTGGTGCTTGCGCTGGTGCAGGTGCCGTCCGGGCCGCAGCCGCAGCCGCAGCCGCAGCCAACGGCCGAGGCCGAGGCCGAGGCCGGCCTCATGGGCCGCCGGGCGGTGTTCGAACCGTCGCTGCAGGCCGGCCGCGCGGCGCAGCTGCTGGCGTTGTCGGTCGGGCCAGGTGCGCAGGCCGACCCCGCCCTGGCGGCACGTGCACACGCCGAAGCTGCCCGGCACTACGCGGCAACGCTGGGGTCCGGGCATGAAAGCACGCGCGGTGCGCAGGCCGCCGCCGCGGCCACTGCCGCAGCGCAGGCTGCTGCGGCGTCCAGCCCCGCGCCCCGCTGACCCCCCCGGACAGGGGGGCTCCTGGGCGGCGGCCTGTCCGCCGCCAGCCAGCCCGTCCGTACTGCATGGGGTCGAGGGCGCTTCGGCCTTCGGCCCGATGGCGTCACCCAGGAACCTGGCGCGCCATCGCAGAGCGAGCCGCCCGGACAGAACCCCCACGCTGCAGGAACCACCCATGAGCCACTTTGCCCAACCACCGCTGACCACCGCCCGCCGTCGCCCGCGGCGACCCAGCCCGTCCGCCGCCCTCCGCAACACGGTGCCGCGCCACTGGGCGGCGCTGCGCCCATTGGCTGCCGCCGTCGCGCTGGCCTGGCTGACGGGTACAGCCGCCACCGCACTGGCGGCGCCGGCGCAGCCGCACTGGACGGTGGTCAACCTGGGCACGCTGGGCGGCAACTACGCGGCGGCCAGCGGCATCAACAACGCTGGCCAGGTGGTGGGCACGACACGCGATGCCGTATTCGTGTATCTCCAGCCGTTCTTGTACGAAGACGGGGTCATGCGCAACTTGCTTCCCAGCGCCAGCGGCGGCCGGGCCTTCGCCATCAACCAAGCCGGCGAGGTCGCTGGCACCATGGACTTCTTTGCCGTGGGCAACTCTCGCGCCTTCCGCACCATCGACGGCGTCCCCGTCGACCTGGGACTGGCCGCCGGCGACGCGACATCCCTGGGCTTCGCGATCAATGCCCGGCAACAGGTGGTGGGCCAGGGCGTCAGCACAACGTCTTCCCACCCCGTCATCTTCAACCCGGATGGCGTGAAGGTGAACCTGGGGACACTGGGCGGCGTCCAGGGAGCTGCCCTGGGCATCAACGACAACGGCGTGGTCGTCGGCTGGGCGCAGGACGAGGGGAATTCAGACAGGCCTTTCGTCTACCGCAGCGGGCTGATGATCGAACTGCCGGTCTTCGGCGGGACGCTTTATGCCCATGCCACCGCCATCAACAACGCCGGGGAGATCGCAGGCTCGCAGTTTGGCTTCTACTCTGGGGACCTTGGGCGGCGAGCCGTCATCTATCGCGACGACCAGCCGTTCGACCTGGGCTCATTGGGCGGCCGGGATTCGTCAGCGCTGGCCCTCAATCAGGCCGGCCTGGTGGTGGGCAGCAGCTCGACGGTCAGCGGCCAGGCCCGCGCTTTCCTGGCCGTCAACGGCCGCATGGACGACCTCAACAGCTTCAACGGCGTGGTCGATGCCGGGCTCACGCTTCGCGAGGCGCGCGACATCAACGACGTCGGCCAGATCGTCGGCGAGGCGCTGGACGGCAGTGGCAACACCCGTGCCTTCATGATGACACTCGACACCACCGTGTGGCAGGGCACGGCCGGCGGCAGCTGGGCCGCCACGGCCGGCTGGTCGCACGGCGTCGCGCCCAACCGCCACACCGCGGCCTTCATCGACGTGGCCGCCAGCCTCACCGTCACCGGCCCCACGGCCGACACCAGGGTGCGCACGCTGCAGATCGGCGGCCTGGCCGACGGCAACAACGGCATTGCCACGCTCAAGCTGGCCGGTGGCCGGATCGAGGTGCTGGGCGACAACGGCACGCACACCCTCGTCACGACCAAGGGCGTGCTGGCGGGCGAGGGCGTACTGACCGGCTTTGTCGTCAATGACGGCGAGGTCCGGGCCGGCAACCTGACCCTGCCCGACGGCCTGCAGAACAATGGCCTGGTGCTTGGCGCGGCCAGCACCGGCGCGCGGCTGAACACCGACCTGAGCAACACCCCTGCCGGCACGCTGCGTGTCGGCACAGGCGAGCAATTGCTGGTGCAGGGCACCGCAGGCCACGCCAACGCTGGCCTGGTGGAGCTGCGCGCCGGTGGCGAACTCGAGATCAGTGGCGCCTTCAGCAACCAGGCTGGCGGTCAGGTGGTGCTGGGGGCGGGCCATGCCCGGTTCAATGGCCCCGTCAGCAACGAAGCCGGTGGCCGCATCGTGCTCGATGGCGCCAGCCTGCGCCTTGCCGACTCGACCGCGGCCGCCGGCAACGGCGGGCTCGTCAACCGCGGCGAGCTGCTGGTGAGCTTCGGCGGCGGCACCGTCTACGGCCCGGTGACCACGCCCAGCGGCGGCAAGGTCATCCTCTCGGGTCGCAGCGACACCAGCTTCCACGACGTGGTCGATGTCCAGGCCGGCGGCGAGCTGCGCGTGTCCTCGCAGTCGACGGCGGTGTTCTTCGGCGCCGTGACGCAGCGCAGCGGTGCGCTGTTCACCGGCACCGGCACCAAGTTCTACGAAGGCGGCTTGTCGGTCGGCGACTCTGTGGGCGCAGGCCAGGACGCCGGCGATGTGTTCTTCGGCGCGGGCAACCTCTACCTGGCCGAGATCGGCGGCACCACGCCCGGCACCGGCCACGACGCCTACAGCGTCGCCGGCAGCCTGAGCTTCGGCGGCACGCTGGCCCTGGTGTCCTGGGCCGGCTTCACTGGCGAAGCCGGCCAGCGCTTCGACCTCTTCGACTGGGCCAGCCTGCAGGCTGGCCAATTCAGCCACATCGACAGCAGCGGCCTGCTGCTGGCCGATGGCGCCGTGCTCGACATCTCGCGCCTGTACATCGACGGCAGCGTTGGCGTGGTGGCCGTGCCCGAGCCCGGCACCTGGGCCCTGTGGCTGCTGGGGCTGGCGGCGCTGGGCTGGCGCGCGCGCCGCCCTGCCCCCCGCTTTTCCCACCCCTGACCCACTCACCCCGAAGGAAGCCCCATGACGCCGCAGACCTCCTCGATCACGCCCGGCTCGGCCGGCCTCGCCCGTGACAACCCGCTGTTCGACTTCGTGCGGACGATGCTCGGCGCCAACCCGGCCCGGGAAGACGACTCGAACCCCTTGCCGCCCGGCCCCTGGGACCCGGTGATCCGCACCGCGTTGACTCAGGCCGGGCTGGTGCGGGGATTGTTCCTGCCGGACTGGAATCCCGCACCACGTCCTGAGCCCTGGCGCCTGCTCCTGGCCAGCCTGCTGGCGCGTCACCCCGAGGCCTTCGATGCACTGGGCGGCATCACCGGCCCGGGCGATGCCGTGGCACTGAACCCGCAACCGCTGCCGCCTCGCTATGCCTTCCTCGGTGCCTTCGCCCAGGCCGTGGCCGAGCGGGCGAGCTTGCTGGACGAGCTGGCCGCGGCGCTGCCTGGCGTGGTGCGGGAAGGCGAGCAGCAGGGCATCATCATCGTCAGCGGATACATCGATCGGTTTGTCGACGCCTATGCCGCCACTGGGGCGCTGTTGCGCTGGCCGTACCGCACGCCGCGTCCGGCCTGGTTTGCGCCGCGGCTGGATGCGGTGGACCTGGTGGTCATGGCGATCCAGTTCGACAGCGCGGCGGCGCAAAGCCACGGCGCTGCCTCGCGCCACAGTCTGGCCGCGGCCGGCCGGCGCTTTGCCGACGCGGGCCTGTCGCGCCATTGTTGAAAACAGGGCGCTGCAGGCCGCGGCCTACATCTGCCTGAAGCGGCTGGCGAAGGTCTGGCTCACCCGCAGGGTCTCGGGTCGGCCCTTCACGCGCAGCAGCAGGCGGCCGTCGCCATCGCGCACCACGCTGTCCACGGCCATCGCATTGACGATGGTCGAACGATGGACCTGCCAGAACATCGCCGGGTCGAGCTGCTCCAGCAATTCGCGCAAGGGGGTGTGGATCAGCGACTCGCCGTCGGCGCAGGCCACGCGCGTGTACTTCGTATCGGCCTGGAAGTAGCAGACCTGCTCGACGGTGATCAGCCGGATGGCGGCGCCGCGCGCGGCGGTGATCCAGCGCAGATGGCTTTGCGCCTGCCCGATGCGTGCCGCCAGCTGGTCCAGCACGTGCTGCAGCGGCTGCGGCGGCCCCGCCAGCCGTTCCCGCACGCGCGCGCAGGCCAGGGCCAGGCGTTCGGTGTCGATGGGCTTCAACACGTAGTCCACTGCGCCGGCGTCGAAGGCGGCCACCGCATGCTGGCCGTAGGCGGTGATGAAGACGATGTGGCAGCGCCCGCCGACGCGGCGCGCCAGCTCCAGCCCCGACATGCCGGGCATCTCGACGTCGAGGAAAAGCAGATCGGGTCGATGCTGCTCGAAAGCCGCCATGCCGCTGCTGCCGTCACCGACGCTGTCCAGCACCTGCAACTGCGGCCAGACCTCGGCCAGCATGTCCTCGATCTGGTGGCGCAACAGCAGTTCGTCCTCGACGATGATGGCGCGTGTGCTCACCGGGCGGCCTCCGCACTGCTCTCGAAGGCCTTGGGTCTGGGGGTGTTGCGCGATGTCATGGTGTCGGTGGGTTTCGGGTTCCGGGCTCTGGCACGGCCAGTCGTGTCTCGTGGCGGCCGTCGCTTGCCGGCTGCCGCTGCAGCGTCGCAGCCTGGCCATACAGCCGCAGCAGCCTCTGGCGCAGGCCGTCGTGCAGCGCCTGCGTGCTGGCGCCGCCATCGTCGCCATCGTCGGCCAGGCGCAGCAGCAACAGCCCGGCGGCGGACTCGACGTGCAGATGCACCGTGCCCGCGCCCCGGTCCAGGGCGTCGCGAACCAGTGGCAGCAACAGGAACGGTGCAATGGGCCGCTCGCCCAGGCGTTGGGCCAGCGTCACCGACCAGGCGCGCAGCGCCGGGCGTTCGTGGCTGACGATCTCCAGGTAGGCCCGCAGCAGCTCGGCCTGTTGCGCCAGCGTGCCACCGGCGTCTGCCCCCGGGGGCAGCGCGGCGCGCAGGAAGCGGATCAGTGCCTGCAGCAGGCTGCGCCCCTGGCTGGGCACCCGGACAAAGTCCTGTTCGAGCCGGCTCAGCGTCTGGAACAGGAACACTGGGTCCACGCGCGCCTCGGCGCCCTGCAGTTGTTCGGCCAGGACGCGGCGTTCGAGCTCGACCAGTCGCCACTGCGCGCCCGCCAGCGCCTGCTGGCCGCGGCGCGAAGCGGCGTGGCTGGCCAGCGCGCCGCCCCCCATCGCACAGGCCACGGCCAGCATCGGCAGCGACAGCGACCAGCCGCGTGCCAGCCCCTGGAACCAGCCGACGCCGGCCCAGAACGGCCGCATCGGCGACTGCAGGGCTTCGTGCACCCGGCGCAGCACGGTGAACGCCAGCGGCTCCAGCACGAAGGCCGCGAACGACAGCAGCAGCACGCTGGCCACGGCATAGTCGCGCCGCCGCGCCAGGCCGCGGGCTTCGAGCTCGTCCAGAGCCGCCATGACCGGCAGCGCCACGAGCGCCACACCCGTCATCAACACCGTCCAGCGGCTGGCGAACACGGCGTACAGCGCCAGGCGGTTGTGTTCGCTCAGGGTTTCCAGGAAGAAGCCCGCGCGCTGGAATGCCATCAGCAGGCCGAGCAGCAGGCCGACCCCCGCCGCCAGGGCCCAGTGTTGCGGCCGCAGCCGGTGCCGGGCACCCAGGGCGACGGCGACGCGGCCGTGCGCCGGCAGCGTCATCGCGCGGCCCAGGTCAAGGGCAGCCACAGGCTGGCGCGCACCCCACCCGAGGGCTGGTTGACGATGTCCAGCTCGCCTTGCACGGCGGCCAGGCGCGAGCGTGTGTTGGCCAGCCCGCGGCCGCCGCCGGCCCCCAGCTTCAGGCCGACCCCGTCGTCGACGACGGCCAGCTTCAGCCAGCGGCCGTCGGCGCGCGCCTCCAGGCGCAGGGTGCCGCCGCCGGGTCGCGGCGACAGGCCGTGCTTGATGGCGTTCTCCGCCAACGTCAGCAACATCATCGTCGGCAGTTCAGCGTCGAGCAGCTCGTCCGGGATGTCCACCGTCACCGCCAGGCCTTCGCCCATCCGCACCTGCTGCACCTCGGCATAGGCCAATGTCGCCGCGAGCTCGCGGCGCAGCGTGGCGCGGCGGGCGCGCATTTCCGGCAGCGTCGACTGCACATAGGCTGCCAGGCTGCGCAGCATGGCCAGGCCCTTTGCGGGGTTCACCTCGTGCAGGCGCAGCAGATGGGCCAGGGTGTTGAACAGGAAGTGCGGTTCGATCTGCGCCTGCAACGAGACCAGGCGCGCCTCGTCTTCGTCGCGCTCGGCCTGCAGTCGCCGCATGCGCGCGTGATGCAGCGCGCTGGCAGTGTCCCGGGCGCGCTGGTCCCAGGCCAGCAGCAGCGCGATCAGGCCGCCCCACACCAGCGCCTGCGCGGCATACCCGGCGCGGGTCCATGACAACCACTGCCAGGCCTCGCAGCGCGTGCGGACGGCCGGCAGCCTGTCCAGCAGGCACAGGCCGGGCTCCATCCACTGGCCATAAAACAGCGCGCCGGTCAGCACGGCTGCGGCCAGCGCGGCGGCGCGCCAGGCGGGTTGGCGGCCGGCGGTGCTGCGCAGCGCTGCCAGCACCAGGCCCAGCATCGGCAGCAGCAGCAGCAGGTCCAGCGCCACCCGCACGAGCACGTCACCCAGAACGGCAGGCACCGCCTGCGACAGCGGCTGGCCGCGCGGGCTCAAGCGCAACTGCTGTGCCAGGTCGTCGATGCCGATGGCCAGGCCGACGAGCAGCAACAGCCCCAGCGGGAGAGCGTCCAGGGCCATCCAGTGCCGCCGGCGCGGCGGGAAGGCCCGGCTGTCGGCGTCTGCATCACGGTTGCGGTGGGTCGTCACGAGCGCGGCCAGGGGTAAAGGGTGACTCGGAACGCGGAATGCCGGGCTTTCGGCGCAGTGCGGTCGTCATTCCCGCAATGGCCTGTCCGGCCCATCGTGCCGGGCAGCGCCCAGGCAGGCGGCCACTGCTCAGGGTAGCAGCGCTGTGCCTGTCTGTCGCGCCTGGCGTGCCGCCCGCCGCGATCAGAACAGCCGCACACCCACCGTCGTGCCGCACACCGTCTGCAGCACATTGCCGGCAAGGTCCAGCACCTGGGCGCTGATCGTGCCGGTGTTGTTGTTGCCGTCGGCGGCGAGCGTGATCGTCTGCAGCACGCGCTGGCTGCCCGCCGGGCTGCCGTCGGCGTTGTAGCGGTAAAAGCGCCAGTTGTCGGCGTAGGTGCCGTCGCTGCGCAGGCTCCATGCGCCCAGACCAGGGCCGCGGGATGCCGTCGGCGCGTTGTTGGTGTCGGACACCGTACCGCCCCGGTGAAAGGTCTGCATGCCGGCGAAGTTGCGCAGCACCGCGCCGGAAGTGCAGTCCTTGATCGTGACCTGCGACTCCCAGGTGCCTTCGATGCGGTCGGCGCTGCTGGCTTGTGCCATGGCGTCGTCGCTGCCGCCACTGGCCTGGATCAAGGCAGTCATCGCCAGGCTGGGCAGCAGCGCGTAAAGGGCGGCGTGAGTCTTGGAAATTCGGTTCATGTCGGCTCCAGTTGGGGTGTTGGCCCGCGTCCGGTGCGGGCTGGACTCCGGTGTAGCCGCCAGCCGCTGCCATCGGGCAGCGAAGCCGACGAAACGTCCAAACGGCGGTGCACAACCCCTGGAATCGGCTGTGAAACCGGCGCCATTGGCGACGGCTGCGCGCGCCGGCAGGGGGCTGCCATGGGTGCATCACGCCATACCAATCTTGCATGACCCCCCTCCGGGCCGGTGGTTACGGGGCGATTACATTGGTTTGACAATCAGCCCCCCGGCCTCACGGAACGGATGCCTGCGGCATTCGGCCAGGCTCAGCGCCATGCTGGGCCTGACCCAATGCCACATCCACGATTCCTGCAACCTTCCCGGAGACTTTCATGAACCGCCCCGCCCTCGATGGCCTGAAGCTCAACACCCCCGCCCACGTGCAGCACCACCGCCTGGTGGCCTGGGTGGCCGAAATCGCCGCGCTCACCGAAGCCCGCGACGTCTACTGGTGCGACGGCTCCAAGGAAGAGTACGACCGCCTGTGCGCGCAGCTGGTGGCCGCCGGCACCCTGAAAAAGCTGAACCCTGAACTGCGTCCGAAGAGTTTCCTGGCCCTGAGCGACCCCAGCGACGTGGCGCGCGTGGAAGACCGCACCTTCATCTGCAGCGCGCAGCGCGAAGACGCCGGCCCTACCAACCACTGGATGGCCCCGGCCGAGATGCGTGCCCTGCTGCAGACCGGCCAGGCCGACGGCACCCCCGCGCTGTTCAAGGGCGCGATGAAAGGCCGCACGATGTACGTGGTGCCGTTCTCGATGGGCCCGCTGGGTTCGCACATCTCGCACATCGGCGTGGAGCTGACCGACAGCCCCTACGTCGCCATCAGCATGCGCACGATGACGCGCATGGGCCGTGGCGCTCTGGACGTTCTGGGTGCCGACGGCGACTACGTGCCCTGCGTGCACACCGTGGGCGCGCCCTTGGCCGAAGGACAGAAGGACGTGGCCTGGCCCTGCAACGCCACCAAGTACATCGTGCACTACCCGGAAACGCGCGAGATCTGGTCCTACGGCTCGGGCTACGGCGGCAATGCGCTGCTGGGCAAGAAGTGCTTCGCGCTGCGCATCGCCTCGAACATGGGCCGCCAGGCCGCGGCGCAGGACGGCACCGGCTGGCTGGCCGAGCACATGCTGATCCTGGGCGTGACGAACCCGGCCGGCCGGAAGTACCACATCGCTGCCGCCTTCCCCAGCGCCTGCGGCAAGACCAACTTCAGCATGCTGGTGCCGCCCGCGGGCTATGCCGGCTGGAAGGTCACCACCGTGGGCGACGACATCGCCTGGATCAAGCCCGGCGTGGACGCGCAGGGCCGGGCCCGCATGTACGCCATCAACCCCGAAGCCGGCTACTTTGGCGTGGCCCCGGGCACCAACGAGCTCACCAACCCGAATTGCATGGCATCGCTCAAGCGCGACGCCATCTTCACCAACGTGGCACTCACCGACGACGGCGACGTCTGGTGGGAAGGCATGACCGACACGCCCCCGGCGCACCTGATCGACTGGCAGGGCAAGGACTGGACGCCGGCCATCGCCCGGGAAACCGGGGCCAAGGCCGCCCACCCGAATGCCCGCTTCACCGTCGCCGCCACCGCCAACCCGGTGCTCGACGCCGAGTGGGACAACCCCGCCGGCGTGCCCATCGACGCCTTCATCTTCGGCGGCCGCCGCAGCACCACCGTGCCGCTGGTGACCGAAGCGCGCACCTGGGCCGAAGGGGTCTACATGGCCGCGACCATGGGCAGCGAGACCACCGCCGCCATGGCCGGCGGCAACGGCGCGGTGCGCCGCGACCCGTTCGCGATGCTGCCCTTCGTCGGCTACAACATGGCCGACTACTTCCAGCACTGGCTGAACATGGGCGAGCGGCTGGGCAAGAACACGGCCGTGCTGCCGCGCATCTACTGCGTCAACTGGTTCCGCAAGGGGGCCGATGGCAAGTTCGTCTGGCCCGGCTACGGCGAGAACATGCGCGTGCTGGAATGGATGGTGGGCCGCATCGAAGGCAAGGCCGGCGGTGTCGACAACGTCTTCGGCTTCAGCCCGCGCTACGAAGACCTGCGCTGGGACGGCCTGGCCTTCACCCAGGCACAGTTCGACAGCGTCATCGGCATCGACAAGGCCGCCTGGCAGCAGGAACTGGCCCTGCACGGCGAACTGTTCAAGACGCTGGAATTCCATCTGCCCGCCGCATTGCCGCAGACGCAGGCGCGCATCCAGGCCCGTCTGGCCGCTTGACGGGCGGGCTGACCGACGGCCCGGGCGACCCGCGCGACGGTTCGACCACGCCGGCCCTGCTGGCCGCCTTCGACTGGCAGGCCCGATGGTGTGAGGCCACCGCACCGTTCACGGCGCGGGTGCTGCGCGCCAGCCGTGCCTGGCTGGCCGAAGACCCGGCGGCGCTGGCCACCTTCGCTGCGCTGGCCAGCGACCCCGTGGCCGCTGCGGTGCCCTTGCGCTGGGTCGGCGGCCTGCATCTGCTGGCCCTGCAGGGCCAGCAGCCCTGGGTCGACCTGTGGCCGCCGGCAGAGGTCGGTGACGACCCTGCCATCGCCGCCGCCGTGCGGCTGGCCTGGCAGAAGCAGCAGACGCTGCTGCGCGACGCATTGTCACGCGCGCCGCAAACCAACGAGGCCCAGCGCAGCGCGGCGCTGTTGCCCGGCCTGTTGCACATCGCCGCGGCCACGGGCCTGCCGCTGGCGCTGCTGGAGATCGGTGCATCGGCGGGGCTGAACCTGTGGTGCGACCGTTACCGGCTGGCACCTGCAGGCGAGCCCGCGTGGGCCTGGGGCGGCACCACCGCGCCGCTGACGCTGCAGCCCGACTGGACCGGCCCGGCCCCCTGGTCCGGCAGCGCAGCGCCCCTGCTGGCGGTGCGCCACCGGGCCGCCAGCGACGCCCACCCCGTCGACCTGCGCCAGCCCGGCGAAGCCCTGCGCCTGGCCTCGTTCATCTGGCCAGAGCAGACAGCACGCCTGGGCAGGCTGCGCAGCGCGCAGGCGGCGGTGTCAGCGTGGATGGCCGCCGAAGGCGTGCAGGTGCAGGCGGTGCCGGCCGCCCGCTTCGTGCACCGCGAACTGCAGACCCTGCGGCCAGGTATGGCCACGGTGCTGATGCATTCGGTGGTCTGGCAGTACATCGACCCGGCCGAACAACAGGCGATCATCCAGGCCATGAACGATGCCGGCCAACGCGCCTCTGCTGCTGCACCCCTGGCCTGGCTGCGCCTCGAGCCCCAGGCTGCGCTCGGCGACGTGGAACTGCGCTGCCGCCTCTGGCCCGGTGGAAGTGAGCACCTGCTCGCAAAGTGCCATCCGCACGCTCAGCGCATCACCTGGCTGCACGCCTCATGAAGCTGCAGCTGCTGTCCGATCTGCACCTGGAAACCGAGTCCTTCGATCCCCGGCCTGCGCCCGGTGCCGAACTGCTGGTGCTGGCTGGCGACATCGACAGCACCTGGACCGGCTATGAACGTTTTGCAGGCTGGCCGGTGCCGGTGCTGGTGGTGGCCGGAAACCACGAATACGACGACCGCGAACTGCTCGACGTGCCCGCGTCGCTGCAGGCGCACTGCGCGCGTTTCGGCCTGCAGCTGCTGCATCGGCAGGCCACGGTCTTCACTGCCGCCAGCGGTCTGCGCGTGCGCGTGCTGGGCGCCACGCGCTGGAGCGACTTCGATCTGTTCGGCGCCTCGCAGCGCCCGCGTGCCGAACGTGCCGCTGGCTATTTCCTGCGCCTGATGGCCGCCACGCGGGCCGGCGCGCCGCTGGACGCTGCAGGGGTGCGCGCCGAAGGCCTGCTGTGCCGCGCCTGGCTCGAAAGAGAGTTGCAGCGCCCTGCCGCGGCCGATTGGGACCGCACCCTGGTGGTGACCCACTTTGCGCCCAGCCTTCGCAGTGCCGACCCGCGCTACGGCAAGCAGCCCGGCACGGCCAGCTTCTGCAATGCCGACGACGACCTGCTGCCGCGCGCCGACCTCTGGCTGCACGGCCACCTGCATTGCCGGCACGACTACAGTCTGGCTCGGGCCGGGCGTGCCCCGGTGCGCGTGGTCTGCCAGGCCCGTGGCCTGGCGGGCAAAGGCGAAGACGAGGGTTTCGACCCCGACCGACTGATCGAATTGAACTGAGCCGGCGCCTGCCACACTCCAGACCTTGACCAACCCAACAACAGCAACCCAAAGGAAGACATTGATGAAGATCCTTGCCCCCGTGGACGGCAGCAGTTACACCAAGCGCATGCTGGCCTACATTGCGGCCAACGACGACTGGCTGGGCGGCCAGCACCATTTCACGCTGCTCAACGTGCAGCCTGCCGTGCCCCCGCGCGCTGCGGCGGTGATCGACAAGGCCACGCTGAAGGGTTATTACGAATCGGAGTCGGAAAAGGTCTTCAAGCCGATCCGCACCTTCTTCGGCCGGCACGGCATCCAGGGCCAGTACATCGCCAAGGTCGGCCACGCCGCCGACGTCATCGCCCAGAGTGCCGACAAGGGCGGCTTCGACCTCATCGTGCTGGGCTCGCACGGACAGAGTTCGCTCATGAACCTGGTGATGGGTTCGGTGGCGACGAAGGTCATCGCCCACTGCAAGGTACCGGTGCTGCTGATTCGCTGAAGCGATCGACAGCGCGCGGCGGGTTCAGCCCGCCGGGCGCAGGCCGCGGAAGAAGGCGTTCATCACCCAGCCGACGATCTGTTCGTCGCTGTGATGACCGCCTGCCTTCAGGAAGCCCGGTACCGGGTCGCAGGCCCGGGCGAACACGCTGTAGAGCACCACTTCGGGGGGCAGGCTGGCGTCGATGTCGCCCTCGGCCTGGGCCTGGACGATCCACGCGCCGAGGTGTTCGCTCACCAGCATCAGCAGGTCCAGGTACTCCTTGTGGCCCATGAGCTCGGCTCGCAGCGACGAGTTCTGCGAAGGCAGCGCCGGCATTTCGCCGGCCAGCTGCACTTCCAGCGCCCAGCGCACCACGGCCTGCAGCCGCTGCACGGCTCTTGCCCCTTCGATGTGGGCCTGCTCGTCCACCACCGCCAGCGTGCGCTGCAGCAGCCGTACCATGGCTGCTGCGGCCAGCGCTTCCTTCGAAGGAAAGTGCTTGTAGAGGCTGGCCTTGGCGATGCCGACGTCGGCCGCGACCTCGTCCACCGTCATCAGGTCGAAGCCCTTGTCGGCCAACAAACGATTGACGGAAGCCACGATGGCGTCTTCACGCACACGCAGCACTTGTTCACGAAACGATAGGCGGGCCATGGACGGAGTTTAAGTGTGGGCTCTGCACAGCAGGGCCCGTCCGGGGGAATAGGCCCGCCGGCGGTTGTTGCCACGCGTCGACAGGGTTCAGGCCGCGGTTCGTCGGCGCGCCATCCAGCGCTGCACCCAGCCGCCCTGGCGTGGGCCGGAGGTCGTCGCCGCGGCGTTGCCGGTGGCCGGCGGCGGCTCCATGCTCAGGTCCAGACCAAAAGCCGTTCCCAGGTCGGCCGGGTCGTCTTGCGGCGCAGCGGCGGCGCGCCAGGGTGCGTACCAGCGAAGGGGCGGTGCGAGCTTGTTCATGGCGGCGGTGGGTTGGCGAAGGGTGGGGCAGGCGACTGCCGGCGGCAAAGACCTGTGCCTTGAGTGTCGGCCGGCGAGGGCTCGGGCTTCATCCGCAAGTAGCGGGTCGGCGTGTGGCAATTCACGCCGCAGCCGTCGATAGAATCGCCGGCTTTGCGCGTCGGGAGCCGTCCGCATGAGCAGCCCGTTTGCGGCCATCGATTTCGGCACTTCCAATTCGGGCATTGCCCTGCCCGACCCCGGCCAGCCAGTGAGTGGCGGTGTACGCCTGGTGCCGCTGGAAGGCCGGCATCCGACCATGCCCACCGCGGTGTTCTACCGCGCCGACACGCCCGCCAGCCAGCCCGAACCCGAAAGGCTCTATGGCCGGGCGGCGATGGCTGCCTACATCGACGGCGTAGACGGCCGGCTGATGCGCTCGATGAAGAGCATCCTGGGGTCGAGCCTGCTCGACCAGAGCACCGATGTCGGCGGCGGCCGCGCGGTGCGCTACCGCGACGTCGTCGTGGGCTACCTGCGCCACCTCAAGCGCCTGGCCGAGGCCGAACTGCGCACCCAGGGCAACGAGGCGGAATTGACGCGCGTGGTGCTGGGCCGGCCGGTGTTCTTCGTCGACGACGACCCGGTGCGCGACGCCCAGGCCCAGGCGACGCTGGAAGCGGCCGCGCGCCAGGTCGGTTTCGACGAGGTGCTGTTCCAGTACGAGCCCATCGCCGCGGCGCTGGACTTCGAGGCCGGCGTGCAGACCGAGCAACTGGTGCTGGTGGCCGACATCGGCGGCGGCACCTCGGACTTTTCGCTGGTGCGGGTGGGCCCCGAGCGCGTGCGCAAGGGCCGCAGCCGGCCCGACCGGCGCGACGACATCCTGGCCAACCACGGCGTGCACCTGGCCGGCACCGACTTCGACCGCCATGTCGAACTGGCCGCGATCCTGCCCTTGCTGGGCTACCGCGCGCGCCGGCCGCCACGCCGCGGCGAAGCCGCCGCCGATGCGCCGGAAGTGCCCAGCACGGTGTACTTCGACCTGGCCAGCTGGCACCTGATCAACACCGTCTACGCGCCACAGCGTGTGGCTGAACTGCGCCGGATGAAGGACTGGTATGCCGACCTGCGCCACCACACCCGGCTGATGGCGACGCTGGACGAGCGCCTGGGCCATGCGCTGGCGGCCGCTGCGGAAGCCGCGAAGATCGAGGTTGCGCAGCATGGCAGCGCCCACATCGACCTGGGCCTGCTCGAGCGCGGCCTGTCCTGCGAACTCGCCGAAGCCCAGGCCGCCGCGGCCATCGAGACCGACCTGGAACGCATCGTCCAGGCCGCTTCAGAGACCGCCCGCCGCGCCGGCGTGGCGCCAGCGGCCGTGGATGCGCTGTACTTCACTGGCGGCAGCACCGGCCTGGCGGCGCTGGTCGACCGCATCGCCGCCGGATTTCCCGCAGCCCGACAGGTGCGCGGCGACCGTTTCGCCAGCGTCGCCCAGGGCTTGGGCCTGCATGCCCGGGCGGTGTTCGGCGGCTAGACGCCCGCTACAGCTTGCCCTTGGCCGCCGGCCCGTTCCTGGCCAGGCGTGCCTCGGTCAGCGCCGGCCGCGGGGTGGCGGGCCCTTGCGGGTGTTGGCGCGTGGCCGCAGACCGGGCTTGACTGCGCGCGGCCGGGTCACGTCGGCCATCAGCATCAGCGCACGTACCAGGTCCTGCACCGCTTCGGGCAGGTCGGCGGGCGGCTCCAGCGTCTCGATCACGGCCAGCAGGGCGTCGGCGTCTTCCAGGTCTTCGGGGTCGAAATGCAGGTACAGCAGGGCCAGCGGCTCGATCAGCGCCGGGTCGGGGCTGGCCATCAGGGCCGGAAAGGCGTCCATCGCGGCGGCAAAGCCGGCCACCCAGGGCAGCACGGCGTCCTGCGGCGGGTTGTCCTCGTCGTCATCGCCAGCGCTGTCGTCGTCCTCGGCATCGTCCAGCGGAAAGATCCAGGGGTCGAACCAGTCGCGCTGGGCGATGGCGTGGTCGATCTCGGCGTGGCGGCGGCGCACCAGCGCCTGCAATTCGTCCAGCGCCGTCCCGGGTGGCGCCGGCCGGCCTTCGACGTCGCTGACCCATTTCAGCCATTGCTCGGCAGGCACCGGCCGCGGCTGCAGCAGCACGCCGCACAGGTAGCCGTCGAGCGCGCTCACGTCCAGCGGCTCCAGCGGTTCGGGCAGGGCGTCCAGCAGGTTCTGCAGGCGCTCCAGATCGGCATCGGTCAGCGGGGTGGCGTTCATCGGCAGGATTGTCCGGCATGCCCGAAAGCCGCCGAATGACTAGACTGCCGGGTTCGACATCGCCAACCACAGCCACCACAGGAAAACGACCATGGGCGCTCCAGAAGCCTTCACTCAGACGAACGACATCGGCCACTGGATTGGCGGCCGTGCCACGCCCGGCCAGGGCGGTCGCCGCCAGCCGGTGTGGAATCCGGCCACCGGTGCCGTGGCGCGCCAGGTGCTGCTGGCCAGCGCCGACGACGTGAATGCGGCAGTCGCTGCGGCCAAGGCCGCGCAGCCGGCCTGGGGCAATCTGCCCCCGCTGCGCCGGGCGCGCGTGCTGAACGCCTTCCTCGCGCTGATGAACCAGCACAAGGACACGCTGGCCGCGATGATCACCGCCGAACACGGCAAGGTGTTCACCGACGCCCAGGGCGAGGTCATGCGCGGCATCGATATCGTCGAATCGCAGCTGCTGAAGGGCGACTACACCGACCAGGTCAGCACCGGCATCGACAACTGGACGCTGCGCCAGCCGCTGGGCGTGGTGGCCGGCATCACACCCTTCAACTTCCCGTGCATGGTGCCCTGCTGGATGTTCCCCGTGGCCCTGGCCTGCGGCAACGCCTTCATCCTGAAGCCCAGCGAGCGCGACCCCAGTGCCAGCCTGTTCATGGCCGAACTGCTGCAGCAGGCCGGCCTGCCCGACGGCGTGTTCAGTGTCGTGCAGGGCGACAAGCTGGCCGTCGACACGCTGCTCAGCCACCCCGACGTGGCTGCGCTGTCCTTCGTCGGCAGCACGCCCATTGCGCAAACCATCTACGAGACCGGCGCCCGTCACGGCAAGCGCGTGCAGGCCCTGGGCGGCGCGAAGAACCACATGGTGGTGATGCCCGACGCGAACATCGAACAGGCCGTCGACGCCCTCATCGGCGCCGCCTATGGCAGTGCCGGCGAACGCTGCATGGCCATCAGCGTGGCCGTGCTGGTGGGCGACGTGGCCGAACGCATCGTGCCGCTGCTGGCCGAACGGGCGCGCACGCTGAAGGTGAAGAACGGCATGGAGCTCGATGCCGAGATGGGCCCCATCGTCACGCGCGAGGCGCGCGACCGCATCGAGAACTACATCGCCATCGGCGTGGAAGAGGGCGCGCAGCTCGTCGTCGACGGCCGCGGCCACCGCGTGCCGGGCTTCGAGCAGGGCTTCTTCACCGGCGGCACCCTGTTCGACCGCGTCACGCCGTCGATGCGCATCTACAAGGAAGAGATCTTCGGCCCGGTGCTGGCCTGCGTGCGCGTGCCCGACTTCGCCAGCGCGCTGGCCCTGGTGAATGGCCACGAATACGGCAACGGTGTGGCGCTGTTCACCAGCGACGGCGGTGTTGCCCGCGAATTCAGCCGCAAGGTGCAGGTGGGCATGGTCGGCATCAACGTGCCCATTCCGGTGCCGATGGCCTGGCACGGATTCGGCGGCTGGAAGCGCAGCCTGTTCGGCGACGTGCACGCTTATGGCGAGGAAGGCGTGCGTTTCTACACCAAGCAGAAAAGCGTGATGCAGCGCTGGCCCGACAGCATCGGCAAGGGTGCCGAGTTCGTCATGCCCACCTCGAAATGATCCGCCGTGCACTTCTCGGAACGGCAGCCTTCGTGGCCGCGGGCATGAGCCGGGTGAGTGGTGCACAGACACCCGCAGCCTTCGCCGAGGCCGACCTGCAGCACGCCGCCAAGCTGCGCGAACTGGCGCTGGCCGACACCCAGGCCTGGCCGCTGCTGCAGCAACTGTGCCGCGACATCGGCGCGCGCCCGGCCGGTTCCGCCGCCGACGCCCAGGCCGTGGCCTGGGCCCAGGGCGCGCTGCGCGGGCTGAAGCTGCAGAACGTGCGTGCCGAGCCGCTGCCGCTGCGCGTGTGGCAGCGCGGGCCGGCTTCGGCCACGCTGCTGGCCCCAGGGGCACAGGAGCCCGGTGTACCGGCGCGCGAACAAGCCCTGGTGATGGCCGCGCTGGGCAACAGCGTGCCGACACCGCCCGCAGGCATCGAAGCCGAGATCGCCTGGTACCCCGACCTGGCTGCGCTGCTGGCCGACGACCCGGCCAGCAGCCGGGCCCGCGGCCGCATCGTCTTCATCGACCAGAAGATGGAACGCACGCGAACCGGCAGCGGCTACAGCGCTGCCGTGGGCGCGCGCAGCATGGGTCCGATCGAGGCGGCGCGGCGCGGCGCGGTGGCCGTGGGAATCCGCTCGATCGGCACCGACCGCGCGCCCATTGCCCACACCGGCGCCACGCGCTACGACTTGAGCCTGCCGCGCATCCCGGCCTTCGCGGTATCGGTTCCCGATGCCGAGGTCATCGCCGGCTTGCAGGCCGGCGGCTCGCCGCTGCGCCTGCGCCTGAAGCTCGAAGCCCGCAGCGACGTCGACGCCATCACCCACAACGTCATCGCCGAAGTGCCCGGCACCGACCTGAAGGACGAAGTCGTGCTCATCGGCGCACACCTGGACAGCTGGGACCTGGGCCAGGGCGCGCAGGACGATGGTGCTGGCGTGGCCATCGTCAGCGCCGCCGCTGGCGTGCTGATGGCCGCTGGCGTGGCGCCGCGGCGCACCATTCGCGTGGTGCTCTTCGGCAACGAGGAAAACGGCTTCGACGGCGCCCGCGCCTATGGCGACCGCTACAAGGACGTGGTGCACCAGCTGGTCGGCGAAAGCGACTTCGGCGCCGGCCCGGTGTTCCAGCTGAACCACCGCGTGCAGGCCGCGGCGGTGCCGCTGTTCGAGGACGTCGCCCGCGTCCTGGCGCCGCTGGGTGTGGCCTGGGCCGAAGGCGAAGCCCGCAACCGCGGCGGCCCGGGCCCCGACGCCGCCCTGCTGATGCGCCGCCACCGCTGGCCTGGCCTGGCCCTGGGGCAGGACGGCAGCAACTACTTCGACGTCCACCACACCGAGAACGACACGCTGGAGCGCGTCGACCCGCGGACCTTGCCGCAAAATGTCGCGTGCTGGGCCGTCACCGCCTGGCTGGCGGCGCAGGCGCCGCTGGGCTTCGGGCCGCCCGTGCTCTGACAGCCTGGCCACGAGGCTCAAGTTCAGGGTCGAATGGGCCGAAACCGACCAGGTAGAAACTTAAGCGCTTGTCTCCCACCCGATGACATCCTCCACTGTCGAGCTCAGGCGGCGACTGGCAGCCAGCCTGGCGCTGGCCGATCCGGCGGGCACAACCGCGCCGGAACCTGCCTGCGCGGGTGCGCGCGAGGCCATGGCGCTGGCCCAGGCCCTGGGTTTGCCGGCCGACGCGGCGCTGGCCGGCGCCAGGCTGTGCGAACAACTCTGGCGCCTGGGCCGACACGCCGATGTGCTGACCCACGCGCCGCCGGTGCTGCAGGCCCTGTCGCAGGACCCGCTGGCCGGGAACCTGGCGCTCGAGCGCTATCAGCTGATGCGCGTGTTCGCGATATCGGCCTGCGAGATGGCGGCGTTCGATCGTGCCCTGGACACCGCCCACGAACTGGTGCGGCTGGTCGGCCCGCTCGGCGATCCCAACGCATCGCTGAAGGCAGCCTTCACGCTGGGCGCCTGCTTCGAACGCATGGGCGACTCCTGGCAAGCGGCACGCGTGGTGGGCGAAGCACTGCGCATCCATGGCCCCGCGGCCCAGGCCGAAGACCAACTCGTGACCCAGAACGCCCTGTGTGCGTTCTACATCGGCCTGTTTCATCGACTCAATGGCGCGGCTCCTCAGGCCGAAGTGGACCAAGCCCTGGCACAGGCGCTGGAAGCCGGTGCCCGCGCGTTCTCGAACCTGCCGAACCCCGCGCCAGAGCAAATGGAGATCGCCGTCTGCGGCAACCTGGGCGAGGTGCTGATGTACAACGGCCAGGGCGAAGCCGCACAGGCCCTGCTGCAGCGGGCCCAGGCCACCGCGCAGGCGCGCGGCTTCGCGGCCTACATCTGGCGCATGCGCACGACGATGGCCGTCAACGAGATCTTGCAGAACCGGCCCGAGGCCGCCCTGGCCGAGATGCAGGCGCTGATCACGGAAATGGGCGATCAGGCGCCACTGCAGACCGCCATCCGCGCGCACCACGCGGCCTATCGCGCCTGCCGGCAGCTGGGGCGATTCGAGGACGCCTTGGTCCACTTCGAGACCGTGGAGCGCATGGAACGCCGGCGTGCCACGCAGCAGCTGCGCGCCCAGTCGGAGCTGTTCGTCACCCGCACCGAAGCCCAGCATGCCCATTGGCAGGCCGAGCAGGCGCGCCAGGACGCCCAGAACCAGCGCGCCAGGGCGGCGGAATTCGCGGTGCATGCCGAGCGCGACCCGCTCACCGGCCTGGGCAACCGCCGCCACTTCGACCGCCGCTGTGCCGAACTGCTGCCGGCCCTGCAACGCGACGGCGAGCCCGTGGCGCTGGCGCTGATGGACATCGACCACTTCAAGATCATCAACGACACCCATGGCCACGCGGCGGGCGACCGCGTGCTCGTGGCGCTGGCCGCGCTGCTGCGCGAGAACACGCGTTCGCGCGACGTGCTGGCGCGTTATGGCGGCGAGGAATTTGTCATCGTGCTGCCCGGCATGAGCCTGGCACAGGCACGGGAGGTCTGCGAGCGGCTTCGTGAACGTGTCGCCGCGCACACGGACTTCTGCGCCGAGGTGCCCGAGCTGCGCATGACCGTGAGCCTGGGCCTGGCAGCGGCCCAGCCCTACGAGGCTGAGGCCCTGCTCAAGGCCGCCGACCTGGCGCTCTACCGGGCCAAGCACGACGGCCGCAATCGGCTGCGGGTGTCGCCACCGGTGTCAGCCCCCGACCACGCCACCGTCCTGGCGCCAGATCGCCAGGGTGGCTGAACGCGGGCGGCTGCCCGGCGCGTTGTCGGGCCAGCGCGAGAACCGGCTGGGCTGGGTCGGGTCGCTGCGGTCGCCCGGGCTTTCGCCAGGGTGCTGGATGTTCACGAACATCGTGCGGCCATCGGGTGTCCAGGTGGCGCCGGTGATCTCGCAGCCCACCGGGCCGGTGAGGAAGCGGCGCACCTCGCCGCTGACCGGGTTGCAGGCCAGCAGGCTGTTGTTGCCCAGGCGCTCGTAGGGGCCCTTGTTGATTGTCCTGCTGCTGACGTCGGTGCCCACCCAGAGCAGGCCGCGCGGATCGAAGGCGATGGTGTCGGGGCTGCCGAAGGCGTCGCCACGGATGTTGCCGCGGTTGGCCTCGTCGGTGTTGGCCGGGTCGCCGGCCAGCAGCAGGTGGTTCCAGGCCATGCCCGGGCCGTCGAAGTCGCCGTCTTCCTTCCAGCGGATGATGTGGCCCATGACGTTGGCAGCGCGCGGGTTGGCGGCATCCACCCCCGGAAAGCCGGCCTGGCCCCGGCGGCTGTTGTTGGTCAGCGTGCAATAGACCCAGCCGCTGCGTTCGTCGATGGCCAGCCATTCCGGCCGGTCCATCTTGGTGGCGCCCAGCAGGTCGCTGGCCTGGCGCGCCTTGATGAGAACTTCACCCTGGTCGGCAAAACCATTGGCCGCGGTCAGCGGGCCGCTGCCGTGCACCAGCGGCAGCCAGCGGCCACGGCCGTCGCGATCGAAGCGCGCCACGTACAGGGTGCCGTGGTCCAGCAGGTCGGCATTCGCCTTGGCGGCGCTGACGCCGGTCCTGGCCGGGCGGATGGCATCGCGCGAGACGAACTTGTAGATGTACTCGAAAGCCGCGTCCTCGCCCGAATACACCACGGCGCGGCCGCTTTTCGTCACGGCAACCCAGGCGCCTTCGTGCGCGGCGCGGCCCAGGGCGCTGCGCTTGACGGGGGTGCTGGTCGGGTCCATCGGGTCGACTTCGACGACCCAGCCGAAGCGGTTCGGCTCGTTCGGATGGCGCACGGTGTCGAAGCGCTCGTCGTGCTCGGGCCAGCGGTACCAGGTGGCCTTGCGGATGCCCCAGCGGCGTTCGTGGGCGGTGGGCGTATCGGCCGCGGTGAAGTAGTTGGCCCAGTTCTCTTCACCCGACAGGTAGGTGCCCCAGGGCGTCTTGCTGCTGGCGCAGTTGCCCAGCGTGCCCAGCACCGTGCGGCCGGCCGGGTCGGCGGCGGTCTGCATCATCGCGTGGCCGGCGGCCGGGCCGCCGATGGCGAAGGGCGTGTTGCCGGTGATGCGGCGGGCGTACTTCGAAGGCCGCACCATCTGCCAGCCGCCGGCCTGGCGTTCAACCTCGATCACTGCGATGCCGTGCGCCGCCTGGGCCTTGCGCACCTTCTCTGGCGTCCAGGGCGTCTGGCCGCCGGGGTGCAGCAGGCCGTCATCGGTGTACTCGTGGTTGATGGCCAGCAGGCCGCGGTTCGAGCCCGCCCCGCCTTCGGCCAGCGCAAAGAAGTCCAGGCCATCGTGGTGCATGCCCATCTGCAGGGCCTGTTCCGCGGCGCTGTTGCTGGCATCGGGCTTCCAGGCCGGCATCGCGGCGCCGGCAATGCCCAGCGGCTCGCCCCAGGGCGCCAGCACCTGGGCCACGTAACCCAACGGCACGCGGACGGCGTCGGCGGTCGAGGGCGGCAGGCCTTCGAAACCCAGGCTCGGCCCGGCGCTGCCGGCGCCGCCGCCCGAAGCGCAACTCGCCAGCCCCAGCGTCGACAGCCAGCCCAGGCCCGCGGCGCCGGCGCCGGCCCGCAGCCACAAGCGCCGTGCCGGGTCCGACACCTCGTGGATGCTGGCGTTGGCGGAGCGGTTGCTGTCTTCCAGTTCGTCGAAGTCCTTGGCCATGGTGCGGGGTCTGCGGGTGACAACACAGCCACTCTAGCCCAGGCGCGCAAAGCTACAGTGCGCCCATGGACAGAACCCTTCTCATCACCGGCGGCAGCCGCGGCATCGGCGCGGCTGTCGCTCTTCGCGCAGCCCGTGCCGGCTGGCATGTGGCCGTGAACTATGCCCGTGACGTCGCCGCCGCCGAAACCGTGGCCGCGCAGGTGCGGGCTCTGGGCCGGCAGGCGCTGGCCCTGGGCGCCGACGTCGCCGACGACGCGCAGGTGCGGGCGCTCTTCGCCCAGGTCGACGGCGCACTGCCGCCGCTGGGTGGCCTGGTCAACAACGCCGGCATCGTGGACGCCGCCGCCCGGGTCGACGCGATGAGCGCCGAACGTGTGCAGCGCATGTTCGCCGTCAACGTGTTCGGCAGCATGTACTGTGCGCGCGAGGCCGTGCGCCGGCTGAGCACGGCGCACGGCGGCCGCGGCGGGGCCATCGTCAATGTCTCGTCGGCGGCCTCGCGCCATGGTTCGGCCGGGCAGTACGTGGACTACGCCGCGGCCAAGGGCGCCATCGATGTCTTCACCCTGGGCCTGGCGCGCGAAGTGGCCAGCGAAGGCGTGCGCGTGAATGCCGTGCGCCCCGGCATCATCGACACCGGAATCCATGCCAGCGGCGGCGAGCCCGACCGCGCCCGACGCCTGGCGCCACAGGTGCCGATGCAGCGCGCCGGCACGGCTGATGAGGTGGCTGCAGCCATCGTCTGGCTGCTGGGCGACGAGGCGAGCTACACCACCGGCGCCATCATCGACGTGAGCGGCGGGCGCTGAAGGCCCGGCCCGGGCTTCAGGCCGGTGGCCGGCGCAGCAGGCAGCGCAGCGGCAGCAGGGGGTTGCCAGGCGCTGCCGCCAGGCCCTGGAAGCCGAACTTGCTGAACAGGTTGCGCGCGGCGATGTCCTGGCGGTGCACGTCGGCCAGCAGGGCGCGCACCGTGGGTTCGGCCAGGGCCAGGTCGATGAGCCGGGTGCATAGCGCAAGGCCCCAGCCCTGACGGCGGCGCTCGGGCCGCACGATCAGGTGGCACAGGCGCAGGTTGCCAGGCCCGGCCACCGTGCATTGGCCGAAGGCCACGGGCTCGTCGCCGTCCTGCAGCACATGGCTGCGGCCATCGCCCTCGTCGAGCAGGCGTTCCCATTCGTAGCTGCGCAAGGGGTGGCGTGCAGCGGCGCCGGCCCAGTGCGCAGTGGCGGCGGCGTCGGGTAGCCAGGCGCTCAGCCAGGCGTGGTCTTCAGGGCGGGCCGGGCGCAGGGTGGTGGGCATGGGGCGGGCGCTTGGAGCATTCAGCGGCTCTGGTGGGCGTAGGTTAGCGGCTTTTGCCGCAGCGGCACGCGCCACCACACCGCCAGCACCAGCCCCCCGAAGGCGGTGTAGACCAGGGCAAAGACCCACATCGGCGCCTGGTAGAACAGCAGCCGGCCGACCCAGTGGCCGATGAAGCTGCTGCCATAGCCGGCTTCGCCGCCCTGCACCCGCAACCAGGATTCCAGTACCGTCAGCGGGCACAGCTGGCCGAGCCAGGCCTGGGCGATGACGAAGCCCAGCAGCAGCCCGTGCACCAGCCGGAAGCGCAGGCCGTTGACCACGGGCCAGCCGCGCCGATGGCCCAGCAGGCACAGCAGCGGCCCGGCGACGACGAAGACCACCACCGCCAGGTGCAGCAGCAGCACGCCATCGGCAAGCAGGAGGTAGGTTGGCATGGGCCAGGCCGGCAATGCGCAGCCGCTTCAGGCCGCCGGAGCCGCGCCGCGCCCGGCGCGTTCGTTCAACCAGGCCAGCAACAGTGCGGCCGCGGCGGCCTCGGCCCCGCCCTGCCGCCGCGCATGGGGGGTGAGCAGGAAATCGCCTTGGTCGGCCACCGCTGTCCAGCAGCTGCGCGAGCCCACACGGGTGTGCAGTTCGGCGTAGCGGTCCAGCAGTCCGGCGGCGGCCTGCTTCAGGCGACGCCCGGCCAGGGCCTGCAGCAGGTCGATCTCGATCAGGCCGGCGTGGCAACTGAAGTCGGGATCGTTCAGGGCCTTGTGCTGCAGGCTGTGCCGGGCTGCTTCCAGCAGCTCGATGTCGAGCCTGGCACGACGGCCAGGTCCTGGGAGGTTCTGCAGCACCAGTTCGACGGCCAGTGCGTTCAGCGCCGGGCGGAACAGGTCGGTCTGGCCCTGTTGCCGTGCCAGGCTGGATGCTGCGCGGTAGGCTTGGCCAGCGGCTTGCAGCTGCTGCTGCTCGGCAGCGCCCTTGCCCAAGAGCCGGTCGATCAGTGCCAGCCGCTGGTGGGCCCAGCCGACGAGGCTGTGGCGTTGCAGGGTGGGCAGCAAGCTGGCCAGCAGGCTCAGGTCGTGCACGGCCTGGCTGATTTCGGCCTGGGCCTGCGCCGCCACGGCCAGGCGCTGCCCGGCCGCTGCCCGACCCAGGCGGTCCCAGGCGCGGTGGGCGCGCAGCTGGCCCAGTTCTTCCTGTGCCTTCATCGACGCGCTGCCGTCGTTGCCGATCACGGCACGCTCGTACCAGGCGATGGCGCTGTCGGCGTCGCCGGCTTCCTGGTAGCCCAGCGCGAAAGCCTCGGCCACGGCGCCCATGCTGCCCCAGAGGCTGGCGAAGCGGGCTTCCAGGTGGCGCACTTTCTCAAGTTGAACGGCGGGTTCGGCGCCCATGTAGCGGTGCTGCACCACCACTTCCTCGAGGGCCAGCACCAGCGCCAGCGGCGAAGCCACGCCATCGAATTCCTCGCGTGCGGCCACTGGCGTGGCCAGGGCGTCGGTGGCGCTCTGGCGGTAGGTCCAGTTCGGGTCGCCGTAGCACTGGTAGGCGGCCCAGGTATTGCTGCGCGGGTCGGCCAGCCAGGCGGCCTCGCGCGCACGGGCCACGGCGGTGATGAAAGGCTGCCGGTTCAGCAGCTGGGCATAGAAGGTGGTGGCGAAGATCTCTGCAGGTTCGTCGTCGACGGCCCAGCCGGCGGCGATGACGCAACGTACGCCGGTCTCGATCAAGGCGTCGGCCAGGCCGTAGGCGAAGTCGGCCCGGTCGAAGGGCCCGCGGCGCCTGGCTTTCAAGGCTTCCTGTTCGTCGGGCGCGGCCAGGTGGCAGCAGTTGACGAACACCAGTTCGGGCACGGTACGCATGCTGCGCACTTCGTCCGGGCCCAGGAAAGTGCCGTCGGACAGCACGACACCGCCCTTGTGGATGATCTTGCTGCGGTCCTTCTCGTCGCGCAGCACCGGCTCGCCATGGCCGGCGATGTGCACGATGCGGTAGCAGCGTTCGAACAGCGCATTGATCACCTGCGACGCACTGGGCTGGTCCAGCAGCGCATTGATGCGGTCGGGCGGCACCGCGCCGGTCTCGCCCAGCTGCCTGGCCACGGCCCTGGCCTCGCGTTCGGCACCCGGCAGGCGCGCGTAGCGGTCGTCGGTGATCAGCGGCTCGCCGACGACGAGCACGCTGTCGTCGGGGCTGGCGTCCTGCACCTGCTGGCGGTAGCTGTCCTTGCGCAGCTTGCGCAGCAGCTGGGTGCGGATGGCCCAGGGCCGCTCGGCGCCCTGGCCGGGGCGCGACAGGTGTTCGCTCTGGGTCTCGAGCAGTTCCCAGGGAATGGGTGCGGTCTTCTCGTCCAGTTCCAGCAGCATGCGGCCGGTGCCGCTGAGGAAAGGTTCCACCTCGTGCGGCACCAGCAGCTGGAACAGGGTGCGGCCCAGCTGCGCATCGCCATCACCGTTGCGGCCATCACGCGACGCCTTGCCGACCAGTTCGCGCAGAAGCCTGCCCTGCGTCGACTGCGCGCGCACTTCGGTGCGCGCGCGCCGGGTGTCCAGCGTGAAGGCGATGGTGTCGTCGCCGGCCGAGGTGGCGGTGATGAAGTCGTAGTCGGTTCCGCGGTAGCCGCTGTCGATCTGGCGGCGCAGCGGGCCCACGCCGCTGGCGATGGTGGGTGCGATGTCGAAGTTGCCTGGCGCGGCGGTGGCCAGCACCTGCAGACCGTGCCAGGCGTCGGAAGCGCGCTCCAGGTACAGCTCCACCAGGGTCAGCTTCGTCACCACCGGCCAGCCGCGTTCGATGTTGCCGGCTTCCAGGCGCAGGTTGGCGTCGCGCACGCCCTGGGCGATGGCGCGGGCGGCGTTGCTGGCGTTCATGCCGCTGCCACCGCTGCCGATCAGGGTGGCGGCCAGCTCGATGTGCGCGGGTGCGCCGGCCGGGGCCTCGGCCTGGCGCTGGGCCCAGGCCATCACCCCCTGGCGCACGCTGCGCGTCAGCCGTTCTTCGCTGAGCTTGCCTTCGTCGCCCAGGCCGACGACGACGACCGCACCCGGGCGTGGCGCGGCCCAGGGGTTGCCGGGGTCCTGGCGGGTGTTCATGAAGATCTGGTGCGAGCCGGGTTCGTCCGGATACAGCCCGGCTTCGAGCGACGCTTTCATCGCGCCGCCGACCAGCCGGTTGACCGCCGCTTCGGTGCCGGTGAGGATGAGCGAACGCGAATGTCCCACCATCAGCGGCGTGCGCACGAAACTGAGGTTGCCGTTCAGCACCGCGACCTGCAGCGCCGTCGAGCGCGGGCGCTGCAGGGCGCCGTCGTCGGCGCGGCTTTGCAGGAACACGGCCTTCTGCCCCATGGCCGGCAGCGGCAGGCTGCGCGCGCGCGAAGGCCTGCTGGCGACATGCACGACCCTCGGCGTTGCCGTTGCCGCTGCCGCTGCCGCGCCGCCGCGCTGGCCCGCCACGGGCTGCGTGGCCAGCAGCGACAGCCGCGCCGTGTCTCCTCGTTCGAGCAGCTCGACGAAGGCCTCGAAGGCCGCTTGCTTGTCGGGCAGGCTGCCGTGTTCGGTGTCCAGAGTCCAGGTGCGCACACCCGGCAGCAGCGCCGATTCCAGCGTGACGCGGCCGTCGCCACCGTCCACCGCGTCCTGGTAGACCAAGCCCTGTTCACCCACGGTGTAGCCGTCGGGCGTGAACTTCGCGCGGCCCACCACCAGGGCCAGCCTGTCGGCGAAGGTCTTCAAGTCGCCGTCGCGCTGTCGGTCCAGGCGTTCACGCAGCGCGCGCGCCTGGTCCAGCACGCGTTGCGGCGGCACACCCCAGGCGTAGGCGGCTTCGGGTGATTCGCCGCTGCTGGTGTGCCACCAGTTGCGGTCCTGCACGAACTTCAGGTCGGCTTCGGCCAGTTCGCGCCATTGGCTTTCCTGGTCCAGGCCCTGGTCCAGCAGGCCGGCCTGCAGCTGGATGAAGCCGGGCATCTCGGCCATCCATTGCCGCGCCTGCCGGTCGCGCAGCGGGCTACCGAAGCTGGCCAGCGCATTGCCGAAGCTGTCGTCGCCCGACAGGCACTGCATCGGCGCCCAGCTGCCGCCGTTGGGCGTGCCCAGCATCACCAGGCGTGCGCCCGGGCGCTGCATCAGCCGCGCCCAGACCTGCGGCCGTTCCAGCTGCATCGTGCGCGCCACCACGCCGCCCATCGAATGCGCCAGCAGCCGCACCGGCTGCCCAGTGGCGTTGCGCGCGTCCAGCGCCGCGACCACGGCCTCGGCCAGGCGGCGGGCTTCTTCCTCGATGGGGCGGCGCCAGTCGTAGCTGAACTCGAGGACTTCGTGGCTGTCGGCCAGGTGCTCGATCAGGTCGTCGTAGCTCAGGCCGATGGGCCCGTCGGGCTGCACGCCGTCGACGCGGCCAGGCTCGTAGCGCAGCTTGCCCAGCCCGCCGATCAGGCGCAGGCTGAGCCAGATGCGCTCGTCACCCACCCGCAGGTGGCTGCCCAGGATGCCTGGCAGCACGAACACGGCCGGCCTTTCGCTGGCCGGCCGGCCGTCTCTTGAAGCCCGTGCTGCGCGGCTGCCGCTGCTGTCCCGCCCGGCCCAGGACAAGGGGCCGATGAGGTCGAAACCCGGTGGCTGCGACTGCGTCAGCCCGGCCACCACCGCCTGCACGCTGCGTTCGTTGGCGAAGTAGGCAAAGTGCGTGACCTTGCCGCCCTGGTCCAGCAGGAATTGCGCCCCGCCCGCGCGTGGCGCGCCCCCGTACATCGAACGGGTGTGCACGACGATGTCGTTGTCGGTCCAGTAGAAGGCGTCGGCCAGCAGCGTCTTCAGCCAGGTGCCGACGCTGTCGCCCTGCAGGTCGCCGGCGATCACGCGCAGGTCGCCGGCAATGGGTTCCTCGGTGCCGTTCAGCCAGTTCAGGAGCGGCGCGTCGGGGATCATCGCGGCCAGGCCGGGCAGTTCGGCCGGGTCGGCGCGTCGGCGCGCCACCTCGGCCAGGAACTCCAGCAGGGTCGGCGCCACCGGCACCGCGGCCAGCTCCAGCGTCCAGCGCAGCACCGACAGGTAGGCGTCGAGCCGCTGGCTGGCCAGCAGCGTGCCGCGCGCCGGGCAGGCCACGCGCAAGACGCGTTCCACGGCGATGCCCTTCTTCTTCACGGCCTGGGCCAGCGCGCGAAGCTCACGGCGCTGCCCTTCGTAAGCCGGGTCGGCGAAGTGCGCCAGGTCGTCGGCGCTCAGCACGGGCCGTGCGCACACGCGCGCCAGCACTTCGGCCACGAGCCCGCCGCGCGAATGCGTGACCAGGTGCAGGCGTACGCCGTCGGGCAAGGCCTGCACCAGAGTCAGGGCGTTGGCGATCGGGCTGGCGCCCAGGGTGGGGTGGTCCAGCGCGTAGACCCGCTGGCCGTAGTGCGTGAACAGATCGTGCACCGCCTGCGGGTGCTGCACCCACATCTTGCCGAAGGTGCTGACGGTGTCGACGAAAGTGCCGTGGATCAGCACCAGCAGCGGCTGCGTTGCCGGGCTGGCCGGGGCCGGCAGCGCGGTGCGCAGGCGGCCGCTGCCCTTCAATGCCGTCAGTGTCTCGGGCGAGAGTTCGTAGACGCCGGCCTCGACCTGGCCGTCGACCTTGTGCACCACCGCGCTGGCAACGAAGTCGACCGCCTTGTCGCGCACCAGGCCGGTGACGACCTCGAAGGCCGACAGCAGCACCTGGCCCAGGAAGCCGCCACTGCGCGAGGGCGCGGCCTGCTCCAGGTCCTGCCAGCGCAGCCGGGCGCTGACCTGCACCTCGCTTTCGTCGCGGCCGGCGGAATGTTCTGCACCGCGCGTGGCGCGGTCCTGGCCGCGCATCAACGCCGCGGCGGTGGCCGGGTGCAGGGTCAGCACCGGGCCGCCGGCGATGTGCAGCAGCACCAGGTCTTCGCCCGGCACCGCTGTCACGCGCACCGCGTCGCCGCTGCGGCGGGCGGCCACCTGCACCCGCGCCTTCACCTGGCCGGGGCCGCTGCTGGCGGGCAGCGGGGTGGCGCTCGCGCCGCTGCGGCTGGGGCCGTCGTAGCGCACGCCGGGAACGACAAACGTGATGGGGGCGTCGGCTTGCGGCATCGCGTCGGGAATGGGCCTCGGAGCGTGGAGCATCGGCGCAAAGCCCGGCCACGGCAAGCCGGGGTCTTCAGCCGGCTTAGGGATACGCGGCTGTCGCGGCGTCGGTGGTGGCTCGGGCGTCGAGCCAGAACCCGGTGCGGATCTCCGCGTGTGTCAGCCGCACCACTTCCACCGGCGTCACGCCGCGCAGCACGCCCAGCCTGGCGGCAGCGGCGTAGCTCAGGTCGATGACACGGCCGGCCACGAAGGGTCCGCGGTCGTTGACGCGGACCACGATTTCGCGCCCGTTGGCCGGGTTGCGCACCCGCGCATAGCTGGGAATCGGCATGGTCTTGTGGGCCGCGGTCATGCCCAGCATGTCGTAGGGCTCGCCGCTGCTCGTGGGGCGGCCGTGGAACTTCACGCCGTACCAGGAAGCGCCGCCCACCTCGCGCAGCGGCACGTCGCCGGTCAGCGGCACATAGCGCTGGCCGAACACCTCATAAGGCTTGTTCGGGCCGCCCTGGCGGATGGGCTCCACGCGGGGCACGGCATCGGGCGTGTTCTCGACGCCCCGCGGCGGGTTCGGCGGCGGCCCGTCGCGGCCGGGTTGGCCGCCCGGGCCGCGGCTGGCGCAGGCGCTCAGCAGCAGCAGCAGCAAGGGCAGGCCGGCGGTGGCCAGCAAGCGCTGGGTTCGGGGCAAGGGGCGCATCGTTGGCGCGCATTCTCGCCAGATCCGGGCGGCTGCGTGGCCGGACCTGCGCGAGCTTCGACAATGGCCCATGCTCGCCACCGGCATCGCCACCCAAACCCCCTCGACACCCAAGGCATCCCGGCTGCCCGAAACGCCCGCTGCCCCCGCCTGGACCTACACCGTGTCGGTGCGCGGCCTGTGCGAATTCACCGCCAAGCAAGGCGACCTGGACCGCCGCTTCACCCCGGCCGCCACCGCCCTGGAGGGCCTGCAGGGCCAGCAGACCGTGGCCCAGCGCCGCGGCCAGGACTATGAGACCGAAGTCGCGCTGGAAGGCCGCCACGGCGGCCTGCGCGTGCGCGGCCGCGCCGACGGCTATGACCCGCGCCGCCGCTGCCTGGAAGAAGTGAAGACCATCCGCGGCCATCCCGACGAGATTCCGGCCAACCGGCGCCAGCTGCACTGGGCCCAGCTGCAGACCTACGGCGCGCTCTTCTGCCGGCAGCACCAGATCCCCGAACTCGCCCTCGCCCTGGTGTACTTCGACGTGGCCAGCCAGACCGAGACGGCGCTGCACCAGCTGTATGGCGCTGAGGAGCTGCAAGCCCTGTTCGAAGCCCGCTGCGACGCCTTCCTGGGCTGGGCCGAGGCCGAAGCCCGACACCGCACCGACCGCGACGCCGCCCTGGCACAGCTGCCCTTCCCGCAGACCGCCTTCCGCCCCGGCCAGCGCGCGCTGGCCGAAGCCGTCTACCGCAGCGCGGTCGCCGGCCGTTGCCTGCTGGCCCAGGCGCCCACCGGCATCGGCAAGACCGTGGGCACGCTGTTCCCGCTGCTGCGCGCGGTGCCGGGCCAGGGCATCGACAAGCTGGCCTACCTGACCTGCAAGGGCACTGGCCGCCTGGCCGCGCTGGAAGCGCTGGATACGCTGCGCAGCGCCACCGCCGGCCAGGCGCTGCGCGTGCAGGCCATGGTGCCCAAGGGCCAGGCCTGCGAACACCCCGACAAGGCCTGCCACCCCGACGCCTGCCCGCTGGCCCGCGGCTTCTACGACCGCCTGCCCGCCGCCCGCGCCCAGGCTGCGGCCCTGGGCTGGCTGGACGCCGCGGCACAGCGGCGCATTGCGCTGGCCCACGACATCTGCCCCTACTACCTGGGCCAGGAAATGGTGCGCTGGGCCGACGTGCTGGTGGGCGACGTGAACCACCTCTTCGACCCCAACGCCCAGCTCTGGGGTCTGCTGCAGGCGCAGGACTGGCGGCTGGCGGTGCTGGTGGACGAAGCGCACAACCTCGTCGACCGCACGCGGGCGATGTACACCGCCGAGATCGGCCTCGATGCGCTGGACGCCGCCGCCCGCCAGGCGCCCGTGGCGGTGCAAGGCGCACTGCAGGGCCTGGTGCAGGCCAGCAGCGAACTGGTGGCCGCGAGCCAGGCGCCCTATGCCGTGCTGGCTGCCGTGCCCGACGACTGGGTGCAGGCGCTGCAGGCTGCCGCGGGCGCGCTGGCCGAACATTTCCAGCACCAGCCGCTGGCCCAGGGCGGCCTGCTCGACTTCCATTTCCTCTTGCAACGCTTCCTGCGCCTCGTCGACGCGCTCAGCCCGCACAGCCTGTTCGACATCCACCACGGCGCCGACCCCGTGCTGTGCGTGCGCAACGTCGCCCCGGCCTGCTTCCTGCGCGCGCGCTTCAAGGCCCTGCACACGGCTACGCTGTTCTCGGCCACCCTGGCCCCGCCCGAACACGCCGTGCAACTGCTGGGCCTGCCCGAAGACACGGCCTGGATCGATGTGCCGCCAGCCTTTGCGGCCGAACACCTGTGCGTGCAGGTGGCCGACGGCCTGTCGACCCGCTTCGCCGACCGCGGCCGTTCGCTGCAGCGCCTGGTGGACGTGCTGACGGCGCAGTTCGACGCCCACCCCGGCAACTACCTGGCCTTCTTCAGCAGCTTCGATTACCTGGACCAGGCCGCCGAGCGCCTGGCCCGCAGCCGCCCCGACGTCCCGCAATGGCGCCAGGACCGCCAGATGGGTTCAGAGGCCCGCCAGCAGTTCCTGGCGCGCTTCGAGCCCGGCGGGCGCGGGCTGGGCTTTGCGGTGCTGGGCGGCGTGTTTGCCGAAGGCGTGGATCTGCCCGGTTCGTTGCTGATCGGCGCGTTCGTCGCCACGCTGGGCCTGCCGCCGGTGTCGCCGCAGCAGGACGCGATGCGGTCGCGGCTGGACGAACTCTTCGGTGCCGGCCTGGCCCATGCCGACCTGGTGCCGGCGATGCACAAGGTGGTGCAGGCCGCGGGCCGCGTGCTGCGCACCCCCGAAGACCGCGGCTGGCTGTGGCTGCTGGACGAGCGTTATCGCCGCGCCGACGTGTTGGCGCTGCTGCCGGCCTGGTGGGGGGTGGCGGCGGCGCGCTGACGCAGTGCGGCGCCAGGCCGGGCCCCCCTGTTCTGCAGTCTGGCCGGCCTGCCGGCTGCACTAGCATCCGCCCGCCATGCCGTGCCCCGCCTTCTTCAGCCGCCCCCTTGTTCTGCTGTGCCTGCTGGCCCTGGCCTGCGCTGCCGGCCCCGCCGGCGCCGAACTGGGCAGCGCGATGCGCGCCGAACGCCTGCAACCCGGCGAGCGCATCCGCCTGGACGGCGCGCTCGACCACCCGGCCTGGCAGCGTGCGCCGGTGTACGACAGCTTCGTCGAGAAAGCCCCCACCCTGGGCGCGACGCCGCCTCAGGCCACGCGCGTGCAGCTGCTGGTGGATGAACAGGCGCTGTATGTCGGCATCACCGCGCTGGACACCCGGCCGGAACTGATGCGTGCGCCGCTGGTGCGCTACGACCAGATCAACCGCACCCAGGACTTCGTCGTCGTCTACCTCGACCCCATCGGCAGCCGGCGCGCGGCGCAGTTCTTCCGCGTCAACGCCGCCGGCAGCCTGGCCGACGGCATGCACACCGCCGCCGACGACAGCGAAGACTTCGCGCCCGACTTCGACTGGGACGCCGCCACCCGGCGTACGCCGGAAGGCTGGACGGCGGTGCTGCGCCTGCCGTTCGCGGCGCTGCGCTTTTCCGAAGACCCCGCCGCCACCTGGCGCGTGATGGTGGCGCGGCGGCTGCCGCGCGAGCAGTTCCACATGGCCACCTCGGTGCTCATCCCGCGCGAGGCCGCCAGCTTCATCGACACGATGCAGCCGCTGGACAACGTGCGCCTGCCCGAACGGCACCGGTTCCTGACGCTGCGCCCCAGCCTGACGCTGCGCCGCGACGACACGGGCACGCACACCGAAGCCAGCCTCGACCTGAAATGGCGGCCGCGCGCCGAACTCGTGGTCGACGCCACGCTGAACCCCGACTTCTCGCAGGTGGCGCTGGACGTGCCGCAGCTGCGCGGCAACGAACGCTTCTCACTGTTCCTGAGCGAGAAGCGCCCCTTCTTCTTCGAAAGCAGCGACCTGCTGCGCAGCCCCACCGAAGCGCTGTACACCCGCAGCCTGACCGGGCCGCGCGGCGGCCTGCGCGCCACCTGGCGCGGCGCCGGCCTGGCCGGCACGGCCTTCGCCATCGACGACGAAGGCGGCGGCGTGGTGCTGCTGCCCGGCGTCTACGGCAATGGCGCCGCCGAGCAGCCCGCTTCCCGGGTGCTGGCCGGCCGCGTTCAGGCCTACCGCGACAGCCTGCAGGGCGGGGTGTTGCTGGCTTCCCGCCGTTACAGCGGCGGCCTGGGCGACAACCAGGTGCTGGGCCCCGACCTGGCCTGGCAGCTGAACCCGCAATGGCGGCTGCGCGCGCAATGGCTGGCTTCGCGCACCACCGCACTGGACGACGGCAACGGCAGCTTGCTTCCTGGCCGTGCCGAAGACGGCCAGCGCCGTTATGCCCGCGTCTTCTACAACCGCGACTTCAGCGAAGCCAACCTGAGCGTCGACGACATCACCGCCGGCTTTCGCCACGACACCGGCTTCGTCACACAAAGCGGCGTGCGCAGCGTCAGCGGCTGGGTGGCCCAGGGCTGGGACGGCGTACCCGGGTTCAACGAGTTCTGGCTGAACACCGAAGTCCAGGACGTGCGCGACCGGCAGACCGGCGAACCCGTTGTGCAGACCGTGCGCCCGGGGCTGTGGGTGACCGGCGCGCGCAACCTCGAGGCCTGGCTGGACTGGTACGGCCACGCCCGCCAGCGCCTGGGCCCGCAGCAGCCGCAGTTGGCCGAACGCTACTGGAGCGGCGGCTTCGTGTTCACCCCGGCGCCGTGGTGGAACTTCGCCGAGCTGAAATTCGAATCGGGCCAGCGTGTCGACGCGCGCGAAGGCCTGGTCCGCCGCGGCCGCCAGCTCAGCCTGATGGCGCAGCTGCGGCCACTGCGTTTCCTGGAAGTGGAGCCGCGTTTCAGCATGGCGCGGCTGGACGGTGCCGACCGCCCCGCGTTCCGCGAGACCGCGGCCCAGGGTCTGCTGGTCTGGCACCTGGGCCCGCGCCAGTACCTGCGGGCCATCGTGCAGCGCAGCACGCTGCAGCGCGGTGAACAGCGCGAGCCGGCGAACCGCACCACCTCGCTCACCTGGAGCCTGCGCCACAGCCCGGGCACGGTGCTGGTGCTGGGCTACACCCAGGCGCGCGACGGCGGTGCCAGCGCGCGCGAGGCTTTCGTGAAACTGCAGGTGGACAGCGAGGACGTGCGCAGCCTCTTCTGAGCGCGACCGATCAGTCCTTCAGGCAGTTCTCGGCCTTCCAGCCGTACAGCCATTCCATCGCGTCGTAGAAGCGCTCTGGTGTGCGGCCCCGCCACAGTTCGTTGCGCACCAGCCTTTCCACGCCCTGGGCATGGAAGATGCGGCCCATCTCGCGCGCCGACAGCACGATGCGCGCCGTGCGGGCGACGCGCGAGCGCTGATACAGCGCAAAGGCGCGGTCGAAGTGGTGGCCCTGTGCGCTGCCGGTCACGCGCAAGGCCTCGCCCAGTGTCACCGCGTCTTCCAGCGCCATGCAGGCACCCTGGGCCAGGTACTGCAGCGTGGGGTGGGCGGCGTCGCCCAGCAACGTGGTCCGGCCACCGGCACCGAAGGTCCATTGGCCGATGGGCTCGCGGTCGGCCGTGGCCCAGCGCTTCCAGTCCTTCGGCAGGTCGATCAGCTGGCGTGCGCGCGGGCAGATGCCCTGGAAGTAGCTCAGCACCTCGTCGCGGCTGCCTTCGCGCACGCTCCACTCTTCCTGGTCGCGGCTGTGGAAGGTGACGACCACGTTGTACTGCTGGCCACCGCGCAGCGGGTAGTGCACCAGATGGCAGTTCGGCCCCACCCAGATGCTGGCGGCGTTCCATTGCAGGTCGGCCGGGAAGTCTTGCCGGTCGACCACGGCGCGATAGACGACGTGGCCGGAGACGCGGGCCTCGTCGCCCACGTACTGCCGGCGCACGGCCGACTTCACGCCGTCGGCGCCCACCAGCGCCAGGCCGCGGTGGCTGCGGCCCTGTGCGTCGTGCACGGTGACGCCGTGCTCGTCCTGTTCGACGCGCTGCACCGTGGTCGACGTCAGCACCTCGATGCGGTCTGACGCTTGCGCGCCTTCCAGCAGCGCCTGGTGCACGTCGGCGCGGTGGATCACCGCATAGGGGTTGCCGAAGCGCGCCCGAAAGCCGGCGCCAGTGGGAATGCGGCCGACCAGGGTTTCGTCCAGTGCGTCGTGCATCACCATCTCGTCGATGTAGACGGCGCGCGCACGGGCCTTCGGGCCGATGCCCAGCGCGTCGAAGGCGGCGAAGGCGTTGGGGCCGAGCTGGATGCCGGCGCCGATTTCACCCAGCTGCGCCGCCTGTTCCAGCACCTTCACGCGCAGCCCCTGGCGGGTCAGCGCCAGGGCCGCGGCCAGGCCGCCGATGCCGCCGCCGGCCACCAGCACCGGCAAGCTTTCCAAGGTCTTCGACATGGCATGGCCCCTTCCGCGGTTCAGTCATTGCAGCGAGATCGAACTCGTCAGCATACTGTCGACGGCCTGCGGCTCGCGCGGCAACGCCGGCGGCGCGTGCCGGTGACGTCGGACGACAAGGCCTTCTGGAGTCCCGGCGGGACCTGGGTTCTCAGGTGTCGCCGTGTCAGCGCAGCGCCTGGTGGTCGAAGCCGTCGAACAAGGTCGGCTTGAACAACGAGAAATGGGGCGAAACGTCGAAGTCGCGCGGCACGAACAGGCTGTGGTGCCGCACGTGCAGGATCTCGTCGACACAGGCCGGGCACAGCGGATCGCCACGCGGGCGCTGTTCGACAACAAGCCGGAACGGGTAGCGTATCGGCTCGTGCGCCAGGCAACGCGCCTGCGCGGAAGTCAAACCGGGGAAGCGGCTGTGGATTACACCCCAGCTTGAACGCGTCGGCGCCGCCCCGCCACCCCCAGCAGCACTGCGCCTCCCAGCGCCAGCAGCAGCGCAGTACCCGGCTCGGGCACCGGACTGATGGTCACGCGGTAGGCCAGGAACATCGTGTCGAGGTTCTTGCCGTCGTTGTAGGCGGCACCGGCATGGAAGCCGTCGGTGGTGGCGAAGTCGTTGTCGTTGGCGACGAACAGGAAGTAGTCGTCGGGCCGGTCGGGGTCCAGCGCCGGCAGCAGCACCAGGCCTTCCCACTTTTCCGACAGGTTCTCGAAGTTGGCCTGAATGCCGTTGGTCAGGCCAAAGCGGTTCAGCTGGCTGCGGTCGTTGAGGTTCAGCAGCAGGCTCTTGGCCGCGGGCACGATGGCGGGGTTGAGCACGCCGCCGGGCGCCACCTGCGTTTCGAAGCTGGCCCCCAGCACGTTGGTGGCCGCGCTCAGGTCCAGGATCTCCACCGCGCGCAGCAAGGAAGTCTGGGTGCCCACCTCGCGGCCGTTGCTGTCTCGGGGCAGCATCAGCAACTGGGTCGACGACAAGGCCAGCAACTCGCTCTGCGCCGCCACCAACGTGGCCGTGCCTTGCACGAACTTCGGCAGCTGCACCACGTATTCGCCGCTCAAACGGATGTCGTCGGGGCTGTTGATGTCGTAGGTGAAGATGCGCGTGTTGTCGCGCGTGGCCGCGGCGCTGGCCGGGTTGATGTCCTGGCGGGCGGCGCTTTGCAGGCCCACGAACAAGGTGCGGCCGTCGGGCGAGATGCTCAGCCCTTCGAAGCCCTGGTTGTTGGCGCGGCCGGCGCTGGGGTTGGCCGGGCTGGGCGCAGGCTGCCCGACGGTAGGGTTGTTGCTGCTGTAGTCGGTGACGCCGTTGCGGATGGGTCGCACCGAAGGTGCCACTTCCAGGGCACCGATGAAGCGGCCGTCGGGAGCGAAGCGGTAGATCGACGGACCATATTCGTCGCTGATCAGGCGCGAGCCGTCGGCCAGCACCACCACGCCTTCGGCGTCAAGTGCCAGTTTGCCGTTGAAGGCTTGCGGCAGTTCGGGCAGGCCGCCAGCCGCTGGTCGCGCACCGCCGGTGGCCACGCCGCCCGGCACCGGGTCCAGGCCGCTGAAGAGTCGCGTGCCGCCGGTCGGCAGCGCCTCGTACAGGCGGGTGGCGCTGGTCAGCGTCAGCCCGATCTGGTTTTGCGCCAGCCCGCTGGCGCCCGTGGGGGCCGGCGTGAAGCTCATCTGCAGCGTGTTCAGCCTTGGTGCGTAGTCGATGGTACCGGCGATGTTGTAGCCGCGGTCGGGCGCGGCAAGAAAGCTGCCGCTGTAGGTGTTGCCCACCCGTGTCCAGCTCGCCATGTCGGCCCACAGGCCGCTGATCGAGCCGAAGGTTTCGCCGTGCTCGTCGCGCAGGTTGGCCGGCAACCGGCCGACGCCCACCATTTCCTGGACGGTGAAGACCGTGCCGCCGAAGACCGTCTGGGCCTGGCCGGGCAGGGCAAAGGAAAGACAGGCCGCCAGGGCCAGGAATGAACGCGGCATGAAAGAGCCTCCGGTGGGTGTGGTTGCCGCCGATGCTGCATCCAGCCGGTGACGAAGCCGTGACAGGCGGGGCCTATGCGGCGGCGGGCCTTCAGCCCTGGCGCGTGCTCAGCAAATTGGCCTTGAAGCGCTCGGGCACCCGTTCGTCGAAGCCCAGCGCGACCCGGCGCACTTCGGGGCTGTCGGTGGGCGCATGGCCCACGCCCAGGGCCGCGGCACGCGGCGGGTCGATGGCCACCACGGTGCCGCTGACGCGGCCGATGCCGGTGATCTCGCAGGCCACCACCTGGCGCGGCTCGACGCTGCGCGAATGGCAGGGGGTGCCCATCAGGATCACGTCGCCGGCCAGCAGGGTGATGTGGCGCGCGATGTCGGCAATGACGTAGTGCGGGCCCCAGATCGTCTCGTCGCCGATGTGCGCTTCCTGCACCACCAGGCCGTCGACGTAGGTGCGCAGTGTCTGCTCGAACAGGTTCACGCCGCGCACGATGCCCGGGCCGATGGGCAGCAGGGTGTCGGCCCCCTTCACGCGCAGCATGCTGCCCTGGTCGGTGTCGCGGAAGTCCTGCAGGCCCATGTCCAGCGCCGGGCAGAAGCCTTCGATGTAGTCCCAGGCCTCGTCGGGCGTGACGTTGCGGCAGGTGCGGCCGATGACGAGCGCGTACTCGCCCTCGTAGTTCAGGTACTGGCAGTCGGCCGGCTTCAGGATCTGCCCGCCATGGCCGTTCAATGAGGTGGGCGGCTTGGTGAAGTAGGTGGGGGTGTCGGTGGGCTTGGGCCGGTTGCGGGTTTCGATGCTGCGCGAGCTGTACGAGATGTGCACCGCGATGATCTTGCTGGGGTTCACCGGCGGCAGGTAGCAGGCCGTGTCGGCCCGCAGGCTGCGGCCGTCGTCCAGCACCAGGGTGATGTCGTCGCGCATCGTGCCCCAGAAGGCGCTGCCGCCCAGCAGCACGCGGCGCCGCTCCACGCGCGGGCCGCGCATCACCGCGGGCAATTCCTTCAGCGGAAACTCGAAGTTCATGCCGGCTCCTTCTGGCCGCTGGATGCCGGTTCGGCGGCCCGGGCGGCCGCTGCGGCCTGCCCTGGCCCGGGCCCAGGGGCCTGCGCTTCGGTATGAAACCAGATGTGGATGTTGCCGGTGCCGCGGGCGTTCTCGTAGGCCGACAGCGGCTCGCCGCGGGCGGTGCAGTCACGGCCGCCCATCGCACCCACCATCTGCAGGTAATGCGCGCCGAAGGCTTCCCAGGGCAGCTGGCGGTATTCGGCGTCCCAGCGCTCGATCAGCTGGGCGTGCCGGCCTTGCCTGAACAGGTCGATCGCGCCCTTGTCGCTGGCGATGTTCTCGGGCCGCGAGACATTGCTTTCGTGGAAGATGCGCGGGTGGTTCGGCTTCCAGTCGATGGCGTTGAACTTGTGGCTCAATGCGCCCGATGCCAGCAGCAGCACGCGCAGCCCGCTGCGGGCGATGGCCTCGCCCACTGCTTCGCCCGACCGGATGAAGTGCTGCCAGTCGCAGTTCTGGCATGAACTGACCGTGACCACGGGCAGCCCGGCGTGTTCCAGCCTCAGCTGCTTGACCAGGTTGATGGTGGCGTACTGGCGCCCCAGGTCGGGGTGCGAGATGACGCGGTTGTAGCCACCCCGTTCGCGCGACACGGTTTCCACCAGCCCGGCCAGGCCGGGGTGGCCGCGGTAGTCGTAGGGCACGCCGTGCAGGTACCAGGGCATCTCGTCGGAGATGTAGGTGCCGCTGTAGCGTTCACCGCCGTCCACCAGGTGGTAGCCGGTGGTGAACCAGTGCGAATCGAAGATCACCAATGCGTCGGGTGCGGCCTGGGCGATCTTCTGCCGCAGCCGGGCGTAGCCGGCGATCAGGTCGGAGTCCTGTCCGGCGCCTTGCAGCACGCGGAATTCCTCGCACTGCATCAGACCCGGGTGGTGCGACACCAGTGCCGCACCGACGATCTTGCCGTTCATGGGGTTTGTCCTTTCATCGGTGGCTGAAGCTGGCCCGGAAGGGCTTCTTCGGCAGCACCACGTCTTTCACGTCGCAGAAGAATTCGAAGCTCCAGTCGCCGCCTTCGCGCCCGATGCCGCTGCGCTTGATGCCACCGAAGGGAGCCTCCAGGTCGCGGATGCCGAAGCTGTTGACCCAGATGAAGCCCGTGCGCACGCGTTCGGCCAGTGCCGCGGCGTGCCCGGTTTCGCCGTAGCAGACGCCGCCCAGGCCGTAGTCGGTGCCATTGGCCAGGGCCACGGCCTCGTCGTCGCTGGTGAAGGTCTGCAGCGTCAGCACCGGGCCGAAGACCTCGTTCTGCACGATCTCGTCGTCCTGCTTCAGCCCGGTCAGCAGGGTGGGCTGCACGTATTGCGCGCCGAAGGGGTGCGGCCCGCCGCCCCACAGCAGCTGCGCGCCGCCGGCCACGGCCCGCTGGATGTAGCCCAGCACCCGCTCGACCTGGCGCGGGTGGATGATCGGCCCGACCTCGGTGGCTTCGTTGCGCGGGTCGCCCACCGTCAGGCCAGCGACGACCGCGCGCATCGCGGTGACGAAGCGTTCGGCCACGCGTTCGTGCACCAGCAGGCGCGTGCCCGCCAGGCACACCTGGCCGGCGTTGCGGTACATCAGCGCGCCGGTGGCCGCGGCGGCTTCGATGTCGGCATCTTCGAGCACGATGAACGGGCTCTTGCCACCGAGTTCCAGGCTGCACGGCACCAGGTTGGCCCCCGCCGCCTGGGCGATGAGCCTGGCGGTCGGCACGCTGCCAGTGAAGGACACGCGGGCAATGCGCGGGTCGGCCACCAGCTGCGCGCCGGTGGTCGCACCCGTACCCTGCACGACATTGAACACCCCCGGCGGCAGCCCCGCCGCATGCGCGGCATCGGCCAGCAAGGAGCAAGTCAAAGGCGCCCATTCCGGTGGCTTCAGCACGCAGGTGTTGCCGGCCGCCAGGGCCGGGCCCAGCTTCCAGGTCGACAACATCAGCGGCGCGTTCCAGGGCGTGATGATCACCACCACGCCCGCCGGGTCGTGCCTGACGCGGTGCAGCGCCTGTTCGGTGTCGATGGGCCGGTGCTGCAGGCCGAGCGCATGCTGCGCGAACCAGCGGATGTTCAGCACCGCACGCGGCACCACGCCATGCCGCATGCGCGACAGCAGCACGCCCGCGTCGTTGCTTTCCAGCGTGCAGAAGGCTTCGGCGCGCCGGCCGATCTCGTCGGCAAAGCGGTTCAGCAGCGGCTGGCGCTCGGCCGCCGTCAGCGCCGCCCAGGCCGGGAAGGCGCGCTGGGCCGCGGCGATGGCGGCATTCACATGCTCGGGCCCGCCCTCGGCCACCTGGCCCAGCAGGCGCTGGTCGATCGGGCTGAACAGCTCGAAGCGGCGCGTGCAGGCCACGCGCTGGCCGTCGATGTAGTGGTCGGGCGAAACCGCCACGCCCGCCACCTGCAGCAGGGCGGATGTCATCTCAGGAATCGGCCGTGAACCCGATGGTCTTGACCAGCGGCGCCCAGCGCTCGGTGTCGCGCTTGAGCAGCGCGGCCAGCTCGGTGGGCGTGGACGGCTTGGCTTCCAGACCCATCAGCGCCAGCGCGTCGACCACGTCGGGCGCGGTCAGGGCGTTGCGGATGGCCGCACTGGCGCGGGCCAGCGCATCGGCAGGCACGTTGGCCGGCATGAAGAAGCCGAACCATTCCTCGAACACGATGTCCTTGAAGCCCTGCTCGGCATAGGTGGGCACCGTCGGCGCAAAGCGGTTGCGCGTGGGGCCCGAGGTCGCCAGCAGCCGCGCCCGGCCGGTGGGCAGGTGCTGCAGGAACTCGCCCACCGGCCCCGAGACCGAGGCCACCTGCCCACCCATCATGTCGACGATGGCCGGCTGGGTGCCCCGGTAGGGCACGTGCTTGAAGTCGATGCCGGCGGCGCGGCCGAAGAGTTCGGCCACGAAGTGCGGCACCGAACCGGCGGCCGGGCTGCCGAAGTTCGCGTCCTTCGGGTTGGCCTTGCACCAGGCGATGAAGTCGGCCAGGTTCTTCACCGAGGCCGGCACCATGGGCCCGACGCCGAAGCCGAAGTCGAAGCGCACGGCCTGCGACACGGGCTGGAAGTCCGCCACCGGGTCGTAGGGCAGCTTCTTGTAGGTGTGCGGGTAGATGCCCAGCATCGACATCGGCGTCACCAGCAGGGTCAGGCCGTCGGCCGGCGATGTCTTCAGGCCCGACAGCGCGATCTGCCCGCCAGCGCCGGTGCGGTTTTCCACCACCACGCTCTTGGCCAGCACGTCGCGCAGCTTGTCGGCCACGCGTCGCGCGGTGGTGTCGACCGTGCCGCCGGCGGCAAAGCCGGCCAGGATGCGGGCGGTCTCCGGCAGGGCCTGCGCATGGGCCAGCGGGTGGGCCAGCACGATGCCGGCGGCGGAAGAAGCGATGATGAATTGACGTCTTTGCATGTCCATGTCTCCAAGGTCTCGGGGTGGGTCGTTGTTCAGTCCGGCCCGAGCAGCTTGCCCGGGTTCATCAGGTTCCGCGGGTCGAATGCCCGCTTCACGGTCTGCATCAGCCGCCGTTCGACAGCGGTCTTGTAGCGGGCGGCCTCGTCGCGCCGCAGCACGCCCAGGCCATGTTCGGCCGAGATCGAGCCGCCGACAGCATGCACGGCGTCGTGGACCAGGCGGTTCAGCGGGGCTTCCAGCGCGTAGAACTCGGCCCGGCCCATGCCCGCCAGCGGGGGCGACAGGTTGTAGTGCAGGTTGCCGTCGCCCAGGTGGCCGAAGACCACGAGACGCAGCGCCGGAAAGTGCCGTTCGACTGCAGCGGCGGTGGCAGCGATGAAGGCCGGGATGCGCGCGATCGGCAAGGCGATGTCGTGCTTGATCGCCGGCCCTTCGGCGGCCTGCGATTCGGAGATGTCCTCGCGCAGCGCCCACAGGCTGCGGAACTGCGCCAGGCTGGCCGACAGCGCAGCGTCGCTGGCGTGGCCGGCGTCCAGCGCAGCTTCCAGCAGGCCTTCGATGGTCGTGGTGGCGGCGGCTTCGCCCTGGGCGCTGCTCACTTCCAGCAGCACGTACCAGGGCGCTTCGTCGGCCAGCGGGCGCCGGGCCGCAGGCACGTGCTGCAGCACCAGGTGCAGGCAGGTCTGGCTGATCAGCTCGAACGCCGTCAACTCGGCCGCCAGCCGCTGCTGGGCCAGCGCCAGCAGGGCCAGTGCTGCGGCCGGTGACGGCACGGCCACCCACGCGACCACCTGCGCTGCAGGCCGCGGAAACAGCTTGAGCACCGCCGCGGTGATGACGCCCAGCGTGCCTTCGCTGCCGATGAACAGGTCGCGCAGGTCGTAGCCGCTGTTGTCCTTGCGCAGCTCGCGCAGGCCGTTCCAGACCTGCCCGTCGGCGGTAACGACTTCCAGCCCCAGGCACAGTTCACGCGCATTGCCATAACGCAGCACCTGCACGCCGCCGGCGTTGGTGGCCAGGTTGCCGCCGATGGTGCAGCTGCCCTGCGCCGCCAGGCTCAGCGGGAACAGGCGCTGGGCCTCGCGTGCGGCGTCCTGCACCTGCTGCAGCGTGACGCCGGCTTCGGCGGTCAGGGTGTGGCCCACCGGGTCGAGTGCGCGGATGCGCTGCAGCCGGGCGGTGGACAGCACCAGGTTGCGCCCTTCGCTGGCCGGCGTGGCGCCGCCGGAAAGCCCGGTGTTGCCGCCCTGCGGCACCACCGCCACGCCCTGGGCGCTGCACCAGCGCAGCACGGCGGCCACGCCCTCGGTGGTGTCGGGCTGGGCCACGGCCAGGGCCTGACCGGTCCACTTGCCGCGCCAGTCCGTCAGGAAGGGCGCCATCGCGTCGGGCGCGACGAGCAAGCGCCCGGCGAAGCTGGCGCGCAATGCAGGCAGGTCCATCTTCGGGCAATGCAGCGTTCGGCGCGCGGTGTGCGGGGCGCGCTGCTCAGTTGGTCTTCTTGGCGCGTTCGGCCGCCAGGCGCTTCTCGGCGCCGGCCTGCAGGGCGTCCAGCTGCTCACGAAAGCCCTTCGGGTCGACCAGGGGGTGCGGGTCGCCGGGCTTGCGGCCCTTGATCAGCTCCTTGGCCTCGGTCAGCCCGTTGGAAAAGGCGTGCGTGGTGAGATGCGTGGTCACCGGGTCGCTGCCGTCTTCGGTGAGCTTGCGGATGCGCTGCAGGCTGGCGATGAAGGCTTCCACCTGTTCGGGCCCCTTGATGGCGTTGAGCCCCAGGCCGCCCACCGTGAAGGCGCGATGGCGGCGCCCGCCGTCGAAAGCGTCGAAGGCGAAGGAGGCCGTGCCCATGGTGTGGCCGGGGGTCTCGAAAGCCTGCAGCTTCACGTCACCGACCTGCAGCACCTGGGCGTCGGCCAGCACCATGTCCTTGTCGATCATGGCCCATTCGTTGGGGCGGCCGACGGTCTGCGCCGCGGCTTCGGCCGCTTCGCGCCAGCCCTCGGCCGTCATCGCGAAGCGCGCCTGCGGCAAGGCGGCCTTCAGGCGTGCGGCGCCGCCGGCGTGGTCGAAGTGGCCGTGGGTGATGACGACCTGGCGGATGTCCTTCGGGTCGAAGCCGAGCTGGCGGATATGGTCCAGCATCGGTTCGGTGAAGGGGCCGTACAGGGTGTCGATCAGCACATGGCCCTTGGGCGAGGTGATGAGCCAGGCTGAAACCCAGCAGATGCCCACGTAGTGCACGTTGTCGAAAGCCTTGTAGGGCTCGATCTTCTGCAGCGCCGCGTTCTGCAGGAAGCGCCCCAGGTCGGGCGGCATGCGGCCGGTGTCGCCGAAGGTCTTGAACAGGGCGGCAATCGGCGCCGATTCGCAGCGCGTGGTCAGCGGGTCCTGCGCAGCGGCGTGGCCACCAGCCAGGGCGAGCAAGGCCGTGCACAGCGTGCTGGCGAACAGATGGCGGGGCTGTTGGGGCATGGCGGGTCTCCTGTGGGGCATGGCGCTTCCGCGAGCGCGGTCGAACGGCTTGCCTTGGGCGCGGCCGGCTGGCGCGTTCAGAGATGAGGGCGCAGTGTCGGGGCCGGTGCCGACCCCCACAACCAATGCTTCCAGGGATTTTCACAAGCGCTGCTTGATAATGCGGCCATGCCCCTGACCCGCTTCACCCTGCGCCAGATCGAGGCCTTCATCGCCGTGGCCGAGGTGCACAGCTTCACCGTGGCCGCCTCGCGCCTGGGGCTCACCGCGCAGGCGGTGAGCCAGCTGGTGGCCGAGCTCGAAGCCGTGCTGGGATTCCGCCTGTTCGACCGCACCACGCGCCGGGTGGCGCTGTCCAGCGCCGGCCGCGACTTTCTCGGTTCCGCCGCCACGCTGCTGCGCCATGTGCACGCCGCCGACAGCGCGGCCGACGACGTGCGCAACCGGGCCTCGGGCGTGGTGCGGGTGGGTGCACCGCTGGTGCTGGCGTCGATTGCGCTGCCGGCTGCCATCCGTGACTACCAGAAGCACCGTCCCAAGGTGGTGGTGCGGGTGCGCGACGTGCCGGTCGACCAGCTGGTCGACCGGGTGGCCGACGGCGATGTCGACCTGTCGATCGGGCCCGACCGCGCCTGCGGCCATACCGTCACCGCGACACCGCTGTTCGACAGCGCCTGGGTGCTGTGGTGCGCGCCCGGCCACGCGCTGGCGCGGCGGCGTCGCGCCATCAAGTGGTCCGAACTGGCCGGCGTGGCCATCGTCGCGGCCGGCCGCGACCATGAACACAGCGTGGCGCAGATGCACCACGAAACCCCCGCCGGCACCCGCGTCACGCCAGTGGACGTGGTGGACAACATCTCCACGGCCATGGGCATTGCCGCCCAGGGGCTGGCGGTGACGCTGGCGCCGGCCTACGTGGGCGTGCTGGCGCGTTCCTTCGGCCTGAGCATGCGCCGCGTGGTGGCGCCGGAATCGATGCGCACGGTGTGCCTGTATGCGCCCGCCGTGCGCACCATGTCGCCGGCCGCCGAGGGCTTCGGCGAATTCCTGGCCGGCTGGATCAAGACCTGGCAGGCCTCGTCGCCTTGAACTGGCACCGCGGGGCTGGCACCGCAGCACGCAGCGCTTTATCAATCGTTGCTTGAAAGCAGCTGGCAATCGCTTGCTTGTGCCCGGCTCCGGCCCTGCCCACACTTCCGCGCACCGAAGGCGCAGGCGACGCCGGCAAACCAGGGCCCCCGATGGAGACACAGCAGCACGACAGCCTGGCACGCGAACTGGACGAGTCCGAGCGCAGCCGCGTGCAGATCGAGCAGTTCTCGCGCCGCTTCCCCGGCATGACCATCGCCGACAGCTACGCCATCCAGCGCGCCTGGGTCGCGCTGCAGAAGGCGCAGGGCCGGCGCGTCATCGGGCACAAGATCGGCCTGACCTCGCGTGCCATGCAGCTGGCCTCGCAGATCACCGAGCCCGACTACGGCACCCTGCTCGACAGCATGCTGCTGCGCGACGGCGGCGAGGTCGAGGCTTCGCGCTTCATCAAGCCGCGGCTGGAAGTCGAGTTCGCCTTCGTGCTGGCCCGGCCCTTGGCCGGACCGGGCGTGACGCTGCTCGACGTGCTGAATGCCACCGACCATGTGGTGCCTGCGCTGGAGCTGATCGACGCCCGCATCGAACAGTTCGACCGCCACACCCAGGCCCCGCGCCAGGTGCTCGACACGATTGCCGACAACGCCGCCAACGCCGGCATCGTCTACGGCGGCCGGCCGATGCGCCCCGACGCGCAGGACTGGCGCTGGGCCGGCGCGCTGCTGTTCAAAAATGGCGTCGTCGAGGAAAGCGGCCTGGGCGCGGCGGTGCTGAACCACCCGGCCAACGGTGTGGCCTGGCTGGCCAACAAGCTGGCCGCGCACGGCGAAAGCCTGGCGGCGGGCGAGATCGTGCTGGGCGGCAGCTTCACCCGGCCGGTGGCCTGCGCCGCGGGCGACACCTTCCATGCCGACTACGGCCGGCTCGGGTCGATTTCGCTGCGTTTCGTGTAGCGGGCGGCGCTGATTCCTGCGCCATCCTTCTTGCGCCCTGGGCCCGGGCGGGCGTTCCTTCGCGGCCGCTCCGCCTGAAGCCCGCTGCCAGGCTCATTCCTGTCGCTTGTCGCGCGTCAGTCGCTCCGCAAACGAGATGCCGATGGCCGACAGCACGAAGGTGAAGTGGATCACCGCCACCATCGTCACGATCTGGATGTTCTCGAGGTTCAGGTCACCGCTGAGGTAGGTCTTCAGCGCGTGGACCCCGGAGATGGAAATGATCGCGAAGGCCAGCTTGAGCTTCAGGTTGTAGGTGTTGACATGGTCCAGCCAGTCGGGCTTCTTGATGTTCTTCGCATCGAAGTGCCCCGTCGTCACGAACAGCGAGACGCCGGCCAGCGCGACCACCCAGACCAGCTGGGCCACCATCGTCATGTCCACGAGTTCGAGCACTTTGATGATCAGGTCGATCTTCGCCAGGTCCTCGAACAGCAGGGTGGTCATCAGCTTGTAGGTCTCGAACAGGAACTTGCCGAGGATGCCGAAGATGATGGCGACCAAGCCGACGTAGAAGAACAGCATCGTGAACCGCATGCCGTAAAGCAGGGTTCCGACGCCGGAGAGCAGTTTTTCCATGGTGTTTTCTCGCGAAGAGTTGAAATCGGTCGCCGGGCTTGGGGGGAGACTACCAGCGAGCCGGCTCTGGACAGCCCGTTCGCAGCGGCCGGCGCGGTGCTGTGAACGGAAGCAGCTACAAGAGGAAGTCGAACAACCAGGCCAGCGGCGCGACGAGGCGCATGCGCGTGTGCGTGTCGGCGTCGGCACCTTCGACCAGGGCCTCGTAGCCGCCGGCCCCGGCCGTGCCCAGCACCGCGCGCGACTGACGCATGCGTGCGCCGATGCTGGCCTGCACCGCCGCAGCCAGCTCGCGGTTGCCGCGGCACACCACCATCAGTTCGGCATTCAGGTTGGCCGAGCGGGGGTCGACGTTGTAGGTGCCGATGGCCACCGTGTGGTCGTCGAACACGGCGCGCTTGGCATGCACGCCCCAGCGTGGCGAAGCCGAGGCACGTGCACTGCCGGCCGGCGGCGCGCCCTGGTAGGCCCAGACCTCGGTCAGCGGCAGGTTCAGCCGGTGCAGCACGTTGGCCAGGCTGGCCACGGTGTAGAAGGCGTCGGTGGAATTCAGGCCGTTGGTCAGGAACTGCAGCTTCACGCCGCGCCGGGCCAGCGCGTCGAGCACGGCCACGCCATCGTCGCGCAGCACCAGGTAAGGGGTCTCGATCACGATCTGCCGGCGGGCTTGCTGCGACAGCCGCGTGAGTTCCTGGTAGACCCGGCGTCGCTCCACGCCCGAGCCCGGGTAGTCGGTGACGAAATGCAGGTCGTGGCAGGTGCTGGGTGCGTGCTGCAGCGGGTGCTGCTGCAGTTCGGCCAGCAAGGCCAGCATGCGGGGTTCGGCCGCGCCCAGCAGCGCAGGGCCCTGTGTCGCCGGCGTGCCGGCGGCCACCTCGTGGGGCTGCGTCACCCAGTCCGACGCCCAGTAAAGCTCGAAGCTGTCGCTGATGGCGGCCGCCACCGGCCCTTCGATCAGCAGGTCGCTGTCGAGGAAGTTGTAGCGTGGCGACAGGTCGAAGTAGTCGTCGCCGATGTTGCGCCCGCCGACGATGGCGGCTTGGCGGTCCACCACCAACAGCTTGCGGTGGGTACGGTGGTTCACGGCGAAGAAGCGCAGCAGCACGGCCGTGTTGTAGTAGCGCACCTGCACACCCGCGGCGGCCAGTTCGGCGGCCAGGTGCGGGGCCAGCTTGAACACCGGCAGCGAGAAGTCCACCAGCAGCCGCACCTGCACGCCCTGGGCGGCCTTGCGCGCCAGGGCCTGCGTCACCAGGCGGCTGGCGGTGTCGACTTCGTAGATGAAGAATTCCAGCTCGATGGAACGCTGCGCCTGTTCGATCAGCCGCAGGCGTTCGGCCAGCGAGTCGAAGCCTTCGTCCAGCAGCACCAGGCTGTGGGGTTCACGTGAACGCACGTCGATCGAGGCATGCGTGGGGGCCTGGCCCAGCCACTGCCGTTCGCTGGCTTCCTGAATGCCGATGAAGGCCGCAACCAGCGCCAGCGGCAGGCCCACGACCGCTGCCAGCGTGCCGATGCCCAGCCACTTCAGCGCCCTGCGCCAGCGCGGTGGTCTGGTCAGTGGCATCGGGCCGTGCCGCGCTGCAAGGCGGGCCACGTGTGGGCCAGGAGGCGCAGAACGGGGTTGAACATGGTAGCTGGATTCTCGCACCCGGGTGCTTCGAACGGTGCCGTGCGGCGGGCCTGCAGGGGCTCGTGCAGCCTCCGAAAAGCACGGGGTTCCGGGCCCTGTTCTGGCTGTTCCACAGACACGCCGAAGCCCGGCATGCGAGCGGCCTTGGCCGCATCGACAAACGCTCGTGCAAGGCGTCAGGAGTTCACGGCCTGGCCCACCCACCCGAAGGTGGGCATGGCTCCAGCGGGTAGATCACCTTCAGAATATGTGGACATTCGGGCCTGTCGAGGCGGGCCAGTTTTGTCTGCTTCACACCGGTCTGCCGGGCCCATCGCCCGCCGGCAGTTCAAGCCTCTTCATCGAAGGACGATTTCATGACCGCTTCGGCTTCCGCCACGGCCCCGGCCCCGCTTGCCTTCCAGTTGACGCCGCCGGAAGTGATCCAGGCCGTGCCGCCGCAGGTGGCCCGCAGTGCGGTGCCGCTGCCGCCGGCCACCGTGGCCGCGGTCGACGACCAGGTCGACCGCTTCATTGCCGGCCTGCTGACCGAAGACCTGCAGAGCGAGGGTTTCCGCGCCAAGCTCGACAGCGCCTTTGCGCTGGGCCGCGAAGAGGTGTCGGTGGCCGCCAGCCTGATGCAGGGCCGCTTCATGGAACGCAACTTCATCGGCATGGAAGACAGTGCCGCCTTCAAGGCCGTGCGCGAGATGCGCGGCTACCTGGACGACCTGAACCCGGGCAATGAAGGCGACCTGTTCCAGCCCAACAAGCTGCTGGGCCTGATTCCCTGGGGCAACCGGCTGCGCAGCTACTTCCGCAAGTACCAGGAGGTGGGCGGCCAGCTGGACAAGACCATGCAGCAGCTGTACGCCGCGCGCGACGACATGCAGCGCGACGTCGTCGAGATCGATGCCACCCGCACCAAGCTGTGGGATGGCATGCAGAAGCTGGCCGGGGCCATCCAGTTCGCCGAGAAGCTGGACGCCAAGCTGTTCGCCAAGGTCGAATCGCTGAAGGCAAGCGACCCGCTGCGCGCCAAGGCGCTGGAGCAGGAAGTGCTGTTCTACGCACGGCAGAACCTGCAGGACATGCTGACCCAGCAGGCCGTGTGCACCAACGGCTACCTGGCGCTGGACGTGCTGAAGAAGACCGGCCGCGAAATGATGAACGGCTGCACCCGGGTGGCCACCACCGGCATGAGCGCCCTGGCCGTGGCCCAGACCGTGGCGCGCGCCACCGGCAACCAGATCCAGGTGATGACCATGCTGTCGGGCGTGAACGAGACGATCGAGGGGCTGATTGCCGAGACCGGGCGCCAGCTCAACACCCATGTCGACAAGACCACCCAGTTCGCGCAGAACCCGATGGTCGGCATGGAAAAGCTCAAGGAAATGTTCGACCAGACCTACCAGGCCATGGACGCGATGGACACCTTCCGCAGCAAGGCCATCGACGTGATGGGCCAGAACAACGCGCTGATCGCCGCCGAGATCAAGCGTTCTGAACAGTACATCGACAAGGTGCGCATGGAGCACGCCCGCCAGGCCACCAGTGAAGCGCTGGCCGGGCCAGTGCGGCTCTGAGCGCGCAGGCCACCCTCACCATTTTTTTGACCGCCTGCAGCGCAGGCATAACGAAGGAAACCCGACATGACGACTCGATACGTGGTGCAGCGCGACACCCGCGGCTGGCGCACGCAGGTGTGGGCCTCGTTTGGGCTCGCCTTCCTGTGCTCGGCCGTCGGCGTGCTGCGCCTGCCCGGGCAGGAACTCGACCGGGCCTTCCTGGCCATCGGCATGTTTTTCTGCCTGTTCGCCACCTTCGCCGTGGCCAAGACCACGCGCGACAACCGCGACGGCCAGGTCGACACCAGTGCCTGGGTGATGACGGTGTGGGTGGCCTTCGCCGCGGCGGTGATGCTGACCGCCTGGGGCCTGTACCGCATGAAGATCGAGGAATGGCAGAAGTACTACATGCTGGTGACCTGGCTGTTCCTGATCAGCTCCAGCTTCACCCTGGCCAAGATGATGCGTGACGAGCAGGAAGCCAGCCTGCTGGAGCGGCGTGCCGCCGCGGCGCGTGAAGGCCGCGCGGAAGCCGGCGGCCAGCAGCGGGCCTGAAACCCGGCCTGAACCCGGGCCGCCGCCAGGGCGGCACACGGTGGCCCGGCAGCGCCGGCCTTCAGCCGCGCCGCTTGGCTTCCAGGAAGCGCTGCTGGCGCCGCAGGCCTTCGGCGGCGCTGCGGCCCAGCGCTTCTTCGCGCTGGTCGACCTCGGCCTGCAGCAGCGCCAGCTGGCGCGACAGCAGGGCTTCGGCGCTTTCGCCCTGGCCCACCGCGGCTGAATGGCGCTGCGCTGCGGGCACGCGCAGATAGGCTTCGAGCGAATCGGGGACGTAGCGGCGCAGGCATTCCTGCAGGTACATGCGGTGTTCCAGCGTGAAGTGCTCGTCGGTCGAAGCGCTGGCCGCGCGCGTGCCCACCCGCACCAGGCTGTCCTTCAAGCCCAGCAGCTGCCTTGACAGGGCCTCGCCCAGTTCGACCGAGGCCAGTTCCAGCGCGGTGTCGAAGCGAAGCAGCGCGGCTTCGTCGAACAGCGGCGCCGCGGCACCCAGGGCCTGCGGCGCGCCGCGGCGGCGCGACCACCAGGCCAGCCCGGCCAGGCCGCCGACCAGCAGGCCCGCGCCCGGCACCGCCAGCGCAGGCGAGGTCTGGATGGCGCCCAGCAGCAGCAGCACCGCACCCGCGGCGGCGCCGACGGCGCTGCCGATCTGCGCCGGGTGGGTGGGCCGCTGCGTGGCCGGCATGCCGGCCTGCATCTGGGCCCGCATGGGCGAGCCCAGCAGGTGGCGGGCATGCACGCGCTGCACCCGGGCCAGGGCTTCTTCGCTCACGGCCGCGGGTGCCAGGTCTTCGCGCCGGGCTTGGCGCAGGTTCACCGGGCCGTCGGCGCTGATGTAGCGGGGGTCGTCGTCCTTCATGGCGGGGGCGGGCTGCAGACCCTGCGGCCCGGGGCGGGCCGCAGAAACTTCATGCAGAAGTCAACAGGGGGAGGATGCCACGAGCGGCCGGGGTGGCGGCGTGCAGCCTGCCACCGTTTGGCCATGGCGACGCAGGCGATGGTTTCCCGCGTGCCGTGGTCAGCACCGTCAGGAGCGGGCAGCGGCGCCGGGCCGCGATGGCAGTTCACGCTGCGCGCGCGCCTGTTCGCGCAGCATGAAGAGATACAGGCTTTCGACCTTGGCGCGTGCCCAGGGGGTCTTGCGCAGGAACTTCAGGCTGGAGGCAACGCTGGGGTCGCTGACGAAGCAGCGCAGTGGCACCTGCCGGCCGAGTTCCGGCCAGTCGAAATGCGCCACCAGGGCATTCAGCATCATCTCCAGCGTGACGCCGTGCAAAGGGTTGCGGGCTTGCTCGGTCATGGCGGGTGGGTGGATGCGGGCTCGCTGTTCCGGGGAAGTTTATCGTCGGGCCGAATTCGACTGCGTCATCGGCTGGCTTGCCGGCGACACCGAAGCCGGGCTGCAGCGACAGCGGGAACCTGAGCCTGCCCCCCGGCTTGCCGCGACCGCGCTGCGGCGACTGCGGCCACGACAAGCAGGTCGCCTTCAGTTGCAGGCGACGCGGGGTTTGCCCCGGGTGCAGAGTTCGGCACATGGCACCGGCGCCCCGGGCGGCCCCTGGTGGGCCACCAGCGGTGGGGCTTGCGTGACGTCGGCAGCGGCAGCATGCCCGGGCCTTCTCAACAGGCAGTTGCCCATGCCCTGCCCACACGCTCGCTCATGGCCGTTGCTGCAGCCCTGCTGACCTGCCGCGCGCAGGCGCAGACGCTGCTCGGCGTCGCGCCGGTGGCGGACTGGACGGTCGGCTCGCTGTCGGGCATGCCCTACGCCCTGCCCGTGCCCAAGCCCGGAACTCTGTGGCTCTGGCTGCCGGGGCTGGCGGCGGGGCTGGCGGCGGGGCGGCGCCAGGGGCTGAGGCGCTGCGGCATCTGACCGTCGGTGGCGCGCGCCCGCATCCGCCGCGGGCCCGCCAGGAAGGAGCTCAGCGGGCGAGCAGCCCCGTGGCCTGCAGCGTGCCGGACAGCCCGCGCGCGAAAGCCTCGTAGCCCGCGGCGTTGCCGTGGATGGCGTCGCTCTTGAGGCGATCGTCGGCGAGCACGTTGCTCCAGCCTTCGGCGTGCAGCGGCACGCCAGCTTCTGCGGCGATCTCGGCGTAGAGCGGATGGTCGTCGAGCGAGCCCGTGAGGCGCGCTGCCAGCGTGGGCCGCGGCACGGCCACCAGCAGCGCCTGCGCACCGGCCTCGCGCACGGCTGCGAGGATCCGGCGCAGGTTGTCGCGCAACGTGGCTTCGTCCTGGCGCCGCAGCAGGTCGTTGCCGCCAATGGAGACGATCACCAGTGCCGGCCGGTGCTCGGCCAGCAGGCCGGGCAACTGCTGCAGCGCCTGCGACGAGGTGTGGCCTGGGACCCCGGCGTTGACCACGTTCCAGCCCGTGAGGCTGGCCAGCACGGCGGGGTAGGCAGCCCCGGGCGGGGCGCCGGTGCCGTGGGTGATGGAGTCGCCCAGGGCCAGCACGGTGGCGCCTGGCTGGACCGGCTGGCCACGGCTGGGGGCAGGCTGCTTGCTGCAGGCCGCAACGAGGGCCAGGCCCAGGAAAGCGGCAACCGTGCGGCGGCAGACGAGCAACATGCCGCAAGTCTATGGATTGCGGCGCACCGCAGGCGGGTGGTTTTCCTCAAACGACACGGGAAGCCTGAAAGCGCTTCTTGCGCATTGGCCGCGGGGTCTCGACACCTCCGCCTCGTTCGAACCGGTGGAGTCGACGGCGCACACCCTGACGAAGCGCGGAAAGCGCCTGCCTTACAGGACGCGCTGCGTGAAGGCACCACCCACGTGGCGTAGTCCAGCGCCTGCGCCACGATCTCGCGCTCCGCGCGGTCACGCTTCAGCTCGACGAGCACCAAGGCACCGTCGGGCGCTATGGCCAGCAGGTCGATGCGGCCCCCGTGGCTGGTGTTCTCCTGGCGGCCGATCAGCACCCATTCGCTGCACAGCATGCTCGGCTCGCTCACGACCATGCCGTCCTTCGAAAAGAGCACATCACCGCGGCGCGGCGCGCTATTCGCGGCCTTGGCGGCCAGGTAATCGGCCTCGGAGATGAACGAGCACCCGCAGTCGATTGGGGGCTGCGATCTCGGGCCTCGAAACCGCCTCGGCAAACAGGTAACCGTGCTGCCGAGAGTCGCCAGCATTGGCGCCTTGCTCCGGGGTCAGCTTCACCGACTCCAGGCGATGAGTCACCGTCAGTGGGCTGTCTGTGGCCAGTGCCGCCGACAGGTCGCCCAGCGCCACGAGTCCGGCGAGGCCGGTGCCGTGGTTGGCGGTGTCGTCAACGCCCCAGGCTGGATTCACGGTGTGCAGATCCGCACTGGCGACGAACGGGGCTACCAGCGGGTGGGCTCGATTGACGCCCGAGTCCAGCAGGCAAACCCGTGGCGTCGAGTCCTCATCGGGGGCCACGGTCAAACGCGCGATAGTCTCGTCCACCCACTCCTGCTGCTCTATCGGGGTCATGCCGTCGAAGAAGTGGGCCGTTTCCTTGGCGCGGCGGAGTTCGGCGACGCAGTTGAGCGTCATGACCGACGTCGAGAACTGCTGCTCCGAGCCGTACATCAGCACGACGGTGCGCTCTGGGAAGCTGATGTGGTGCTCGCTGACTTGGCACTGGGCGAGCTGGGCCAACGTGCGGAAGTCCCCGAGCACCGCATCGCGATCTCCGCGCACAGGCAGCCAGACTTCCCACCAAAGGGCTTCGGCTTGGTCTTGGGGCAGCAGGGCGGGGTCGTCGGTCCACAGCGCGCGCACCTCAGCGCGCCGAATGGCCGAAATGGTGTTCAGCAGTGCATGGTGATCGAGCGCGCGTCGGCCGTCAGCGCTCCTGCGCTCGGCAAGATAGTCCTCGACATACCTCTCGAAGTGAGCCAGCTTTCCGTCTGGCACGAAGACGTTGGCGTAGGTGGTGTCCCCTTCGACGCGCACGCTTAGCACCTCAATCCTCTTTTGCGCGTCCATCCCGCGCTCAGAGCTGAGGCTGTCGAAGGCCAGCGCCACGTTGGGCTGTCCGACGAACTGAACTTGCAGGCCGAGCCCGCTCTCCAGTCCCTGCTCCTTCTGGGCGGCCACTGCCTGCTGAGCGACGGGCTGCAACGCCATTAGCTGGGCCTTGAGCGCATTGCCGTGCTGGACCCGGTTCAGCACACGGGAACAGCGGGCGACCCTCCGCCGGACGAAGGCGCTGTGAACGCCTGCGCGGTTGATGTGTTCGTTAGAACGAGGTGTGGGCGTCTATCGAGAGGCTGATCCGGCATGGTTGGACGAGTGCTTGGCGTTTTGTGCCAGCCGTGCACTGATCAGGCGGCGTTCCCCTAACGCTCGCCCCAGCTCGGCTGGTTGCACTTTCGTCTGGTCATGCAGGATCGCGTCCTTGATGGACGCATCAACCGCGCGACAGATCTCAGCGTGACTCAGGCCCCCGGCCTGCCCCTGCAGCGTTTCCTTCCGGAAGGGCTTGGGCGCGAAATGGCCCAGACGGGATCGCATGAGATCCACAGCTTGGGTCGGCGACGGCAGGTGGTACTCCACGACATCGTCGAAGCGGCGGAACAGCGCGTAGTCCAGAATTTCCGCGTGGTTGGTCGCTGCGATGATCAAACTGTTCGACGTGTCCTGCTCGATCATCTGCAGGAAGCTGTTCAAGACCCGGCGAATCTCGCCCACGTCATTCGCCATCCCGCGCTGCGAGCCAATGGCGTCAAACTCGTCGAAGAAGTAAACACCGCGGATATCGGTCACGGCGTCGAATATCTGCCGGAGCTTGGTTGCCGTCTCGCCCATGAATTTGGTGATGAGCGAATCCAGGCGGACGAGGAAGAGGGGGATACCCAGCTCACCGGCCAACGCAGCGGCAGTCATGGTCTTGCCAGTCCCCGGTGGCCCGACCAGCAACAGCTTGCGGCGTGGCGCAAGCCCGTGCTCCTTGATCCGTGCGAGCTGGCGCTGTTCCTTGATCACACGCTGGAGCTGTGTCGAAGCGACTTCGTCCAGCACCATGTCCCCAAGCCGGTTGGCAGGATGAGACACCGTCAGCAGGTTGGCCAGTTCGCCACGCGGCTTCGCCGCGCTGCCGATGGCGACCAGCTTTCCAGACGCGTCTTGGCCTACCCGGGCCTTGGCTGCGTCGATCATGTCGCGCAGTTCCTCGGCCAGCTTGCCGTGGCCCAGCTTCGCTTCGTGAGCGGCCACCTGCATAGCGACCGACAAGAACTGCCCATCATCGCGACTGATATGCGACTTGATGAGCGCCTTGAGTTGGTCTGAACTGGCCACTGGAAAGTCCGGTGTCGCGTGCTGGATGGTCCAAGGGCATTGTGCACCTTGAAGATGAAACTCCACCTCGGGCACAGCCCTCATCCGGAATACCGGAAGGGTCCCTGCGCGTGTTGAAAGTTACTGCAGCAAACATCCTGCAGCTGGAGCACATCCTGGCGATGCTTGAGAGCTGTTCCGATATCAGATCGTCGCGCTTCAGGGGTTCGACGAGCAACGCGACAAGCTGATCCAGCGGCAGATGGCACTGGCTACCGAGCAGAGCCTTACCAGATGCTCCCTTGCTTATGCAGACAAGGCAGAGTGCATGATTGCCTGCGCAAGCGATTGATTGCTGCTCAGCCGGGGCGTGACCCGCCAACCAGCACACTTCAGGAAATCAGCCGCCTGCGCCAGCTGCCGCCGGAAGAGTTCGGCGAGGCTCGGGCGCGTGAGTTCGCAGAAGCCGTGAGTACCGAGGTGCTTCCGCCTGAGAGCGCATTCGCCAAGGGGTACTGGACTGCGCTGGTGTCTGAAATCTGCATCTTGCGACCGATGCCCCTATGAAGGCCATCAACGTCAAAAGTGCAGATGTCATTTGTGACTGTCGCTCGCGGGCTGCGGTCTTGTGAAGTAACTCGATGGCCGCCGCGAAGTAAACCTCTACGTGGCGGCGCCTGCCAGGCTGGACGGCTTGAAAGCCGCCGCGTTCAGCCACTTCTTGGCCGAGCCATACAACCCACCAAGCACTACGTGGCAGCGCTTGCAGAGATCGCAAGCTGTTGATTTGCAATCAAGTTTTGGGGCAAGCACTCGAACCGATAAACCAGTTATTGGCATCTATGCCAGTCCAATGCCAAGTGTCGCCAGCTTACGCGACTCTCGCCCAGACACGGGACGGGCAACTTGCGCATCTGACGCTAAGGCTGCTCTGCAGCGGTTGCTGCCGGTGGCCAACGAAGGGCGCATCTCCGGTACGGGCCACCAAGCTGACGTTCGCCCCTGCGGCGGACGGCGGCTTGAGCATCAGCTGATAGAGGTACAGCCGCCGCCGATCGCGCAACGCCTCGGGCTTCTACCGCGAACGGCTGCTTCGGCGCAGAGTGACGGGCTCAAATCGACCCTCTGCAGTCCTTCGTCCTGCAGGTCTGAGACGCAGCTGCGCAGCGGTTGCGGTCCTTCGGCCGCACCCCCCCGTACTCACGCTGCCTGACCTGAAGCGGCCGTTCGCATGGGCGACCATCTCCGGCGCTCGGTACGACTGTCGGAGGTCGTGCCGTCGTTGGCCGGTGTAGCACCTGCCAGTTGGCTCACCGGCGGCTCGTCAGGCACTTGGCCGGGCATGCCCGCCGCCCAAGCTGTAGTCGCTCTGCTGAAGTCCGCACCCCAAAGCAGCCCGTCGTCTCAGTTCCAGGGCTCTCCGAAGGTGGCCGCGCGCTTCAGGACCGTGGTCGGCAAGCCGTGGCGGTTGAAGGCGCAAACCCTGCGGTTTAAGGCCTCAGCCGAAAGCCTGGATGCCGGTGATCGCACGCCCCAGGATCAGCGCGTGGATGTCGTGCGTGCCCTCGTAGGTGTTCACGACCTCCAGGTTCACCAAGTGCCGTGCCACGCCGTATTCATCACTGATGCCGTTGCCGCCCATCATGTCGCGTGCCAGGCGCGCGATGTCCAGCGCCTTGCCGCAGCTGTTGCGCTTCATGATGCTGGTGACTTCCACCGCCGCAGTGCCGGCGTCCTTCATGCGGCCCAGCTGCAGGCAGCCTTGCAGGCCCAGCGTGATCTCGGTCAGCATGTCGGCCAGCTTCTTCTGGATCAGCTGGTTGGCGGCCAACGGGCGGCCGAACTGCTTGCGGTCCATCACGTACTGGCGGGCGCGCTGGTAGCAATCCTCCGCTGCGCCCATTGCGCCCCAGGCGATGCCGTAGCGCGCGCTGTTCAGGCAGGTGAACGGGCCTTTGAGTCCGCGCACCTCGGGCAGCGCGTTCTCTTCGGGGCAGAACACGCCGTCCATCACGATCTCGCCAGTGATGCTGGCGCGCAGGCCCACCTTACTGTGGATGGCCGGCGCCGTCAGGCCCTTCATGCCCTTCTCCAGGATGAAGCCGCGGATGGCGCCGGCATCGTCCTTGGCCCATACGACGAAGACGTCGGCGATGGGGCTGTTGCTGATCCACATCTTGCTGCCGGTGAGGCTGTAGCCACCGGGCACCGCCTTGGCGCGCGTGACCATGCTGCCGGGGTCGCTGCCGTGGTCGGGCTCGGTCAGGCCGAAGCAGCCGATCCATTCACCGCGCGCCAGCTTGGGCAGGAACTTCTGCTTCTGCGCCTCGGTGCCGAACTCGTTGATGGGCACCATCACCAGGCTGCTCTGCACGCTCATCATGCTGCGGTAGCCGCTGTCCACGCGCTCGACCTCGCGCGCCACCAGGCCGTAGCAGACGTAGTTGAGGCCGGCGCCGCCGTAGGCCTCGGGGATGGTGGGGCCGAGCAGGCCGAGCTCACCCA